>Ga0302181_10001542_pt1 | contig 17041 bp, 16 predicted proteins | sample I_Palsa_E3_3_FD_198786 | JGI IMG/M metagenome (GOLD analysis project Ga0302181, IMG submission 198786) | Peat permafrost microbial communities from Stordalen Mire near Abisko, Sweden - I_Palsa_E3_3 | ecosystem: Environmental > Terrestrial > Soil > Palsa > Peat permafrost | place: Sweden...
CCCGCCCCTACGACGCGTACCGGGCGCTCGCGGTTCCTTCGGCCAGGTCGCACGTCGCCGGCGACGCGCTGGCCCGGCTGCGGGTGCGGTGGGAGGAGGTTGACCAGTCGTTCCGCCTACTCCGGCAGGTCGCCGATGATCTAGCCGAACGGGCCCCGGATCTGTACTCGGTAACCTGCGAGCCCGCCAGCGGCCGCGCCGTCGGCTGGGCCGAGGCCCCGCAAGGCGAGGTCCTCTACGACGTGAACATCGAGGCCGGCCGAATCACCCGCTGCCACCCCAGATCCGCGTCGTTCCACAACCTGGTGCTGATGCACGAGGTCTTCACCGGCGACATCCTGACCGACTTCCCGTTCATCGAAGCCAGCTTCGGCCTGTCCGTCGCGGGGGTGGCCCTTTGATTCCCGGAGAGGCGGAACTGTGATTCCCGGAGAGGCGGAACTGTGATTCCCGGAGAGGCGGAACTGTGAGCATCTGGGTGCTCCGCGGCCTGCGCGACGGCGTCGTCACCACCCGCTGGCCGGCCCGCCCCGACGACTACGCCGACACCTGGCGCGGTCCCGCGCGTCCGTTGGCCGCCCCGCTCAGCTCCGACCCCGATGCCGCCCTCGAGGCGCTCTGCCCGACCGGCGCGATCACCGCCGAGCGTGGCGGAAACGTGCGAGTCGACCAGGGCAGGTGCATCCTGTGCGGTCATTGCGTGGCCCGACGCCCCGACGTCTTCACCTGGTCCCAGGGCGCGACGGGTTCCGGCGCGGCCGCACTAACCAGGAACCAGCTGATCGTGCCGGAACTCCCGGAGACGGACGAGGCGGTCGAGGCGGCCCGCGCTCGGCTGCGAGAGCGGACCGCCGCGCTGCGTCGCAGCGTGCACATCCGGCATGTGGATGCCGGGTCGGACGGCAGTGAGGAGTGGGAGATCCAGGCCCTGCTCGGCCCCGTCTATGACATCCACCGGCTCGGGGTGTTCTTTACCGCGAGCCCGCGTCACGCCGACGTGCTGCTCGTCACCGGAGCGGGGGCGCGCGGCATGACCGTCCCGCTGCGCACCACCTACGACGGGATGCCGGATCCGAAGATCGTCATCGCGGTCGGCACCGACGCCGTCAGCGGCGGCCTGCTCAGCGAGAGCGACGCGACCACCGGCGGGATCGCCGCCACGGTACCAGTTGACATCTGGCTCGCAGGCTCTCCGCCGTCGCCGTTCGGCATCATTAATGCGCTGCTGGTCGCGGTCGGAAGGCTGGCCCGCGACACCACCCCTGCCCGCTTGACAACAGGGTCGCGCGGCAGGAGGCGGTCGCGATGAGCGGGCTGTTCCCGGGCGGGAGGCGGTCGCGGTGAGCGAGCTGTTCGCGGCGGGGCTGATCCTGCTGGCCCTCGCGGCTCTAGCCGACCTGGTCGGCGGCCGGGTCGCGCGGTTCATGGGGTCCGGGCCGCTCTACCTGCTCGGCGCGGCGGGCTCGGCGTGCCTGGCCGTGCTCGGCGGGTTCGCCTTGGCCGGACGGTCCGTGCAGCTCACCGTGGGTGGCTGGCTCGGCCAGCCGGTGCCAGGCCAGCAGACGGCGGACCTGGCCGCCGACCGGCTGTCCGGCATGTTCCTGGCGATGGCGTTCGGCGCGGCCGTCCCAGTCTCGGTCGCCTTCGCCAGCTGGGCGGCCCGTCCGCAGAACGTGAGGCGGCGCGGGCTGGGCGCGAGCTACGCGCTCGCGCTCGGCTCGGTCGCGGTAATCGTGACGGCGCGGGACGCGTTCACTTTTCTGTTCGGCTGGGAGGGGCTGACGCTCGCCTTCTACCTGCTGGCCGGATCCGAGCGGCACAAGCGGGGACGAGGTGCCGCGGCCCAGGTCACCTTCGCGTTCGGCAAGGTCAGCGGGGCCGCGCTGCTGATCGGGCTGCTGCTGCTTGCGACCGGGTCGCACTCGATCATGCTGGCGTCGTTCGCGCACGTGCCCGGCGGCGCGGCCAGGACCACCGCCCAGGTGCTGCTGCTGACCGGCTTCGCGATCAAGGCCGGGCTGGTGCCGTTCCAGATCTGGCTGCCGCGCGGCTACTCCGCCGCGCCGGGCCCGGCCCGCGCGATCATGGCCGGGGTCTGCGTCAACGTCGCCTTCTACGGCATGTGGCGCACGCTGGCCCTGCTCGGCCGGGCCCCGGGCTGGCTGGTAGGGGCGGTGCTTGTGCTCGGCGCGCTGTCGGCGCTGCTCGGCATCGCCCACGCAGCGGTGCAGAACCGGCTGTCCCGGGTGATCGCCTACTCCAGCATCGAGAACAGCGGGCTCATCGTGACCGGCTTCGGGATCGCGCTGACCGGCGCGGCCGTCGGTGACCGCCGCCTGATCGCGGCCGGGCTGCTGGCCGCCACGCTGCAGATGGTCGCGCACACGACGGCCAAGTCGCTGCTGTTCACCTCGGTCGCCGGTATCGAGGCCGCGGCGGGTAGCGACGATCTCGAGGACCTGCGCGGGAGCGCAGGGGGAAGGGGGGATGGGCGGGGCACCCCGTGGAGCGGCTTCGGCCTGGCCGTCGGCTCGGTGACCCTGGCCGGCCTGCCGCCGACCGCGGGCTTCGTGTCCGAGTGGTTCCTGCTCGAGTCGCTGATGCAGCAGTTCCGGGTGCCCGGCCTCGGCTACCGCCTCGTCCTTGCCCTGGCCGGCGCCGCGGTCGCCCTGACCGCCGGCTTCGCCGGCGTTACCTTCGTCCGCCTCGTCGGCCTCATCGTCCTCAACCGCGGAACGCCCGAGGGTTTGCCCCCGGCCACGACCTCTCCCGCCCAGCCTGGTGCTGCGGATGTGGTCAGCGTGACTGGCGAGGTCTACGCTACAAATGAGGTCCGCGCTCCGGCCCCGATCGCCCTCTCGGATAGCTCTCGTACCCCCGAGGAACGGGCCCGATGGATCATCGGGCCGGTTATAACCGGCCCGATGATCCATCGGGCCGGCGGGAGCGCTTCGCGTCAGCCCGTTTCGCGTCAGCCCGCTGTTTGCGGCCAGGCCCCGGTCCGGGCCGATTATGGCTGGGCCGGGCGCGTGGCGGTGGTCGTGCTCGCGGTGTGCTGCCTGGCGATCGCGGCGGTGACCCCGCTGGAGGTCCGGGTGATCGCCGCCGGGCTGTCGCCGGACGTGCCGAGCGCGCTGACCATGGGCGCGCTGAAGTCTCCGTGGGTTCTGCAGCCGGTGTTCGCCGGGTTCTCGATCCTGTCGCCGTCATGGCTGTGTCTCGAGATGCCGGTGATGCTGCTGCTGGTGGTGCTGTTCACCTGGGCCGTGTCCGGCCGGCGGCTGCTGCGGGTGCGCCGGGTCCCGGCCTGGCGCTCGGCCACGATCGGCGTCGACGGCGCCGATTCCTACACCGCCTTCGGCTACGCCAACCCGACCCGCCGGGTACTCGCAGGCGTCCTGGACACCCGCTCCGAGGTACGGCAGATCATGCAGGAGGAAAACGGCAGCGACGACGGCTCCGGCGCCCCGGACCGGCCCGACCCGGAGGAGACCGGACAAGCCGCGCACCTGCAGTATGCCTCTGACGTCATCGAGATAGTGGAGGCCTACCTGTACCGCCCCGCGCTCCGGGCGTTCATGTCAGTCGTGGCGGTCGCGAAACGGCTCCAGTCCGGCCGCCTCGACGCATACCTGGCGTACATGCTCATCGCCCTGGTCGCCGTCATCGCCGTGGTGACCGCCCTGGCCTGAGCGAACGGCCGAGGCAGGGACCGCATAGCGAGCCCGGTCACACCACCGGGACCTTTTCCGGCGCCGGCTCCCGCCGGGCCTCGATGTAGATGGTGCCGCCCGACCGCGCCGTCACCTCGACCGCCGTGGCCGCCAGGGCGAGCGGAAGGGCAGCCACGGCCGCGCCGAGAGCGTACAGGCGAAGGGCCGGGCTCTGGGCGGCCTGCCGCGCCTCGCCGCGCCGGATCGCGTCGTACAGGTCCGGGTGCCCGGGAAGCTTGCCGACGAAGCCGTGGACCCAGCCGAAGACGACCTGCCCGCCCCGCAGGTAGCTGACTCGCTCGACCCGCAGTCCCAGCGCCTCGATCTTGGCCAGCAACGCCGGCGGGCTCAGGTGGACAAGATGCCGAGGCAGGTCCAGGGCCAGCCAGCGATCGCCGAAGGCACGGGCCTGCATGCTGGTGGCGTTGGGCACGGCAATGATCAGCGTCCCGCCGGGGGACAACAGCGTGGCCGCGTGGCTCAACGCCCGGGCCGGCTGGCGGAGGTGCTCGAGCGAATGCCAGAAGATGACGGCCGACCAGGTCCCGTCCACCTCTTCGACCTCGGCGTTGCGGATGTGCGGTCCTGATGCGTACGGCTCGAGACCGACGGCTTCACGCCCGTGGCGCACGAAGGCCTCCACCAGGGTCCCGTCGCCTGCTCCCACGTCCAGAACGGGGCCAGGCGGCAGAATCCGGTGCAGCCGATCCGCCAGGGCCGAGCGGGTGCGGCGAATCACCTTGTCGCCCAGGCCGGAGAACCGGCCCGACGTGGGGCGATACCAGTCCGCGTAGGCCTCGCTCAGCTGCTCATCGCTCGGCCAGGGCGACGTCGTCGCCACGCCGCAGCGGGCGCACCGTACCCGGCCGGTAAGATGCTGGTCGGTAGGGTCGAACTGATGATCGCACCAGGCGCAGCGGATGGCGGGAGGCGCCTGGGTACGGGCATATGCCTCGGTGTTATTGCTGGCTCCGAGCGAGCCGCGGTTGTCCCGCCTGGTCTCGGAGCGGATTGCCGATGACTTCACGTTCGACAACGAATCCTCCTGCTAGCGTTCCCTCGCGGTCGAAGTGAAGCATAGCGGCGGCTGGGTCCGGTGGCTGCCTCAAGGACAGGAGTGCGGAATGGAGCCGACCAGCATCGGCGGTGCCTGGACGTTTGCGCCCGCCGTTCACCGGGACGACCGGGGTCACTTCCTGGAGTGGTTCCGGGCCGGGGAGCTGTCGTCCTCGCTCGGGTACTGGCCGGAGACCGCGCAGGCCAACTGCTCGGTGTCCCGCCGGGGAGTCATCCGGGGCGTGCACTTCGCGAGCGTTCCTCCCGGCCAGGCGAAGTACGTCACGTGCGTCAGCGGCGCGATCCTTGACGTGATCGTCGATATCAGGGTCGGCTCGCCTGGTTACGGTCGCTGGGAGGCGGTGCGCCTGGACGACGTCAGCCGTCGCGCCGTGTTCCTCGAAGCGGGACTTGGGCATGCCTTCACCGCCCTCAGCGACGAAGCGACCGTCATCTACCTGTGCTCGACCCCGTACTCGCCGGGACGTGAGCACGGCGTGCACCCCCTTGACCCGGACCTCGGCATCGAGTGGCCGGCCGGTACCGAACCCGTGCTCTCGCCGAAGGACGCCGCGGCCCCGACGCTGGAGCAGGCCCGCCTGGCCGAGCTGCTGCCGCTGTACGCCGACTGCGAGGCCTACCTGGGCAGCCTGCGCAAGGCGGCCGATGCGCCGGACGCGTTATCCGGCCGGTGATCCGGTCCCCGCGGCCGCGGGGTGCGGCCCGCTGGCCGCCGCGCCCGCCACGTCGGCCCGCTGCGCGGCGAGGAGCTCCGGGAAGGCGCGATGTAGTGCCGTCTTCCACTCGCCGATCGGCGGCACGCCCAGCCGGGCCCAGGCGCCGTGGCCGAGCACGCTGTAGGCCGGGCGTGGCGCCGGCCGGCGCAGCGTGCTGCTCGGTACCGGCCGCACCCGGGCCGGATCGGCGCCGAGCAGGCCGAAGATCTCCCGGGCCAGCCCGAACCAGGTGGTCTGCCCGCCGCTGGTGGCATGGTAGATGCCCGGCGGGGTGTCGGCGTGGATCAGCGCGATGATCTGGCTCGCCACGTCGGCGGTCCAGGTGGGCTGGCCGTGCTGGTCGTCCACGACGTCGACGGTCGGCCGCTGGTCCTCGAGCTTGATCATCGTACGGACGAAGTTGCCCCCGTGCGCGCCGTACAGCCACGCCGTCCGCACGATAAAGCCTGACTCGGGCAGCCGGTCCAGCACGGCCCGCTCACCTGCCAGCTTGGTGCGTCCGTAGGCGGTGCGCGGCGCGGGAACGTCATCCTCGGCATACGGCCGGCCGACGTCGCCGGCAAACCGGCCGGCCTCGCCGGCGAAGACGTAGTCGGTCGAGACCTGCACCATGCGGGCTCCGGCCACCGCACAGCCCGCGGCCAGCCGGGCCGCGCCGTCGGCGTTGACGGCGAACGCCAGCTCCTCGGACGCCTCGGCGTCGTCGACGGCGGTCCAGGCCGCGCAGTTGACGACCACGTCCGGCCGATGGCGGGTGATCGCGTCGGTGACCGAGGCGGCGTCGGTCACGTCAAGTCCGGCCCGGTCCATCCCGGTCACCGCCTCGCCGCGGGCGGCCAGAGCGGCCACCAGATCGGCGCCGAGCATGCCGTTGGCCCCGGCGACCAGCCACCGGGTCATGGCATCCGCCCGGTGACGGCGGGGGCAGAGGCAGGGGTGACGGCAGCGGCCGCCTCTGGCTGCTTGAGCGGTTCCCACCAGCCGCGGTTGTCCGCGTACCAGCGCACGGTCGCCTCCAGGCCCTGCCGGAACGGAACACGCGGGGTGTACCCCATGGCCCGCAGGGCGCTGTCATCGAGGGAGTAGCGCCGGTCGTGCCCCTTGCGGTCGGTGACCCGCGTGACCATGTCCCAGCCGGCCCCGCAGCATTCAAGCAGCGCGGCCGTCAGCTCGGTGTTTGTCAGCTCGGCGTCGCCGTTGACGTGGTACGTCTGGCCGGCCCGGCCGCGCTCAAGGACCAGCTGGATTCCCCGGCAGTGGTCATCGACGTGGATCCAGCCGCGGACATTGCCGCCGTCTCCGTACAGCGGGACCTGCTGCCGGTCCAGCAGGTTGGTCACGAACAGCGGGATGACCTTCTCCGGATACTGGTACGGGCCGTAGTTGTTGCAGCAGCGGGTGATCCGCACGTCCATCCCGAAGGTGCGGGCGTAGGCCCCGGCGATCAGGTCGCCGCCGGCCTTGGCGGCCGAGTACGGCGAGTTCGGCGCCAGCGGCGCCTGCTCGGTCCACGAACCCGACGCGATGCTTCCGTACACCTCATCGGTGGACACCTGCACCACCGGCCCGACCGCGGCGTCCAGGCACGCCTGCAGGAGCACCTGCACCCCGGCCACGTTGGTGGCCACGAACGGCGCCGCGCCGCTGATCGAGCGGTCCACGTGCGTCTCGGCCGCGAAGTTGATCACCGCGTCGTGCCCGGGCAGCAGCGAGCGCACCAGCGCCGGGTCGGCGATGTCGCCCCGCACGAACCGCAGCCGCGGGCTGGCGGACACCGGGGCCAGGTTGGCGAGGTTGCCCGCGTAGGTCAGGCTGTCCAGCACCGTGACCGCCGCATCCTCATAGCCCGGGTACCCCCCGGACAGCAGGGTGCGCACGTAGTGCGAGCCGATAAACCCGGCCCCGCCTGTCACCAGGATCCTCACGCCGCCTCCACCCTTAGGAGCTGATCTGGACCTTGCTGTGATCACCGAGCACTAGCCGGTGCGCCTGGCACACCCTGGGCGCCGGGGTCACCTCGACATGGTGCCCGATCAGGGACGCCTCGATCCGGCGGACCCCCCGGATCGACGACCCGGCCAGCACGATGGAGTACTCGATCTCACTATCGGCGATCACGCAGTCCGCGGCGACGGAGGTAAACGGGCCGATATAAGAGCCGGTCACCTCGGTACCGCCGCCGATGATCACCGGCCCCACGATCCGCGACCCGGTGACCTTGGCCCCGGCCTCGATAACCACCCGGCCGATCAGCTCGCTCGCCGCGTCCACCAGGCCGGCCACCGCCGGCTCGGCGCTCTCCAGCACCACCCGGTTGACCTCCAGCATGTCCGCGACGTTGCCGGTGTCCTTCCAGTACCCCGAGATGACCGTCGACGTGACCGTGCGGCCGCTGCGGATCAGCCACTGAATCGCCTCGGTGATCTCCAGCTCCCCGCGCCCCGACGGCGCCAGCGCCGCGACCGCCTCGTGCACCGCCGGCGTGAACAGGTACACCCCGACCAGCGCCAGATCGCTCTTGGGCTGCTCCGGCTTCTCCTCCAGGCCGACCAGCACACCCGCGCCGTCCAGCTCGGCCACCCCGAACTGCCGCGGATCCGCCACCGAGGTCAGCAGCACATGGGCATCCGGCCTGGCCACCCGGAACTCCTCCACCAGCGCGGTGATGCCGCCCACGATGAAGTTGTCGCCCAGGTACATGACGAAGTCGTCCTCGCCCAGGAACTCCCTGGCCACCAGGACCGCATGCGCCAGCCCCAACGGGGCCGCCTGCCGGATGTAGGTCACCTCCAGCCCGAACGCCTGGCCCGAACCCACCGCCGAACGGATCGCCGGCTCGGTATCACCGACCACGATCCCCACCTCGGTAATCCCGGCGTCGCGGATCGCCTCCAGTCCGTAAAACAGCACGGGCTTGTTCGCGACCGGGACCAGCTGCTTGGCCGAGGTGTGAGTGATCGGCCGCAGCCGCGTCCCCGAGCCCCCGGCCAGAACGAGGGCTTTCACGGTCCGGAAGCTTATCGCGGCAGGCCGGCCACTATGGCCGCCATTGACCTCCTAGGGCTTGGTCAGCACCACGATGAGTAGCCCCGACACCACCAGCAGCGAGCCCACCCAGGTCATGACGTTGGCACGCTCATGCAAGACGAGGATGCTCGCGATCAGGATGACGAGGTAACCCAGGGCATTGAACGGGTAGGCCACGCTCAGCGGTACCCGCGACAGCGCGGCCAGCCAGGCGATCGCGGAGACGCCGAAGACCACCAGCCCGAGCAGCACCCACGGGGAGGTGGCCGCGCGAAGCGCCAGCGATCCACCCGAATGGGCGGCGCGGGCCGTCGCCACCTGCATGCCGTGCTTGAGCATCACCTGTCCGGTCGCCGCCGAGACGACGGCGAAGAGCAGCAGCCCAACGCTTGCTAGCGTCAAGTGACGCCTCCCTGATGGCCGGCCGGCAGAACCGGCAGGATGGGTATCCCGGCGCAGCGGGGTACCAGCGTCAGATGATCTCGGCATTTGCCGTTCCCCGTCCGCCTTGACAGTTGCTCGCTCCGTGAGCGCCCGGCCACGTCGGCCTCCCATGCTAGCCGTCCGTGTAAGCCGTCGGTACGAACCGATTCCCCAACCTGAGCAGCCCGTTCCCCGACCTGAGCAGCCCGTTCCCCGACCTGGGCCGCCGGTTCGGCCGTGGTGCCGGCCGTCTGGAGCCGGGCGCGCACCGAGGCGGGATCGATGTCGAGGTAGGGGTACTGGCGAAGCCCGTGTTTGCGGAGCCGGTACTGGCCGCACGTGCGCAGCACGCCGAGCCCGTACTTGATGCTCCGGCGCAGGTTGATCGACGACGACTCGGCCTGATAGCGGGTCGGGCAGGACACCTCGCCGATCCTGGCGCCGACCGAAATGGCCTGCGCGATGATCTGGTTGTCGAAGACGAAATCATCAGAGTTGCGTTCGAACGGCAAGTCGGCCAGCAGCGTGCTGCTGAACGCGCGCAGGCCGGTGTGGTATTCAGACAGTTTCTGCTGCAGGAAAACGTTCTCGACGATGGTGAGGAAACGGTTGGCGACATATTTGTAGCGGGGCATACCGCGCGCGACCGAGTTCTGGGCGAGGATGCGCGAGCCGAGGACCATGTCGTACTCCCCGTAGGCGATCATCGAGGCCATGGCCGGGACGAGCAACGGTGAGTACTGGTAGTCCGGATGCACCATGACGATGATGTCCGCGCCAAGCTCAAGCGCCCGCCGGTAGCAGGTCTTCTGGTTTCCCCCGTAGCCCAGGTTGACGTCGTGGAGGATCGGCTCCAAGCCGAGTTCCCGAGCCAGGGTTACGGTCTGGTCGGTGCTGGCGTCGTCCACCAGCACGATCTCGTCGATGACCTCCTGGTCGAGTTCAGCTACTGTACGTGACAACGTGACCTCTGCGTTGTAAGCGGGTAGCACGACGCTGATCCGGCGACCATTAATCATTCCGCCAGTGTATGGAACGTCGGACAGCCAGAGCCGGCAAAGGTGCCGAATGCAATATTTTCGAGCCCCTTGGGCCCGCCTTCGCGGGCCCCCCTTCGCGGGGGCCCGCCTTCGCGCCGTCCGGCGGGTCAGGGAATATCGCCGGGCAGCGCCGACGGAGGACGGCCCAGGTTGGCGAGGAGGTTGTGATTCCAGACCATGATGGTGAAGGTCTTGTAGTGGTAGGTGCGGGCCGGGGGCCCGGCCAGGGCAAGGATGTCGCGGCGGGGGATGAGGGATACCCCGCCGCCGTCAGCGCTGTTGGTCACGACGAAGTTGGCGTAGCCCTGCTTGGCGTCGTACCAGGACGCCTCCGATTCGTAGGCGCGGGGGACCGCCCGCCAGGACCACCACGTTACCGTCCTGATCGCGACGCGGCCGCCGCTGTCGAGCGTGATGACGTTCGACTCGGTGTAGGTACCGAGCCCGGTGACCAGGTGGTGGGCCTCGAGCCAGCCGACGACCGGCTGCTCGCTGTCGGCGACCGGGGGCTGCACGGCTCCGTATCCGAGGGCGGCCGCATAGCAGGCCAGTACCACCGCCAGCGCCGGCTCCAGCCGCGCCCGGGCCAGTGGTCCGGCGAGCTGGCGGCCCGCGAGGACGGCGCCGAACGGCAGCACGACGGAAATCTCCCTCGTGTCGAACCACGTGGCGGGAACGGTGCTCAAGATGTAAAAGGCCAGGTTGAACACGATTCCCGTGGCCATCGCCGGGACGATCAGGTCGGCGGAGAAAAAGCGCCGGAACGCGAGGAAGAAACCAGCTAGCGCGAGGGCCGCGCCCACCAGGTGCACCAAGGCGGTGGCCAGCGGCCACCCCGGCGACAGGCCGGCGAAATCGGCCCCGTACAGGTTTCCGATGCCCTCGATGCCCAGCACGGCGTGGGCCGGAAGGGTACCCATCGCGGTCAGCTTCGACGGCAGCGGCAGGGAGGTGTACCCGCCCACGTGCTTGATCACGGCCACCACAAGCTCGGCCGCACCGAACGACACGATGCCCGCCGCCGCGAGCAAAAGCTCGAACCACTGGGCGACCAGCCGAATGCCGTCATGGATGCGGGCCCACAGGACGCGCAGGCCGCATACGGCGACCAGCGGGAGCGCCGCGTCGAAGACGGCGACCCGGTCGGAGATGATGACCCAGGTGAGCATCACCGCGATCGCAGCCGGGATGTACCAGCGCCGCGGCCCGCGGTCAAGCACGATGAAGGTGACCAGCAGGGGAACCTGGGTGCCGATGTGGTCTGGCTGCAGGATCAGCAGGTGTACGCCGTGGCCCAGCTGCGGGGCGAGCAGGATCCCGGACGCCACCAGCGCGCGGACCACGCCTTCCCGCCCGGTCGCCCGCCCCTTGGCCAGCCAGCCGGCCAGCAGCACCAGCAGTGTGTAGGTGAGGCCGGCCGCCACGTGGATGACATCCGCGCCGAGGCCCATGATCTTCTCCACGATCATGTACTCGGGGATCTCGGTGGTGTAATACGACACGTCCCCGACGGTCCAGCCGCGCAGCAGCCAGTTGCCGTGCAGCATGTCCCAGGCCTGCAGCGCCTGGTCCGAGCCGTCCGAGTTGTCGGGAATGGTGGCAGAAAGCCGCACGTAGCACACGAACAAGACGACGGCCAGCACGGCCAGTCCGGCGGGCCACGCCCACCGGGGAAGGCGGGAACGCCTGGTTTCTCCTGCCGTAAGCTGCTCGGCGGGAGTGTCGACGCGCACGCCCCGAGCAGGCATTTCACCAGCTGCATGGGCGGATCCCTCAACCACGAAGCGACCCTAGCAGAAGCCGAGTATTGGACCGGACATTGCGGGCAACGCCGGACCAACACCTCGCGCCTGGCCCGGCAAACCGCCCCGCCATAGGTTCGTCGCCAAGGTCATCGAACCAATTTTCCCGAACGAAGCGGGTGGCGTGGGGCGGGTCGGCGCGAGACATAGCGGTGACATAATGACGGAATGTTGCGGCGAGCCATCAAACCCGTTCTGATCATCGTCGGCGTTATCGCGGGGGCAACTCTAATTGGGCGGCGTCTCGGCTATAACTTCGGCCCCAATACCGTCGTGCGGTGCCGTAAGGGTCACCTGTTCACGACCATCTGGATTCCTGGCGTCAAAATCAAGGAACTGGACCTGATCGTGGCCCGGGTCCAACGCTGCCCGGTCGGCAAGCACTGGAGCCTCGTCGTCCCGGTCAAGGAAGCGAACCTGACCGACGAGGAACGGCAACTCGCCAGCGAGCACCACGACATCCGGATTCCCTAAAGAACCGGCAAGACCCGGAACGTCAGACCAGCGGACGCTTGCGCGAGGCCAGCCGCCCCTGGTCGTGGCAGGTCTGCGCCGGCCTGCCCGCTGCGGTCGCCGCCTACCTCGTCGCCCTGCCGTCCCTACGCCGCGAGAAAGCCGCGCGAGGAGGTCCTGATGAGCATTTATGCGGAACGGCCGTGGCTCGACCGTTACGATCCTGGTCAGCCCGGCGATATCGACGTGGAGTTCGCCAGCGCGCTGGCGATGTTCTGCGCTTGCGTGGCCAGGGACCCGGACGCGCCGATCATCCGTTACCTCGGCGGTGTCCTGACCCGGCGTGAACTGGACGAGCTATCCGGCGCGTTCGCCACGGCGCTAGCCGACGCGGGATTCGCGGCCGGTGAGCGGGTAGCGCTGTACCTGCAGAACGTCCCGCAGTTCCTCATGGCGATGCTCGGCGCCTGGAAGGCAGGCGGGATCGCGGTCGCGGTCAACCCGATGAACAAGGAACGCGAGCTGGAGGAGATCCTGCGTGACTCCGGCGCCGCGGTCCTGGTCTGCCTCGAAGACCTCTACCAGGACGTGGCCAGTAAGGTCGTCGGCGGCACGGACGTGCGGCTGGTGATCACCACGTCGGCGCTTGAGTACCAGACCCGCGGCGACGCCCGGGTTCTCGGCGGCGTCGAGCGCCTGCGCTGCGACGGCACGCAGGACATGGCCGCGCTGATCGGGCGGTTCGGCGGCCGGCCGCGGGCCGTCGAACCACAGGCCGCCGAACCGCCGCTCGGTCCCGACGACGTGGCCTTCCTGACCTACACCTCGGGGACCACCGGCCCGCCCAAGGGCGCGATGACCACGCACCGCAACATCGTGTTCAACGCCCAGACCTACCGGGACTGGATCGGCATCGGGCCCCGGGACGTGATCCTGGGCGTCGCGCCGCTGTTCCACATCACCGGCTCGATCGGGCACGTCGCGGTGTCGCTGCTCACTGGGGCCACCTTGGTTCTGACGCACCGGTTTGACCCCGCTGTCGCGATCGAGACGATCCGGGACGAGAAGGTGACGTTCACCGTCGGATCCATCACGGTGTTCATCGCGCTGATGAACGTGCCGAACGCGGATACGAGCGCGCTGGCCACGCTGACGAAGATCTACTCGGGCGGGGCGCCGATCCCGCCGAGCACCGTCACCGCGTTCTCCGACACGTTCGGACAGTACATTCACAACATCTACGGCCTCACCGAGACCACCTCGCCGTCGCACGCCGTCCCGCTGGGCGGCCAGGCGCCGGTGGACCAGGCCTCGGGCGCTTTGTCGGTCGGGGTACCGGTCTACAACACGATCGTGCGCATCGTGGGCGAGGACGGCCGTGACCTCCCGGCGGGCGAGATCGGCGAGCTGGTCACCAGCGGCCCGCAGGTGGTCCCCGGCTACTGGAACAAGCCCGAGGAGACCGCCAAGGCGCTGCCCGGCGGCGCGCTGCACACCGGCGACGTCGGCTACATGGATCGCGACGGCTGGTTCTACATCGTCGACAGGAAGAAGGACCAGATCAACGTCAGCGGCTACAAGGTCTGGCCGCGCGAGGTCGAAGACGTGCTCTACGAGCACGCCGCGGTCCGCGAGGCCGCCGTGGTCGGTGTCCCTGATCCCTACCGCGGCGAGACGGTCAAGGCGTACGTCAGCCTGAAGGCGGGCCGCGCGGTCACGCCCGCCGAACTCGCCGCGCACTGCAAGCAGAGGCTGGCGGCCTATAAGTACCCCCGGGAGGTGGAGATCCTGGACGAGCTGCCCAAGACCGTGACCGGCAAGCTGCTCCGGCGCGAGCTGCGGGCCCGGGCCCAGGGCCCGTTGACAGAGTTACTGATGAGATGGAGGCTCGGGGCTAGAGCCGATTCGATGAGGAGTCGAGATGAGTAGTGGCAAGAACAGCGATGGCACGACCGTCACCGTCATTCCGTGCGGAGCCATGACCGCGGACCTTACCTGGCTGCTGCTCGCGCCTGGCCGGTCGATCCGGAGACGCCAGGACAAAAACCTGCCCGCCGAGTGGGTCGACGTGCCCACCCACTGCGTCCTCGTCGACACGCCCGACGGCAGGCTGCTGTGGGACACGAGCTGCCCCCGGGACTGGGAGCAGCGGTGGGAACCGACCGGGCTGCAGGACTTCTTCCCCTACGACAAGGTCTCCGACGAGGAGTACCTCGACTCCCGGCTGAAGCAGCTCGGCATCACCCCGGGTGACATCGACTACGTGGTCTTCTCCCACCTGCATTTCGATCACGCGGGCAACGCCCAGCTGTTCAAGGAGACGAACGCGCGGCTGGTCTGCAGCGCCGCGGAGAAGGAGTGGGCCTTCGGCTTCGAGGGGCCCTTCAACGGCGCGCACCTGAAAGCCGACTACCAAGGGCTTGACTTCGAGACCGTGTCCGGGGACGCGGAGTTCCTGCCCGGCGTCAGCTTCATCTACGCCTCGGTCGAGAAGCTGCGCGGGATCGCGGCCAAGTCCGACGCCACCCTGGTGTTCGGGCACGACCCCGACCAGATCCACCAGCTGCGCGTCGCGCCGACCGGCAGCTACCGATGAGCGCCGCGGACGGCCTCGCCCCCGGTCTTCACCTGACCGAGGAGACCATCTTCACCTGGGGCGCGCCGCCGCTGAAGTTCGGTGCGGGCGCGGTGGACGAGATCGGTTTCGAGATGACCCAGTACGGGGCCAGGCGGGTCCTGATCCTCACCGATCCCCGGATCAACGAACTGGGCATCCCTGCGCGCATCGCCGACTCGCTGACCAAGCAGGGGATCACGTCGGAGATCTTCGACGGCGTTCACGTCGAGCCCACCGACGACAGCATGGACAAAGCCGCCGGTTACGCCCGCGAGCAGGGCCCGTGGGACGGGTTCGTCGCGGTGGGCGGCGGCTCGTCCATCGACACCGCCAAGGCGGTGAACCTGCTGACCACCGACGAGGGCACGCTGATGGACTACCTCAACGCACCCATCGGCGCAGGCCGGGCCCCTAAAGGCCAGCTCAAGCCGCTGATCGCGGTCCCGACCACGGCCGGGACCGGCTCGGAGAGCACGGCCATGTGCGTGCTCGACGTGCTGTCCATGCGGGTCAAGACCGGCATCAGCCACTGGCGGCTGCGGCCCACCCTGGCCGTGATCGACCCGCTGGTCTCGCTCACGCTGCCGCCGGAGGTCACCGCCTCGGCTGGGATGGACATCGTGTGCCACGCGCTGGAGTCCTACACCGCCCGCTGGTACACCACGTTCGACCGCAAGCAGCCCGAGCAACGCGTCACCTACTGCGGGTCCAACCCGGTCTCCGACCTGTGGTGCGAGAAGGCCCTCACGCTGCTCGCCGCCTCGTTCCGCACCGCGTTCCGCGACGGGTCCGACCTGGACGCGCGGAGCAGCATGATGCTGGCCGCGACCTTCGCCGGCATGGGGTTCGGCAACTCAGGCGTGCACATCCCGCACGCCAACGCCTACCCGATCGCCGGCCTGGTCAAGGACTACCGGCCCCCGGGCTACCCGCAGCAAGAGCCGATGGTGCCGCACGGGATGTCGGTCTCGCTGACCGCGCCGGAGGCGTTCCGGTTCAGCTTCCCCAGCGCGCCAGAACGGCACCTGCACGCCGCCGCCCTGCTCGCGCCGGACTCCGAAAAGCTGAACGACCCTGGTGAGCAGCTTCCGGCCGCCGTCATCGACCTGATGCGGGACATCGACATCCCGAACGGGATCGGAGCCGTCGGCTATACCGAGGATGACATCGGCGACCTGGTGCCCGGCACGATGAAGCAGCAGCGCCTGCTGGCCACCTGCCCGCGCCCGGTCGGCGAGGACGACATCGCCGCCATCTTCGCCAAGTCGATCCAGAACTGGTAAAGCGATGCCGCTTTATGACTACCGCTGCCCGGCCGGGCACCGCTTCGAGCAGATGGCGCCGATCGCCGCGGGGGATCGGCAGGACTGCCCGGCCTGCGGGCAGGCCAGCGCAAAGGTCCCCTCGCGGGTCTGTCTTGGTGGGCACGCCGATCCGGGACCGGCGATGGACCAGATGCCGCAGACCTGGCGCGGTACCCACGAGGGAAACCCCGAGTACCTAGGCCAGCTCCGCCACCAGTGGACCGACCGCCAGAAACTCGAGGACAAATACGAGGAGCTACGCGGCGACCGCCGTCCGGTCCTCGCCCACGAGGGCCGCTACCACGCCGCCCCCCTGCGGGCCGGCGACCCGCCCGTCGCCCCGCCGGCCGCGGGACGACGAGTGGATTAACGGCTCGGCTGATCGAGCAGGTCGCTGAGGCCGTCGGTGTCGGGGATGATGTGACGTATGTTCGCAATGCTGGAGAATCCAGCATCGGCCGATACGAGCGCATCGGCCCCAGAAGCATGTGCCGCCGCGGCCAGGACGGCATCGAATGCCCCGATGCCGGGATTCTCCTCGAACAGGCGGAGTCCCTCACGCAGGTCGGGTTCTTCGACGATGAGCAGCGGCGATAGCAGTTCGATGTAGTCGCGGGCGAGTTCTGCCGCGTCCTTGCGGTCCCGGCGGCGCGCGCGGACGTGGGCGAACTCCTGGATCACCTCGACAGTGGTGGTCGCGACGACCTCACCGTCGGCTATGGCGCGCACCAGCCGCCGGCACGGCGCCTTCAGCGGGTGGTCAACGCCGACGGCGTAGGCCAGGACCGTGGTGTCCAGGACGATCACGCGTGGCGCCCACGCAGATCGTCCAGCTCGGCGAGCAGGTTCCCGACCGGCATGGGTTCTGC
>Ga0302181_10001552_pt1 | contig 16998 bp, 15 predicted proteins | sample I_Palsa_E3_3_FD_198786 | JGI IMG/M metagenome (GOLD analysis project Ga0302181, IMG submission 198786) | Peat permafrost microbial communities from Stordalen Mire near Abisko, Sweden - I_Palsa_E3_3 | ecosystem: Environmental > Terrestrial > Soil > Palsa > Peat permafrost | place: Sweden...
ATGGTAGGACCTGCTCTCGATCGAAATCAAGATGATTTAGGGAGTCCGTATCGCCCACCAGACGCTCGGCAAGGGCCTCGATCGAATATTCCCGCTCGGCCAGCTCCCGCGCGGCGCGCGCCATCGCCGTGGCGCCGTGGCGCAGCACGTCGACGACCTCGGCGGCGAACGATGCGGGATCGGCGCCCTCCCGGTAATGAACGCCAGCAAGCGCCTCGAGTCCTCTGCCCGCCAGGGGAGTGGCCACGATCGGCATCGCGTAGGCCATCGCTTCGATGAACTTCAGTGGGCTGCCGGCACCTTCGGTCAGTGGCACGACGACACAATCCGCCGCCGCGTAGAGCGGATCCAGTGAGGGCACAAAGCCGGCCACGTGCACCTGCGAAATGGGTGCGCTCCAGTCCTCTAGGCCACGTCCCGCGAGCGTCAGGCGGGCACCGGGCAGCTCGCGCAACACTAACGGCATGATCTGGTCTATCAACCAGTCGCGTCCGCTCTGGTTGGGCCCGTATTTGAAGTCGCCGACCATCAGCAGCTCATGGCTCGCATCGTTGCGACCGTCTCGCTGGTGCGGCACGATCGCCGTGACGTCGACGGCGTTCGGCGCATAGCGCAGCTGGGCGCCGGGGGCGAGTATCTGTGCGCTGACGAGGTCGGCGCGGCTGACCATCCACGACTCGGCGGCGAGCGCGAGCAGGCGCCGCTCGTAGCGCCGCATCGCCGCGCGGTGCACGACACGCGGGTCGTTGCCGGTGCGGACGTACTCGGACTCGATGTTGTGGGCGTTGTAGATCACGGGACGGTGGCGCGCAAGTGGCATCAGCGCGGTCGCCGCGTTGAGGTCGCCCACGATCACCCGTCCGCGGCCCGGCGCAGCGGCCAGCCGCGTGGCGAGGTCGATCAACTCGGGGCTGGTGCCGCGGCAACAGACCGACGGGATTCCTCGCAGGCGCTTGGAGAGGTACACGCCGGCTCGGCGCGCCCCACGTGATGGCTTGATCTCGTGCAATGCGAGACCGTCGATCGACTGATACTCGCTCGAGGGCTCATCGCCGTCGAAGGCCACATAGGCAAGGTCGACGGGCCCGAGCATCGCCAGCGCGCGGATGCAGGTGTACGTGCGTAGCGCCCGGCCGCTGCCGAGGGCAGGTGCGTACGTCGAGACGTACAGGTCGCGCAGCTGGGTCATCGAGCGGCTCGTCCGTGGCGGGACGCTCGGGAGCGATCGAGCGGCTCCTGTGCTCTTCCCGTCGGTGAGCTCCCGCTGTAGTGCGGCGTCGAGCAGCTCGTGTACCTTCTGTTGAAGCCATATCTGTCTGAGAGTGTGCAGGTCAGAGAGTCCCGGCACCACCTCCAGCGTCAGGTTCGGCCATCGTTGCATCCGCTCTAGCCTGCCTTCGCGCTCGAGCTCCTGTAGCAGCGGCTCATGGCCCGTGAACAGGAGCAGCGCGCGCCGGCCTCGATCGCGAAGCTCATCGAGAACGCTGTCCGTGAGCTCGCTGGACTTGGATGCCTGCTCGTGCCCACGCGAGCCTCCGCGCCCAACCACAGCCATCTTCAGGCGTCGCATTACGGCGCCGAGCGCCCGGGTGACGTGGGCATCACCGTTGAACAGCCGCTTCCAGTTCGATGCGTGCCGCAACTCGGAGAGATAGTGCCGCGCCATGCGGTCCACGTGATATCCCTCGTCCCAGACGAGCACGCGGGGGTTGAGCATCAGCGGGACGACCTTCTGATCTGTCTGTAGCGAGGCTTGGAATGCCCAGTAGGCCCCGATGCACAGGCCGACCGTGATCGCGTGCGAAGAGAGCCCCATCTGTGTCAGCTCGCGCAGGGCGAGGTTGAGCTGCTCGGTGAGCTCGGGGTTGTGGAGCGCTGGCACGTCGGGCGCCTGGACGCCGCCGGCGTCGCCGGCGCCCGCCAGATCCAGTCGCACCGACGGCACTCCCCACGCCGCCCAGCGTCTTGCCGCCTCGACCCACATCCGGTTCGGGCCGATGCGATGCCCCGTCCCGCCGATCAGCAGGGCGGTGGTGTCGCGATCGCCCTCCAGCGGCTCGGTCAGGACGCCGAACATCTCGCCCAGGGGATGCTCGATCGCGAGAAACGACTCCTTCACGAGCGTCCCGTCGGGGGCGTGCACCTGCGCCTCGGCGCTCGCGCGGGGTACGCCTACGTCTCCACGTGGCCCTGGCTCGAGGAGGGGGCCGGTGGAGGGCTCTAGGGCGGCGATCCATGCGACTACGCGCTCGGTCAGCGCGGCCGGCGCTCGCGCGAGCTGCGGTTCGACCATCATCCTTCCGTAGCCCTCTCCCGGCATCGTCGCGACCGACACCTGCTGGCGCTCGAGCGCCTCGCGCAGGTCCGTATCGATGCTGATGCCGTCGCGCTCGATCAGCAGCGCGTGGCGCCCGGCGGCAGACGGAAGTGGAAGCTCACTCGCGTCGAGGGCTTCGAGCGCGGCGCACGTCTCCGCCGTGATCACGTAGCCGCCGGCGGACAGCCAGCCGTCGGGGAGCTCGTCGCGAGGACCCTCGTCGTCCTTGTCCTGTTGGATCGCCTCCATCCGCGCGAAGGCCTTGAGCTCACGGATGAACTTGCGTCCGCGCGCGGGAGCGCCCCACAGCACGAGATCGTCGATCGGTGCGCCTTGCGCGGCGGCGGTGTAGGCGAGCAGCCCGCCGACCCCGATCCCGAGCGCCACCACGCGACGGCAGCCGGTGTCGTGGCGAAGCCAGACAGCACCGTCGCCGAGCGCGCCTGTCCAGGCGTCCAGACGGCCGTCGTCGGTTGGATAGCCGTCGCTGTCTCCGGTGCCGGGCAGATCGATCCGCAATGCGGCGACGCCTCGCTCCGCGAGGGCTTGGGCCCATTCGCGACGCGGGCGATAGGAGGCCATCTCCTCCCAGCCGAATGGCGGACAGATCACCACGCCGACATCGGGGCGCGCCTGTACGGTGGCGTGGAGCATCGCCACGAAAGTCCCGTGCCGGCCGTGCAGGAACGCGGGACGTACCGGGGGCAGTGCCCGTCCACTACCCAAGCGTGTTCCGCTGCTCGCCGGGGGGGCGGCGACATCGTGCTCACGCGTCGACCTACTCATGCGACCGGGTTCCTCCAATACCGGCGAGCCTGCGCCGCGCGGCCCGCCGCGCCCCCTCGCGCCATGATCTGCGTGCCCAGTAGTCGTGCTCGGCCCCCAGTCGCTCGAGCCGGTCGCGGTCCGCCGGCGTCGCCGCGCCAAGCGTCGCGCGACGCTTGGCGAGTGTCTGGGGCAGCTCGCGGGCGTTGACGATCCATGCGTTGAGTATTGCCGGATCGCGCAGGCGCACCCCCCGGACGATCGTCTTGGCCAGCATCCTGACGCTATAGCGGGCGGTCGCCGGCCAGGCCCGCAGCTTGAGATGCACGTAGAGGCCGTTCTTGACCTGCTCGGCGCTCCAGCGGCGACCGCCGCCGGTGCCGCCGACATCGTGCTCGGCGACGGCGTTCCACGACTTCAGCACGCGCCGTCCGAGCAGCCACGTGCGGTAGCAGAGGTCGGCGTCCTCGCTGTAGAGGAAGATCCACGGATCGAAGCCGCCCAGGCGCTCGAAATGCGCCCGCTCGACGACGATCGTGGTGGCGTTCATCGAGGCGACATCCTCGACCCGGCGCTGGCGTTCGTGACGCATTCCGGGATCCAGTGTCGTTGCGCAGACGATCGACGCGTCGGGATTCTCCAGCAGATCTCGAACCAGGATCGAGATCGTGTCGGTGTGCAGGTCGACGTCGGGGTTCATGAATAGCAGCAGCTCGCCCTGCGCGTGCTCTGCGCCGAGGTTGCAGCCACACCCGTAGCCGAGGTTCTCGGGGCTCTCGATGACCGTCACGCCCTCCGCGGCGGCGAACAGCGCCGCGCTGCCGTCGCTCGAGGCGTTGTCGACCACGATCACCTCCAGCGGGGCGTAGTCGCTCGCGCGGACTCCCGCGAGGAAGCGATCGACCTGTGTGCTGCCGTTGTAATTGATGGCTATCAGCGAGACCAGCGGGGTGGCGCTCATGACGGGGCGGCGTCCAGCACCGCGGCGATTTGCTCCAAGCGTGACTCCCATGAGTGATCCTGAGCCGCCGCGGAGCGAGCGGCGCGAGCCGCGGGCGTATCCTGGTCGAGCGCCTCCTGCAGGCATGCCGCGAACTCCTCGGCGGTCGCCGCCAGGGTCACGTCGCGTACATCGGCGAGCGCCGGGAGCGGCGTGGAGACGACCGGGCGCCCGGCGGCGAGGTACTCGTAGGTCTTCATCGGGAAGACGCTAGCCATCTGGTGGCCCACGCGATAGGGAATGATCGTGGCCTCGACGCTTCTCAGCACGCCGGGGAGCAGCGCCTGTGGTCGGTGGCCGAGGAGATGCACGTTGGGCGCGGCCCGCAGTGCCTCGATGTTCGTGCGCGGATCGCCCTGGCCGACCGGGCCGACGAAGGCGAACGACCAGTCTGGCCTACGGCGAGCGAGCTCGACTACCAACTCGATGTCGATCGTGGCGGCGAGGATCGCTCCGATGAAGAGCACCCGCGGGCTCGGCAGGGCCGCGATCGCCGCGTCCGCCGGTCCGGGCTCGAGCGCGGTTGCGAACAGCCGTGTGTCGGCGACGTTGGGCGCGAAGTGGACGTTGTCATTGAATAGACGCATGCGCTGCACCAACTCGGGCGCGCTGGCGAGGATCACGTCGGCACGGCGGGCGAAGCGCTCCTCGGCGGCCGCGAAGCTCGCGGGGTCGATCCCCGGCTTGGCGGCGTGGTCGTCATCGATGTAGTAGAGAATCTTTGTGGGTTCGAGGCTGTCGATCAGCACCTCCGCTTGGGGCACGAACGACCACAGCACCGGTTCGCGCAGGCCGAGCTTGCCGGCGGCGCGGGCGACCAGGTAGGGCAGCAGCCGTGCGTTGATCCTCCGCGCTAGGGCGTTTGAATGCAGCGGTAGCACCAGCGGCGAGAGGACGTGCACGCCGTCGACCATGTGTGGTGGGGTCAGTCCGCGGACGAGCCGCCCGGCGATGCGCCGCAGGTCGCGGCCCGCCAGCTGCGGACGGCGCAGGCCAAGCGACTCGACGAACAGGATGCGGTTGCGGTCGGCCGCGCGCGCTAGCAGGTGTTGCTGGTTGGTGAGGACGTCCGCGTTCCAGTCAGAGAACCCCACGCAGACGATGTCCCGACCTTCGAGCGTCATACGGTTTGCGAGTCTCGGGCGGCGAGGCTGCGGCTTATGACCGTGTCGAGATCCCGTTCAGAGAGACGACCCAAGGCCCCGCGCAAGGGGCCCGGCACGAGGCGCATCAGCGTGCTCGCGCGCCGGCCGAAGGGCACGACGACGTCGATCGTCCGTAGCTGCTCCTCTGCGTCGAGGGCGTGGATCAGGGCGAGCGGGCTCCTCGTGGGCAGGCGACGCAGGCGGACCTGGCTACCGGCGAGAGCTCCCGGCGAATCGCTGATCAGGGCCACATCGGCGCCGTCCGCCTGAATGCCTGTCAACCATCTCGCGGCACTGGCGGTCGCGGCTGTGCCGGCGGCCACGGCGACGACATGGGCCGAGCCCCGGGGCAGCTTCCGAGCTCCGTAGTGTCCGCCCGCGGGAGCTCCCGAGCGCCCGCGCTCGCGGCCGCGGAAGCCCAGCACGTGGCGGATCCAGACGGTCGAGTCGATCGCGCACTCGATCGCGATCCTGCTCGTCCCGCGCCACCCGTCGCGCCAGCCGCCGTCGACCGTAAGGCGGTAGCCGAACTTGATCGTTGGGCGCAGGAAGGCGCCCTTCAGGAACCCGGCGAGCGAAGGATCCTCGTCCAGCTGCCCCGTCTCCAGCCGCGCGTAGCACCAGGCGTCTGTGAGAGCTTCGCGCCAGCTCACCGCAAGCAGGTGCATGAGGTCTCCCTCGAACGGGTGCACCGGGCCGTGGGGAACGAGCCCCTCGTGGACAGTGCGGAGCTCGTCATGGCGATAGGCCTCGCGGCGCAGGAGACGGTGGGAGTACATCGGATACTTGGCGGAAGGGCCGAGCGCTCGACCGAGGAAGACTTCCCGCCGGGGCAGGCCCCCCAGCTCGACGCCGGCGGGCGGCGCGGCGAGGAATGCTTCGATCTCACCGCGCAGCGCGAGGCTGACGCGTTCGTCGGCGTCGATCTCCAGCACCCACTCTCCGCGGGCGTGGTCCAAGCCAACATTACGCTGGGCGGCAAAGCCCAGCCAGGGCTGGTGTACAACCCGGGCTCCGGCCGCTTCGGCGACTCTCACGGTCGCGTCTGTGGAGCCCCCGTCCACGACGACGATCTCGTCGCAGAACTCGACACTCGCCAGACACGCGGGCAGACGCTCTGCCTCGTCACGGGCGATGACGCAGGCGCTCAAGCTCACTCGCATCTGCGGGCTTGCGCGAGACTCGGCGGTGACCATCTCTCCTGCATTGACCACTGCGCCGCCGGTCATTGCGCCCGCTCCACGGCGATCACAGGCCGGCCCTCCATGCTCAGAGCTCCATCTGCCTTCGCACTGCCGCGGGCCAGCCCTGTATGTCGAGTCCGTGTGTGTTGAACAGCGCGAGCGTCACGCGCTCCTCTCCGAACGCCATGCAGCCTGTGTGCGCTGGCTCATCCTCTGAGGTTCGGAGGGTGAATGTGTGGCCGAAATGATCCTGGTGATAGTTGGAAGAGGCGATCGCAGTCGGGTTTTCCGCGATTGGTGAAACGAGCTCCCACTTGAGCTCTTGACCACGCTGGGCCGAGGCCAAGAGCCGGCCCGCGCGACCGAAGAACGGGTCGCTGGCGATGTCGAGATCGATCGTAAGTCCAAGTGATTCCAGCAGTGTGACCGCCCGCTCGCGCCATTCCTCGCGCCACTCGACCACGGTGTCGCGGTCGCCGATGCGGACGATCTCGCGCATGTGGAAGATCTGCAGCCGGGCGGGATCGTCGGAAGGCTCACGCCGAAACACATATGAGTCGCCGGTATCGAGCGTCACTCCGCCCTCGGGCAGTGGCCCACGGGCTGCGATCGCCGGATAGAGCGGGTAGCAGGCGGCCGGCATGAGCACCACGTCGCTCATCGTTTGAAAGCCGCTCCAGTCCTCGTGCTGAGAGGCCAGCTCCAGTTGCTCGGCGGCTGCCTGCTCATCTCCCTCGAAGGCGAACACAGTACCGGCCAGATGGGGAAAGGAGCCGAGATAACCGCTCCGCTCGAGCTGCTCGCGCGGGAGGAGCGGCGGGAAGAGCAGGGGCTCGGGCGATTCGGGGGCCGCAGTGCGGGTCACCAGCGCGTCGAAATGAAGGCGCACGCGCTCGAAGCTGCCGCCACGTGCGTAGACGCCATGCACTCCCGTGCGCACGAGCAGGCCAGCATCGACGAGCTCTTGAAGGTACTCCACCTGCGCGGGGCCGCCTGCACGGAACTCTGGCATCACACGTCCTTGGCGACGGCCGCCTCGGAACGAAGCTCGGTCAGCGCCGCCTCGATCGAGGAGATACTCTCGAACACGCTCCGTGTGAGCATGCGATTCGGGAACTCGACATCGAAATGGTCCTCGAGTGCGAGCATTACGTTCACGCTCGCGTGGGAGTTCATCCCAGCCTGGTAGAGGTCCGCGCCCGCTGACAGCGTGGACGCGTCGAGCGCCAGGCGGCCGTGCTCTTGGATGATCTTGCGGATCTCCTCGCTCATCTCTTTCCCCATCGGGCTATGAGGCCGATTTCTGAAGGACATTTGCGATCACGATCGCCGTGGCGAATCCTCCCTCATGGGCGATGCTCAGCGCGAGTTCGGTGATGCCCGCCTGCTCGGCCAGTGCAGCCGCGGGACCGCTGAGCTCGAGGTCCACCCAGCCCGAGGGATGGCGGCGCACCTCGATCGTGTCCCAGGAGATGCCGACATTGTCCGGGCGCAGCACCTTCAGGGTCGCCTCCTTGGCGGCGAAGCGAGCGGCCAGGCGCTCAGGATCGACACCGGCGGACGTTCGGCAATCATCGAGCTCGCGTTCGGTGTAGACACGCTTCAGATAGTGCTCGGCGTGCGATCGAACGGAGTCCCGCACCGACTCCACAGATACCAGATCGATTCCGACACGCACAGATACAAGTTTCGCACGGCCGACGTACCCGTCGAGGCCCGGCGTCAGACCGGCAGCCGCGTGGAGGGGGCGGCGTCGAGCGCGAACGACGGTGCCGACGCCAGCTCGGCGACCAGCGGCCATAGCTCGTCATGGGTTGCCACGGTGCCGTAGGCGGCGCCAAGATGGCCGAACATGCCGCCCTCGCGCGAGCTCACCCGGTCGCCCGCCTGCCGGTTCAGCCACGCCTGGTCGACTTGCGGCAGCGACATCACCGCGTCGAAGCCCTGAATCTCGCGCACATCGAAGTCACCGACCGGCGGCAGCCACACGTAGTAGAACGCGACGGCGCCTGCTACGACCGGCTCGAAGGGGCCGACATCGAGCCCGAGGGCGAGACGCAGCGCCCAGGTGATGAGAGGCGGCCCGCCAAGGCGCCGGAGCAGCATCGGCACGATACCGCCGACACGTCCGTTCACCTCGACGATGCGAGGGCCGGCCGGTGTCTGCTTCACCTCGATGTGCAGCACTCCGCGCTCGACGCCGAGTGCGGCGGCCGCCTGCTTGGCGGCGTCGACGACAGCGGCCGAGGCGTCGGTGTCGAGGTGACTCGGGAGAAAGCCGCCGTTCTCGCGCAGCGGCGCGACGATCGAGAAGCGACCGCTGATCGCCACGTGATGCGACACGCCATCGACCACGACCAGCTCCACCGAGACCATGTCCGCAACCGGCGCCCCTGAAGAATCGGGGCGGTCGGGCAGATACTCCTCGAGGATGAACTCGCGCTCGCGGGGGACGTCCTCGAGCACGACGAGGAGCTCGTCGGGTCCCCTCACGAGAAACGTCTCGCTGCCACCCGATCCTCGCCTCGGCTTGAGGACCGCCGGCCACGTCACCTCCAGCGCCTCGGCCTCCGCACGCGTGCCCACGTCCGATTGGCTCAGGGCGAGCGCGGCCGGCACCGGAAGCCCGCCGGCACGTAGCGCACGCCGCTGCTCGAGCTTGTCGCGCAGCCACAGCGCGGTCTGCGGGCTGTGGAACGGCAGCTCGAGCTCCCGTGCGAGATCGGCCGCCGGCTGTTGGGCGGCGTCCGTGAAGACAGCGATCCCGTCGGCGTGCGCCTCACGCAGTGCCGCCACGCTCGCCTCGCGGTCGAGGTCCCGAACGTCGATCACCGTGCCAAGACGCGGCAGCAGGCGCGCCACCGAGCGCTCGAGCGGCGCCGACCAGCCTGTAACCCAGATCAGATCGCACAGCCCCTGGGCCGCTTCGGAGATCTCGAGCGGCGAGAACGCGCCGGGCTCGTACATCACCGCGACCCGCGGCGGCGAGGAGCGATCGTGCACTCGACTCACCGCTTCCGGCACGTCACGCTAGACCGACTTCAAGATCGTGAGCAGCTCTCCGTCGACGGCGTGGATGCGCTCGTTGGAGACCATCAGGCGGGCGGACAGCGCGTCGCGCAGCAGCCGTCCGACCGCGTACTCGGAGTCGTTGCGATACGCGTTGACGCCCACCGCCTCGAGCACCGCGAGGCAGATCCGGGGGGCCCGCTCGGAGGCGCTGAGCTTGAGGTTGTTGAAGCGCAGGGAGGAGGCGAGCGCGCGCTGCGAGGAACGGTCGGCGTCCTCGTCGCCCGCGATGAAGTCCTCCAGCGCGGCGCGAACGTCGGAGCGGAACGACCACAGCTCGCTGAGCACGCGCGACATGGCGCCGGCGGCCGGCTGCGGCACACCAGGGTTGCGGCGCGCGGTGGCCCGCACGAACGAATGCCCGCGCTCGAACGCCTCGGTCGCCAGGCCGAGCCAGACCTGAGACCACAGCAAAAAGCCCACCGGGGAGGTCTCACTCATCACGGTCGAGAACGGCGTCGGGAGCACCTGCTCGGGTGCGCAGCGCGCGTGCACGGTGAAGCTCGGCGAGCACGTCCCGCGCATGCCGAGCGTGTCCCAGGGGCCGGTCGGCGTCAGCTCGGTCTCATCGCGGGGGTGCAGGACGAGCGCCTGGTCGGACTCCTCGGCGGTCGGAGTGCGGCGCAGCGTCGTGAAGTAATCGTCGGCGTACGCGCCGTAGCTGACCGTCAGCGCCTGCTTGGTGAACTCGAGACCGCCCTCGGCGCGCTCGGTGAGGGCGGCGATCGAGCGTCCCATGTCGCCGCCGGTCCCCACCTCGGAGGTCACCGAGGCGATCAGCCGCTGCTCCTCGTGCAGCCGCCCCAGGTACGCCGTGAACCAGGGCGAGTCCTCGAGGTGGCGGACGATCGTGATCGTCTGGATCTGGTGCATCGCAAAGATCATCCCGGTTGCCGAGCAGTGGCGGCCCAGCTCGAAGCACGCTTCGGCGATCGCCGAAAGTGACACGCCCGCGCCGCCCAACGACGAGGGCACGAAGGCCGACAGCGACTCTGCCTCACGCAGCGCCGCGATCGCCTCGGCGGGGAACCGCGCCTGCCGATCGACGTCGTCGGCATGCACGGCTGCGACATCGACGGCGACGGAGCGCACCGCACCCAGAAATGCTGAATCTCGGTCGATCATCTCCATCTGGCGTCTCCTTAATGCCCCGTCGATGGTCGCCCGTACGCGCGTGACGGGATCCGCTGAACCATAGCTCCGTCCTTACTCGGCGCAACCGTGCGTCGACTTGAGCAGACTGGTTTGGCTAACAAGAGAGCCGGCCGCCGATCAGCGCTCCAACCCAAACCCCCGCCCTGCCGTCTCAACCACATATCGTGCGATCGCAAGCGAGGAGGTCGCGGCCGGCGAGGGCGCATTCCGCACATGCAGCGCCCGCTCGGTCGCGGAGAACACGAAGTCGTCCACCAACCGCCCGTCGCGCCCGAGCGCCTGCGCGCGCACTCCGGCAAACGACGCGGCGGGCTCGACGTCCTGCGCTCGCAGCTCCGGCACGTAGCGCGCGGCGGCGCGCACGAGCGTCGAGCGCAGCGTCGCGTGGCCCAGCTCGGTCAAACCGGTGCGCCACCAGCGGAGGAACATCCGCCACGACCCCGGCCAGGCGAGCGTGTCGAGCAGGTCGCCGCGCCGCACCTTCCCGAGGCGGTATGCGTCGCGCGCCCCCGCCAACAGCGCGGTCGGCCCGATCAGCACGTCGCCGTCGATGTGCTTTGTCAGGTGGATGCCGAGGAACGGCAGCGACGGGTCGGGGACCGGGTAGATCAGCGCGCGCACGAGCCCGCGGCGCGCGGGCACGAGCCGCAGGTAGGCCCCGCGGAAGGGCACGATCCGCGGGTCGGGATCGGCCCCCGCCAGCACCGCCAGCCGGTCCGACCACGCGCCCGCGCAGAAGATCGCGTGCCCGGCTTCGGTCGCCCCGCGGGCGTGTGTGAGCAGCAGCGAGCGCGCCTTGACCTCCACGCCTTCGACCCCGCACCCGCTCGCCACGACCCCGCCCGCCTCGAGCACGTCCTGCGCATAGGCGCGCGCGACCGCGGCGAAGTCGACGATCCCGGTGCTCGGCGAGTGCAGCCCGGCGACCCCCCGTGCGTGCGACTCGAGCGCCTCGATCCCGCGGGCGTCGATCCGGCGCAGTCCCGGCACGCCGTTGGCGCGGCCGCGGCGCTCGAGCTCCTCCAGGCGGTCGAGCTCGCCGGCGTCGGTTGCGACGATCACCTTGCCGCAAGCCTCGACGGCGATCCCGTGCTCCTCGCAGTACTCATACAGCTCGCGCGCCCCCTCCACGCACAGCCGCGCCTTCAAAGAGCCGGGCTCGTAGTACACGCCCGCGTGGATCACGCCCGAGTTGTGGCTGCTCTGGTGGGTCCCGATCGCGGCCTCGCGCTCGAGCACGCAGACCGACGCGCGTGGGTGGCGCCGGGTGAGCTCGCGCGCGACCGCCAGCCCCACGATCCCGCCTCCAACGATCGCAAAGTCGCAACGCGAGGGCGCCGGCGCGGAGGCGAGCGGATCGGTGGAGCTCAAGAGCGCAACTATAGTCTATATCTAAACATGTATACTCAAGCAATGGAGGTCACGACCCTAATCAGAGATGCCCGTCAGGCTGCAGGTCTTACCCAGGTCGAGCTCGCCGATCGCGCGGGCACCGCGCAGCCGGCGGTCGCGGCGTACGAGTCGGGCGGCAAGACCCCGAACCTCGCGACGCTGGAGCGCCTGCTCGGCGCGTGTGAGCACGACATCGAGGTGAGCGCCCGCCCCAGAATGCGCCGCGGAGCCGCGTCGCTCGCAGAGCTGGCACAGACGATCGAGGAGGATCTCGCGCACGGTCACGAGCAGGACGCGCTGCGGCTGCTGTTCGGCTTCGCCGACGACTTCAGGGGCTCCTCCCGCCCCGGGAGAGTTGCCCTCCTACGAGATGAGCCGCCAAGCACCGCTGACGCGCGTTTCGACGCAGCGCTCGCCGGCGTCGCCGAGTTCTTCGCCTCCGAGGGCGCCATCTCCGCTCCGGCATGGGTCAACGGGCCAGGCCGTTTCGTCGAGCCCTGGTGGTTCGTCGCCAGCAGGACCGCGTTCCACGCCTACACCCTCGCAAACACCCCGGCTGTGTTCGCTCGTCACGGGGTGTTCATCGCACGCGAGGTCTTCGATCGTGTCTGAGCGTCACTTCACGCGCGCCAGGATCATCGCCGCGCTGCAGGCGCTCGGCGAGGAGCTCACTCGCGATGGCGTGCGCGGTCAGATCTTCATCGTCGATGGCGCGGCGATGGCGCTCGCCTACTCGACGCGGCGGGTCACGAAGGACATCGACGCCGTGTTTGAGCCGAAGAGCGCGATCTACGCCGCCGCTGCGAAGGTGGCCGAAGAGCACGGTCTGCCGGATGACTGGCTGAACGATGCGGCCAAGGGCTTCATGCCCGGTGAGGACGAGCACCCGCGTCCTGTGCCCGACATCGCCGGGATTGAGATCACGACCGCTTCACCTCAGTATCTGCTCGCGATGAAGCTGATGGCAATGCGTTTCGGTGAGGATGACGAAGACATCGAGATCCTGATGCGGGAGTCCGGCCTGCACAGCATGGAGGAGGCACTCGATCTTCTCGAGCACATGTATCCGCTCTCGGAGCCCCCGCCCAAGACGCGCTTCTTTCTCGAAGAGCTCTTTGGGTCTATGTCCGATTCGTGAGCTGTCGGCCTCCCCGGTGTGGCCGGAGCTATGCGTCTTCCTACCCCACAGCCCCCGGCCCCCCGGGCGCGGTGGCAGCCGCCGCATTGACCAACCCGGCCCCATACAACTGCGAGTCCGAAGGTCCCCCCAACGGCCGCGCCGTCGCCCGCAGCCGCGCCACAACCTGCGCCGGTGACGGATGGCGCCCCAAAACCCCGCTGGCGATGATCAGCGCGGCGGTCGCCGCCACATGGGGCGAGGCCATCGAGGTGCCTTCGTAACCGGAGGGCAATCCAAAACGCCGGGGAGAGGACCCGGTGAAGGTCATCTGAAAGACGTCGCGGCCGGAGGGTTCTTCGGGATGGCAGTTGGGGTCGCCCTGCAGGGCGGCGTCGGCGCCGCCACCGGGGGCGACGAGCGTCAGGCCCGTGCCGTCGTTGGAGTAGTTGGCCAGACAGCCGTGTTCAGTCGTGGCCCCCACTGCGATCACGTCTGGCGCGCGCGCGGGGTAGGCGATCGCGGTGTGGCCCTCGTTGCCGGCGGCGGCGACCACGACGACCCCGCGGCGGTTGGCGTAGCGCAGCGCTTCGAGCAGCTCGGGAATGTCCGCGGCGGTGACTTCGCTTGCGAACTCGAGCGACAGGTTGATCACCTGGGCGTGATGGTTGACGGCGAAGCGCACGCCTTCGGCGATCGTCGAGGCGTCGCCTTCGCCCTGGCTGTTGAGCACGCGCACAGGCATCAGGCGCGCGCCGTAGGCAAGGCCGGTGAGGCCGAAGTGGTTGTTGGTCGACTCGGCGATCGTCGAAGCGACGAACGTGCCGTGACCGTTGTGGTCGTTCGGGTAGGGATCGTGCGCGATGAAGTCATAGCCTTTGACGAACTCGTAGCGAGAGAAGTCGGGCGAGCGGCGAAAGCGCCCGCGGTTGGCGTAGGCGATGCCGGTGTCGAGCACCGCGACGATCACCCCGCGCCCGCCGGGGGCTCCATCGGCGGCGACGTTTGACCAGGCTTCGGGGGCGTTCACGCCGAACGGACCGACGAAGTTCCACTGCAGCTGCTCCCAGTCGGTGGGCGCCCCGCCGAGACCGGGGTCGTTTGGGATGAACACACCGGCGGTGTGAGCGCGGTAGTCGGGGACAGCCCACAGCACGTCACGACGACCGCGCAGGCGGGCAAGGGCGGCCGGCAGGCTGACGCCGCGCGCAAGGCGCAACAGCCGGGTGTGCGCGCCGGGAGCTTCGGTGTCCACATCCGCCGCGCGCGCGTCGGCGGACGCTGCGGGGGCATACCTGACGAGGATCTGATCCGGGGCGTATGACCCCGCTGCGGAGCTCGAGGATGGCGCAGCGAGCATCCCGAGCGCCAGCGTCGCGCAGACCCCGGCGAGCAGTGCCGGCCAGTGGGTCAAGCCGGTCAGGGGGGAGTTGGAAGGGGCGTGGGGGAGCATCGGGTTTTTGAGTAATGATGATGGGAAGACTGGCGAGGCGGGATGCACTGTCGCAGAGCGCGCGGAAGATCGCGTGAGGGGTGGATAACTAATCAACCCGCGAGCGAGCGCAGAGGTTCTGTGATGAGCGTGGGATTCTTTGCGGGCGAGGATCCAGAGGTTCTGTGATGGATGAGGAAAGACCAGACGACGAGTACTTCATGCGCCTCGCCCTGCGCGAGGCGCAGCGCGCGCGTGAGCACGGCGACGTGCCGATCGGCGCGTTGGTGGTGCGCGACGACGGCGAGGTCATCGCGGCCGCCCACAACGAGCGCGAGCGCCGCCAAGACCCGACCGCCCACGCCGAGATCCTCGCCCTGCGCGAGGCGGCGCAAGCGCTCGGCAGCTGGCGCGTGCTGGAGACGACGCTGTACGTGACGCTCGAGCCCTGCGCGATGTGCGCCGGCGCGATCGTGCTCGCGCGCGTGCCGCGCGTCATCTACGGAGCGAGCGACCCGAAGGCGGGCGCCGCGGGGAGCGTGCTCGATGTGCTGGCAGAGCCCCGCCTGAACCACCGCCCCGAGGTGCGGGGAGGAGTGCTCAGGGAGGAGTGCGGGGAGTTGTTGAGTGCGTTCTTCGCCTCGCGGCGTGCTGGCACGCCGGGCTGATTCAGCATCTGCGAGGACCTCAACTCCAGGAACGGAGGGGGAGAGATTCGAACTCTCGGTACGCCAATCAGACGCACAACGGTTTTCGAGACCGCTAACATTTGGCTCTACAGAGCCAAAAACTGACTGCTCGCGCCACAACTCGCGCCCGTCCAGCGGAGATACTACTTGAGGGTTGGGCGCAACATAAGGAAGCGGAGGGGGGGAGATTCGAACTCCCGGTACGCCAATCAGACGCACAACGCTTTTCGAGAGCGCCGCATTCAACCACTCTGCCACCCCTCCGGGGCCGCCTGGCGACCGTCCGAAGGCTAGTCGATCGTCGCGGAGGCGTGATGATGCGCCCCGCGTCCAATCTAGCGCGCTGTCCGGGGGCTATCGGCAGCCGTAGGGGTACGTTGGCCCGCGCCACCCGGCCGACAATTCACCTAAAGACTTTCTAAAGGTCCGTCTAGTGCTCTTGACTTTGTCTAGTACGTTAGGCATAATGGGGGCATGAGCACGTACACCACCACCACGGGAGCCACGGAGATGGACGACATGGACAGGACTCTGGCGATCCAGACCCTCGCCTACGGCGCGCAGGTCACCACCATCTACACCCGCGCGGACCTCGAGATCGACACCGCCGTCATCTCCCAGGAGCGCCCCGGTGGTCCCTGGACGGCTCGCCTCTACGACGGCCCCGAGGAACACACCAGCGAGACCGTCGCTCTGGAATCCACCGCGGAGAAGCTCGCGACCGAGCACTCCCTCAGCTTCTAACCCAACCGCCTCGATGGCCGCCACCGACCCGAGTGCAAACGACCGTCGCAATCCCCAAGGCACCGGTCAGCTAGCCGCCGACCTTCGCGAGCGGGGCCTGGACCTAGCCCAACTGCAGGCCCGCATCAACGCGGCATCCGACACCGAAGACGTGCTCCCGCTGACCGACGAGCATCTACAGGAGATCGAGAGCATCCGCACCGCGATCAGCGAAGTCCAAGACGCCGTCACCCGCGCGCGCACCCGCGCGGTACAGCGCGCCGTCAACCTACGCTGGACCTACGAGCGGATCGGCAAGGCCACCAGACTGAGCAAGGGCCGAATCGGACAGATAGCGCCACGGCGCCCCCGAGCGTAAACCAGTTAGACGGGTGCATGGGCGTGAGCCTCACAGGCACACGGACCGGGACGATTAGCCTGCTGGTCGGGTGGCTTGCTCGACCTGGGCGAACGGCCCCCACCCAGATCGCTGACTCTGGTCTATCGGTCCCGCAGGCTCATGCCACCCAAGTGCAACGTTTCGACGACCTCATCGATCGACTTCTTGCCGAAGTTCGGGATCGCGTTCAGCTCGGCCTCGGACTTGGACTTGGAGATCAGGTCCCCGACCGTCTGGATCCCGGACTCTGGCCGGGATCCTTGACACGATCAGACGCCGCCGCCCCGTCGAAGATCGCATCGATCGCCTGCCTCTCTGGCCAGCCCTGAGCCTCCGAGGACACGTACAGCCCGAGTCCGAGCACGAGCGGCGCCATCCCCACCGCCGAGCGTTCGCCATCGTGGGTCTCCAAGAGCGCGTACCTAGAGATCGCCCGCGCCCGCTTTGTTGACCAGACTCGTCGGCAGGCACCGAGGTCATCGGCCTCCTTTGCGCGGAAAGCAGGCGCCCCCCGCGTAGCCAACGAGACGCCCGAGTTGGACGATGCCCAGCAGTCCCGCGGCGCAGTTGGCGACGACCGCACCCGTCTAGCAAAGCGGGACGCCGGCGG
>Ga0302181_10001555_pt1 | contig 16960 bp, 21 predicted proteins | sample I_Palsa_E3_3_FD_198786 | JGI IMG/M metagenome (GOLD analysis project Ga0302181, IMG submission 198786) | Peat permafrost microbial communities from Stordalen Mire near Abisko, Sweden - I_Palsa_E3_3 | ecosystem: Environmental > Terrestrial > Soil > Palsa > Peat permafrost | place: Sweden...
CAGCTAACGCCCCGCTTTTGCACCACATCTACACCTCCTCCATGGGTGCAGGGTTGATACACTCAACCCTGCACCCATGAGTCTTAAAGCCAAGATCGAAGCTGTCATCTACGCGTCCGAAGAGCCTGTCACTCTCGCCCAACTCACCGGCCTGCTCGGTGAAGAAGGCCAGGCCGAACTCGACGCCCTCGCCGCCCAGCAGCACTCCCTCGCCCTCGAAGACGAAGGGGTGGCATTAGCAGACGAAGATGAAGAAGCGTCCAGCAAGGACTCCGACGCCGACGCAACTCTCAGCGCCGCCGAACCCATCTTCGACGCCGACGCGCTCAACGCCGAAACCATCCTTCCCGACGAGCCCGAACCGGACCCTGCCGAGCAATCTGCCGAAGGCTCCGAAGCGCCGGCAGCCAGTCCCTCCGCCAAAGCCCTCGCCGCCGAGCAGAAACTCGCCGCCCGCAAGCTCCGCGACTACTTCCGCTCGCTCCTCGACGAGCTCATCGCCGACTACGCCAACGGCAACCGCGGCCTCGAGATCCGCGAAGTCGCCGGCGGCTTCCGCCTCGGCACCAAGGCCGAGTACCACGACGCGGTCCGTGGCTTCGTCAAGAGCCTCAAGCCACCGCTAAAGCTCACCCTCCAGGCCCTCGAAACCCTCGCCGTCGTCGCCTACAAACAGCCCGTCACCGCCCCCGAGGTCTCCGAGATCCGTGGCGTCGACTCCGCCGGCGTCCTCGGCTCCTTGCTCACCCGCAAGCTCGTCACGACCGCCGGCCGCAAGCAAGTCATCGGCCGCCCCATCCTGTACAAAACGACCAAGGACTTCCTCCTCCGCTTCGGTCTCAAGGACATCAACGAGCTTCCCAGCATCGAAGAGTTCGAGAAGATGGCCGGCGAGCTTAATGACGCTGTCCAGGAAGAGATCCAAATGGAATCCGACGCCACCCAACCTTCCGCCCCCAGCGAAGAAGCCGACGCCGACCCCATCGAGCTCGAAGGCCACAACCTCCGGCCCGCACCCCTGGACGCCCCCACGACCGAGCCCGAATCCATCCCCGAAGCGGAGACGACCTCCGAGCTCGAACCTTCCGCCGACATCCACTCCCCCCAGGCGGACGGCGACCCCGAAGACGAAGCCTAGGCCCGCCACCAATCCAACTCTCGTCGTCCGCGCGGGACCCGCGGGACTTTTCATCTTGCGGTGTGCCAAAAAGCGTAGGATTTAACCGGAGGGCATTATGGACAACCGCGATAATCCCATCATCATCGACGGCCGCAATGGCACTCAAACCTTCGGCCGGACCCAGACCCGCACCGCCTCCTCGCTACTCGCGCAGGTACTCGTCATTACCTCGATCGGCTTCTTCACCTCCGCGGTCGGCGTGTACGTCGCGCCCGTCTCCGCGCCCGCCGGCATGTTCTGGCTCTACCTCATCGTCACCCTTGGCCTGATCTTCGCCATCCGCGCCGCGCGCAATATACCCGCGCTCGCCTTCGGGCTCTTCCTCGTGCTGGCCCTCGTGATGGGCTTCGAAATCAGCCCCTACATCAACATGCTGCTGCACACCGGCCACACCAACGCTGTCTTCAACGCAGCGGTGACTACCGCTGTCGGCATGGCCGTGCTCGGCATGGGCGCGCAGATCTTTACCTTCGACTACCAGAAGGTCCGCAACTATGCCATGGCTGGCGTCTTCGGGTTGATCATCATTGGCATTCTCGGCGCGTTCTTCCACTTCATCAGCCCGAACGTCTACTCCTACCTCACGCTCGCCATCTTCGGCGTCCTCGTCGTCGTCGACTTCATGCGCATCCACAACGGTGGTGATGGTGCCACCGCCGTAGAACTCGCCCTCAGCATCTACCTCGACGGCCTCAACATCTTTCTGGCCCTCACCCGCATCTTCTCCGGCCGCCGCGACTAGCACCACCCACCCAAGCCCTCAGCTTTTATGCACGACCTCGAACGAATACCCATCCGGATCGAACACATCGGCGGCGTAATATCCCGGATAGTATTCGGTCCGCGCGCGCGGTGAGATATTGTCTTTGGCGCCGGCGATCATCGCAGCCTTGTAGAACGCGTCGACCTTTTCGTTGCTCTCGGCCCTGAAGCCCCAATGAATGGACCCCGGATCCGGCTTCCCCTTCTTGAGCCAAAAGACAGCCCGCTTCCCATCACCAAATCCCCACAGATCCGGATGGCCGCCTTCGCCCTTGTAGGGGAGGAAAAACCTGATATTCAGAGGCTGTAGCGCTGCTTCATAGAAAGCCAGCGAACGTTCTATATCGCAGACGGTGAGAATGATGTGATCGAGCATCGCTATCCCCTTCAAATTGCTTCAATCGTCCTTTACCATTCTGAGGTATTCGGCGGATAAAGTTTTAATTGCCAGCGCCGCCGCGGCCTCTTCCTCCCATGGACACGGTGAAAAGGAATTGTCAGCGCATGAAAATCGCCGCCCTCGAAACAGAGAAAGGCCCGCGGAGTGACACCAGGGCACACCAAAAGGACAACTGTGCTCGCAGCCTCGGGCATCGAATTTACACAGACGAGCGGCGTCCGGCTCCCGCACGACCTGCGACGACCTGACCGCATCGCCACGGCATTCGCTCTACTCCAACACTCCTGAAAGAACAGAAAGGTATGCGCATGAGCATTCAGAACTCTCAAACAAAATTCTCCTTCGCCGCCGTGCTGCTACTTGCCGGCGCGACCGCTTTCGCCCAACAGGGGGCAATGCAGCAGCAGGCCCCGTCTGCACCCGCCCCGCAAACCCCCAGCCAGGCCAGCGCTCCAACTGCCAATGCGGATGCCGCCGGCCCCCCCATGCCCAACTACGCCGACCAGGCCTTTGTCGAAAACATGCTGAAGAACAACGACGCCCAGATTCAGATGAGCCAACTGGCCCAGCAGAAAGCCTCCAGCGGCGACGTCAAGGATTTCAGTCAGCGCATGATCGAGATTCATACCCAGCTCAACCAGCAGCTCGCGCCCCTCGCCAAGCAGCTCGACGTTAGCCAGAATCAGAAGCCCTCCAAAGAGCAGAAGAAGGAGATCGCCCAGCTTGAGCAGCTCTCCGGTCCAGACTTCGACAGCGCCTATCTGCAAGCGATGGCCCGCGAACAAGCGCACAGCCTGAAGCAGTTCAAGAGCGGAGAAACCGCGACGAATCCCAGCATTCAAAAGGCCGCCAAGGTCGATGAGCCGGTGCTCGACCAGCACTACCAGATCCTGCAAAAGATCGCGCAGAACCACAACGTCACACTCCAGGCAAGCGAATAACCGCGGAAAAGGAATAACCCCGCGCCTCATCATCCTCTCCACCGCCTAAACACGCGATAATGAAGAGATGAAGGTCGAACTGAATCCCAACGACGCACCCACCGGCGAGCGCCTGCAAAAAATCCTCGCCCGCGCCGGCATCGCCAGTCGCCGCGCCGCCGAGGCTATCATCCTCGAAGGCCGCGTCCAGGTGAACGGCCAGACCGTCACCGAGCTTGGCACCCGCGCCGACACAACGCGCGACCACATCCGCGTCGACGGCAAACTCCTTCACGGCCCCGAGCCAACCAAGTACTTCATGGTCAACAAGCCGCGCGGCTACGTCACCACACTCGACGACCCCGAGCATCGCCCCACCGTCATGCAGCTCCTCGGCCAGGAGAAGCAGAAGAAGATCGTCGGCGAGCACTCCAAATTCCCACGCCTCTACCCGGTGGGCCGCCTCGACTACCTGTCTGAAGGTTTGCTGTTGATGACCAACGACGGCGAGCTCGCCAACAAGCTCTCCAAGGCCGCCACCGGCGTTCTCAAAACCTACCTCGTCAAAGTCTCCGGCTCCCCCACCGACGCCGCCATCGACCAGCTCCGCCGCGGCATCATGATCGACCGTGGCCGCCTCGCCGACACCCGCTCCACCGGCCGCCGCGATCGCGTCCTCACCCAGCCCGCCAAAGTGGAGCAAGTCCGCGGCGGCGACAATCCTTGGTACGAAGTCACCCTCACCGAGGGCCGCAACCGCCAGCTCCGCAAGATGTTCGAAGAGATCGGCCACCACGTCGAAAAAATCCGCCGCATCGGCTACGGGGCATTGACTCTTGATGTGCCTCCGGGAAGCTTTCGCGAACTCACCACCGGCGAAGTCCAGGCCCTCAACCGCGCAGCAGCAGGCAAGAAGGTAGAACGCAAGAAGGTCCTCCCCGAGGCCGCACAGCTCAAGAAGCCTGTCCCACCGAAGCGAAAATTCCGCCCCAAAACCAGCACCACCCCGCGCCGCCGTCCCTCATAGCGTTAGCCCCCACACGTGAGCTATATTGCTCAATCCAAATAATTTACATTTACGAGCAGGACAACGATTCCCCCTCCCACCCACTCCTACGGTGTGAGGTATTCCTTCATGCGCACCATCAAGTACGGCCTTTTTGCCGCAGCCGCGGCGGGCTTCTTTCTTCTGATCCCGGCAACTCCCTCGCACGCGCAAGTCACCGTGACCTTCGGCGCGGAACCCAACTGTCCCTACGGCTACTACGACTACGCGCCCTACAACTGCTCTCCCGACGGCTACTACGGCGCTGAGTGGTTCAGTAACGGCGCCTTCATCGGTGCAGGCCACTGGGCTCACGGCCACTCGGACTTTCATGGCGACGTCAATAATGCCTACGATCCCCAGCATGGCTACAAGGGAACCTACCCCGCGCGCGGCGAAAAGCCCTCGCACCCCGGCGCCTCTCAGAACTTCAAGGGAAATGAGACCCGCGACGGTCAGGGCCACGCCACTCCCCAGGGACACAACGCTCCCGGCAAATAATTAATCTTTCCCACGGGCAACCCCTGCGTCTCCGCCAGCGCAGGGGCTTCTCATTTTTGGCCCGGAAACCGGCAACTTCCAGCCACAATTTGGTTTCTTACCAAAACTGGAGGTTCTCCCATGAGTAGAACGAAAGCAATTCTTGCAACAACTGCAGCAGCGTTGGCCATCGCCCTGATGCCGGCTCCTAAAGCCAATGCCCAGGTCTCGGTCGGCGTCGACATCGGTGCGGCGCCCGCCTGCCCATACGGCTATTACGACTACGCGCCCTACAACTGCGCGCCCTATGGCTACTACGGCCCCGAATGGTTCAACGGCGGGATCTTCATCGGAGCCGGCCCCTGGTTCCACGGCCCCCACGACTTTCGTGGCGGCGTCGATCGCTCGTATGACCCGCGCTACGGTTACAAGGGCGCCTACCCCGAGCACGGTGCCTATCATGCGCCCCCCGCTAACCATCAGGAGTTCCATGCCTCGCACATGAGCGACGGCCATGGTCACTACAGTGAAGCCGGTCACGGCGGCGGCGGACACGGTCACTAATAACCGTCAACACACTCACTCAAGCCCTGCGCGCGATGAAGCCTATCCGCGCAGGGCCTTTCATTTCTACCACCCTCATTTCCGCCGCCAGGCCCGCCACTCCTCTGCCGTAATCTCCCACACCTCCGACGGCATCCGCCCCGACACATACTCCCTCTCCGTCACCTCCACAACCCGCATCCCGGTCTTCTCTGAGATCCGCCGCGACCCAACATTCTCCACCGCCTTCGGCACCCGCAGCACCGGAAACCCCAGCACCTCGAACCAGTAATCCGTCACCGCAATCACCGCTTCGGTCATCAGCCCCTTGCCCTGCCACGGCAAACCTATCCAGAATCCGCGATTGTCTTCGCCCAGGTACAGCCCGATCCTGCCGATGATCGTCTCCGGCTCCGTCTTCAACCGCAGCGTCCAGTCCCACGATTCACCGCGCTCGATCAGCGGCAGCGCCGTGTCCCGAATATGCGTCAGCGCACCGTCGGCGGGAAACGGCCATGGCACGATCGCATTTAGCAGCCGCACAATCTCCCAGTGAGCAAACAGCTCCTGGATCCGCGGCGCATCCTCCAGCTGCAGCGGCCGCAATACCAGCCTCTCGGTCTCAAGTGTCGGGAACATTCCGGCAGCATAGCATCTGCTTAGAGTCTCCCTGCGCACGAAATAGGCATGAATCAAGGCTGTTGTGCTATACTGGTGTTGCGTTGAATTGATTCACGCAGGGCACCGCGGGCAGATGACTCCAAATGGATTCGAGTCTGGCCAGAGACCGCGAGCGCCACATACCCCACCCACCGCCCGAATCTTAAGCGTTGGTTGCTCTGGCTAGCAGGCCGATCACAGGATCATGCCTCGCCGTGCAGCAGCAATGCTTATTGCGCCCCGAAGGGCATCTGGGAGACCAGAACCGAGCAATGCTGAAACAGGATCCACGCAGCCGTTTGCATGCCGCACCTCGTGCGCCTGCCAACCGTAAGCGTCACTGCATTCATTCTCCTTCTTCACCCACTGCAAAGGAAAACCTTGTCTACCCTTACTCTTGATTCCATTCTGAACCCTGAACCACTTCAGATCTCCCGCAACATCACCGCAACTGACGAGACCTCTTCGTCCATCACCTTCAACGACTTCCAGATCTCGGAATCCCTCAAGGCGCGCCTCTTCGCCGCTGGCTTCATCACCCCCACGCCCGTTCAGGCTGGAGCGATACCGCCCGCGCTCGAAGGTGACGACATCCTCGCCACCGCCTCCACCGGCACCGGCAAGACGCTCAGCTTCCTGATCCCCATGATCGAGCGCCTAGAGGAGATTTCCGTTCCCTCCACGCGCGGCAAGAAGACCCCGGTCCTCTCGCTTATCCTTCTGCCCACCCGCGAGCTCGCCATGCAGGTGCTCGAGTCGTTCCACAAGATCTGCCCGACGCTCAAGACTGACGCCGTGCTGGTCTGCGGTGGCCTCTCCGAGAACACCCAGATCGAGCAGATCGGCCGCGGCCCGCGCCTCATCGTCGCCACCCCTGGACGCCTCGAAGACTTCCTTCGCCGCAAGGCCATCAACCTCAAGGACGTCGACATGCTCGTCCTCGACGAAGTCGATCGCATGCTCGACATGGGCTTCCTCCCGGCCATCAAGCGCATCGTCGCCGCGCTCCCCAAGGATCGCCAGACCATGTGCTACTCCGCGACCCTCGACGCGAACATCCGCGAGATCGTCAAGGACTACGTGCAGAACCCGGTGCGCGTCGAAATCGGCATCACGTCGCATCCCGTCGACAGCGTAGAGCTTCGCGTCTACACCGTTATGCAGGACCAGAAGCTCTCGCAACTGGACAAGATGCTCAACGAAGAAGACGGCACCTACCTCGTCTTCTCGCGCACCAAGCACGGTGCCGACCGCATCGGTCGCAAGCTCGAGAAGCTCGGTCACGAAGTGGAGATCATCCACGGCGATCGCTCGCAATCGCAGCGCACCGCGGCTCTCAAGAGCTTTGCCACCGGCCGCAGCCGCGTCCTGGTTGCAACCGACGTCGCTGCCCGCGGTATCGACATCTCCAACATCGCGCACGTCGTCAACTACGACCTGCCCAATGGCTCGGACGACTTCGTTCACCGCATCGGCCGTACGGGTCGCGCCGGCAAGAAGGGGATCGCCAGCACCTTCATCACCCCGCTCGAGAAGGGTGATGCCCGCAAGCTCGAGCGCGAGCTGAAGATCAAGTTCGCCTGGAACGAAGCCGACAAGAACCTTGCGAAGGAAGAGCGTAACAAGCCCATCGACTTCAACCAATCCGGCGGCGTCAACGACCTCCTGCAGATGGAAACCCGCGCCTGGAAGAACGCCGACGGCACGGTCAACGAGAATGCTCCCAATGCCAACGCTGCACCCCAGCGCTCGCGCGGCGGCTTCGGAGGATCGCGCAGCGGTTCCGGTGGACGCCCTGGTGGCGGCGGTCGCTCCAGCAGCAGCCGTCCTCACGGCGGCAATGCCGGTCGTCCTGCAGGACGCCGCAGCGGCAGCAGCAACCGAGGCCGCTAAGCCCCAACCAAATCGCAACCCCAGCAAGGGCGAGGATATATTCCTCGCCCTTGCTGCATTCACTAAAAAACTTCCTCTATGAACGTCCAGTCGTTGACCTGAACCATCGATCAACGATAGATTATGGAACACGATTCACCGAATTATGGTGGGTTGTTGATCTTCTTTTAATGAACTTTTGCATCAAACTGCGTCTTGGGGCCCCACGTACTCGTCTTTGTTCGTAGGAACACCCCATCCTTCAACCCTGCCGCTGGAGGTTAACTTGCGTTTAAAAATTCTCTATTCCCTTGTCACGATTGCCATGTTCTTCAGCCTGAGCCTTGCCTTTGAGCACAGAGCCTATGCCTATGTCGACCCGGGTTCAGGTCTGCTCATGCTGCAAGCCGCGGGCACGGTCCTCACCGGGGTTCTCTTCACCCTGCGCCGCCGCATCAAGTTGCTCTTCACCCGCAACAAGTCTGCAGATGCGCCGGCCGTCGACTCGATACGCCCTGAATCGAAGGCTTGATCTCTTGCCCTCCCCGCAATCCACTCTGGATTCGATTGCGAAGTCGCGCGTCAAGCCCATGGTACGAACCCTGTTCGTCGCCATGGGCTTCACCACGCTCTACCTGCTTTGGCTCATCAAGCCTGCCATCGAGCCGCAACAGGCCGCTCTCTACCATTGGAGTGGTCCTGCCCATAACTTTTTCCTTCCCGTTACCATCGACTTCCTCGCGTTCTGGTTTCTCCTGGCCCTCCTTCTCCTGGCCGCACGCACTCCCGGGCGCCTGCGAGCCACGGTTTGGGTTGGCCTCCTCTCCTTCACTCCCTGGTTCATCGCGCAAACCCTAAATGCCCTCGACCTCATCCCGAGCGCCCGTCAACTGGACCGCGGCCTCTTCCTCCTCGGAATTCTTGCTACCCTCGCCATGGCGCTGCTCGGGCGACCCTCCTTGCCGCCACGCGTCGAGCGTGTCATCGACTCGATCAGCACCGTCCTCGTCTTTGCGGGTCTCTTTGGCCTCTTCATGCTCTGCCAGCTCGCCTTTCGCAGCTGGCAAGCCAGCCGAATGACGGGCAGAGTACCTCTCCATGCCGCAGCCGCCGCAACCATCCAGCCCCACCGCATCATCTGGATCGTCTTCGACGAACTCTCCCACGAGCAGACCTACGAGCACCCTCTTCCCGGCCTCAAACTCCCTGCATTCGATTCCCTCGCTGCCACCGCAACCGTCTTCTCGCAGGCCCATCCGTTCAACATCTACACCCAGAACGTCCTTCCCGGTCTCTTCGCCGGCAAGCCGTTTGACCAGATACGCCCCACCCCCGCCGCAGGGCTCTCAGTCCACAACGAGGCTTCCGGCGAGTGGCAAGCCTTCCAGCAACACGACACCGTCTTTAACGACGCACTCGATGCCGGCTACAGAACAGCCGTCGTCGGCTGGTACAACCCCTACTGCCGCATCATGGCCGCCGTCGTCGATAGCTGCTACTGGACCTATCGGACTCCTTCCAATCTCATGGAGCCTTCGAATACCCTCCTTTCCAATACGCTCGCGCCCATCAAGCTGCTCACCTGGAGAGTTCTCGGCCTCGCTCCTGGCCCCATGTTCTTCTACTTCATGGATCGACTGAACATTCCTCTGCCAAAGGTCTTCCTCCGGCAATCACAGATCGACGACTACATGGACCTTGAGGCTCGCTCGCAAGAGCTTCTCCGCGATCGGTCCTACGGCTTCGTCCTTCTGCATCTTCCAGTCCCTCACCCCTGGGGTATCTACGACCGGCACACCGGCAAATTCACCACCGCCAGCTCCTCCTCTTACACCGACAACCTCGCACTTGCCGACAAGTGTCTCGCCGGCATCCGGCAGACCCTTGAGCAGACGGGCCAGTGGGACTCCTCCACCGTCGTCGTCATGGGAGACCACGGCTGGCGAACCAAACAAGAGTGGAAGACCTCGAGCTTCTGGACGCACGAGGACGAGGTCGCCAGCCACGGCGGCCAGTACGATCCCCGCCCTGCCTACCTCGTCAAGCTCCCCAACCAGACCACCGCCGGCCGTGTCGATACGCCCTACCAAACCGTCAACACTCGCAAGCTCTTCGACGCCATCATGGCCCACCAGATCAACACCCCCGCCGACCTCACTGCCTGGGCGCAGACCGCGCACTAGTCGCCCCACCGATTTCTCAGCTCTTGCGGTCCGCGCCCTCACCGCTCGCTCCACCCATGCTCTTAACTCCCGCCGTCCGCGCAGGACTTGCAGCGGCCTTCCCTTTCGTCGACAATCCACCCTATGTCCCTCAACCATCCCACCAAGTCCGCCATCGCCACCACCGCTGCACCGGCCGCCATCGGCCCTTACTCCCAGGCCGTCCACATCGGCAACGTCCTCTACACCTCCGGCCAGGTTGCGCTCGACCCCGCGACCGGCGCCCTCGTACCCGGCGGCATCGAAGCCCAGACCACCCGCGTCCTCGAGAACCTTAAGGCTGTCCTCGCCGCCGCCGGCCTCGATTTCGCCCACGTCGTTAAAACCACCGTCTTCCTCAAAAACATGGCCGACTTCGCCGCCATGAACACCCTCTACGCCCAATACTTCTCCCCCGAAGGCATCACCGCGCCCGCCCGCTCCACCGTCCAGGTCGCCGGCCTCCCCAAGGACGCCCTCGTAGAAATCGAGTGCATCGCCATCACCGCCTAAGCCGCCGGCCCACATCCGACACCGCCCCTCGCGCGTCTAATCCTCAGCACCTCCAAGGAGTCTCCCATGCCCACCAAACTTCAAAAGTCCGACGCCGAATGGCGCGCCGAGCTCACCCCCGAGCAGTACCACATCCTTCGCGAGAAGGGCACCGAGCGCCCCTTCACCGGCGCCCTCGTCAACAACCACGCCGACGGCTTCTATCACTGCGCCGCCTGCGACGCCCCGCTCTTCAAGTCCGGCACCAAGTACGAATCCGGTTCCGGCTGGCCCAGCTTCTTTGAGCCCATCACCCCCGAAGCCGTCGAGCTCCACGACGACAGCACCCTCGGCATGCACCGCGTTGAAGTCACCTGCGCCACCTGCGGCGGCCACCTCGGCCACGTCTTCCCCGACGGCCCCAACCCCACCGGCCAGCGCTTCTGCATCAACTCCGCCTCCCTAAAATTCGAGGACAAGTAGAGCAGAGTTCTCAGTTCTCAGTTCTCAGTTCTCAGTTCTCAGTTCTCAGTTCTCAGTTCTCAGTTCTCAGTTCTCAGTTCTCAGTTCTCAGTTCTCAGTTTCTTTTGATCGGACTGCTGCTCTCGCATCTCGAAACAAGCACAAAAAGCCCCAGCGGCATCCACCGCCGGGGCTTCGTCATTCTTTAGAAAAACTGAGAACTGAGAACGGACAACTAAGAACTGCTCTTAGCCCTTAACAACCTTGCCGCTCTTGATGCAGCTGGTGCAAACCTTCACGCGCTTGGTGCCGCCGCCTGAGGGCGCAGCAGCCTTTACCGACTGAAGATTCGGGTTCCAGCGCCGACGGGTTACGTTGTGCGCGTGCGAGATGTTGTTTCCGAACTGCGGACCTTTGCCGCAAAGCTCACATACCTGTGCCATGACATCACTCCAAACATCAAACTTGACGCAAACTCCCAGAGAACTCCACGCGCATCATGACCCGTGCTCGGTCTCGATTTCCCAAAATCCGTGGGGATGAGTGGTAGGCACGAGCGGATTCGAACCGCTGACCTCTACCGTGTCAAGGTAGCGCTCTAACCAACTGAGCTACGCGCCTCTGGTGCGTCTTATCAGTGTACCCGACCCCCACCCCCCACCGCAACCTTTCCCGCCAGTGCCAAATGGCGCCTGACAACGTCTGGAATTCGCCCTCGGGTAGAATCGTACCGAATTTCACAGCGAGGGGATCCGAGATGCGTATCGCGCGGATAAGTACAGGGTTGGCCATGGTGTTGTTGTGCATCTGCCTGCACGCGCAGACGCCCTCCCCAACGATGACCGTAACCGGCACGCTCATCCGCGTCATGGCCATAGGAGGGGAATCGACCGGCTGGGCGATTCAACTCGATTCCGAAGTTGCCGTCGACGGGAAGCAGGTCCATTCGATAGAAGTTGATTCTCCCAAAACCAAGAAACTGCAAAAGCTGGACGGCAAGCATGTCGAGGCGAAAGGTTCACTCTCGCATCGCCAGGGAGTGGAGACGGGCGAGCGCATCATTCTGGTCCTCTCCTCCATCAAGGAAGCCACAACTGGGGTTCCAGCGCCCGCCAGCACGGCATCCTTCAGCCTGGCCGGCAGCGAGTGGCTGTTGGAGGATCTGGGTGGCGTCGGAGTAGCCGACAACATCCAGGCGACGCTCACCTTTCCCGAAGCAGGCAAGGTAGCAGGCAATGGCTCATGCAATCGCTTCTTCGGTCCCGCAGAGGTGAGCGGGGATACCCTCAAGCTTGGGCCTCTCGCATCCACGCGCATGATGTGCCCAGAGCCGGTGATGAACCAGGAGACGAAATATATCAACGCGCTCCAGGCAGCCGACCACTTCGAGTGGAAAGCTCCTTATTTGCTGATCTATTGCAAGGGCCTCGAAAAGCCGCTGCGCTTCACGCGGATAACGCCCTCGAAACCTACCGGCTTTTAAAGCCTCAGTCCGCCAAGTTGAACCTTACGATGTCCGACTGGATGTAAGCCTACGTGCCAGACGATGATCCAACGCCACCAGCGTGTAGCTGCAAATCAGGAAAGCAACGGCGATCGCAAGATTACTGAGCATCGTTTGTCGCCAGCCGACGAGGCCGGGATCGAGGAATGGGTAGGGATACTTGCCTGTTTGACCTCCCCGGATCAAGGAGTACGCAAGGTAGGCGAGCGGGTAGATCGCCCAGACCAGCGGATGCGACCACCGAAGCTCGCCTTTGCGCGTGAAGATAATCCAGAACAAGGGAACCAGCACCGGCGTAGCCATGTGGTTGAGCACGTTCGCCACCGCGGAGCCGCCGCTGAGTTCCATCGTTCCGTGCAGCAGCAGGGCGTAGATGATGCCAACTAGCAAGATGGACAGCATGGTCCCGGCAACAATCCACGACGCTCGCAGGCGTGTTCGTTCTACGGCAAGCGCCGTAAACACTACAGCGACGAGCAAGTTCGTCAGAATGGTGAAGTAGGCGAAGACAATCCAGAGCGTGAGCCAAACGGATTGATTTACCTGAAAGGTGCTCACGCACTGGATGACGAGTCCGAGCCATGCGACGGCGGCAATGCATCCGGCGGCACATCGAGCGACTGTCCCAGGATGCATTCGTGGCTCGCCTCGCCCGTAGTATAACGGCCCGCTACCGTCCCGTCGCGACTTCCACCGGCTCCGACACCCGCCGAATCACAATCCACGCGTACTCCGCAGCCGATATCGGCGCCAACGCCGCAATCGCCCACAACAGCACCGTCCGGAGCTCCTCCAGCCCCGACCGTGGAAGCACCTCGCAGGTCATCACGGTCAGCACACCCAGGATCTGCACCAGCGTATTCAGCTTGCCCAGCTTGCTCGGCTGAAAGTTCCGCAGCGTATTGGTCGCGAACAGCAGCGTCGCAATCAGCAGAATTCCAATGTCCCGGCTCAGCACCAGCACCGTCACAAACCGCGGAATCGCCCCTACATGCGTCAGCACCAGGAACATCGTGCTCAGCAGTAACTTGTCGGCGATCGGATCCAGGTACTCCCCAAGCTTTGTCCGCTGTTCGAGCACCCTCGCCAGCAGCCCGTCCAGGCCGTCGCTCACCCCCGCCACCCACAGCAGCGCAAACGCCAGCCGCCAGTGCCCAGCCAGGATCGTAATCACCAGAAACGGCAGCACAAACAGCCGCAGCATGGTCAGCAGGTTGGGTGCAGCACGAAATTGTCGAAAGGCAGTCACAAACGCTCGAAAACCATGGGACTTAGCGCCCGGGTGATATGCCATGGTAGCCGATTTTCCCGCGCGAATCCGCCCTCCCCTGTTGACCCTCAATGTACGACCGAAATGGTCTTGCTTCCCACCCCCCGATTCCGTACAATGAGGATGGCGAAAGTGTGCGCTTCTCCGTCTTCGCGGCCCTGCTCTACGCCCTCACCCCATGCTCAGGCTCACAAAAAAAGCGGACTACGGCCTCATGGCCCTCAAATATCTCGCCGAGCAATCCGAGCTCGCCGAGAAGGCCGGTGCCGATCTTCATCTCACCGGCGCCCGCTCCGCAAAGGACATAGCCGAGGCCTACCACATCCCTCCGCAGCTCCTCGCCAAGATCCTCCAGACCCTCGCCCGCGCCGGCATCCTCGTCTCCCACGCCGGCACCAACGGCGGCTACGCCCTCGCCCGCCGCGCGGCCACCATCTCCACCTTCGAGGTCATCCGCGCCATCGACGGCCCGCTGTTCATCACCAGCTGCATAACAATTCACGGAGCTTGCGACCTCGCGGGTCATTGCACCATCAAAGAACCGCTGCGCAAAGTCAACGACAGCATTACCAGTCTTCTCTCCGGCATCAGCATCGCCGACCTCGCCGAGCCCGTCGACCACCTCCCGGCTGCAATGGCCGGCGGCCTCGTAAGCATCGAACGCTAGAGTTTTGTCTTGACTGACAACTGAGAACGAACAACTGACAACCGGCGTCTACCGCCACACTTTAGGAGCAACAACATCATGGCTGAAACACTAGGAATCAACGTAACCCAGTCTCACCACCCCCTCCCCGAGGGCGTGAAGCTTCCCATCTACATGGACAACCACGCGACCACGCCGCTCGATCCCCGCGTGCTCGAAGCCATGATGCCTTACCTCACCGGCATCTTCGGCAACGCCGCGTCGCGCAATCACTCCTTCGGTTGGGAAGCCGAGCAGGGTGTCGAGAAGGCGCGCGAACAAATCGCCCGCCTCATCGGTTCCACCGCCAAGGAAATCATCTTCACCTCCGGCGCCACCGAAGCCACCAACCTCGCCATCAAGGGCGCCGCCGAGATGTATCGCGAGCGCGGCAACCATATCATCACCCAGGTCACCGAGCACAAAGCCACCCTCGACACCTGCAAGCGTCTCGAGAAGTCCGGCTACCGCGTGACGTATCTCCCAGTCCTCGCCGACGGCCTCATCGACCTCGAAGACCTCGAGCGCGCCATCGTCACAGAAGGCCCTGACAAGACCATTCTGGTCTCGATCATGTACGCCAACAACGAAATCGGCGTCATCCAGCCCGTCCAGGCCATCGGCAAGCTCTGTCACGAGAAGGGCATCCTCTTCCACTGCGACGCCGTCCAGGCCGTAGGCAAGATCCCCGTCAACGTCCTCACCGACAACATCGACCTCATGAGCATCAGCGGCCACAAGATCTACGGCCCGAAAGGCGTCGGCGCACTCTACGTTCGCCGCCGTAATCCCCGCGTCCAGATCTCCGAGCAGATCAACGGTGGCGGCCACGAGCGTGGCATGCGCAGCGGCACGCTCAACGTCCCCGGCATCGTCGGCCTAGGCAAGGCCTGCGAAATCTGCCAGGAAGAAATGGCCACCGAAGCCAAGCGCGAAGTCGAACTCCGCGACTACCTCAAGAACAAACTTGAAACCGCGCTCGACTACACCCAGGTCAACGGCAACATGGAGCACCATCTCCCCGGCAACCTCAACATGAGCTTCATCTATGTTGAAGGCGAGTCGCTCTTGATGGGCATCAACGACATCGCGGTCAGCTCCGGCAGCGCCTGCACCTCGGCCACCCTCGAACCCAGCTACGTCCTCAAGGCTCTCGGCCTCGGCGACGACGTAGCCCACAGCTCGATCCGCTTTGGCCTAGGCCGCTTCAACAACAAAGCGGAAGTCGACTACGTCGCCGACAAAATCATCGAAGTAGTCGTCAAGCTCCGCGAGCTCTCTCCCCTCTACGAGATGGTCAAAGAAGGCATCGACCTTTCCAAGATCGAGTGGGCCGCCCACTAATCCGCGGATATATCGGGGATTATTCCGGACCCTAGATTGCGCACCATATAGGTCGAAGAAGAGTGTAATGTTCATGGTGATGCCGAACAATGACAATCTCGTTTTCGATGCGCCTGCATACAGCACTATGCAGGCGTCTCACTATGTCGGAGTTCCGTATGCAACCCTTCGCGACTGGACGGGCCCTTGCGGGCTCATTGTGACGCCCGAGCCGAATAACTTGTCGTTTAATAATCTCGCCGAGGCCCATGTCTTGAAGGCGATGCGACGCAAATATAAACTGCCCTTGCAGGGAATTCGGAGAGCTCTTCAACAGCTTTCCGAAGTAAGAAAGACCGCGCACCCTCTGCTCGACGAGAAATTCGAGACGGATGGCGTCAGCCTCTGCATTCACGATGAAGGCCAGATTCTGAATCTCTCCAAGAAACTGCAGACCGAAATCAAGGAATTCGTCGCCCTATACCTTCAGCGCATTGAGCGCGACGTCCACGGCCGAGCGTTCAAGCTGTACCCGTTCGTCGCGCGTGACGAAGCGAACGAGCCTCGCCACATCAGCATCAGCCCAACGGTTTCGTTCGGACGTCCGGTATTAGCTGGAACCGGGATCACAACAGCGATCGTTGCTGGCCGTTTCACGTCCCGCGATTCATTGTCCGATCTTGCGAAAGAGTACTCCGTGGATGAGCAGGTTCTTGAGGACGCAATTCGATGGGAGATGCTGAGGGGCAAGGCAGCTTAGAGCGCCCCGTTATTTTCTTGGACGAAAATCATTGCGGCAATAGGCATCTTCACGCGGCGCTCGATGCTTTCGGCATCCGGTACGAGAAGCACTTGGATCATTTCCCTCGCGGCATCGAAGATACCGTATGGATACCAGTCGTTGCCGTTAAGGGGTGGGTCCTTCTTACATCTGACGCACGCATACGCTACAACTCGCTGGAGAAAAATGCCGTAAGAAACAACAACCTGCGTATGTTCTATTTCACCCGAAATGACATCGGCGGGGCTGAGATGGGAGCCGTTCTCTCCAAAGCTCTTCCAAAGATCGTCTCCCTCTGCGGAACAGAAACCCCTCCTTTTGCCGCTTCGATCAACCGTGCTGGGGAAGTCAATATCAGAGACAATTTCCGAACATAGGTC
>Ga0302181_10001556_pt1 | contig 16952 bp, 15 predicted proteins | sample I_Palsa_E3_3_FD_198786 | JGI IMG/M metagenome (GOLD analysis project Ga0302181, IMG submission 198786) | Peat permafrost microbial communities from Stordalen Mire near Abisko, Sweden - I_Palsa_E3_3 | ecosystem: Environmental > Terrestrial > Soil > Palsa > Peat permafrost | place: Sweden...
CGCGCTGGAACTCCTCGCGGTGCTCCTCCGGCACGAGGCCGACATCGAGGAAGCTCATCACCTGCCCGAGCTTCATCGCGGCGCCCTTCATCGTCCCGAGCGCCGCGACGATCTGCTTCGCCGTCTCCAGCTGGCGGCGGCCCATCGCCTCCTCGGAGGCCCGCTCGCCGCGCGTCGTGTTGGCCGCGCGGGTCCCGAACTGCTTGACGGCCTCGCTCGCCGCAAGCTTGCCGACGGTCGCGGTGCGCCGCACGCGCGAGGTTGGGATCTTCTCGCTCTCGCGTGCCATACCTTGATGTTAAGCGCTAGGTGGGCTTGACCTGGGAGCCGGGGACGATGTCGTCTTTACCATCCGCCCAGCGCACCCAGGCCTTCTTGCCGCCGTCGTAGTCCTCGCCGAGCAGGACCAGCGTGGCCGGCTCGCCCAGCGCCAAGCAGGGGTCGGAGCCCTGCGGGTCCAGGCCCCGCCAGACGCGGATGAACCCGTTCTCATCCCACTCCCGCGCGACGGTCGTGGGGTCGGCGTGGCCCGGGTGAATGACGGTGCCCGCCGGCAGCTCCATCAGCGTGCCCATGATCGAGTCGCGCAGGTCCGTGTAGCTGGTGTGGCCGGGCGCACGCACGCCACCGACCGAGCCCCTGAACAGGGTGTCGCCGGTGAACACGGCCGCCTCGCCGCCCGTGAACCCCCCAGGAGCCGCGCTCCTCGCCGAGCGTCCCTGACCCCGGCCGCCGCCGCCAACGCCCATCTCCGAGCGATCGCCCACCAAGAACGACAACATGCCGGCTGTATGTCCCGGCGTGTGCAACGGCCGCACCTCCAGCGTTCCAAAGTTCAGCGTCTCGCCGGCCTGCACCGTGCCCGCGGCGATGCCCTGCAGCAGATCGCGCTCCAGCGGGTGGATCAGCACCTCGAGCTTTCCCCAGCGCGCGCGCAGCGCCCCGACCTCGCTTACGTGGTCGAAGTGATGGTGGGTCAGCAGCACGTGCGTGGGCTCGAACCCGAGGCGCTCCGCCGTCTCGATCAGCCCCTCCACCGGCCCGCCCGCATCGATGAAGAACGCGGGGCCGCCGGCGCCATCGGCGACGAGGTATGTGTTGGACAGGAATTGAGGATGGGTTGCGTGCTCGACGATCATCGCGTTCATCCTCTCACGAAGGCCCACGACCAGCGTAGACTGCCGTCGCATGGCCCTGATCCACACCTGCTATCGGATCACCGACATCGACCGCTCGGTGGCGTTCTATGACGCGCTCGGCTTCGAGGAGATCGGGCGCATCCCGATCAAAGACGAGGCCGTGAACGTGTTCATGAATCAGCCCGGCGACGGCAATATGCCGCGCCTGGAGCTGACCTACAACTTTGGCGTGGACTCCTATGAGATCGGCAGCGGCTACGGCCACATCGCGATCACCGCCGATGACCTCGACGCCACGCTCGCACGTCTGGCCGAGCAGGGCATCGAGCCCGAGAAGCCGCCGTACTCCGTGCGCGAGGGCGGCTCACGGCTGTGCTTTGTGAAAGACCCCGACGGCTACAGAATTGAGTTGATCGAGCAGTAATCGACTGCCCTCGCAATAGACCAGTCGTCTAGGAAAGAACGCGCCCGCGGAATTTACTCAAGCCCAACGTGAGGAAGACCGCGCAGAAGCCGACCAGCACCGGGTAGACGACGTACAGGTGCATGTGGGCGGCGTGCGTGAGCCCAGCGCGCAGGCCCTCGTTGATGTAGATCAGGGGATTGACGAGCACCACGATTTGCAGCCAGTGGATGCCGGCGACCTGGACAGGGGCGAGCTTTGTCCATTGGTAGTAGGTACCACCGAGGAACGTGAGCGGCAGCACCACGAAGCCGAACATCAGGCCGAGGTTGCGCGCCTCGAATGCAGTGCCGAGCAGCAGGCCGAGCGAGCTCATCGTGATGCACGCGAGCGGGATCAAGGTAATCACGATCAGCCAATGAACCGAGAGGTGCGCGTGCACGCCGGGGGCATGGACGACGGCGGCGATCGGGAACACGATCAACGCCGCGAGCAAGCCTTGCACGGCGCCCGAGAGCACCTTCGCGAGCGCCACGAGCCAGATCGGACAGGGCGCCTGCACGCGGTCCTCGATCTCGCGCGTGTAGCCGAACTCCTGGGCCATCACCATCGCGACGGCCTGGATGCCCTGGAACATGATCGAGATCCCGACCACGCCAGGGACGAGCACGGTGGCAAACGCCGACTCCGCAACCTTGCCCCCGCCGCCACCGACCCCCTGGCCAATCGTGGGGAACACGTAGAGGAACACGAACACGAGCAGGAACGGCTGGATCAGCACGCGGATCACGAACTCCAGCGAGTGCTTTCTCAACACCGTCAGATCGCGCAGCACGAGCGCGAGCAGCGCCGTGCGGCTCGCGGCCATCGTCGAGCGCGTCGGCTCGATCGTGATCCGGCCGGGCGCGGGCGCCGGGGATGCGGCGGGCGCAGTGGTGGGGGCTGGGGCCGGGCCGGTGGTCGTTGCCATCAGTCGCGCAGCTCCTTTCCGGTCAGGCTGATGAACACCGTCTCGAGGCTCGGCTCAGCGATCGACAGGTCCGCCAATTCGAAGCCAGCCTCCTCGGTCGCGTTGACAAGACGCGGCACTAGCCGCTCAGCCTCTTTGACGTGGAGCTCCACACCGCCGTCGATCACGCGCGTATTGCTCACCTCGGCGATCGCGCCGGAGAGCCGCTCGGACAGCGTCTGCAGCTCGCCGCCTGTCGCCTTAATCGTGGCGATCGTGTCCACCCCCACCGACTTCTTCAGCGCCGCCGGCGTATCGAGCGCGAGGATCTTGCCGTGGTCCATGATCGCCAGCCGATCGCAGAGCTCGTCGGCCTCCTCCATGTAGTGCGTGGTCAGCAGGATCGTCTGCCCGGCTTCGTTCAGCTCGCCGAGGATCTCCCACAGCGCCAGGCGGCTCTGCGGATCGAGGCCGGCGGTCGGCTCGTCCAGGAACAGCACCGCCGGGCGGTGGAAGATCGCCCGCGCCATCATCAGCCGCTGGGCCATCCCACCGGAGAGCGCGTATACCGACGCCTTCGCCCATTTCGAGAGGTGCAGCTGCTCGAGCAGCTCGTCGGCCTTGCGACGCGAATCCGAGGCCGAGATCCCGAACAGGCGACCATGAAAATAGAGGTTCTCCCACACCGTCAGCTGCCGGTCCAGGGTGTTCTGCTGGGAGACGATCCCGATCAGTTGCTTCGCAAGCGCAGGGTGAGCGACGACATCGATAGCACCGACGTACGCCGTGCCCGAGGTGGGAATCACGCGCGTCGTCAGCATTCCGGCGGTGGTCGTCTTGCCGGCGCCGTTCGGCCCGAGCAGCCCGAAGATCTCGCCCGCGTGGACGCTCAGGTCGAGCTTGTCGACCGCGGGCACGTCCATGCCCGGATAGACCTTCGTCAACTCGGCCGTGCGAATCACCTCGCGGCGATCCCCACCATCCTCCGTGTCGAGCGCCGGAGCGCCTGCGGGCGCGTCGACTGGCTGGGTGCTGGCCATCGCTTCCCAATGTATAACGCTCGCGCTACCCTGCCCTCAGAGATGGCGGACACAACCGGGAAGATCGCCAAGAATCTCGAGCGCTTCGCTCAGGCGGTGGCCGCGCACGACCGCGAGAACCCGACGCACACCGCCAACGGCATCGGCCTCGCGCACTTCGACCTCGAGCGCCTCGGACTGGAGGAGGGCGAGGAGATCCTGCCCGGCATCACGATCCACGCCGACAGCGGAGTGACCGGGAACTTCAGAGTGCTCTGCGACGGCGAGCACGACGAGGGGAAGACCGAGGCAGAGGAAGCGGTCGTGGAGGCAGTGGCGACTCAAGCGGTTCCCGCCGGAGCGCCCGGGGTCTCGCCGGAGGAAATCCCCTTCGGGGGTTAGCCGGCAGCCACAACCGGAGCGGGAACCCCCGCGCGGGCGGCGATCATCCCGACCAGCCGCTCGATCGTCGGGCATTGAAGATCGTGGCGCGCAGCCGCCCGCAACACCGATCCCGGGATCGCATCGAGCTCGGGGGCGCGCCCGGCGGCGATATCGCGCTGCATCGAGCTGCCGAGCGTGGCGTGCGCCTGCTCCAGCTCACCGAGCGCGACAGCCGGGTCGACATCGCTAGCGCCCTCGGCCCGACCCACGGCGCAGCCCTCCTCGATCGCTCCGACGAGCGCGTCGCGCAGCTCGGGTGTGGAGCGGATTTCGCCGAGCAGCCTGTCGAATGCGCTCGTCGTGCAAGCGAGCGCATTCAACCGCACGAGCTTCGACCACATGACCTGCGCCTCGGACTCTCCCACGCGCGCCGATATCCCGGCGTCTTTGAGCAGCTGCGCCAGCGCCTCCATCTCACCACGCGCAGCCGGATCGTGGCTGGCCATCTCGACGAGCAGGAACTGACTCGTGTGCACCACCACGCCGGGCTCGGGGCGATCGGCCTCGACGCGGATCGTGCCGGCAAGCACAGTGTCGGCCCCGAAACGCTCGCGCAGGACGGGGATGTGATCGAGGCCGTTCAGCAGCGCCAGCACCAGCTTCGGCTGCACTGTAACTCGCTCCAGCGCGGACTCCAAGCCGGACGCCTTCGTGGCGATGATCAACACATCGACCTGCTCCTCCAGGCGCGCAACGGCGCGAGGCCGGGAGACGAGCTCGCCGAAGCTGACGCTGTCCACGCGCAGCCCGCGCTCGGAGATCACCTCGGCGGTCGCCTCTCGGGCCACGATGACCACCGGTGTACCGGCCCGTTCGAGCAGCCCCGCGATCAGTCCGCCCACGCCGCCGGGTCCCAGGACAGCAATCTTCATCGGAACGCGATCTTCATGGCAAGGGATCGATCAGCACGCCGGGATTCATTATCCCGCGCGGATCGATTGCAGCCTTCGCCCCGCGCAGCGCCGCGGCAAAGGGCTGCGGTCGCTGGCGGTCATACCAGGGCCGGTGATCGCGTCCGACGGCGTGATGGTGTGTGATCGTGCCGCCCTCCACCAGGATCGCATCGGAGACGGCCCGCTTGACCTGTGCCCACTGCTCGACCTCCTCTCCGCGCCGCGCCGCTGCGAGCACGGTGAAATATGGGGCCGGCCCGTCCGGGTAGACGTGGGTGAAGCGACAGAAGACCCTCCCCTCGCCGCCGCATTGCTCGCGCACCGCCAGCTCGGCCGCGGCGCTCACGCGCTCATGGAAGGCGGGGAAGCGCTCCCAGGTGATGGCCGTCTCGAATGTCTCCGCGAGCACGCCCACCGCGACGAGCATGTCGCGCACATACGGAGCGCCCAGGAAAGCGCCCCGCCATGAGCTCACCGCGTCCCCACCGGCCACCTCGCGGCTCTCCGACACCGCACCGCCATGTTCGGCGCAGATTTCGAGGGCTCGCACCATCGCCGCGTCGACCGGATGATCGGTCGACTCGAAGCCGAGCACCAGCAGGGCGTGGGAGCCGTCCGCGGCCATCGTCAAACCGGCCTCGCCTGCATCGAGCAGGCGGCAGTTGGATGGATGGGACCCAGACTGAGAGATCGCGCGCACGCACTCGACGCCGTCGAGGAAGCTCGCAAATCGCACACCCGCAGAGCGTCTGTGAGAAGGACGGGGCTGCACGCGCATCCAGGCCTGCGTGATCACCCCCAGCGTGCCCTCGGAGCCGGCGAGCATCCGGTCCGGGCTTACCCCCGCGCCCGACCCCGGCAACCGCCGCGACTCCCACACGCCCACCGGTGTGATCGCACGAACGGACTCGACGAGATCCTCGATGTGCGTCCACACGGTCGCGAAATGGCCGGCGGCGCGCGTGGCGATCCAGCCGCCCAGCGTCGAGTACTCAAAGGATTGGGGAAAATGGCGCAGCGTCAGGTCGTGCTCCGCCAGCTGGCGCTCCAGATCCGGGCCCAGCGCTCCCGCCTGGATAAGCGCCGAGCGGGATACCGGGTCGACCTCGAGCACTCGATCCAGAGCGCCCAGGTCGATCGATACGGCGCCGTTGTATGCCGAGCCGACATCGGGGCTGACCCCGCCGACAACCGATGTGCCCCCGCCGAAGGGAATCGCGGCGACGCGCTCGGTTGCACACCATTCGAGCACGCGCTCCAGATCGTTCTCATCGCGCGGATGGGCGACAAAGTCAGGGGGATGATCAAAGCGCCCGCGAAAGCCGCGTACCACGTCCGAGTATGACTTGCCCAGCGCGTGCGAGGCGCGTGCGTGGGGGTCGCCGGCGCTGATCTCTGACAGCGAGACCGGGGCGACGACGCGCGGCGACGGCAGTGTCACCGACTCCAGCGCGACCGGCTCCTCGACTTCAGTGAGCGTGATCCCCAAATGCTCGCCCAGCGCAGCGGCCGCGGCGCGAACCTGCGCCGTGGTCGGCTGCTGATCCTCAAAGCCCCAACCCCAGTGCTTGCGCCGACGGATCTTCACCACCGCGAGTCTAAGCCCACTAGCCTTCCATCCTGAATGTCTGCCCAACCGCCGCCGACAAGCATCGATCTACCCGAGGTCCTCGCCCGCGGGCCGTGGCCACTTGAGCAAGTGAAAGCGCACTGGCGCGAGGAATACTTCGAGCCCTCCACGGAGCACGCGCGCGCCGCCGACGCGGCGATCACCGAGCTGCAGCAACGAGGCTCGCCCAGTCACGACGGGGTCGCCGCGCGCTTGGTCGATTACAGCCAGGACCAGCAGGGGGTGGCCCTAGAGCTGCAACCGCTGCGCTGGGGGCTGCGCCTGGTCCCCGGCGACGCCTCGGAGAGCGTCGCCGCGATGTGCGTCACGCGCTCCGCCGACGGCCGCTGGCTGGCCGGGCGGCGCGCACAGTGGGTCGCATCGTGGGCTGGGCGCTGGGCGCTGGGCGCGGGCGGAGCGGTGGATCTCGGCGAGAACCCAGCCGACACGCTGGTGCGGGAGCTGCAGGAGGAGTGGTCGGTCGCGCCCGCGCGCGTGCAGGGAGAGGCGCTGCTGCGCCTGCCGCACAAGCTGGTGATGTTCATCGGGCAAGCCTGGCTCGCCGAGGGCGTCGAGGAGCAGGTGACGCCCGACCACGAGCACGACGCGTTCGCCTGGTGGCCACGTGAGATCGACGAGTGGCCCCCGGAGGCCGGCGAGATACTCCCGCGGATGGCGCGCTGGCTCACGCAGTGAGCACACCCGTGAGGTCCGTTGGGCCATTGCGGTTTAAGCGCCTGAAGTGGATCTCGTTCACCCACTCCTGCATCTACACCGCGCTGCTGCTGTGCGCCTTCGTGATCGGCAAGCCACAGCCCTTCACCTTCGTGCTCGGCCTCACCCACGGTCTGCTGTGGATCTTCATGTCGCTGGCCTGCATCGCCGCCGCGCGCCTGCGGATCGTCTCGCTGAGGCTGGCCGTCGCCGTAGCGGTGCTCGGCGGGATCGGGCCGTTCTTCGGCAGCTATGAGTTCATCCGCGAGGAACGCCTGCACACGGATCCCAAGCCCGCGCGCCCCAACGACTCACCGATGCGCTGAAACGCAGACGAGCCCTGGAAGTGCGGGCAAGTGCCGCTGTTGAGAACTTGTGAAAGGCTCACCCGCCAGTGGTGATGTCCGCCGGGCAGCCGCGCTAGAGTGGATGTAGATGGCGACGAGCACCACGGTGGAGCAGACAATCGATGTTGTAACACCCGCTGCGGGCGAGTCGGTCACCGAGGGAACGATCCTCGAATGGCACGCGAAGGTCGGCGATCCGATCAAGCTCGACGACACGATCGTCGAGATCTCCACCGACAAGGTCGACGTCGAGCTACCCTCGCCGGCGACCGGCACCGTGAGCGAGATCCTGGCGCAGGAGGGCGACACCGTGACGGTCGGCCAGGTGATTGCGCGAATCGTCGTCGGCGAGCCGGCACAGGACGGCGGATCCGCGGGTAACGGCACGTCGGACGGGAGCGCCGCCAGCGATGGCGCTCCCAGCGACGGAGCCTCCGGCGATGGGACCGCGGGCGATGGCGCCGGTGGCCTACCCGACGGCGTGAAGGCCACCCCAGTCGCGGCCCGCGCGGCGGCCGTCGAGGGCGTGGATCTCGCGAACGTGTCCGGGAGCGGTCCCGCTGGGAAGATCAGGAAGGCCGACGTGCTCTCCGCCTCCACCGAAAACGGCGCAGCCCAGGGGACAAACGCGACCACTAACGGCAACGCAGCAACGGACGGCAGGGCGAGCTCAGAGCGTCTGAAGGGCGGCGCGGCGGCGCTCGCGCGCTACATGGAGCAATCCCTGGAGATCCCCACGGCGACGAGCTTTCGCACGCTGACCGTATCCATGCTCGACGCCCGCCGGCGCGAGCTCAAGGCCGGCACGCGGAAGGTCTCCTTCACGCATCTGATCGCCTACGCGATCGCGCGCGCGGGCGAGGACATGCCGGTGATGGCCCATCACTTCGAGGAGATCGAGGGCAAGCCGCACCGCATCCGGGACGGGCAGGTGAACCTGGGATTGGCAGTGGACGTCGAGAAGAAGGACGGCTCGAGGACGTTGATGGTCCCGGTCATCCTGAACGCGGGCCGGCTGAAGTTCGACCACTTCCTCGATGCGTATGACGCGCTGGTTGAGAAGGCGCGCACGAACACCCTCACCGCCGATGACCTGAGCGGCGCGAACCTCACGCTCACCAACCCCGGTGGGCTCGGCACGGTCGCCTCAGTCCCCCGGCTGATGGCCGGCCAGGGCACGATCGTGGCCACCGGCTCGATCGCCTACCCCGTCGGCCTGGGCGACATCGGCGCGATGATCGGCGCGGAGAAGGTCCTGACGATGACCTCGACCTACGACCACCGCATCATCCAGGGGGCGGAGTCCGGTCGCTTCCTGGGACGGATCGAGGAGTACCTGAGCGGCGAGCACAGCTTCTACGAGGATGTGTTCGCGGCGCTCGGCGTCGAGCTCGGCCCCGCACCCTCACCACCCGCGCCGGCCGCCGCGGCTTCGGCGGCCGCCTCCTCGGCGACCGCTAAGGCTCCAAGCGCGGTCCCCGACGAGGAGCTGCTGCAGGCGGTCCAGGCGGCCAGCACGCTGCTGTCGCGCTTCCGCAGCCACGGCCACCTCGCGGCGCGGCTGGACCCACTCGGCTCCGAGCCCGAGGGCGACCCCGGGCTGGACCCCGAGGCGCTCGGCCTAACGCCCGAGATCACCGCGAAGATCCCAGCGAAGATCCTGCACATGTACGTCCCGGGGGCGACGCTGGCCGACGCGCTGCCGCACCTGCGCGAGACCTACTGCGGCACGATCGCATATGAGATCGAGCACATCGCCTCCCATCGCCAAAGAGTGTGGCTGCGAGAGAACATCGAGTCCGGCGTCTTCCGCCAGCCGCTGACGAGCGACGAGCAGAAGACCCTGCTCAGGCGCCTGACGAAGGTCGACGCGCTGGAGCGCTTCATGCACAAGGCCTACCTCGGCCAGCACCAGTTCTCGATCGAGGGACTGGATATGACCGTGCCGATGCTCGACGAGCTGATCCAGCTGTCGGCGGTCAACGGTGGCAAGGAGGTAGTGATCGGGATGGCCCACCGCGGTCGCCTGAACGTGCTCGCGCATAACCTCGGCCGCCCCTACGACACGATCTTCGCCGAGTTCGAGGGGGCCTCGACGCTCGAGGCGGTGACGACGATCCCGCAGGGCGGGACAGGCGACGTGAAGTATCACCACGGCACCCAAGGCTCCTACGAGCTGGAAGATGGCGAGAGCATTCAGGTAAACCTGGAGTCCAACCCGAGCCACCTCGAGTACGTCTCGCCGGTGGTCGAGGGCGCGACACGGGCGGCGCAGACCGCACGCCAGGGACCCCACGCCCACCAGGACACCGACGCGGCGGTGCCGATCGTGATCCACGGCGACGCCTCGTTCCCCGCCCAGGGCGTCGTGGCGGAGACGCTCAACCTACAGGCGCTCGACGGCTACAAGGTCGGCGGCACGGTTCACCTGATCACGAACAACCAGATCGGCTTCACCACCGATCCCGACGACGCCCGCTCGACCCGCTGGGCATCGGACCTGGCGAAGGGCTTCGACGTTCCGATCATCCACGTCAACGCCGACGACGTGCCCGCCTGCATCAGCGCCGTGCGACTCGCGTTCGCCTTCCGCAAGGAGTTCGGCCACGACGTGCTGATCGACCTGATCGGCTACCGGCGCTTCGGGCACAACGAGTCCGACGAGCCGGCTTACACCCAGCCGGAGATGTACGCGAAGATCAAGGCGAAGAAACGCGTGTCGGAGCTGTGGGCCGAACGGCTCGTGACCGACGGGGTCGTCACCCGCGAGGAGGTCGACCGCCAGGGGCAGGGGGTATGGGATGACCTCACGCTTCTGCACCAGCGCTTGAAGAGCAAGATCGCCGCGGCGGCCGAGCACGGCGCCGCGAGCGAAAGCACAGGCGAGTACCAACTCGACCGCTCGCCGAGCCCCGAGGTGAGCACCGCCGTGCCCGCCGATCGGCTGCGCGAGCTGGGTGAGGAGCTGCTGAAGGTACCCGCCGGGTTCACCGTGCACCCAAAGCTCGTCAAACAGCTCGAGCGACGCCGCGAGGCGTTACAGGCCGTGGATGCAGCGCAGACGGACGGCGGCGCTGCAACCGACGACACGCTCGCGGCAGAGCAGAGCGCACCGGCCTCGACAGGCGCTCCGAGTCCGCCCGCCCCCGCGCTCGACTGGGCACACGGAGAGGCGCTCGCGTTCGCGTCGCTGCTGACCGAGGGCACCCCGATCAGGCTGACCGGACAGGACACCGAGCGCGGCACCTTTAGCCAGCGCCACCTGGTGCTGCACGACGCAAAGACCGGGCAGACCGTTTGCCCAATCCAGAGCCTGCCCGAGGCGCTCGCGCCGCTGGAGCTGCACAACAGCCCGCTGTCGGAGCTCGCGTGCATGGGCTTCGAGTATGGCTACAGCCAGGAGGCGCCCGAGACGCTCGTGCTGTGGGAGGCCCAGTTCGGCGATTTCGTGAACTCCGCGCAGGTGATCGTCGACCAGTTCATCACCTCAGGCCTTGCCAAGTGGGGGCAGACCTCACGCCTGACGCTGCTGCTGCCGCACGGCTACGAGGGCTCCGGGCCCGAGCACTCCTCCGCGCGCTTGGAGCGCTTCCTGGTGGTCGCCGCCGAGGGGAACATCCGCGTCGCGAGCCCGACGACCCCGGCCCAGTACTTCCACCTGCTGCGCCGTCAGGCGCGGATCGCCAAGCAGCGCCCGCTCGTGGTGATGACCCCGAAGTCGCTCCTGCGCCTGCCGCAGGCGACCAGCACGATCGCCGATCTGGCGGAGGGCACGCAGTTCCACCCTGTGCTCGCCGAGCCTGGCGTGCAGGCCGAGCAGGTCACGCGCCTGGTGCTGTGCACAGGGAAGATCTACTACGACCTCGTCGGGCACCCCGAACGCAAGTCGCACCCCGGCCTGGCCGTCGGGCGTGTCGAGCTGCTCTACCCCTTCCCCGAGGGCCAGATCCTGGAGCTGATGAACAGTTACCCGAACCTGGCCGAGGTGCTGTGGGTCCAGGAGGAGCCTCGCAACATGGGCGCGCGCGCCCACATGTTCCCGCGGCTGATGCAGATCATGCCCGACGAGATCCACTTCGGCTACATCGGCCGCCCTGAGCGCGCCAGTCCCGGCGAGGGCTACCCGGCCGCGCACATCACCGAACAGAACCGAATCGTCAGCACCGCGATCGATCTCGGCCAGCCGATCTCGCAGTACCCGCGCAAGACGCCGGGAGAGCGCTGATGCGGGCATTGTGGCGACGCTTTATGGAGATCCGCCGCCAACGGCGGCGCAAGAAGCAACTGCGCGGCTAGCGACCTTTCCAGACGGGGTCCCGCTTCTCCTTGAAGGCGCTCGCGCCCTCTTTGGCATCGTCTGAGGCGAACACCGGCCCGGAGATCGCGCCCTGCTTCTCCCACATCTCCGCAATGCTCCAGTCGTACTGCTCCTGCAAGATGCGCTTGGAGGCGACCAGCGCGAGCGGGCCGCTCTTTGCCAGGCGCTCGGCGAGCTCGAGCGCGACGTCGACTGCCGATCCCGGCTCGGCGAGGCGGTTGACGACGCCATACTCGTGGAAGCGATCGGCCGGCAGCAGGTCACCCGTGAGCGCCATCTCCATCACCACGTGGTAGGGCATCCGCTGAGGCAGGCGCAGTAGCGCACCACCCGCAGCCACGAGCGAGCGTTTGGCCTCCGGGATACCCATCTTGGCTCCCTTCGCCGCGACGATCAGGTCGCAGGCGAGCGCGATCTCCATACCACCAGCAACCGCGAAGCCCTCGATTGCGGCGATCAGCGGCTTGCGCGAGGCCCGCTGAGCGATGCCGGCGAAGCCGCGATCGCCGAACCAGGGCGATTCGCCTTTGACGAACGCACCGAGATCCATTCCGGCACAAAAGAAGCCGCCGGCTCCGGTCAGCACGCCGACCGACAGGCTGTCCTCGGCGTCAAGCTCGTCCAACGCACCGGCGATGCCCTCGGCGACGGCGCCGTTGACCGCGTTGCGCACCTCCGGGCGGTTGATCGCGATCAGCAGGACGCTCCCGCGCCGCTCTGTGAGTACTGCCTCAGAATCGCTCATCGGTGCATCCTATGCTGCAAACAGAGTGAGCTCGGGCTCGCGCTCGCCGCGGAGAACCGCCAAGTCGACCTCCACACAGTCGATCCCCCGCGCCTGCGCCAAGACGCGCGCCTGCGGCTTGATGATCTGCGCCGCCAGCACTCCCCGACAGGAGCCGAGCGCGGGGTCCAAGCGAATGCGCTCCAGGTAGCGGGTCAGCTGCTCGACGGCGTCGATCGTCGCGACCCGCTTGATCTCCACCGCGATCCACTCGTCCTCGGCGTCGCGACACATCAGGTCCACCGGGCCGATATCGGTGGGCCACTCGCGCCGGGCGAGCCTGAACCCTTCGCCGCACCATTGCGGGGTGTCCGCGAGCAGCTCCTGAATGTCTGCCTCCACGCCGTCCTTCTCGAGTGCGGCAGCCTCACCCATGTCATGCGTGACATCTGAGACCGTCTCGACGATCCGGATATCGAGGCGATCCTCGCTCGCGCCCGCACGCTTGCGGACGACGATCGAGCCATCCCCCTCTTCGATCACCGTAGGGGGCGTCATCCAGTTCTGGGGCTTGTACCCACCGGTGTCGGCATGCACCATTACCGAGCCGTCAGACTTGATCGTGATCAGCCTCAGCGCCTCGGGCAGGAGAGCCTGAAGGCGGCCCGAGTAGGCAACCTCACAGCGGGCGACGATCAGGCGCATCGCCTGAAGGTAACTGCTGGGCCGGATCGACAGGGGCCGCCGGATCGACGACGACCGCATCGACGGGAGTGGCGATCGCCAGCTCCGGCGTCGCCACGAGTTGCGCTTGTGCAGGCACCGACGGTGCCGTCGTGTGATCCACGCCATTCGACGCCTCGCTCAGCGACTCGCGGAACTCCCTCATGCCGTGACCGAGCGAGCGTGCCAGGTCGGGCAGGCGCTTCGGCCCGAGCACGATCAACGCTACCGCGGCGATGAAGATCAGGTGTACCGGATTGTCGATTCCCATTTGATCCTTTCCTACGCTCCCATCGTCCGATCCGATCACTTTCAAGAGTAGCGCCACCGCCGGGGCGCCCCTTACGCTCCCGTTTGATGGCCACCGAAGCAAGCCCACCGCAGCGCTCCGCCCAGCCGGGTCGCCCCTACCCACCGCCCGCAGCGAAAGAGCCGTTCTGGCCCGCCCAGCTGACCGTGCTCGCCGCGATCGCGATTCAGCTGTTGCTCCCCGCGCGACTCACTGTCCGTCCCGCCTGGTTGATTCCGAGCCTCGAGGGCGCGCTGCTGATCGGCCTGGTCATCGTCACGCCGAACCAGATCGAGGACGAGCACCCACGCCGCAGGCGAATCGCGCTCGGGCTGACCGCGTTTGTGTCGGTCGCGAACGTCTACTCGCTGGCCGCGCTCACGCACTACCTGCTGCACCACAACGTCTCCGAAGGACGCGCGCTGATCGGCGCCGGCGTGCTGATCTGGTTGACGAACTTCCTGATTTTCGCGCTGTGGTACTGGGAGATCGACCGCGGCGGCCCCGGCAGGCGCTCGGCCGGACACGACGGCCCTCCCGATTTTCTGTTTCCACAGATGGCGGACGACCGCATCGAGCCCCTGGAGTGGCGGCCCAAATTCCTCGACTACCTGTACGTCTCGCTCACCAACGCCACGGCCTTCTCCCCCACCGACACGATGCCCCTCACACCGACAGCAAAGAGCTTCATGGGCATCCAATCGCTCGTCTCGCTGGTCACGATCGGCCTAATCGTCTCCAGGGCCATCAACATTCTCTAGGCCTCCGCCTGAGCTATTCAGGCCTCCGCCCGAGCCGACAAGCGCGGTTCCAACGCCAGCGCCTGCGCCAGCAGATCGCGCAGCTCGCCCTCCGCGCCCAGCGCTCCGGCGCGCTCCAGGGCTTCCAGGGCGCCCTCGCGGTCGAGCAGCATCAGTCGCAACCGCCCCAGCCGCTCCCATGCGCCCAGGTCTGTTGGTCCTTGCCTGACCGCGCGGGCGGCCGCCTCCTCGGCGAGGTCGATCGCGCCGATGTCCTCGTAGATGCGGGCAGCGAAGCGGTGGGCGGCGGGACGTCCGGCGTCGGCTCTTGCCCATTCACGCACGACACGGGCCGCGGCCTCGAGGTTGCCCGCGTTCCAGAACGCGAGCGTCAACAGGCGTAGCACCGCGACGTTTTGCGGCTCGGCATCGCGGGCGTAGATCAGGCGCTGGGCGGCGAGCTCATACTCGCCTTCGGCCATCGCGCGTTGCGCGGCGATCAGGAAACGCTCGGTGCGCTCCTTGCCCGGGTCGGGCTTTGAGAAGTCGACGAACTTCATGCTTCCCGCCGGCACCGTTCTGATGCCATGACTGAATTGCACGCGAGCCCACTGCTGCATCTCATCGTCTTCGCCGGTGAAGTAGATCCCCGCCACGGTGCCAACGCCCCACTCCGGGTAGGACTCGCAGCGCGCATAGCGGTGCACGACCGAGTGGTCGGGCATGCGACTGCCGAATGGGTCGTACTTCTCCTGCTCCTCAGCCTGTTTGCGGGCGCGCTGCTCGGCTTCGTACGCGCGCCGGCCCGCCTCCTCGCGCTCGCGCCTTGCCGCCTGCGCGCTCGCGCGCACGGCGTTGCGCGAGACGCTGCCCCCGCGCGAGCCCTCCGCCAGGCGCTCCAGCTGGTCAGCCGCCTCGTTGATCGCCTTCAGGTGGCGCTCGTGCTCGAACTGCCTGCCCTGTGGTGCCACATCCGGGTGCCAGCGCTTGGCCATCTTCCGGCGCGCGAGCTGCACCGCGCGCTTGTCGAACGGCGGCTCGAGCTCCAGCAGGAGGAGATGCTGCTCGACATCGAGGACGGTAGTGGGCATGACCCGACAACGTTAGCGAGGGTGGACGGGTTTCTCTTCCCTCTATCCTGCGTGCAAATGTCCTCCCAGTACATCTTCACGATGCACCGCCTCTCCAAGCTCCACCCTCCGGAGAAGGTCGTCCTCAACGACATCACGCTCGCCTTCTACCCCGGCGCGAAGATCGGCGTGCTCGGCTACAACGGCTCCGGCAAGTCGACGTTGCTGCGGATCATGGCGGGCGAGGATCAGGAGTACCGCGGCGAGGCCGCGCTCGCACCAGGCGCCACCGTCGGGATGCTCGCCCAGGAGCCCCAGCTCGACGAGTCCAAGGATGTGCGCGGCAACGTCGAGGACGGCGTCGCGGAGACCAAGGCGCTGCTCGATCGCTTCAACGAGCTGGCCGCCAACTATTCCGATGAGACGGCCGAGGAGTTCGGCAACCTGCAGGCCAAGATTGAAGCCGCCGACGCGTGGAACCTCGACACGCAGCTCGAATACGCGATGGACGCTTTGCGCCTGCCGCCGCCGGACGCGGACGTGTCAACGCTCTCCGGAGGCGAGCGCCGCCGGGTGGCGCTCTGCCGACTACTGCTGCGCGCGCCCGACCTGCTGCTGCTGGACGAGCCCACCAACCACCTCGATGCCGAGTCGGTCGCCTGGCTGGAGCAGCATCTCTCCGAGTACAAGGGCGCGATCGTCGCGGTCACCCACGACCGCTACTTCCTCGACAACGTCGCGGGCTGGATCCTCGAGCTCGACCGCGGCAAGGGCATCCCCTATCAGGGCAACTACTCGAGCTGGCTGGAGCAGAAGCAGGCTCGGCTCGCCCAGGAAGAGCGCTCGGAGAAGGGCCGTGAGCGAACGATCGCCGCCGAGCTCGAATGGGTGAGGACGAACCCGAAGGGCAAACGTACGAAGTCCAAGGCCCGCCTGGCCCGCTACGAGGAGCTGATCGCCGAGGAGCGCAACGTCAAGCTCGACGAGGTGCAGATCCACATCCCCCCCGGTCCGCGGCTGGGCGAGAAGGTGCTCACCGCGACCGACCTGTCCAAGGGCTACGGCGAGCGTCTGTTGATCGAGTCGCTCTCATTCGACCTCCCGCGCGCGGGGATCGTCGGGGTGATCGGCGCCAACGGGGCCGGCAAGACAACCCTGTTCAGGATGATCACCGGCCAGGAGCAGCCTGACAGCGGCGAGCTCGATCTCGGCGACACCGTTCAGCTCGCCTACGTCGACCAGTCGCGTGATTCGCTGAACCCCGAGAAGACCGTCTGGGAGGAGATCTCCGAAGGCTATGAGCACATCAAGGTGGGCGAGCGCGAGGTCAACTCGCGCCAGTACACCGCGGGCTTCAACTTCAAGGGTCAAGATCAGCAGGCCCGCATCGGCAAGCTCTCCGGCGGCGAGCGCAACCGCGTGCACCTGGCCAAGCTGCTGCGCTCGGGCGGCAACCTGCTGCTGTTGGACGAGCCCACCAACGACCTCGACGTCGACACCTTGCGCGCGCTGGAGAACGCGTTGCTGGAATTCCCCGGCTGCGCGGTGGTGATCTCCCACGACCGCTGGTT
>Ga0302181_10001559_pt1 | contig 16936 bp, 17 predicted proteins | sample I_Palsa_E3_3_FD_198786 | JGI IMG/M metagenome (GOLD analysis project Ga0302181, IMG submission 198786) | Peat permafrost microbial communities from Stordalen Mire near Abisko, Sweden - I_Palsa_E3_3 | ecosystem: Environmental > Terrestrial > Soil > Palsa > Peat permafrost | place: Sweden...
GGCGACCCCGGCCCGCCCCGCGAGCCCGGCGAGCCCGGCGACCCCGGCCAGCCCGGCGACCCTGGCCAGCCCGGCGACCCTGGCCAGCCCCGCGAGCCCGGCGACCCGCGGCGTCCCGGCGGGTTGACCCGGACTGTTGCGGCCGGCTTGGGCGAGCTGACCGCGGCGATCGCCTGCACCATCGACCCGACGAGCGCGGCGACGAGCAGCCAAGCGCGTTCGCCGACCGCTCCCGGATCCGCCCGAAGCGCCTGATCGACGGGCGCGACCGAGATCAGCGCGCCGCCGTTCCAGTCCGGGACGGGCCGTTCAGCCGAGCTCGCCGACGCGCTCATCGCGTGACCGGAGCCGACGGCAAGCGCGACCGTAACCGGCCGGGCATAGCCCGAGCGGGTGCGCTCGAGCTCGGCCGAGCCGGCGTTCAGCTCGTCGAGCAGCACCGCGCGAAGGCCGGCGACGCGCTCGCGCGGAGCGTCGACGCCGCCCGCGTCGGCGAGGGCCAGCTCGAGTGCGAGCCGGGCCGGCGGTCGATGCGAATCCTGGAAAGACACGAGCGGCCAGGTTACGACGGTCGTCTCCCCGGGCCGGTCCGCTCCCCGGTCAGATCCGCTCCCGGGGCGATCCGCTCCCCGGTCAGATCCGCCCGCCGGGGCCGGTTCGCCGAGAGCGGAGCCCAAAGCTTGCGCTTTCTCCATCATTCATTCGATGTCGAACTGGTTCAGGGTGTACGGCTTCGCGGACGTGCAGGACAAGCTGCTGGTCGGCGCCTACCCGCTCGATCATGAGGACGTCGAGATGCTCGAATGGATGCGGGTCGACCGGATCCTCAATTTGGTCGAGGACGAGGAATACGAGCACGGTGAGCGCGAGGAGGTCGAGGCTGCGCTCGCCGCCGCCGGGATCGCGGAGCGGCGCTTGAGCCTCACCGACTTCGGTAGCTTGCCGGCCGCCGAGCTCGAGCAGGCCGTCGGAGGTGTGCTCGAGTGGCTCGAGCAAGGGTGTCGCGTCTACGTCCATTGCCGGGCGGGATGGCAGCGCTCGGCGGCCGTCGCCGCTGGCGTGGTGGCCATCCGCGAAGGGGTCGACATCGAGGAGGCACTCGAGCGAGTACGTCAGCGCAAGCCGTCAGCGGACCCTCTCCCCGGGCAGCGCGAGGATCTTCGGCGGTGGTGGGCGGAGCGGGGTCCGGGCCAGGATGGCGGCGGCGGCGCGGCCGAGGTGCCGGGCGCTGCCGAGGCGCGGGACGCTGCCGAGGCGCCGGGCGCGGCCGACGAGACCAGCGAGCACGCCTGACCGGCGCCGACCCGGCGCTCGCGGCCTTACGGTGCGGCGAGACGCCCGGGGGTGGCGAAGAGAGTCGCGGAGGCTTCCTCTGGGGTACCAGGCTCGTCTTCGACCGGGGCGACGTGAAGGGTTCGGGCGCTCAGCGTTACCGGCTCGAGCTTCTCGGGCTCGCGCCCGGCGGAGACGACGCCGTGCTCGGCGAACCTGCGCGCTCCCGGCAGCACCCGGGACTCGTACGAGCCGACCGCCTCGTTGTAAGCGCGGACCGCGCTGTTGAGCCGGTTTCCGAGCGTGCCGAACAGTCCCGAGAGCTTGACCAGACGGCCGTGCAGCTCGCGCCCCAGCTCGGAGATCACCTTCGCGCTGTCCGCCATCCGCTCCTGCTGCCACCCGTATCCGACCGCACGCAGGATCGCCAGCAGGGTCGTCGGAGTGGCGATCAGCACCCGGCGGGCCATCGCGTCCTCGAGCAGCGCCGGGTCGGCCTCGAGCGCCGCGCCGTAGAGATGCTCGCCGGGAAGGAACATCACGACGAAGTCAGGCGCCGAGTCGAGTCCCTCCCAATACGCCTTGCCGGCGAGCGCCTTGACGTGCTTGCGCAGCAGACGCGCGTGGTCTCGCAGGTGACGCTCGCGCTCCTCCTCGTCCCGCGCCTCGTATGCGTCGAGCACGCCCTGGAGTGGTGCCTTGGCGTCGACGACGACATGCTTGCCACCCGGAAGGCTCACGACCAGGTCGGGACGCAGCGACGTGTCCTCGCCCGACAGCGAGGACTGCTCGATGAAGTCGCAGTGGGCGACCATCCCCGCCAGCTCGACGACGTTCCGGAGCTGCATCTGTCCCCACTGTCCGCGGGTGTTCGGCTTGCGCAGCGCGGTCACCAGTGCCCCGGTCTCGGTTCGCAGCTTCTCCCCGGTCTCCGTCAGCGCTCGAATCTGGGCATCCATCCGGCCCCTGGACTCGCGCCGCTCCTGATCGAGCTTCACGAGCTGGGCATCTACCCGCCCGAGCTGCTCGCGCAGCGGCGCCACCAGCTGCTCGACCGCGTGCTGGCGGCGTTCGAGATCGCCCCTTCCCTCGGCCTGCGCAGCGGCCAACTGAGCGCGCGCGAGCTCGACCAGCTGACTCTGGCTGGCCTGGAGCGCCTCGGCGCTCAGCGTCTTGAACGACACCGACAGACGCTCCTGGGCGTCCTTGAGCGTGGCCAGACGCTCCTCCGCCCGCGCCCGCTCGTGCTCGAGGTCCGATCGCGCGCGCACCAGCTCGCGCTCGAACTCGCCGGCCTGGGCCGCCTGAACCGTCAGCGCCCGCAATCGCCCGCGGAGCAACAGCCCGGTCAGGCCGGCGCCAAGCATCAATCCAAGTAGCAGCCACAGGGCGGTCATCTGAACTGCTCAGCATGGCGCCCACGGCGGACGGAACCGCGCGATCGCCGCGGGCGGCTGACGGCGGAGCTTGCAAAAATGCGAACGGCCATGACAACCGACGTACTACGCCGTCGAGTCGTCGTCCGCGGCCGCGTGCAGGGCGTGTGGTTTCGAAACTCAACCCGGGAGCGTGCCCGCGCCCATGGCGTCGGCGGCTGGGTCAGGAACCGACGGAGCGCTCGAGGCAGTCTTCGAAGGACCGCGGGCGGGCGTCGAGTCGCTCGTGCGCTTCTGCGAGACCGGCCCTCCGCACGCCCGCGTCGAGAACGTCGAGACGGTGGACGAGCCACCCGAGGGCGTCACCGAATTCCACGTTCGCTGACCGTGCCGGACTCCGCGTTCGCTGCCCTGCCCAATTCCGCGTTCGCTGACCCCGCCCGTCACGCCGCGCGGCGCGCGTAGCGCGACGGCGCCACCGGGCGGCGAAGGTCGCCCTCGAACGCGGCGCGCCTCCACCGCGGCACCACGCTCGGCGGATCGACCTCGCGCAGCGTCGGCTCTCCGAGCGCGGCGCCGAGCCGATCGGCAAGCAAACGCTCGGCGAGCGCGAGGCGAGCGGGCGTGGGCGCCACCAGGCAGATCTCGGGAAGCTCGACGTCGACGATGACCCGGGCCAGGAACGGACGCGCTGACGCGTCCTCCTCGCACAGCCGGTAGCGGACTCCCTGCTCGGGCGCGGCCCCACGGGCGAGCGGCGGATCCCACAGCCAGTTCCAGCGCAGCATTCCCGCCTGCGCGTCGGGGAAGCAGTCAAGATCCTCGAGCTCGGGATCCCGGTTCAGCGCCGCGATCGCTCCCGCGGGGTCGGCGAGCCGGAAGGCCGCGATCGATCCTTCGACAATGTGGCCGTCGGCTGTGTGCTCACGGTCCTCCGGCCATGCCAAAGCCGCGCGCCCCAGTACGCCGCCGTGAACGCGCCAGAACTCCCCCCGCGGCGCGTCGAGCAATGCGAGGAGCGCATCAAAATCGGCGACCGCGTCGCGATCCACAACCGGGGCCCGTCCCAGTAGGGCCCACCTCCGGGGGCCGATCGGGACCGACCTCGCTACCAGGATCGCGCCGGCCCGGAGATCCCCGAGCGGGCGCCTCACGGTTTCGAGCCGCGCCCGGCCGGCGCCGAGCGGGCACAGCGCGCCGAGCACCCCGTCAGGGTCGATCGACGCGATCCTCCAGGCGCGAAGCTCCGATCGGGCGAGCAGCTCGACCGGGCGCCCCGTGGCCCGCTGGCGGATCTGGTTCAGCGGCGTGTCGCCGCCGTCGAGCGGACAGTCCAGCAGGAACCAGAGCTGGGCGTCGAGGCGCGCGTCAGCGGCCGGTCCGGCACGCCCAAATGCCTCGATCCCGCCGTCGTAGAACTCCGCAAGACGAGCCCGATACCAATCCTGATCCCGATCCCAAATCTCCCGACCGAGCTCCTGCACCGTCCGCTCGAGCTCCGCGACCAGCCACTGCAGGTCCGTCTTGCGCCCCAGGCAGCACCGCTCGTACGCGGCACCGCTCCCGCACGGACATGACTCGTTGTGACCGACCGTCACCGCGTGCCAAAGTAGCCCCCTCGGCGGACGGATCTGCCCGTCGCCGGCGCTGTTCCGGCGCGCCGAAGGGTCCGCTAGGACACTTCGGCCGGCTCGTCCTTACCGGCGAGCCGATCGCGGCCACGCTGAACCGCGGCGATGAACTTCGACAGGTTGACCTCGAGCGTATTGAGGATCTCATCGGCGTAATCCTCGGCGCCGAGGCGGATCTCCCGCTCACGTCCGCGAGCGTCCTCGATGATGTCCTCGGCGGCCCGCTCGGCCTGCTTGGTGACCTCCTCTTCGGAGACCAGGCGCTCCTGCCGTTCGCGCGCCTCCTTGACGATCCGCTCCGCTTCGCGCTTGGCTTCGGCGAGCATCTCCTGCCGCTCCTTGACGATCCAGCGCGCCTGCTTGATCTCCTCGGGAATGGTGGCGCGCATCTGGTCGAGGATGTCGTAGATCTCCTCCTTGTCCACGCGCACCTGATCGGTCAGGGGCACCTGCTTGGCGTTGTGGACCAGATCGTCGAGCTTGTCGATGAGAACCAGGACGTCCATTACGAACCTCTGTTTCGTCGGCGGCCAAGCTGTTCCTGCAAACCGGCAGGCGGCCACCAATAGGATGAAATCTTGGGCTCGGCTGCTGGGGCGGCCAGACCCTCGACCTCTGCAAACTGTACTTGGCTAGCGCGCCAGCTCCTCGAGCAGCCTTGCCGCGACCTCCTCGGGCACCAGCCCGTCGATGTTGCCACCGAACGCGGCGAGCTCCTTGACCCCGCTCGATCGCAGGAAGCTGTGGTTGGGCGAAGCCATCAGATAAACGGATTCGATGTCGAGGGCCTGCATCCGGTTGAGCGCGTCCATCTCGAATTCGTATTCGAAATCCGAGATCGCCCTTAGGCCCTTGACGATCACCTTCGCCCCCTTGGCGTGTGCGAAATCCACGACCAGCGTCGCGAACGTCTCGACCTTCACGTTCTCCAGGTGGCGCGTCGCGTTCTCGACGAAGCGGACGCGCTCCTCTGCCGAGAACAAGGGCGTGACCTTGCGAATCGGCAGATTCACCACCCCGACCACGACCTGGTCGAACATCGCCGATGCCCGACCGATCACGTCGAGGTGGCCGTTGGTGACCGGATCGTACGTTCCGGGACAGACCGCAATTCGGTTATCGGGGGCCATGGATCAGGATCAGGGTGTCGCCGTAACGGCGCTCATCGAGCAGCTGCAGGTCGAGCTTCAAGGGCGCGCGCCGATCGCTCTCCGCAATCACGCGAGCGCCCGGTCTCAGCACCGGCGCCAGCGCGGTCGACAGCTCGTCGCCGAGCAGGGCGGGGTGCCGGTATGGGGGATCGAGGAAGACGAGATCGTATTGAGGTCCGCCGCGAGATGCCGTCCGGAGGAACGCGCGGGCATCCTCGCAGCGGACCTGAGCCTCGAGACCGAGGTCCGCGAGGTTGCGGCGGATGGTCGCGACCGCGGCCGGGGCCGAATCGACGAGCGTCGCCGCGGCGGCCCCGCGCGACAGCGCCTCGATGGCCAGCGCGCCGGATCCCGCATACAGGTCGAGCACGGCGTATCCGGAGACGTCTCCGAGGATCGAGAACACCGCCTCGCGAACGCGGTCGCTCGTGGGCCGGGTAGCCCGGCCTCTCGGTGCCGCGAGGGTGCGGCCGCCGTGCGAGCCGGCGATCACCCTCATGCCGGGATCGGCATCCGGGCCTGCAGACCGTGCGCCGCGTCGAGCGCATCGGCGAGCAGAGCGTGCTCGGGCGCGGTGAGCGACGCGTCCTCGCTCATGACCCGCTCCGCCACCGACCGAGCCCGTTCCAGCAGCGCCGCGTCGCGCGGTAGCTCGGCGACCCTGAACTGCTGCAGGCCGTGCTGGCGGGTGCCGATCAGCTCACCTTCGCGACGGAGCTCGAGGTCGATCTCGGCGAGCTTGAAGCCGTCGCCATGGGATGCCAGGGCGCGGAGACGTGCCGAGCTCTTGGGGCCGAACAGGAGGCACAAGGAGGCGTGCGCGCCGCGACCGATCCTCCCCCGCAGCTGATGGAGCTGCGAGATCCCGTAGCGGTCTGCATCTTCCACCAGCATCACCGTTGCGTTGGAGACGTCGATCCCGACCTCGATCACCGACGTGGCGACGAGCACGTCGCAGCTCCCGGACGCGAACGCGGTCATCGCCGCGTGCTTATCCCGCGGGCGAAGCTGTCCGTGGAGCAGCGCCACCCGGAAGTCCCGCAGCTCGCCGGCGGCGAGCCGCTCGTACTCGGCCGTCGCGGCCCGCGCCTGAAGCAGCTCTGACTCCTCGACCAGCGGGCAGACCACGAACGCCTGGCGCCCGGCGCGGAGCTCCTCGCGGATCCGCTCGTACGCGCGTTCGCGCTCGCGCTCGCTCGAGCACACGAAGGTGGTGATCGGCTGCCGACCCTTGGGAAGCTCGCGCAGGACCGTGAAGTCGAGGTCGCCATGGCGGGCGAGGGCGAGCGTTCGCGGAATCGGCGTCGCCGTCATGTGAAGCACATGCGGTGCTGTGTCCTCTCCGCCCTTGGCGTCGAGCGCGGCCCGCTGGCGCACTCCGAAGCGGTGCTGCTCGTCGACAACCGCGACGGCGAGCCGAGCGAACCGGACGGACTCCTCGATCAATGCATGCGTGCCCACGAGGAGCGCCAGCTCTCCGGTCTCGAGCTTTCGCAGCACATCGGCACGGCGGCCGCCCGGCGTGGAGCCCGTGAGCAGGGCGATCGGGACCGCCTCGGCGGCGAGCAGCGACTCGATCGTCGCGAAGTGCTGCTCGGCGAGCGTCTCGGTGGGCGCCATCAGCGCCCCCTGGTAGCCATGCTCGACCGCGCGCAGCAGCGCGTACAGCGCGACCACCGTCTTACCCGAGCCGACCTCGCCCATCAGCAGCCGCTGCATCGCCCGCGGCTGTCCGAGGTCCCCGTCGATCGCCACCAACGCCCGCTCCTGGTCGGCCGTCAGCGCGAACGGCAGCTGCTGCTCGAGCCAGCGTGCGGTCAGGTCCCGCGGGCCGGCGAGCACCGGAGCCGCGGCCTCCTCCCGGCGGCTGGCGCGCCGGCGCAACAGCGCGAGCTGGACAAGCAACAGCTCATCGAAGGCGAGCCGGCCCCGCCCGCCCGCTTGATCGCTCGCCAGCTCGGGGAAATGGACCGCGGCCAGTGCCGCGGAGCGGCCCGGCAATGCCGCGGCGGCACGAAGCAGGCCGGGCAGCGGCTCGACGACGTCCCCGAGCGCGGCGGCGTGCTCCCCCATCAGCGCATGGATCTGGGTCGATGAGATCCCCTCGGTGGCGGGGTAGTGCGCGACGCCGTCGACCGAGGCCGCCGCCTCGGTGGTCGGGGCGTGCGCCTGCACCTGGAACCGGTTGCGAGCTTCGAGCTTGCCGTGCAGCACGATCCGGGTGCCCGGCGGGTACTTCTGCACGAGCCACGGCTGGTTGAAGAACGTCACCTTGATCGAGCCGCTGCCGTCGGCCACGGTTGCCTCCACCAGCGGTCGCATCCCGCGCCGGCGCACGGGCCGCGAGGCGATCGCCCGGACCTCGACGACGACGGTCACGCTCTCGCCGGGCGCGAGCTGAGCGACCGCCCGCGCTTCGCGCCGATCGTGCGGTAGATGCTCGATCAGGTCGCCCACCGTGTGCAGACCAAGGCTCGAGGCCGCTTCCGTGACCTTCGGGCCGCCGACGCGGAGCGCCGCAGTCAGCCGCTCGGGACGGGGGTAACGAATCGGCGCCTCGAGCAGCTCGCCGCGCTCGAGCGGCCGCGAGGACGCGAACGATGTAACGCTCATGGTCTGACCATGATGCCCGCCGGCGCGGTCGGGGCGTGGGGGGCGGGGGCATTCGGCGGCGGGCGGGGCCCGAGGGCGCGAAAGCGCGCGCGCCAACGGGGCCTGCGATGAATAACTTCTCAACCTCATCAGTTATTCATCACAGGCCTCCCGCGGACCGGCTCGCAAAGCCCAAACGCCTCTCAAAGCGACTGCTGGTACTTCGTGAACGCGCGCGTGGCGAACGTTCCGCACGCCAGCGTGAGCACCACCAGCAGGCCGACGCGGCTGCCGACCAAGCCCCAGTCGATCTTCTGCATCGCCGCCGAGCGGCCCGCCTCGACCGCCCAGTTGACCGGGTTGAACTTCGCCAGCGTCCGGATCCAGCCGGGCACGAGGCTCTCTTGCATCAGCGCGGTCGAAAGGAAGGTGAGCGGCAGCAGCACCATGGTGACCGCGCCGATCAGCGCCTCGCGCTGGCGGGCGAGCATGGCAACACCGTTGGACAGCGAGGCGAACGCCGCCCCGAGGAGCGCCGCGACGAGGATCAGCACCAGCACACCGCCAACGCCACCGGTGTAGTTCGCGCCGAGCGCGAGAGCGAGGAGGACGATCAGCACGGTCTGGATCACGATCATCAGCGCGGCGTAGGCGACGTTGCCCGCGTTCAGGGCGCCGCGCCAGACCGGGGCCACCAGCAGGCGGTCCATCACGCCGCCATGGATGTCCTCGATCAGGCCCATCCCGGTCCAACCCGCGGAGGACACCGCGAGCATCACGATGATCCCGGGCGTGAGGAAGTCGATGTAGGAACCGCCGTGGAATCCCGGAATCCGGATCACCGCCTTGAACAGGGCTCCGAACAGCAGCAGCCAGATGATCGGCTGCGTGAGCGTCATCGCGAGGTACGCGGGGTTTCGCAGGAACACGCGGATGCCGCGCATGGTCACCTGCCAGCTCTGTCGCAACGGTGTCATGCGGCCACCTCCTCTGGCTCGGTCTGTGCTTGCTGGAATGCGCGCCCCGCGTAGCGCAGGTAGACGTCGTCGAGCGACGGGCGGGCCAGCGTGACCGACGCCGCCCTCACACCATGCGCGTCGAGCGCGGCCAGCACTGCGGGGATCGCGGCCCCGCCGTCCTGCGCCCGGGCGCGGAGAGTGCGGCCCTCGAGCTTGATCTCGCCGATCTCCGTGACGCGCTCGAGCGCCACCCGCGCGACGGCGCCCTGCCGATCGGCGAGCTCGATCTGGATCGCGTCGCCCTTCAGGTCGTTCTTCAACCGCTCCGGCGTGCCCTCGACGACGACGCGCCCGCGATCGATGATCGCGAGCTGCGAGGCAAGCTTGTCGGCCTCCTCGAGGTGGTGGGTGGTGAGCAGGATCGTCATCAGTTCCTCGCCGGCCAACCGCTCGATCTCGCGCCACATCGAGACCCGCGCCTCCGGGTCGAGCCCGGTCGTGGGCTCATCCAGGAACAGCACGCGCGGTCGGTGCAGCAGGCCCATCGCGATGTCGAGGCGACGTTGCATTCCTCCCGAGTAGGTCTTTACTCGGCGGTCCGCGGCGTCGGCCAGCCCGAAGCGCTCCAGCGACGCCGCGACACGCTGCTTGAGCTCGCGTCCGGTGATCCCGTAGAACTCTCCCTGCAGCACCAGGTTCTCGCGTCCCGTGGCCTCCGGGTCCGACCCATGCTTCTGCCCCACGACGCCGATCGCGTGGCGCACGCGCACGGGGGCCGCCAACACGTCGATTCCAGCCACCCGTGCGCTCCCGCTGTCCGGCCGGGACAGAGTCGACAGGACCCGCACCGTCGTGGACTTCCCCGCGCCATTGGGCCCGAGCAGCCCGAAGATCGTGCCCGCCGCAACGGATAGGCTCAGCCCGTCAAGCGCGGTCACGTCAGGCGGGTAGGTCTTCCTCAGATCCCGTGCCTCGATCGCCAGTTCCATTTCGTCCTTTCCGGTCGCCCTACAATGACTTGCCAGGCAAGTATCTTTAGCGTAAAGAGATTTGAGTGTCAAGAGATAAACGAAAAGTGTTCGAGGAGCTGATCAACGAGATCAGGCGCTCGCAGAACGCCACCGATCGGTTCGACCAGGCCGTCGCCGACGCGGTCGGCATCAACCGGACCGACATGCGTTGCATCGACCTCCTCCAGCGAGAGGGCCCGGTGACCGCGGGGCGGCTGGCCGAGGCGACCGGGCTGACGAGCGGGGCGATGACGACCGCGCTCGACCGGCTCGAACGAGCCGGATACGCCCGCCGCACCCGCGACGCCATCGACCGTCGCCGCGTGCTCGTCGAACTGACCCCGAAGGTGTTCCACGATGTGGCGAGCTTCTTCAGCGAGCACGTCGCCGAATCCGAGCGCCTGTACAAGCGCTATAGCGAGCAGCAGCTCGAGCTGCTGCTCCAATTCGTCCGCGAGGGACGTGAGTTCAACGAGCTACACGCCGCGCGAGTCGAGCAGCAGAGCCGCCCGCCCCGAGCCCCCAAGGGCGCATAGCGGACATCGGCTGCGCGAGTTATTGATCTCGCCTCAGAGCGGCACGGCACCGTGCTGGTTAGCCCTTCCACGCAACGGAGGAGTACCCAGACGCCGAAACCAGTCTGATGAACCGGTTGAGATCGTCCGCGGAGCCAGTCTGCGTAGCGGTCTGGACGAGGGAGAGTCACAATCGCGGGCATGCACGAGGACTACCGGCTCGTACTAGAACCGCCGTCGGTCATCGACTACGTGCGTCTTCGCCGGCAGGCGGGGCTCAGCCCTAAGAGTGAGACTCAAGCGGCAGCCGCTATCACCGGTGCATGGCACGCGGTCCACGCGGTCGCCGAGAGCACAATGGAGGTCGTGGGGATGGGACGAGTCATAGGCGACGGCGGCTGGTACTTCCACATCATCGACATGGCTGTCTTACCGAACCATCAAAGGCGTGGTATCGGTGACGCAATCCTCACGGAGCTCTTGCGAAGGATCCGAGAGAAGACGCCGCCGGATGCCTTTGTGACCTTGCTTGCCGATCCACCGGGACGCCGGCTGTATCAGCGACACGGGTTTGTGGAACGGCCCCTGCGTCGGTTGGCATGCGTTTGGCCGGGTGAGCGGCGCCCACCGGCCCGTGACCATGACGCCGCGGCACGATCCGGCCGAAGAGGTCCTCGGCCCGGATCAGGTCGGCGGCGCCCCCGATGCGATGTATCGCATCGGGGCCGATCGCCTCGGCTCTCACGGCGTCGCCCGGCTTGAAGCCGGCGTCCGTGAACGCGTTCAGAGGGATCGTGACCACGACCAGCCCTCCACCAAACTCCTCCGCGCGAAGCGCGGCAACTCCCCCCGCGCAACGCGGCCGGGACGTTCGGCGTCCACATCAGCGCCACCCACCAAACCTCGACCGAACTCCCCCCGCGCGAAGCGCGGCAACTCCCCCCGCGCGAAGCGCGGCAACTCCCCCCGCGCGAAGCGCGGCCTATTCCGCCGACAGCAGCCACCAGTAGCTCGGCTGACCACCGTGGCTCAGCTCGAACTCGATGTCACCGGCGGCGAGCTGGTTCACCTCCTCGTCGTCGAGCGGCGCATCGGCGCCACGCAGGCAGGTGATCAGCTCGGCGTGGTCTGCGAGCCGCTCGAGGACTCCTCGGAGGGTCTCGCGGGCCGCGCCCCACACAACTATCTCCTCGTCGACGAACCCGACCGCCTCCCCCCGGCGGAAGCGTCCCTGGACGTCGTCCCGGGCCGCGGGCGCCACCGCCCCCGTGCGCACGCCGTCGAGTGCGCGCCGCATCGCCGCCGCGTTCTCGGTCGCACTGCGAGCCGGATCGAGGCCGACCGCTGCCACCAACCCGGTCTGCTGGGATCGAGTCGGCACAACCTCGACCGACTTCTCGGACAGGTCGGCCGCGCGCTCCGCCGCCATGACCACGTTCGGGCTGTTCGGCAGCACCACGACCGCCTCGGCCGCGATCGCGTGGATCGCCGCGAGGAGGTCAAAGGTCGACGGGTTGAGCGTCGGCCCACCATCAAGCACGGTGACGCCGAGGCTCTCGAACAGATTACGCATGCCGTCGCCCGAGGTGACCGCCAGCGCCCCGCACGCCTGTGGCGGCTGGGGCACCTCCAGCCGTTCGCTACGGCGCATGATCTGCTCGCGCATGTCGGCGATGTCCAGGTGCGAGATCGTGCCGTCGCCGGCGAACACGGCGGTCGCGGCGTCCGGATCGTCGGTGTGGACATGAACCTTCAGCGTCGTGCGGTCGCCCACCACGAGCACTGAGTCTCCGAGCTGCTCGAGCTCGCGGATGAACCCGCGCGGCTCGAGCGCCGACCCGGTGACCGCGAAGTTGGTGCAGTAGCGGTAGGTGCTCGAGAGATGCTGCGGGTGGCTGACGCGCGCGGTCGCCTGGCGGTCGATCGCGGGCGCTTCGGTGCCTCGCAGGGCACCGACGATCCCCGCGAAGAGGACGGTCAGTCCGTGGCCGCCGGCGTCGACGACCCCCGATTCGCGCAGCACGGGAAGCAGGTCGGGGCCGCGCTTGACCGAGTCCTGGCCCGCCTCCAACGCGCTCTCGATCACGTCGGCGATGATCGCGTTCTGCTCGCTGGAGGTCGCGTCGGGGCCGAGCCGCGATTCGGGCATGTGCGCGAGCTCGGTGGCGACGCGGTGGGCCATCTCGCGCACCACGGTCAGGATCGTGCCCTCGGCCGGCTCACGCACCGATCCGTATGCCTGGTCGGCAGCGCGCGCCAGTGCCGCGCCGATCAGGACCGGATCGATCAGCTCGCCCGGGCGGCTGGCGAGCTCCTCGGCGGCGCCGCGGATCAACTGCGAGAGGATCACGCCCGAGTTCCCGCGCGCACCGAGGAGCGCGGCGCGGGCGACCGAGTTGACGATCTCGTCGCGGCCGATCTCGTCGATCGTCCTTCCCTCGGACGTGGTCGATAGCCGATCCAGCTCGGTGACCACGGCGCGGAGCGTGAGCACCATGTTGTCCCCGGTGTCGCCGTCGGCGACCGGGAACACGTTCAAATCGTTGACCTCCTCGCGGCGAGCCTCCAGCTGCGCGAGCGCGGCCTCTACGACGGCACGGAATCGGACAAGGATCGGATCGGACAACCGACCGCAGCTACCAGGCCACTAGCGCGCTTTGGTGACCTTGCCGGCCTTCAGGCAGCGGGTGCAAACGTACACGCGGCGGGGCGTGCCGCCGTCGTCGATTCGCACGCGCTGGAGGTTCGGGTCAAAGCGCCGCCTCGTGGCCACCATCGAGTGGCTCCGGTTATTTCCGAAAGCGGGACCCTTCGCACAGACGTGACAGACCTTAGCCATGGCTGGGCGAGTATACGGAGTCGGTTGTTCGGTGTCAGTTGACGGTGAAGCCGGCAGGACCGCGGCGCCCGGACAGCGCGTCCTTGACCGCGAGCGTGGCGAGGACCGCCTCGACGGCGTGGCGACCCGTGTCGCGCTTGGACCCGCCCAGGACTCGATCGTTGGCCTGCCCGATCGAGTCAACGGTGAGCACGCCGAACCCGCAGGGAACGCCGGTCTCGAGCTGTACCTGCTGAATCCCGCGTGCGGCCTCGCCGCACACGTAGTCGTAGTGATCGGTCTCACCGCGGATCACCGCCCCCAGGCAGACGATCGCGTCGTAGCGGCCCGACCGCGCCGCGTACTTCGCGATCAGCGGCAGCTCGAACGCCCCGGGGACGTCGAAAACCTCGATCTCGGCGATCCCGACGTCGGCGAGCGCCGCGCGCGCACCCGCCTCGAGCTTGCCGGCGAGGTCGTCGTAGAACCGCGCCACGCACAGCGCGATGCTCGGGTCACTGATCGGAGCCGTCGGCATCCCGCTTGCGGTCCTGCTCGTGCTCGCGCCGGATCATCTCCTCGTCGAGCGGCAGGCCCTGGTGGTGGAGGGTATGGCCGAGCTTGTCGCGCTTGGTGCGCAGATAGCCCTCGTTGTGGGGGTTCGACGCCGGCTGGATCGGGATCTGATCGGAGACCGAGAGGCCGTAACCGGACAGGCCGGAGATCTTCTTCGGGTTGTTGGTGAGGATCCGGATGCTGGACAAGCCGAGATCGACGAGAATCTGAGCCCCGATGCCGTAATCGCGCAGGTCGACCGGCAGTCCGAGGCGGAGGTTGGCGTCGACGGTGTCGAGTCCCTCCTCCTGGAGCTTGTAGGCGCGGAGCTTGTTGAGCAGTCCGATTCCGCGCCCCTCCTGGCTGAGGTAGAGCAGCACTCCCCGCCCCTCGCGCTCGATCATCATCAGCGCGGACTCGAGCTGCTCTCCGCAGTCGCAGCGCAGCGAGTGAAAGACGTCGCCGGTGAGGCATTCCGAGTGAACTCGGACGAGCACGTCGTCCTGTCCTTCGAGGTCACCCTTGACGAGCGCAACGTGATGCTTGTCGTCGACCAGGGACCGGTATCCGACCGCGACGAACTCGCCGAACTCCGTCGGCAGGACGGTCGAGACGACCCGCTCCACCAGTCGCTCGTTGCGTCGCCGGTATGCCACCAGGTCGGCGACCGTGATCATCTTGAGTCCGTGGCGCTCGCAGTACGGAACGAGGTCGGGCACGCGCGCCATCGTGCCGTCGTCATTCATGATCTCGCAGATCACCCCGCCCGGGATCAACCCGGCCAGCTGGGCCAGATCGACGGCCGCCTCGGTCTGGCCAACTCGCTCGAGCACGCCACCGGCCTTCGCCTTGAGCGGGAACACATGGCCGGGCTGGACGAGCTCGCGGGGGCTGCTCGCCGGATCGATGGCGACCTGGATCGTGCGCGCCCGGTCGGGGGCCGAGATCCCGGTACTGACCCCGGACCGGGCCTCGATCGAGACCGTGAAGGCGGTCTCGAAAGCGGACTCGTTCTTGGCCGCCATCAGGTCGAGGCCCAGGTCGTCACACCGCTCGGGGGTGAGCGCCAGGCAGATCAGACCGCCCCCCTCCTTGCGCATGAAGTTGATCGCCTCCGGCGTCGCGAACTGGGCGGCGATCGTAAGGTCGCCCTCGTTCTCCCGGCTCTCGTCGTCGCAGACGACGACCATCTTCCCCTGCCTGATGTCCTCGATCGCTTCCTCGATGGTCGCGAACGGGGTCCGCGTCGCAGTCATTTCGGTCCCTCCCTTGTCGTGGTCTTCTCCCCAGCCGGCGTCGCTGCCGGTCCCTGCCCATAAGTATGGCGATCGCGATCGAGCCCGAACTCGGCACCTCGGACCGCCTTCTCGACGTACTTCGCGATCACATCGACCTCCAGGTTGACTCGCGTTCCCCGCCGGGCGTGCCCGAGGCTCGTCCGCGCCAGCGTCTCCGGGATCAGCGATACCTCGAGCGATTCCCCGTCGACCGCCGCGACGGTCAGCGAGACGCCATCGACGGCCACGGATCCCTTCTCGACGACATAGCGCAGCACGTCCGCCGGGGCGTCGATGGTGACCCGGCGCGCGAAGCCGTCTTCGACCACCTGCGCGATCACCCCCACGCCGTCGACGTGTCCCTGGACCACGTGACCACCGAGACGGTCCGATGCTCGCAGCGGCAGCTCGAGGTTCACCTCTCCCGCCGGCGCGACCTCGGTCAGAGACGTCTTCGCCAGCGTCTCGTTCATCACCTCGGCGACGAACGTGCCGCCGTTGACCGCCGCGGCGGTGAGGCAGACGCCGTTGACCGCGATCGAGTCGCCGAGGCCGAGCTCGCCGGCCAGCGGCGTCGCCACCGTGACCCGCACTCCCTCAGCCGAGCGATCGACGCTCTCGATGCGCCCGATCCCTTTCACGATCCCCGTGAACATTTGCGGCTACCACTCCTTCACGCGGGCCGAGACGAGCAAATCCTCGCCCACCCGTTCGACGTCGAGCGACAGCGCCCGGACCGCCTGCGCGATCGCCTCGACGCCCTGTCCCTCGAGTGGGTCGCGCGCGGTCCGTCCTCCGAGTACCAGCGGGGCCAGGAACAGCCTGATCTCGTCGATCTCGCCCGCGTCCAGGAACGCCCCGGCGAGGTGCGGCCCGCCTTCGAGCAGGATCGAGCCGATCCCCGCGGCGCCGAGCTGATCGAGCGCCGAGCAGACCCGGGCCGGCTCGTTCTCGCCGGTGGCGACGATCACCTCGACGCCGTGCGTCTCGAGCGCATCCGTCGAGGAGCGACGGGAGGCGCGTGAGACGACCACGGTCAGCGGCGTCGTGCGGGCGTCGCGAACCAGCCGAGAGGCGACCGGCAAGCGGGCCAGAGAGTCGAAGATGACCCGCCGCGGCTGGCGGTGCACTCCCTCGACGCGTGCCGTGAGCAGCGGATCGTCGGCGAGTGCCGTGCCGATCCCGACCGCGACCGCATCGCACTCGGCCCGCCAGTGATGCCCGAGATGGCGGCTCGCCTCACCCGAGATCCACTTCGAGTCACCGGCGCGGGTCGCGACCTTCCCATCGAGGGTCATCGCCGACTTGAACAGGACCCAGGGACGACCCGTCCTCGCGTGCTTGCGGAACGGCTGGATCAGCAGCCGCGCCCGGGCAGCCAGCTCGCCTTCGGCGATCACCACTTCGATCCCTTCGTCGCGCAGGATCCCAAGGCCGCGACCGGACGCGTGCTCGCTGGGATCCTCGCAGCCGACGACCACACGTCCGATCCCGGCGGCCCGGATCGCGTTGGTGCATGGCGGCGTCTTGCCTTGATGACAGCACGGCTCGAGCGAGACGTACAGCGTGGCGCCGTCGAGCTCGGCATCGCCGGCCGCCTGCAGCGCCTCGATCTCCGCGTGCGGCTCGCCGAACGCCCTGTGGTAGCCCTCCCCGATCACTTCCTCGTCGCGCCCGATGACGGCCCCGACCATCGGATTCGGGCTCACCCGGCCGCGGCCGTTGCTGGCGAGCTCGATCGCGCGAGCGAGATGCCGATGATCGGTGTCGGTCTTCAGTG
>Ga0302181_10001562_pt1 | contig 16929 bp, 12 predicted proteins | sample I_Palsa_E3_3_FD_198786 | JGI IMG/M metagenome (GOLD analysis project Ga0302181, IMG submission 198786) | Peat permafrost microbial communities from Stordalen Mire near Abisko, Sweden - I_Palsa_E3_3 | ecosystem: Environmental > Terrestrial > Soil > Palsa > Peat permafrost | place: Sweden...
TCGTCGCGGTCATCCTGGTCCTGGGGTTCCTGCTGCTGATGCTGGCCTTCCGCAGCCTGCTGGTTCCCGCGGTCGCCGCGGTGATGAACCTGCTCGCCGCCGCCGCGTCGTTCGGCGTGCTGGTCGCCGTCTTCCAGTACGGCTGGGGACTACGGGCCCTTAACCTCGGCCAGGCCGGGCCGGTCGAATCGTTCCTGCCCGTGCTGATGCTCGCGGTCCTGTTCGGCCTGTCCATGGACTACGAGGTCTTCCTGGTCTCCCGGATCCGCGAGGAATGGGCCGTCACCGGCGACAACCACCAGGCGGTGCGCACCGGCCAGGCCACCACCGGCCGGGTCATCATCGCCGCGGCCACCATCATGATCTTCGTGTTCAGCGCGTTCGTCCTGTCCGGCCAGCAGGTCATCGGCGAGATCGGCCTCGGCCTGGCCGCCGCCGTCTTGCTCGACGCCTTCCTGCTGCGCACCGTCCTCGTCCCCGCCCTGATGCACCTGTCCGGACGCGCGAACTGGTGGCTGCCCGGGTGGCTGGACCGCATCCTCCCGCACCTGTCCATCGAACCCGCCGCCGGGCTACCCGCCCCGCCCAGCCCCGCGCCCGCGAGCGACCAAGGACACCAGCGCGCGGGGCGCTCAGGCCCGGGCGAGACTGAACTGGGCGGCGGTGTCGCGGGCGATGGCGGTCGCGTCGACGGCGGTCGTGATCAGCGTGCAGCCGGCGTCGCGGTACCGGCGGGCGACGGCGCCATCGGTGGCGTGCACCCCGACGGGCTTACCCGCGGCGGCGCAGGCCACCCAGATGCGCTGCAGGGCCCCGTTCAGCACCGGGTCATCCGGGTCGGGCGCACAGCCCAGGGACAGCGACAGGTCCCCGGGGCCGACGTAGAGGCCGTCGACCCCGGCCGCGGCCAAGGTGGCGTCGAGGTCGGCGACAGCGTCGGCCGATTCGGCCATGACCAGGCAGAACGGATCCGGCGCGGCCAGCACGCCGCCCGCGGACCGGTACCCGGCGGGCGGGTAGCGGACGGCGCCGGCCACCTGGCGAGCCTGGGCGGCCGAGTCGACGTTGGGCACGATGACGCCCTCGCAGCCCAGGTCCAGAGCCCGCCCGATGTCGGCGGTGTGCGGATGCCGGACCCGGGCCACGGGCGCCGCCCCCGCTAGCCGGATCGCGCTGGTCATCGCGGGCAGGTCAGCTTCGGCGGCCCCGCCGTGCTGCAGGTCGATCACGACGTAATCCAGGCCCGCGGCGGCCAGCAGCCGCACGCTCAGCAGCGACGGGATCACCGACCAGGCGCCGTAGAGGGGCTCGCGGGCGACGAGCCGGGAACGGAAGGTGGCAGCGGCCATCGGCATGAGGCCAGCGAACCACACCCCCCGCCCGGCCCGACGAGAGGGCGGGGGAGTAAGGAAAAGCCCGGCGAGCGTCCCCTTGCCCGGTGTCGGTCGCGGGCATAGGGTGGCGGATGTCATCTTAAAGTACTGGTTCGTACTTTTGGTGACCCGGTTCCTCCGCGTATGCGTTCCCCAGAGCACCTTTGACCAGGATGACAGGCGTGAAGGGAGACCTGGATGGCTATCACTCGGGCGACATGGCGGGTGTGCACCCGGCTGGCGGCAGCCGGGATCACCCTGGGTGCCCTGGTGGCGGCGGCGCCCGCGGTGAGCGCGGGCACCCTCGGCGGGCAGGCGGCCGCCGGCGCCGGCGGGCCGGTCGCGCCCACCGCGAACGGGGCCGTTCGCGGCCTGGCCAGCGGGGCGGTCGATGAATTCCTCGGCATCCCGTACGCCGCACCGCCGGTCGGCGCGCTGCGGTGGCAGCCGCCGCAACCGGCGGCGAGCTGGTCTGGCGTGCGCGACGCGACGCAGTTCGCGCCGCACTGCCCGCAGGTGGCCGGGCCGTTCGGCGAGGCCAGCACGTCGGAGGACTGCCTGTACCTGAACGTCTTCACGCCCACGGGCGGCGGGCGCCACCCCGTCATGGTGTGGATCCACGGCGGCGCGCTGGTCAGCGGCGAGAGCAATGACTACGACCCCACCGCTCTGGTGGCAGACGGCGTGACCGTGGTCACCATCAACTACCGGCTCGGCGCGCTCGGCTTCCTGGCTCACCCGGCCCTGGCCGGCGCGAACGGCCAGTCGGGTGACTACGGCCTGATGGACCAGCAGGCCGCGTTGCGCTGGGTGCAGCGCAACATCGCGAACTTCGGTGGCGACCCGCGCAACGTCACCATCTTCGGTGAGTCCGCGGGCGGCCTGTCCGTGCTGTCGCAGGTGGCCTCGCCGCAGGCCAGGGGATTGTTCCAGAAGGCGATCGCGGAGAGCGGCTCGTACAACCTGACGCAGGCCTCGCTGGCCAGCGCCGAGACCGCCGGCGAGGCGTTCGCGACCAAGGCGGGGTGCGCTAGCCAGACCGCGGCCTGCCTGCGCAGCCTGCCCGTCTCGACCATCCTGGCCGACCAGGACGCGTCCGGCTACACGCCGAACATCAACAGCGAGGTGCTGCCGACCTCGATCGGGACCGCGTTCGCCACCGGCAACTTCAACCGCGTGCCGATCATCAACGGGACCAACCACGACGAGTGGCGGCTGTTCGTGGCGCTCAGCGAACTGGAGGGCAACCCGGTCACGGCCGCGAACTACCAGAGCATGATCTCCTCCACGCTCTCGGTTCCCGCGGCGGTGGCGGCGATCATCGCGGCGCAGTACCCGCTGACCGCGTACTCCAGCCCGTCGGTCGCCCTCGGCGCGGTCGGCACCGACGCCATCTTCGCGTGCCCCGCGCTGAGCATCGATGAGTCCGTCTCGAAGTTCGTGCCGACCTTCGCCTACGAGTTCAACGACGAGAACGCGCCGGAGAACTTCCTGCCCCCGGTCAGCTTCCCCTACGGCGCGGCCCACGCCACCGAGATCCAGTACCTGATGGGCCTGCCGACCGCGGCTTTCCCGGGCACGCTCACGGCCCAGCAGCAGCAGCTCGCGGCGACCATGAAGGGGTACTGGACGAACTTTGCCAAGCGCGGGGTGCCCGGGTCGTTCGGCAGTCCGTTCTGGCCGTTGTTCAATACTGTCACCCAGCGGATGCAGTCACTGGTACCACCGGTACCGCAGACCGAGACCGACTTCGCGACCACGCACAAGTGCGCGTTCTGGACCGCCCTGGAAGCGGCCTGACCGCCAGCCGCTAGCTTGCATGGTTATGACGTGGCAACCGGAACTTGATGACGTGCGCCGCCGCCGGGACCTGGCCGAGCGGATGGGCGGTCCGGGCAAGGTCGGGCGTCAGCACGAGGCGGGCCGGCTCACGGTGCGAGAGCGGCTGGCCGCGTTGCTCGATGACGGGTCGTTCCACGAAATAGGAACATTGGCGGGAACGGCCGTTTATGACAGCGCCGGTGAGCTGTCGGACTTCACCGCGGCCAACTTCGTCACCGGGACGGGCCGCATCGATGGCCGCAAGGTCGTGGTGGGCGGTGATGACTTCACCATCCGGGGCGGCGCCGCGGACGCCGCGATCGCGGGCAAGCAGATTTACGCCGAACAGCTGGCCAATGAGATGAGGCTGCCCCTGGTGCGGCTGATCGAGGGGACCGGCGGCGGCGGCAGCGTGAAGATGCTCGAGCAGATGGGCTACACCTACGTGCCCGCCAATCCCGGCTGGGATTACGTGGTGGACAACTTGTCGACCGTGCCGGTCGTCGCCGCGGGCCTGGGCCCGGTGGCGGGTCTGGGCGCGGCCAGGCTCTGCGCCGCGCACCTGTCGGTGCTGGTCGACGGGATAGCGCAGCTGTTTGTGGCCGGTCCGCCGGTGGTGCGCAGCGGAGCCGGGGAACAGGTCACCAAGGAACAGCTCGGCGGGGCGGCCGTGCACGGCCGCAACGCCGCGGTTGACCTGGTGGCGGCGTCGGAGCACGAGGCGTTCGAGATGATCAGGCGCTTCCTGTCGTACCTGCCGCCGAGCGTCTACCAGCGGCCGCCGGTGATCCCCGGCGCCGATCCGGCCGGGCGGCGAGAGGACATGCTGCTGTCCGCGATCCCCCGGGACCGCCGCCAGCCCTACCGGATCCGGGACATCCTGCACGCGGTGTTCGACCTGGGCTCGGTGATGGAGGTGCAGCGGTACGGCGGGTCGATCGTCACCGCGCTGGCTCGCCTGGACGGTCATCCGGTGGGCGTCGTGGCCAGTGACCCGTATGCGGCGGGCGGCGGCCTGACCGTCGAGGGCGCCGAGGCGCTGACCCGGCTGGCCGATCTGTGTACCACGTTCCACCTGCCGGTCGTGACGTTCACCGATCAGCCCGGGCTGCTGATCGGCACCCGCGCCGAGCAGCGCGCCACCATCCGGCACGGCGTGCGGGCGATCAGCGCCGTCTACCAGTCAGCCGGGCCGGGGGCGGAGGTCATCGTGCGCCGGGTGTTCGGGGTGGGCGGAGCGGGCATGACCAACCGGCACCGCCTGATCCGCCGGTGGGCCTGGCCGTCAGCCGACTGGGGTTCGCTGCCCGTCGAGGGCGGGATCGAGGCCGCGTACCGGGCCGAACTGGAACGCGCCGAAGATCCCGCCGCCACCCTGGCCGGCATCCGAGCCCGGCTCGACGCCGTGCGCAGCCCGCTGCGGACCGCCGAACGGTTCGGTATCGAGGAGATCATCGACCCGCGCGAGACCCGGCCGCTGCTGTGCGACTGGGTCCACGACGCCTACGCCGCGCTGCCGGCCACCCCGGGCAAGCCCTCTTTCGGCACCCGGCCCTGACTTTCGGGGCGATCGGGGTGCCGAAGGGCCGTATGTGCTGCCGCGGCCGCGATGCCCGCGCATGCCGTCGTCCCGCGGGCCCCGGTAGTACGTCTGCGTCCCATTACCGTGGAGGATCCGGCTTACGCGGAGGATCCGGGCAGCTGGGGCTGCCAGAATGCTCCGCATAAGCTATATCCTCCGCGTTAATTTCCAGTGCTTCGAATATGATGGTGAATTGAGGGACGGATGAGGTGCCTGCGCCGGGAGGTGAGCCGCCCGGGCTGGCCAGCGGGTCTGACACGCGCCGGCCCGGGGCCGCGAGACGGTTCCCTGATCATCGCGGGCCGTTACCTTGTTGTGGAAGAGGTAGCGTCACACCATCCTGCTTGCTGCCTTTCGGGGCGGGCCGCCGCCCGCGCGGCTGGTATCGGCAGCAGCGCTGGTCACGGGCGTCACAGGACCACCGTGGCTTCGACGGTCAGAGTTGGCGCGTTCCCCTGAGGGGCTTCCAGGGATAGCTCCGCTCCGCAGGGCGGCTACGTCCGTCATGCCAACCGCGTCGTTGTGGCAGCTATGTCATCTGGTGCGCGTCGTTGCGGCAACGACGTCGTCAGGGCCGGGGCAGGTGCACGGTTGGCAGGTCCCCCTAATGAGCCGACCGGCATGACGGTCAGGGCCGGCCCTAGGTGATGGCGTCCGTTACCGGAGAACCCGGCGATGGCGGTGCCGATCAGGGTGGCCTCAACGATGTGGTCGCGGCGGCCCACGGAGACCGGGCAGTCCCGCTGGCTGACCTGCAGCTGCATGCCGGCGATCACCACGCCCTCGGCGCCGAGCCGCTTGACGTCGCTTTCCAGCTGCAGCCTGGCGTCCCGCCGCGATTGCATGACCAGCTCGGTCCAGCCGGCGACCTCTGCGTTGCCCGACCCCCAGCGGGCCTGGCGGACCGTGGTCCGGTCATCGTGCCGGGACCCGATCGATATGCCGAGCGCGAGCCCTGCGGGGACCCAGCCCGTCATGATCAGCTTGGCGAAATCCTGCCCGGACAGATCGGAGGTGAACGGCTCGCGCCGCCCGTCCGCGGCGCCTGGCGCGCGTACGGCGGTGCCGATGGCGGTGAACTCCAGCCCGCCCAGCGGAAACGACCCCCGGGACAGCCGCACGCCCACCACGCCGTGCCCGCCAAGCTGGGCACACTCGGTGGTCATCCGGTCGAGGGCGGTGTGGCGCGCCTGGTACATGGCCTGCACCAGCGGGCCGAAGGGCCCGCCGCAGCTCGACACGCTGGCGGACCCGGCCGCGTACACCGCCGCGCCGAACACCTGGCCAACCGGTTCGAAGCCCGCGCTGCGGATGGCGGCGAACTCACCAGTGGTCAGCGAGGATCCCCACACGCCCCCAGCCTAGGCCCGCTCGCCGCCACCCGCGGCCTCACCATCAGCGCCGCCGACGCCGCCGAGCTACGGACCGGTTCGCCACCATGCCGCCCCACCCCGAGGTCCCCGCCGCGCTGCGCCGGCTCCGGGAGCACGGCTTCCGGCTGTTCACCCTCACCGACAACACCCTGGCCATCTCCGGCCGGCAACTCGAGCACGGTGGCATCATCGACCTGTTCGAGCGCCGCTTCAGCGTCGATGAGACCGTCCGCCGCCACAAGCCCGCACCCGAGGCCTACCATTCCGTCGCCACCGCCCTCGACCTCGACCCGGCCCGCATCTGCCTGATCGCCAGCCACGTCTGGGACACCATCGGGGCCGGCGCGGCCGGCTGGCAGACCGCGCTCATCCTCCGCGAAGGCAACGCGCCGCTCGACGTCGGCCCGCAGCCGGACTACATCGGGAAGGACCTCGACGCGGTCGCCGATCAGCTCATCGAGCGGTACGCCACGGCGAACGCCAGCCAGCCAGGACGCTGACCGCACCTGGCGCTTGGCCGCACCGAGTGTGACGTAGGTACAATCGAATAGCGGAGAAAACCTTCGAAACTTTCGAAGAGGTGCGCGAGAGCCTGGAGGTCGCCGTGCCATCCGGACCCATCCGGGTAGCGATCGTCGGAACCGGGGGCATCGCCCGGGTTCACGCCGAGGCCCTGCGGCCCGACCCGGCCGCGACCGCACCGGCGCCCGGCGCCCCGGCAGCGGCCCCCGGCGCCCCGGACCCGGCCAGCGGCGTCCCGGACCCGGCCCGCGCGGCGCTCGTCGCCGCCGCCGACGTCGACCCGGACCGGCTCGCCGCCTTCGCCCGCGAGCACGGCGTGTCCGCGACCTACAGCCGCCTCGACGACCTGCTCCGCGATACCCGTCCCGATCTGGTACACATCTGCACGCCGCCGTTCGCGCACCACCAGCAGGCGTTGGCCTGCCTGCGGGCCGGCGTGAGCGTCCTGGTGGAAAAGCCGCCGGTGATCAGCCTGCGTGAGTTCGACGAGCTCACCGCAGCCGAACTCACCGCGGCCGAGCCCGCGACGGGCGCCGCGGCGGCCCCGGTGGCCGCCTACCCGGGCCCGTGGTTCGCCAGCGTCTACCAGCACCGGTTCGGGGCGGCGCCGCGGCGGCTGAAGGCGCTGATCGCCGACGGGACGCTCGGCCGCCCGCTGATCGCCGTGTGTCACACCACCTGGTTCCGTGATCAGGCGTACTTCGACGTTCCGTGGCGCGGCCGGTGGGATACCGAGGGCGGCGGTCCCACCATGGGCCACGGCATCCATCAGATGGACCTGCTCCTGGACGTGCTCGGCGACTGGGCCGAAGTCCGCGCGATCGCCCGCCGCCAGGCCCGCCGGACGCGGACCGAGGACGTGTCGCTGGCCCACGTCACGTTCGCCAGCGGCGCGGTCTCGAGCGTGGTCAACAGCGTGCTGTCGCCGCGCGAGGAGAGCTACCTGCGCTTCGACTTCGAGCATGCGAGCGTCGAGGTGACGCACCTGTACGGGTACACCGACCAGGACTGGCGGATCACCCCCGCCCCCGGATGGCAGCCGCCGGGACCGCTCACCCCGCCGGGACCGCTCAGCCCGCTGGGCTCGCTCGCCCCGCCGGGCTCACCCAGCCGGCCGGGCCCGGCTACGCCGAGCGGTCACCGGGGCCAGTTCGCCGAGGTGCTGGCGTGCCTGGCGGCTGGCCAGCGCCCGCCGGTGGCGCCGGGCGAGAGCCGCCGCACGCTGGCCCTGGTGGCGGCGATCTATGCCGCGGCCTTTACCGGCCAGCCGGTGACCCCGGCGGACCTGGCCGAGGGGTCGCCGTTCTACGACCGGATGGACGGGGGACAGGCGCCGTGGTGATGTCCGTCCGTGACGACCACGCGGCCGTCCAGGCCCGGTGGGACGACGCGGAGCTGTTCCGTTACGTGTACCTGCCGGACGATCCGCCGCTGGAGTCGCCCCGGCCGTACCTTCATCCGGTGCGCACCCTGGCCGGGGAGCTGGTGACCGACTACCGTCCCGGTGATCACCCGTGGCACAAGGGGATCTCCTGGTCGCTGCCGAACGTCGGAACCGAGAACTTCTGGGGTGGTCCGACGTACCGCCGGGGCGACGGCTACATCCAGCTCGACAACAACGGCGCCATGCGGCACGACGGCTTCGGCGCGATCGGGGCCAGCGGCGGCCAGGCCGGCCTGGCCGAGCGGCTGACCTGGGTGACCGCAGCGGGCCAGGCGCTGTTCACCGAGCAGCGCCGGATCACGGCCGCCGTCCGGCCGGACCGGTCCGCCTGGTCCTGCGCGTTCCAGACCACGATGCGCAACGTCAGCGGGCGGACGGTCGCCATCGGCAGCCCGACCACCGAGGGCCGGGAGGCCGCGGGGTACGGCGGCCTGTTCTGGCGGGGGCCCGCCGCGTTCGCCGGCGGCCGCGTGCTGACCCCCGACGGGGCCGGCCGGGACGAGGTCATGGGCTGGCGCGGGCCGTGGCTGGCGTTCGCGACCCCGGCGGCGACGCTGATCTTCCGCGATTCGCCGGCCAACCCCGGCTTCCCGTGCCAGTGGTTCGTGCGCAGCTCGCCCTACGCGTGCGTGTGCCCGGCACCGTTCTTCGCCGCGGAAGTCCCGGTCCCCGCCGCGGCCGAGCTGACCCTGCGCTACGAGGTCGTCGTCGCCACCGGCGAGCTGACCATCGATGCCTGCGTTACGGAAAGAGCCTAATTTGACCGAACGAAGCGTGCCTCACGCCCCACCGCCACCTCTCACCTCCCCGGGCCTGTCGTTCCCCGGCGCGACCGCGGTGACCATGCTGGAGGTCTACGACTGGATCGCGCCGGACGGCCTGCGCGGCGGCTCGGCCCACGTACACCTGGCGTCGACCGAGGGCTACGTGGTGCTGGCCGGCCACGGGCGGCTGCAGACCCTCGGCGCGCGGGGGTACGCCGAATCGGAGCTCCATCCGGGTGACTGCCTGTGGTTCACGCCCGGGATCATCCACCGGCTGGTCAACCAGGGCGGGCTGCGGCTGCTGGTCATCATGGCGAACGCGGGCCTGCCCGAGGCGGGCGACGCGGTGCTGACGTTCCCGCCGGAGATCCTGGCCGACCCCGCGGCGTACGCCCGGGCCGCCACGCTGCCGGCCAACGGGGCGCTGGAGGACGGGGCGCGGCGGCGGCGGGACCTCGCGATCGAGGGCTACCTGGCCCTGCGGGACCAGTTCGCGGAGCGAGGGCCCGCCGCGCTGGAGGGATTCTTCGCCGCCGCGGTGCGGCTGGTGGCCGGGCGGGTGCCGCAGTGGCGGCAGCGGTGGCAGGCGGGGGCGTTCGCGGCGTCGGCGGCGACCGGACGCCAGCTGGACCAGCTCGCTGACGGCGACGCCGGCTATCTCGCCGCCGGCGTGCTGCGGCAGATCGCTCGCCCGGCCGGGCCGGCCGGGTACGGCATGTGCGGCTTGCTCACCCGCTACGACCCGGCCACCTCGGTGACGAGCCGCTGAGCGGGCTGGTTCAGCCCCTGATCGCGCCGACCAGGCCGCCGACGAGCCTGCGCTGGGCGAACACGAAGATGGCGAGCGCGGGGATCATCGACACGGCGGTGAACGCGTAGACCCGCGCGGTGTCCTGGGTGTAGGTGGACTGGAAGTTGGCCACGGCCAGGGGCAGCGTGTAGTGGTCCTGGCTGGTGAAGACGACCAGCGGCAGCAGGTAGGCGTTCCAGCTCGTGACGAAGGCCAAGATGCCGACGGTGATCAGGGCGGGCCGGGACAGCGGCAGCAGGATCCGCAGGAAGAACCGGATCCGGGTCGCGCCGTCCACGATCGCGGCGTCCTCCAGTTCGCCCGGGATGGCGCGCATGAACGGCCGCAGGATGACGATCGTGACCGGGAGCGCGAACGCCGCCTCCGGCAGGGCCACGCCGAGCAGGTTGTCGTTCAGGCCGATCTGCTGCAGCAGCAAGAACAGCGGCAGGGCCGCGGTGTTGAGCGGGAACAGCAGTCCAGCCACGAACAGCACGTACAACCCTTCGCGCCCGCGGAACGTGTAGCGGGACAGCGCGAAGGCCGCCATCGAGCCGAGCGTCACGGCCAGCCCGGTCGCCACCACGGCGATCACCACGCTGTTGGCCACGGCTTGCCAGAAGAGTGACGAGGTGGCGATCGCCGCGTAGTTGCTCCACACCCACGGGTGCGGGAGTGCGTTCGGGTTGGCGTTGAGCTGAGCGGTGGTGCTGAACCCGCCGACGACCATGTACAGCATCGGCGCGATCGTGATGGCCAGCACGAGCAGGATCACCAGGTAGCTGGCGGGCAGCGAGAGCCAGGTGCGGCGTTCGCGGATCACGTCCCGGCGCGGGGCGCGCCGGCCGAGCCGGGCGCTGGCGGCGGTCATCTGATCACCTGCTTCCTGGTCACATGACGGCCCGGGTCAGCGCGCCGGCGGTGTCGCGGCGCAGCGCGTAGCGCTGGTAGGCCAGCGCGAAGACGACGGAGATGACGAACAGCACCACCGAGACCGTGGCGCCGTACCCGAACTGCGTGCGCTGGACGCCGTTGGTGTACTGGTAGGTCAGCATGGTGTTCGACGCGTTCGCCGGCCCGCCCAGGGTCATGATCCAGACCAGATCGAAGAGCTGGAGCGAGCCGATGACCGACAGGAAGATCCAGATCCGGATCGTCGGGGCCAGCAGCGGCAGCGTGATCGCCCGGGTCAGCTGCCACGGGGTGGCCCCGTCGATGGCCGCCGCCTCGCGCAGCTCGGGCGGGATGCCCTGCAGGCCGGCCAGCAGCAGGACGATTCCGAAGCCGATGTACTTCCAGGTGGCCACCACGAACACCGAGTACAGCACCAGCGATGTGCTGGCCAGCCAGTAGTGCACCAGGCCGCCGAGGCCGGCCGCCTTCAGCAGCGCGTCCAGCGGTCCGCCCGGCTGCAGCAGCTCGTACCACATCACCGCCGCCGTCGCCTCGGACAGCACGAACGGCGCGAACACGGCCAGCCGCAGGAACGTCCGGCCGCGCATCCGGCGGTTCAGCAGCAACGCCAGCCCGATGCTGATGGGAAGCTGGATCACCAGCGACAGCACGGCGATGATCACGTTGTGCAGCAGGGCCTGGTGGAAGACCGGGCCGGTCAGCACGCCGGTGTAGTTCGCCGTGCCGATGAAGTCGTTCAGCGGCCCGAAGCCGCTCCAGTTGTACAGGCTGTACCAGACGGCGAAGATCATCGGGACGATCACGAACCCGAGGAACAGGACGATCGGCGGGACGAGCAGCACGATCAGCTCGACCCGCTTGCGTACCACGCGCCGCGACCGTGGCGGGCGGGCACGCACCGCGCTCTGGGTGCGCGCCATCAGTGGCCGGAGCTACTGCTTACGGAGTTGATGATGGTCGAGTTGCTGCCCTGGCCCGCGAAGAAGTCCGCGAGCGCGTTGTCCAGCGCCTGACCCTGGTTGGTCGGGAAGGCGATGTCGAAGTACTCCGCGTCGTAGGCGGCGGTGTCGTGGGCCTTCGCGGCCGCCTGCAGCGCCGGGTCGGTCAGCACCGACTCGGCCGCGCTGTTCGCCGGCAGCCCGACGCCCGCCTTCTGCACCAGCTCCTCCTGGACCGGGGTGCTGTCGATGTACTGGAGGAACTCGGCGCAGGCCGGTTCGGCCGCCCCGGTGGTGCAGGAGAAGCCGTCACCGCCGGACAGCACGGCCGTCGCGGCACCCGCGCCGCCGGGAATCTGCGGGAACGGGAACCAGCCGAGCTCGGAGATGATGTTCTTGTTCGAGGTGAGGGCCGGGACCACGCTGGTCTCCCAGTCGCCCTGCAGCTCCATGGCGGCCTTGCCGTTGGCCAGCAGGCCGGCCGAGCTGCCCGCGCCGGTCTGGGCCTGGGTGGCGTTGAACCCGCCCTGGAACGGGCTGGTGGCCATGAACGCGGTCAGGTCCTTGGTCGCCTGGGAGAAGCACGGCGCGGTCATGTTGATGGCCTTGATCGAGGACTGCAGCACGGACTCGGAGCACTCCCGGACCGCGAAGTACTCCCAGTAGAACGCGTCCGGCCAGCGGCTGCCGCCGCCCAGCGCGATCGGGGTGATGCCGTGCGCCTTGAGCTTGACGTCATCGGACTCGAGCTGGGCGATCGTGGTCGGCGGGGACGTGATGCCGGCCTTGGCGAACAGGTCCTTGCGGTACCAGAAGCCCACCACGTGCTGATCGTAGGGGATGCCGTACTGCTGCCCGTTGACCTGCCAGCCGGCCGCGGCCGGACCCACCTCGGTGATCCAGCTCGACGCGAGCGAACTGAGGTTGGTCAGCTTGCCCGAGGTGAACTGGGTGGCCTCCTGGCCGCCGCCCCACTGCTGGAAGATGTCCGGCGGGGTGTCCGACTTCAGGGCGATCGGCATCTTGGTGGTGAACAGGTCGCTCTGAATCGGGTCGACGCTGATCGTCACGTTCGGATGCGAGGCGTGGAACGCGGCCGCCACGCTCTGCCAGACGCCCAGCAGGGGCTGGGTGTTGCCGTTGTTCCACCAGGTGAGGGTGACCTTGGCGGTGCTGCTGCTGCTCGAGGTCGAGCTCGCGCTGGTACTTGAAGTGCTGGTGCTGGTGCTGCTACTGCACGCGGCGATCGTGACTGCCGCTGCCACCGCGACGGCGGCGATGGCAGGCTTCCTGGAACCTCGCATGCGCTCTCATCTCCTGACGATGCCGAGGAACTCGTACTGCCGGGTCTGCTACTGGCGGGCCTCCTGGCGCTGCCGAAAGCGGCGGACGCGCATGACGAATGACGTCCGCATCGACGCTCCGAAAGTTTAGGGAATTTTTCGGAAGTTCCGTCATCATAAGAAGCTGGGGCCGGCAGGTCAATCCTTTGTTCCCAAGGTGTTACGTTCTATCCTGGTTCGCTGTTCTCCGGCTCTAGCGTCGTCATCTCTCCTGGTAACCGTGGACAAGTGCGGCAGCGTGCAGATAATGTCGGCAGGGATACCGGCTGCGATATCGTGATCGAAAGTATTTCGATTGCGTGCTGCCGAAGGGATAGTGTGGCGGCCAGAAGGGTTGGTGCAGTGCTTCCAAGCAGCAAAGCGGCGGCCGACAGCACCACCGGGAGGCAGCGGCGGACTACCCTGGCGACCATCGCCGCCGAGGCAGGCGTGTCGCTGCCGACGGTCTCGAAGGTGGTGAACGGGCGCCGGGACGTCGCCCCCGCGACCCGCGCGCTCGTCGAGCGGCTGCTCGACGAGCATCACTACACGCGGGCCGGCACCCGCAGGAACCGCCGCTCCGGCCTGGTCGACCTGGTGCTCGCCGGCCTGGACAGCCCGTGGGCGGTGGAGATCCTGCGCGGCGTCGAGGAGTGGGGCTCGGCCCACGAGACGGGCGTGGCGGTGTCCGCGGTGCGGCACGGAAACGCCCGCCCGGCCAGCTGGACGAGCGCGCTGGCCAGCCACGACACCGACGGAGTGATCGTCGTCCTGTCGGAGTTCACCAGCGGCCAGCTCGAGCAGCTGCGCGAAGCCAACATCCCGCTGGTGGTCATCGACCCGGTGAACCCGCCCCCGCCCGACCTGCCGAGCGTCGGCGCCACCAATTGGGCGGGCGGGCTGGCCGCCACGGAGCACCTGCTGGGCCTGGGGCACCGCCGGATCGGGGCGATCGCCGGGCCGGCCGATTACCTGTGCAGCCGGGCCAGGACGGACGGGTACCGGTCGGCACTGGAGCGAGCGGGCATCAGGTTCGACCCGGCACTCGTCCGCAACGGCGACTTCCGCCACGAGGGCGGCTTCTTGCACGGCGGCGAACTGCTCGACCTGGCCGATCCGCCGTCGGCCATCTTCGCCGGCAGCGACCAGCAGGCGTTCGGCCTGTACGAGGCCGCGCGGCAGCGGGGCCTGCGGGTGCCGCAGGATCTCTCGGTGGTCGGGTTCGACGACCTGCCGGTCGCCCGCTGGGTCTCGCCCCCGCTCACCACCGTGCGCCAGCCGCTCGCCGAGATGGGCCGGGCCGCGGCGCAGATGCTGGACGACGTGATCGACGGTGTGCCGTTGCGCACCAACCGGGTCGAGCTGTCCACCGAGCTGATCGTCCGGGAGTCGACCGCGCAGCCCGGGCCAGCAGGCTCATGAAGATCACCGTGGTGGCCGGGGACCAGGCCGTGGCCGAGCCGTGGCGCGACCCGTCCCAGCCGGTCGCGGAGCGGGTCGCCGACCTGCTGAGCCGGATGACGCTGGCCGAGAAGGTCGCGCAGCTCGGCAGCGTGTGGATCGGGGCCTCCGGCGACGGTGCCGGGGTGGCGCCCATGCAGCACGAGTTCAGTGCCGACCTGCCGCCGGCGGAAGACCTGTTCCGGGACGGCATGGGCCAGCTCACCCGGGTGTTCGGCACCCGCCCGGTGCCGCCCGCCGCGGGCATGCTCGCCCTGGCCGGGCTGCAGCAGCGGATCGTCGCCGCGAGCAGGTTCGGCATCCCGGCGATCGCGCACGAGGAGTGCCTCACCGGTTTCGCCGCCTGGCAGGCGACGATCTTTCCGGCGCCGCTGGCCTGGGGAGCGTCCTTCGACCCCGGCCTGGTGCGCGAGATGGCGGCCGCGATCGGAACCAGCATGCGGGCGAGCGGCGTGCACCAGGGCCTGGCGCCGGTGCTGGACGTGGGCCGGGACCCGCGTTGGGGCCGCACCGAGGAGACCGTCGGCGAGGACCCCTACCTGGTCGGCACGATCGGCACGGCGTACGTGCAGGGCCTGCAGTCGGCCGGAGTGGACGCGACGCTGAAGCACTTCGCCGGCTACTCGGCGTCCAGCGGCGGCCGGAACATGGCACCGGTGTCGATGGGCCAGCGCGAGTTCGCGGACGTGATCTTGCCGCCGTTCGAGATGGCGATCCGGCTGGGTGGTGCCCGCGCGGTGATGGCGTCCTACACCGCTCTGGACGGGGTACCGGCCACGGCCGACTGCGACCTGCTCGGCCGGCTGCTGCGGGACGAACTCGGCTTTGCCGGCCTGGTCGTATCCGACTACTACGCCGTGTCGTTCCTTGAGCTGCAGCACGCCGTGGCCGCCAGCCAGTCCGAGGCCGCGGCCGCCGCGCTGCACGCCGGGGTGGACATCGAGCTGCCCGCCGTCCGCTGCTACGGCGCGCCACTGCGCGAGGCCGTGGCGGCCGGGCTGACGGGCGAGGCCGCCGTCGACCGGGCGGCGGCGCGGGTCCTGACCCGCAAGTGCGAGCTCGGCCTGCTCGACCCGGACTGGACGCCGCTCCCGGCCGGGGCCGGGAGCGGCCCGGATCTGGACCCGCCGGAGCACCGGGAGCTGGCCCTGCGGCTGGCCGAGGAATCGATCGTCCTGCTGGCCAACCCGGCCGGGCTGCTCCCCGTACGGCCGGACGCCCGGGTGGCGGTCGTCGGGCCGCTGGCCGACGACCCGCTGGCGTTCTTCGGCTGCTACAGCATGCCCAGGCACCTGGGCGAGGCCCACCCGGAGGCCGCGGCGAGCGTACCGGTGACCACGGTCCTGGCGGCCCTCAGGGGTGAACTCGCGGCGGGACCGGAGACGGTGAGCTACGCGCCGGGCTGCTCGGTGCGGTCCCGTGATACCTCGGGGTTCGCCGCGGCGGTGGCCGCTGCCGAGGCCGCGGACCTGGTGGTCGCCGTGGTCGGGGACGAGGCGGGGCTGTTCGGGCGCGGCACCTCCGGAGAGGGCTGCGATGCGGCCGATCTGCGCCTGCCGGGCGTCCAGGAGCACCTGCTCGAGGCGCTGGCCGGCACCCGGACCCCGGTCGTCGCCGTCCTGGTGACCGGACGGCCGTACGCGCTGGGTGCCGTCGCCGGCCGGCTGGCCGGGATCATCCAGGCCTTCTTTCCCGGTGAGGAAGGCGGCCGGGCGATCGCCGGCCTGCTGTCCGGGCGGATCGTGCCGAGCGGAAAGCTGCCGGTCCAGCTGCCTGCCATGACGACCACCTCGCCGTCGTCCTACCTGCGGTCCCGGCTGGCCAGCCAGCACGACGGCAGCTCGGTGGATCCGTCACCGCTGTTCGCGTTCGGGCACGGGCTGTCGTATACCAGCTTCGGGTATGAGGACCTGTCGATCTCGCCGGACCGCATTCTCACGGACGGGGTCGCGGAGATCTCCTGCTCGGTCCGCAATACCGGGTCGCGTGCGGGCACCGAGGTCGTGCAGCTCTACCTCAGCGACCCGGTCGCCTCCGTGGTGCGCCCGGTGCGCTGGCTGGCCGGCTTCATCCGGGTACCACTGGAACCCGGCGAACGACGCCGGGTCACGTTCCGGGTCCATGCCGACCGGACGGCGTTCGCCGGCCGCTCCGGCCAGCGGATCGTCGAGCCGGGAGAGATCGGTATCGGAGTCGGCGGTGCGTCCGACCACCTGCCGCTGCGTGGCTCGCTCACCCTGCACGGCCCGGTCCGGACCGTCGGCCCCGGCCGCGTCCTGGTCACCGAGGCCGCCCAGGACGACAGGAGGTCAGGCAGCTCCGGCTGCTAGCTCCCGGAGGCGGTGCCGCGCGACCTTGCCCGTCGGGCCCAGCGGTAGCTCCCGGACCAGGCAGAACGCGCTTGGCCGCTTGGGCCGCGGCAAGGCCGCCTCACACGCCTCACGCAACGCATCCTCGAGCCCGCGCGGCCACGGCTCGGCCGGGACGACGTAGGCGACCGGGCGCTCCCCCAGCACCTCATCGTGAGCCGCGATCACCGCGGCGGACCGGACGCCGGGCTGAGCGAGCAGGACGTCCTCGATTTCCCTCGGGTAGATCTTCTCGCCGCCCCGGTTGATCACGTC
>Ga0302181_10001566_pt1 | contig 16907 bp, 13 predicted proteins | sample I_Palsa_E3_3_FD_198786 | JGI IMG/M metagenome (GOLD analysis project Ga0302181, IMG submission 198786) | Peat permafrost microbial communities from Stordalen Mire near Abisko, Sweden - I_Palsa_E3_3 | ecosystem: Environmental > Terrestrial > Soil > Palsa > Peat permafrost | place: Sweden...
GCACGCAGCCGCTCGGCATGGCCGGGCTACCTGTTGGGACCACGTGGTTCGCCGATGGCGCCGGCGCGATCGGGAGGATCAGCCCGAGCGGCAAGATCACGGAATACAGGCGCGGGCTGTGGCCGAACAGCGCCCCGGTCGCGATCGCCGCCGGCCCGGACGGCAACCTGTGGTTCACCGACGAGGGGTGGACCCCTGCGATCGGGCGGATCACCAGCGGCGGGCGGATCACCGAGTACGGGCGCGGGCTGATGCTTGGAGCGCTGCCGGCGGCGCTCACTGCCGGGCCGGACGGCGACGTCTGGTTCACCGACGAGGCCGGCCCCGGCGGAATCGGGTACGTGACCACCGGCAAGGGGGCGGCCCTGCAGGCCGCCCCGATCGTCACCGCGCCGGCTCGACCCGGCGGACCGCTGCGCTGCTTGGCACCGAGCACCACTCACTGGGGGCAGGTCAAGCCGTCGCTGCACCTGTTCGGCTTCGACGGCTACCAGTGGCTGCGCGATGGGATCCCGATCCGCGGGGCGAGGAGTCAGTCGCTCCCGGCCGCACCCGGCAAGCGGGTCGCCTGCCGGGTCACGGTCACGTTCGGGGAGCCGTTCCTCGTGACCGCGACCGCTACCAGCTGAGACCCACATACTCTCCCGGGGTGGACGAGCACTTCGACGTCCTGATCGTCGGCGCCGGCCTGTCCGGGATCGGCGCCGCCTGCCATCTGCAGCGGCGGCTGCCTGGCGCCACCTACGCGATCCTCGAGGCGCGCGAGGCGATCGGCGGCACCTGGGATCTGTTCCGCTACCCGGGGGTGCGGTCGGACTCGGACATGTTCACGCTCGGCTACTCGTTCCGGCCGTGGACGGCGCCTCGCGCGATTGCGGCCGGCGCCGAGATCCGCGACTACATCCGCGCGACCGCGCGCGAGCACGACGTCGAGCGACGAATCCGCTTCGGGCACCGGGTCCTGCGCGCGGCCTGGGACTCGCGGACGGCACGCTGGACTGTCGAGTGCAACCGCGGTTGCGGCGAGCGGGCCGTGCTCAGCTGCCGCTTCCTGCACTTCTGCAGCGGCTACTACAGCTACGAGGCCGGCTACACACCGAGCTTCCCGGGGGTCGAGCGGTTCGCCGGACCGATCGTGCACCCGCAGCAGTGGCCGGCGGACCTCGACTGGTCCGGCAAGCAGGTGATCGTGATCGGCAGCGGCGCGACCGCGATCACGCTCGCCCCGGCACTGGCCGAGCGGGCTGCACATGTCGTGATGCTGCAGCGCTCGCCGAGCTACGTGGTCTCGCTCCCGCGCGAGTCGGCGTTGGCGCGGGCACTGTTCAACCGGGTGCCCCCGCTGGTCGCCTCGCAACTGCTGCGCCTGGAGAGCATTGCGACGACGGCCCTGACCTTTCAGCTGAGCCGCCGCCGGCCGGCGCTCGCCAAGCGGCTGCTGTTGGCGGCCCTCGCGCGCGAACTGCCGCCCGGCTACGACGTCGAGCGCCATTTCACTCCGCGCTACAACCCGTGGGACCAGCGGCTGTGCGTCGTCGCCGACGGTGATCTGTTTGCGGCGATCCGTGCCGGGACGGCATCTGTCGCGACCGGCCGGATCGAGTCGTTCACGCCGGCCGGGATCCGGCTCGACTCGGGCGAGGAGCTCGAGGCTGACTTGATCGTCACCGCCACCGGCTTGGCGCTCGAGCTGCTCGGCGGCGCGGAGGTCGTGGTCGATGGGGTCACGGTCGACCCCGGTTCTCGGGTGGCCTACAAGGGGGCGATGCTGAGCGGCGTACCCAATGCGGCGCTGTCGTTCGGCTACACGAACGCGTCGTGGACGCTCAAGTGTGACCTGATCTGCGAGTTCGCGTGCCGGCTGCTGGCCTACCTCGACCGCCACGGCTACGACTACGCGGCGCCGCTCGCGCCGGACGCCGGGCAGCGACTCGAGCCGCTGCTCGAGTTCACCTCCGGCTACGTGACGCGCGCGGCCGACGGTCTGCCGCGGCAGGGCGAGCGGGCGCCGTGGCGGCTGCACCAGAACTGGTTCGCCGACCGGCGGCTGCTCCTCAGAGGCGAGCTTCAGGACGAGGGAATCCGGTTCGGGCGCGCCGGTGAGCAGGTCGATTGGCGGTCGCCGGTCGCCGCTATCTTCAGGCCCGTGCGGCTGCCACAGCAGATACGCAGCCGCGTGCCCGACGCGGTTCGCAACAACACGGCGCTGCGCGCGCTCGCGCTGGCCGCGGGCCTGATCCCGCCGCGGCCGATGCACTCGGCGCCCGAGGGCGAGCTGCTGCGCCGGCTCGCGCGCGAGACGGACGCTCGCAGGGTGGTCGAGATCGGGGTGTACGAGGGCTCGTCCGCGGTCGTGCTGTGCGCCGCGCTCGCGGCCGGCGCGGAGCTTCACCTGATCGATCCTTTCATCGACGAGCAGGGGACGTCACTGAACTTCGGCTGGCGGGCCAACCCGACGGCGACGCGGCTGGCGGTGCGGCGGGCGGCCCGGAGCGGCGGTCCATCGGTGCACTGGCACGTCGCCCGCAGCCAGGAGGTGGGGCGGCGCTGGCGCTCGGGCGAGATCGACGTGCTGTTCATCGACGGCGACCACAGCTACGAGGCATGCAGGGAGGACTGGCAGGTGTGGCACCCCCACATCCGGGTCGGCGGCGTGATCGCCTTCCACGACGCGCGCGGGCCGCGCGGCAGCGCCGGGCCGACGCGCGTCGTCGCCGAGCTGTTCCGCGAGCGCCCGGCTTGGGAGTGGGGGATCGTCGAGGAGGTCGACCGGATGGTCGTCGTCCGGCGCGCCGCCTGACGGTTCACGCAGGCGTTTCTACTGCCTGGTGCGCCAGCCCTCGGCATACTCGAGCCGTGCCGTCTCGGCATACGGCACCGGGCTGACGACCGCGCGCACGTGCAACTGCTTGTGCGGCTCGACCGTGAGCTTGCGGGTGCCGCCGTCGGGCTCGCCCCACACGACCTCGACGACGCTGCCGATGTCGACATCGGGGTCGACCGTCGCGAGCGACAGCGCGCGCTTCTCGTTGGCGCTGTAGCCGGAGAACATCGAGCACCCGACGAGCTCGCCGGAGTCGTCCAGGACGGCGTCGAAGTTCGAGGAGCCGTAGTTCGCCAGCGGCACGTCGAAGTACTGGTAGGGGCGGTCGGCGCCGAGGTCGACCAGCGAGCTCCAGATCCTCGACACGTCGTCGCTGTCCCAGGCGAGCGTCACCTTGCGGCGCTGGGTCTCGGGCTCGATCTGCTCCAGCGCGTCACGGCCGATGAAGTCATGGTCGAACTTGACGAACCCGCCGTAGCCGAGCTCCCACGGATTCAGGTAGTAGTCCTCGACGACGTCCGAGACGAAGCTGCCAGCCAGCGAGTTGGTCGCCTCGTAGCTCCCGGCACCGAGCCACTCTCGGTACTGGCGCAGCGACTCGCCGGTGTAGATCGCAGGCAACGGCGACGGGATCCAGCCCGACTCGAGCGTGTTCGACGCGTACGCGCGGGCGCCGACCGGCTCGATGCCGAACTCCTGGCCGGCCTCGAGGATCGCTTCGCGCACCTTGTCGTAGGTCTCGTACGGACCCCACAGCTCTAGCCCGGGAGCGCCGGCCATCCCGTGGCGCAGCGTCCGGACCTGCATCCCGGCGACGTTCATCGTCGCCATCCGGAAGAACTTGAGCTGCTCGACGGGGCCGCCGTTGACCTTCTCGATCACCTGCCACGCGTTCGGGCCCTGGATCTGGAATCGCCAGAACTCGCGGCGGACGGGCTTGCCGTACGGGCGTGAGGGCGAGCGGTCGTCCTTGACGATCTCGAGGTTGTAGCCGCCGGTCTCTCCCTGGAACTGCAGCCAGTTGGCGGCCGGCGCGCGGCCGACGAACACGAACTCCTCGTCATCGAGGTGGAACAGGATGCCGTCGCCGATCACGTGGCCCGCCGGCGTCGTCGGGACGTACTGCTTGGCCATGTTCACGGGGAAGTTGGCGACGCTGTTGATCGCCGTGTCGGAGATCAGCTTGATCGCGTCGGGACCGGTGATGAACAGGTTGACCATGTGGTGGGACTGGTCGAACAGCACCGCGGTCTCCCGCCACGCCCGCTGCTCCCGGCGCCAGTTGCTGAATTCGTCCGGAACGACCGGGTAGATGTAGGCGCCGATCTGCGAGTTGCGCAGCAACTCGACGATGTTGCCCGACTGGTCCAGCAACTCCTGCAGATTTGATGCGGTCAATGCTCCCTCTCCTTGTGTGCGCGTCGCATGCTCCGCGTGTGGGCGGGACTTTACTCCTGCATGCAAGTCCGTGCCAGCGACGGCGTCTATCGGGCGATGCCGCGGTCCGTACGGCTCCAGTGGCGCTGTCCTGCATGCAACAAACCGCGTTTCTGGGCTAGCGGACACCTGATAATGCGGTACCCGTATGGATCATCAACGCCTCGCCCAATCGACCGATCCAGCGATCGCTGCCGGCCCCGTCCTGCTGCTCAGCGTCGACTACGAGGACTGGCATCAGCTCGTCCGGCGCCGCTACGGGGATCCGGGCTGGTCCGAGCCCGGGCCGGCCCTCGCCCGGCAGACGCAGACGATCCTGGAGCTGTTCGACGAGCTCGGCGTGCGCTGCACGTTCTTCATCCTCGGAGTGACCGCGCGGGCCCATCCGGACCTCGTGCGGCGGATCGCGGCGGCCGGTCACGAGATCGGCTCTCACGGCGACGCGCACGCGCCCGTGTGGCGGCAGACCGCGACCGAGTTCGCGGATGACCTGCGGCGGGCGACCGCGACGATCGAGCAACTGACCGGTCAGCGTCCGCGCGGTTACCGGGCGCCCGCGTTCTCGATCACGAGCGCCGCCGGCTGGGCCTACGACGTGATCGCGGCCGAGGGATTCGAGTACGACGCCAGTCAGAGTCCTGCACCGAGCCTGCGTTCCGCCACCGGGTCCGCGTCACGTGGCCCGTACGAGCGCGGGGCCGGCGTTCTGTGGGAGTTCCCCGTCGCCGCCTCGCGGTGGCGATCGGTGTGCATGCCACTCGGCGGCGCGTCGTACTGGAGCGTCGCTCCGACACGGGTCGTGCTGGCGGGGTTGCGGCGTGTGCCTCCGTTGAGCGGCCTCTACCTGCACCCGCAGGAGTTCGACCCCGAACCGCTCGATCCGCTGCTCGGCCGCGCGAACGGCGCCGCGGGCCGCGCCCGGATCCGGGCGCGTACGTGGCAGCGCAACGCGGCGCGCAGCCGCGCCGTGCCGGTGCTCCGCGCGATCGCCAAGCGCCACGATCTGATCTCGTATGGTGAGGCCCATGCCCGACTCGTCCAGAACCGCGCAGCAGGTGCGCGACCGCTTCCGTTCCAAGGCACACCAGTTCGATGACCTCTACGAGGACGAGCGTCCGCTCGTCCGGCTGCTGCGCCCGGGCCTGTTCCGGCGCCGCGAGCTCGCATTCGACACGGTCAGCGCACTGTCGATGCCGAGCGTGCTCGACGTCGGCTGCGGCTCGGGACGGATCGGCGAGTTCGTACTCGAGGCGGGTGCGGAGCGCTATCTCGGCATCGACTTCGCCGAACCGATGGTCGAGCTTGCCCGGGCACGGCTCGCCCGGTTTGGAGATCGGGTCGAGCTCGTCGCCGCGGACTTCCTCGAGACCCGGTCTGCCGAGCAGTTCGACGTGATCCTCGCGCTGGGGTTCTTCGACTACCTGGCGGAGCCCGATCGGTTCGTCTCGCGCATGGCCGAGCTGTGCGCCCCGGGCGGCTGTGTCGTCGCCTCCTTTCCGGCCTGGTCCTGGCTCAAAGGACCGATCCGCAAGGTCCGCTACGAGTGGATCGGCCGGTGCCCGATCTTCGACTACACCGCCGACGGGATCACGCGGTTGTTCACGGCCCACGGGTTCGACCGGCTCGAGCTCCTCGCCCCCAGCGCCCACGGCTACCTCCTCCGGGCCTGGACGTAGAGGCGCCGGCGCCGACTGATCTCCACGGACGGACGGACGGGCGACCGAGAGATTACTGCGGCTGCTCGGGTATGAAGCGGCCCTGGGTGATCAGCTGCTCGTGCGGGCCGGTGATCGTGAAGTTCGCGTGCTGCACGAGCGAGACCGCGTAGGCAGCCCAGTACTGGGACGTCGGTGGGGCCCCGGCGCCGCACGCGCCGCCCGAGTTCCCCGGGACCGCGGTCCAGAAGAACGCGTCCGCGTACATGTAGCCGGTGCTCGTCGAGAACGGGCCGAGACCGCGCCCCGCTGGGTTGCAGAGGACCTCGTCTCCGTCCTTGACGAGGTTCGGCGGGGCGAGCGGGCCCCGGCCGTTCTCGCCGGTGTTGATCACGAAGTGGACGCCACCGAGCGCCCGCGCGATCCGCTGACCGTATGCGAGCTCCTTCGTCGTCCAGTCGAAGTGGGTGGGATTCAGGACGAAGCCCTGGGCGTCCTGGACGCCCGCCTCGCGCAGGAAACTCGCGTCCTCTGTCCAGGAGTTCGCGTCGGCGGCGCCGCCGTCGACGTAGACCACCAGGTGCGGATCCTGCTCGAGGATCTCGATCGCCGGCGCCAGCTCGTCGTGGAAGCGGATGTGCTTCTCGCCAGCGCTCAGGCAGGGGGCGGTGATGATCGAGTCGAGCTCGAAGAACAGCACCACGTGGAAGTTGCCGATCCCCTGCGCCAGCCCGCGAACCCACCTGAGGTAGCGGCTGGCGAACGCGAGGTTGGCGGTTGAGCCGCAGGCGCCGTGGACGAGCGAGTAGGTCGTTAGCTGAACGGCCGTTCCGGGCTCGCGGTGCTCGGCGTTCTCCAGATAGTGGGCAACCACGCCGGCGGGGTCCGCGGGCGTGTTCCAGAACCAGAACCGGTAACCCGTCGGCGCGCTGGCAAGCACCGACAGCGCTTTCGCCCACGCAGGGTTGGAGTGCCGGTAGGCGGTCTCGGCGGCACCGGCTGAGCCGGTCGGACCCGGCGTGTAAAACTGCACGCCCTGGAGCGGATCGTCACCCTGCGCGCTCGCCGTCGTGCCGACCGTCGGGACGCCGAGCGGATCCCCCGGGAGCCGCGTCTGCAACGGGTCGTCGCGCTCGATCGTGACGACCGCGGTGGTGGGAGTCCCGAGCTGCTGCGGCGAGGAGCCGAATATGTAAGCGAGTGCGTGCACCGGTGGTGCGCTCATGCCGCGGTCGATGATCTGGACCTTGAATGTGAACGTCGTCTGCCCCGGCTGGAACGTGGCGAGCGCGTTCGGCACCGCCCAGAAGTCGAGCCCCGACACGGCATCCTGCTGCTTGACCCCGTAGCGGACATACTCGGTCCCGGTCGAATCGGTCCGCGTGATCGTGATCATCAGGTACCCCATGTGCTCCTGGGCGACGTAGGAGGGATCACTCAGTTGCACGGTGCCCGACGCATCGGCGGCCACGCTCGCGGCGGGCAGCAGGATCCCAACGAGCGCTGTCACGAACACCAGCGCGAAGGCGCGGATCATCAGCGGACGGGCTGCGGCGGCGGGGCGCCGGCGGAGATTTTCGACGTATCGCATCGGCGCTCTCGGGTCGGGGAGGGACAAAGCTTGACTAGCCGATATCGGCTAGGCCTCCTATCGGCAGCTCGCGCTGTAATCGAGATCAGGGTCCTCAGCACTCGACCGTTTGGCAGGGGAATGCGGCAGAGCTTGCCACCAGCGCCATCGGGAGCGGCCTCAGGCGAGCGCTTGGCGGAGGTCGGCAACGAGATCGGCCGGGTCCTCGACGCCGCAGCTCAGTCTGATCAGGTCCGGGGGAACGGCGGCGGCAGAGCCCTCGACGGACTGGTGCGTCATCGCCTGCGGCAGTTCGATCAGCGACTCGACGCCGCCGAGCGACTCGGCGAGTGTGAACAGGCGGGTCGCAGTCGCGATCTGCGCCGCACGCGGATGGCGGAAGCTGACCATTCCGCTGAACCCTGGCCAGCGGACCTCAGCGACTTCGGGGTCTCCTCTCAGCAGCTCGACCACGGCGGCTGCGCTGCGCGCGTGGGCATCCATCCGCAGGTGTAGCGTCCGCAGGCCTCGGTGGACGAGGAAGCAGTCGAACGGCCCGGGCACCGCGCCGACCGCGTTCTGGACGAACCGAAGCTGCTCGTAGAAGCGATCGTCGCGAGTGACGACAACGCCTCCGACGACGTCGCTGTGCCCGCCGAGGTACTTCGTCGTCGAGTGCACGACGAAGTCGGCGCCGAGCTCGAGCGGCCGCTGATTGGCGGGCGTCGCGAACGTGTTGTCGACCGCGACGAGGGCGCCCCGCCGCCGCGCGATCACCGCCTCGATGTCGACGACATCGAGGCGCGGGTTGGTCGGGCTCTCGACCCACACCAGCCGGGTGTCGTCGCGCATGGCGCGCTCGAGGGCGGCCATGTCGGTCTGGTCGACGAGGTCGTACGTCAACCCCCACCGCGTCAGGATCTTGTCGACCAGACGGTAGGTGCCGCCGTACAGATCGGCCGGGAGCACGACGTGCGAGCCGGCGCCGCAGACGACCGTGATCAGCGCGTGAGCGGCGGCGAGGCCGGAGGCGAAGGTCACGCCACGGCCTCCCTCGAGCTCGCCGAGGGCGCGCTCGAGCGCCATCCGCGTCGGATTCGCGGTACGGGCGTAGTCGTACTCGCCAACGAACTCGCCCGGTCGGCGCTGTGCGTAGGTGGAGGTCTGGTGGATCGGCGGGATCACTGACCCGTAGCTCGGATCCGGGTCCAGGCCCGCGTGCACGGCCCGTGTGCCAAAGCCGTCGCCGCCGAGCGGCTGCGGGCTCACGAGACGAGCGCTTCGAGCAGATCGGTGCGGGTGACGAGGCCCTCGGCGCGGCCGTCGCGCGTGACGAGCAGCGCCTGCTGGTCGCCCACCAGCAGCTCGACGGCGTCCCGCACGGGATCCTCGAGCGAGACCATCGGGAACGGCGGCTCCATCACCTCCGAGATCGCCGCATCGAGCAGCGCGGAGTCGTGGGCAGCGTGGCGCAGCAGGCCGCGCTCGCCGACCGCGCCAACCACGCGCAACGGGTCATCGGCGCTGACCACGGGGAGTTGCGAGACGCGGTGCTCGTGCAGGAGTGCGACCGCATCGCGGACGCGGAACTCGGGCTGGACGGTCACGAGCGGCGGGACCTCGCCGGCGGCGCGCTTGCGGGCGAGCACGTCCCCGACCGTCAAGTTCGCGTCGGGCGCAAGGAACCCGTACTGACGCATCCAGCTGTCCGAGAAGATCTTCGAGAGGTAGGAGCGGCCGCTGTCGGGCAGCACGACCACGATCATCGCCTTGGGATCGTCGAGCTCTGCGGCGACCGTCAGCGCCGCGTGTACCGCCAGGCCGCCGGATCCGCCGGCGAGGATCGCCTCCTGCTCGGCGAGCCGTCGCGTCGTCAGGAACGCGTCGCGGTCGGAAACCGTGACCCACCGGTCGACCGCCGATCTGTCGAAGGTGCCCGGCCAGAAGTCCTCGCCCACGCCCTCGACCAGGTAGGGCCGGATCGCCTCGGCCCCGCCGCTGTAGATCGAGCCTTCCGGATCGGCGCCGATCACGACCAGCTCGGGATTGTGCTCGCGCAGGTAACGCGCGGTGCCGGTGATCGTGCCGCCGGTGCCGACGCCCACCACCAGGTGGGTGATCCCGCCGCCGGTCTGCTCCCAGATCTCGGGTCCGGTCGACTCGTAATGAGCCTGCGGATTGGCCTGGTTGAAGTACTGGTTGGGCTGGAAGGCGCCGGGGATGTCCGCGGTCAGGCGGTCGGCGACCCGGTAATACGATTGCGGCGACTCAGGGGGTACGTCGGTCGGCGCGACGATCACCTCGGCGCCGTACGCGCGCAGCAGGTCGATCTTCTCCTTCGACATCTTGTCCGGCATCACCGCGATCACGCGGTAGCCCTTCAGGCGCGCCGCGATCGCCAGCCCGGTCCCGGTGTTGCCCGACGTCGGCTCGACGATCGTGCCCCCGGGCTGGAGCTTGCCGTCACGCTCGGCCGCCTCGATCAGCGCCACCGCCACCCGGTCCTTGATCGACCCGCCGGGGTTGAACGCCTCGAGCTTGGCGAGCAGCTGGGGCTTCAGTCCGGCGCCGATCCGGGACAGGCGCACCAGCGGCGTGTCGCCGATGGTGTCGAGGATCGAGTCGTCGATCGCGGTCTTGAGAGCAGTCTGAACGATGCAATCATTCTGAATGATCACGCGGTCATACGTCAAGTTGCCGAAGATTCTTCTGCACTATGCTGATATGACTCGTATTTCTGCGTAGACGTCCCGCAGGAGGTGCCACATTCCGAATCATCCGCAGACCGCCGTCGACGCCACCGACCAGGCGATCCTCGAGCTTGTCGCCCAGGACGCCAGGATCACGAACCAGCGCCTGGCCGAAACGGTCGGGATCGCCCCATCGACAGCGCTCGCCCGCCTACGCGCACTGCGCGAGCGCGGCGTGATCCGTGGGTTCCACGCCGAGGTCGATCTCGCGGCGCTCGGCCGCCCGCTGCAGGCACTGATCGCGGTCAGGCTGACCGCCCACACGCGAGAGCAGATCGACGGTTTCACCTCGGCGGTGGGCGGGTTGCCCGGCGTCCTGATGGTGTTCCACGTGACCGGCGTGACCGACTATCTCGTCTGGGTGGCGGCGCGGGACGCCCAGGACCTTCGGGAGTTCGTCGTCGAGCATCTGGCCACGCACCCGGCCGTCTCGCACGCGGAGACCTCGCTGATCTACGAGCATCGCCGCGGCCCGGGGATCTGGGGTACCGCCGACCCCGCCTGAGGTTGCGCCAACCCCGCGTGAGCTTCACGCGGGTGGGAGGAACGGCGTCAGCAGCCGCACGCGCCGGGCCGGGCGGCCGGAGCGGTCCTCAAACCGGTCGGCCTTCTCGAGCGTGCGCACGATCGCGCGTGACGCCAGGAAGCGGAGCGGCTCGGGCTCCCAGGCGCGGCTTCTGTGCTGCACCCACGGCAGCGTTACGAGCTCGGTGTCGCGGCCGAGCACGAGGTCGGCCAGCGTACGCCCCGCGATGTTGGCGGCGACAACGCCGTGCCCGGCGTACCCGCCGGCCCATCCGACCCGGGTGACCGGATCGAAGCAGACCCCCATCGACCAGTCTCGCGGGACCGCGAGTGGTCCGCCCCAGTGATGCGTGATGGCCGCGCCGGCCGCGGCCGGGAAGTGCCGGCGGAGCGTCTGACCGAGCCGTTCGCGCACCACCGCCGAGCGCTCGTTGCGCTCGCTGATCGGCTGACGGAGGCGGTAGGGCGCGCCGCGCCCGCCGATCGCGATCCGTCCGTCAGACGTGCGCTGGGCGTAGAAGAAGAGGTGGTGCAGGTCGGAGATCAGCAGCCCGTCACGCCAGTTGATCTGCGCCCACACGTCGGCCGGCAGCGGCTCGGTCGCGATCATCAGCGAGTACAGCGGCAGGTAGCGCGACCGCTGGCCCGCGAGCAACGTCGTGTAGGACTCGGTCGTCTGCAGAACCGCTCCGCCGCGAGTTGTTCCCGCCGCGCAGTGCACGACGCCCGGCCGGACCTCGAGCGCCTCCGAGCGCTCATAGATCACCACCCCTAGCCGCTCGCAGACCCGAGCAAGCCCGCGGACCAGGCGCCCGGGGTCGATCCGGGCGGCGTGTGGCGAGTGGGCCGCCGCGAGCGCGCCCGGAAGCGAGATGAACGTGGCGAGCTCCTCGGGCACGAGCGCTCGCAGCCCGCCGCCTGATCTGTTCGAGCGCTTGAGCAGCTGCGCCAGTCGCGCGCGCTGCGGCTCGCTCGTCGCGATCGTAATTGAACCCTCCTTACGGTAGGCGCACTCGATTCCCTCGCGCGCGGCCACGCGACCGATCTCGTCGACCGCCGCGTGGGTCTCGCGGTTGGCGCGCCTGATCTCCTCGGATTCCGGTGGCAGTCCGTATGCGCGCGGACTGCCGCCGATCCCACCGCTCACCCAGCCCCCGTTGCGGCCCGACGGGCCGAACCCCGCGATCTCGCGCTCGAGCACGACGACGCGCAGATCCGGATCGAGCCTCTTGAGGTAGTAGGCCGACCACAGTCCGGTGAAGCCTGCACCGACGATCACGACGTCGCAGTCGACGGCCCCGGCGAGCGGCGCTCGCGGCGTGAGCGGCTCGGACAAGCCGCCAAGCCAGAGGCTGCGCGTTCGGTAGTTCGCCTCGAGCGCGTTTGATTCGGAGACCACGGGGGCCAGAGGTTATGCACCCGGCCGAGCCGTTGGCCTACAGCGGCGGGACCTGATTGTTGACCTGCGGCCCGTGGTAGAGGTGATCGTGGTCCGCGCAGCCCGCCGGGAACGTGAACTGGACGCTGTCGCTACGCACCCCGTTGTAGCTGGCGAACAGGACAACGTCACCAACCGTATCGACCTGGCACCCCGGATCGGTGCTGCTCTGCACCTTGACGGTGATCTTCATGATGTTGCCCGGGAAGCCCCACATCGTCGCGTCGTGTGAGTGGTAGAGCAGATGCGGCCCGACCGTCATCACGATCAGACGGTCGGGGTGGCCGGCCACGCGATCGACCTGGCAGAGGATCCCCGAGACGGTGTTGGCCGCGAGGTTGATATCGCCGTGGCCGCGGGCATAGCTCCCGGTCGCCGCGGTGATCGGCGCGCCGGTGTGGAAGCCCCACGGGGGGATCCCACCGACGATCGGAATCTGCGCGCAGTATTGCGGCGCAGACCCCGTGGCGGCGGCGGGGACACAGATCAATGCCGCGGCTGAGCTCAACAGCGCGACCGCAGCCCCAGTTCCGCGCCTGATGCGCATCCTGTGCATACAGGGTCAAATCGCCACCGCCGATCACCTTGCGGCGAACTGCGCGCAAAACTCGTTCATCTGTCCAGTTACTCGCGCGTCAGGCGTCTTTGCGAGACTCGCTCATCTGGCCATGAACGTAGTCTGGATGAAGCATTCCGCTCGACATGGTGATCGCCACGAGTTGAGCTTGCGAGCGGGCTCCGACCTTTGCCATCGCATTACGCACGTGTCTCGCTACGGTGTGCTGGCTGATGAACAAACGGTCGGCGATTTCATGCATGCGCAGTCCCATCGAGAGTTCGCAGACGATTTCCAACTCGCGCGGCGTCAGTCGCTTCTTAGTGGCGTCGCCCGTGTCACGGCTGAGCGGACGCACGTGTGCCTCGAGCGTGACCCAGAGGACGAACTGCTCACCTGTCACCACCTCCCGCTGGGCGGCGAACTGAACGCGTAGACGTCGACCGGTGGCGGTGCGCATCTCGCGCTCGCCCGCGACCTGGCCGCTCCGTTGCAGAGTCGCCCAGTCGAGCTCCACCGCCTTCTGGGACTCGGGAGCGACGAACATGTCCGCGCGACTGCCGATCACGTCGCTCGGCTCATAGCCGAACAGGGCTCTCCAGGCCTGATTCATCGCAACCAAAACGCGGTCGCTCCGCAGCAGCGCCATCGCGTTTGTGGAGTGTTCGAACGCCGCCCAGAAGAGCACCGCCCAGCCCGTTCGATCCCCGGCTAGCCCCACGCGCGGAGTCTACGCTCTCCGCGCGGTTGACTCTGGCACCTCGGGAGGCCGTATCCTGAGTGCGGATTTGCTACGTCTGCCGCGCGAGCTACGCCGCAGCGCGAGTGCGGCACAGGTGACCGCCGGGGTGCAGCCCGTGGATGCGCGCCATCCCTCGGCCCGGCCGCCGAGCAGGAAGTTCATCAGCGGCGGCGCCCTTGCGTTGATGACGGTCGGATCGGTCGGCTACCTCGGGTCGACGCCGGCGACGGCGGTGTTCGGGTTTGCGTCCATTTTTCTGTACGTCCTGCCGGCGGCCGTATTCCTCCTGCCGATATCGCTGGTCGCCGCAGAGTTGGCGTCGGGCTGGGAGGGAGGCGTCTACAACTGGGTGCGTGAGGGGCTCTCTGCACGGATGGGTCTCGTCGCGGTCTGGTGCCAGTTCGCGCAGACGATCTTCTACTACCCAGCGCTGCTGGCGTATGTGGGCAGCACGCTCGCATACATCATCGACCGGAACCTAGCCAGCAACGGGATCTACACGGCGGCGGTGATCGTGGTCCTGTTCTGGTCCGGGGTGCTCGTCTCCTCCCGAGGGGTTGGGTTCGTGGCCCGGCTCTCCTCGAGCGGGACCGTGATTGGAACGCTGATCCCGGGTGTGGTTCTTGTCGTGCTCGCTGTCGTCTATCTGCTCCAGGGCAATGAATCCGCGGCACCGATCAACGTCCACCACGTGCTGCCGGCCTGGAGCGGACTCGCGAGCGTCGCCTTGCTGGTAAACAGTTTCTTCACCTACGCGGGCATCGAGGTCAACGCCGTGCATGTCAATGAGCTCCGCGACCCGGGCCGGGAGTATCCGAAGGCCATGTTTCTGGCCACCGCGGTCGTGCTGGGAGTCTTCATCCTCCCGACGTTGGCGATCTCCTGGGTGATCCCCACACGCCAGATCAGCCTCACCGCCGGAGTCATGCAGGCGTTCGACAGCCTGCTGCGGCACTTTCACCTTGCCTTCGCCGTGCCAGTGGTCGCGGTCGCGCTGGCCGTTGGCGCGCTGGCCGGGATGATGGCGTGGCTGGACGGCCCCGCCGAGGGCCTGCTCGACATCGGACGCGAGCAGGGGTACATCCCGCCGTACTTTCAGAGGACCAAACGTGAGGGAGTCGAGGTACGAATCCTGGCGGCCCAGGGTGTCGTGATCACGTTGATCGGGCTGCTCTACGCGTTCGTCCCGACAGTGTCCAACGCGTACTGGATCTTCGCTGCGATGGCCACGCAGGTGTACCTGATCATGTACGTGCTGATGTTCATCGCCGCTGTCAGGCTACGGCGACGGCAACCGGATCACGCGCGCGGCTACCGCGCCCCAGCGCTCAGACTGCTGTGCGTAGTCGGCGGCATCTCGTGCGTCGTCGCGTTCCTGATCGGGTTCGTGGCGCCCTCGCAGTTGGCCCATACGAGTCCGGTCGGGTACGCACTGCTGATCCTGGGCGGGATCTTCACGATCGGGATCCTCCCACCGCTGCTGTTCCTCCGGTTCCGCAAGCCCGGCTGGAAGGTCCCCTCCGTGAGCCGATCCACTAGCTCCGGATCGTGACGTTCGTGCGGGTCGCGCGCGGCAGGCCCGGTCATTGCTCGCCCCCGAGCTTCAGTCCTGGTACGGCTTGCAGGAGGACCACGATCCCTTGACGGTCAGCGCTGCATTCCCGGCTGCCGGGCTGCCTGGAATGAGCGTCGCGTTGACCGACCCGGCGGTGTTCTTGGCGTTGGTCGTGAGCGTTCCGCCGCCCTTGAGCTTCGACGCGGGGGTCGTGTTCGACTGCCATGTGTAGGCCTTACCGTCGATAAACGCGTTGAAGGTGACGAGGGCGACCGCGTTCAGACCGGCGAGCGACTCCGTGTTGCCGTCCTTGCTCACCTGAATGTCGAGCGTCGCGGCGATCCCGCTGCTGCCGCCATTGACCGTGACCAGATGACCCTTCAGCTTCAGCTTCGCGTTGAAGAAGTTCAGGTCGGCGTCGGTTGACGTGCTCGTGATCTGGCAGCCGGCGGTGACCAGGCCGCCCGGAGGGACCGTCCAGCTGCGGTCGATCGCCAGTGTCCCGGTGAGCGCTCCGCCGAAGCTGAACTTGCCGATCGTGCCGCCCGACCCGGTGACGGTCGCGCTCGCGAGCGACGCGGCGGGCGCAAGCAGCATTACAGCGATCACCCCGCACGCGAGCAGGCCTCGAAGCACGCCGAACACCGCGATCCGCAGACTGCCGCGTGCGCGACGAGCTCGATCGGCGGGTATCGCGCAGATCAACGCCACGTGGCTGATCGTGCGCGCCGCGCAGGCCCTCATGACTCTCACATCAACACTCCTGGTCATCTCTCGGCTCCTAATCTCGGTCCGAGCCCAAGTCGCTCGCCTCTGACGAAGCATCCTAAAGGCGCCGCCGCGGCAACGGTCAACAACCTCGCGACGCTCGCACGCTTGGGCGCCCAGCGGGCGGAAACCTGGTACCGAAGATGTCTCAATTCCGGTTTCCGGCTGCAAATGAGGGGCTCCGCGAGCGACGAGGAGCCGTCGCGTAGCCGCGACGATACTTCAGCTCGGCGCGTTCCGGGTCGATGCGTGGTTGATGAGCGCGCTGGCCTCGAACTACAGCGGCGCAGAGCCCGGTGTGCCCGAGGGCGCCCGGCGCTGGGTTCCGCACGCCGTGCTCGGGGCGCTCGTCCTCGCCTACATCGGGCTGCTGGTCGCGCGCTCGCCGCGCGACTCGTCGACGCTGATCGACGGCTGGGGGGTCGACGCGGTGGAGCTGGCTGCGGGTGTTCTGTGCCTGCTCGCTCCGCGCCGGTACGGCCGGGGGCGGCTCGTGCCGGTGCTGCTCGGTGTCGGCGTGCTCTGCTGGGGGGCCGGCGACCTCGTCACCACGGTGATGTCGCTCGGGGGATCCAGCGTGCCCTCGCCCGGGCCGCCCGACGCGTGCTACCTCGCGTTCTTCCCGCTGGCGTACATCGGGGTGGCGCTGTTCACACGGGTCCAGAGTCGCCATCTCAGCTCGCAGTACCTTCTTGACGGCGCCGTCGCCGGCCTCGGCGCGGCGGCGGTCTGCGCCACCTTGGTGTTCGCGTCGGTCGCTCACGCGACGCACCGCTCTGGGCTCGGCACGGCTGTGCACCTCGCCTATCCGGTCGGCGACGTGCTGCTGCTCCTGGTGGTGGCGGCCGGCGCAGCGGTCACAACGGGTCGCCGCGGGCCATGGCTGCTGCTGGCGGCCGCGTTCAGCGCCAACGCTCTGGGCGACCTCTCGGACCTGCTGCAGTCGACCTCGCATCTCGGCGTCATCCTCAACTCGGCCGCGTGGCCGGTCTCGACGGTGCTGGTGGCGGGCGCGATGTGGCTGGATCCCGGGGTGCCGGACCCGCTGGCGGCCGAGCAGCCGGCCGGATTCGTGCTTCCGGGCCTT
>Ga0302181_10001571_pt1 | contig 16879 bp, 15 predicted proteins | sample I_Palsa_E3_3_FD_198786 | JGI IMG/M metagenome (GOLD analysis project Ga0302181, IMG submission 198786) | Peat permafrost microbial communities from Stordalen Mire near Abisko, Sweden - I_Palsa_E3_3 | ecosystem: Environmental > Terrestrial > Soil > Palsa > Peat permafrost | place: Sweden...
GCCGACGCGGTGGGAATCCTCAAGGGCAGCCTGTACTACTACATCGACTCCAAGGAGGATCTGCTCTTCCGGATGCTGCTGGAGGTGCACGAGGACGCCAAGGCGGTCGTGACCGAGACCGCCGCCCTCGATCTTCCGCCGTTGGAACGCCTGCGGATCTACGTCCAGCGCCACGTCGAGTACAACGCCAGCAACCTGGCCAAGATCGCCGTCTACTACCACGACTTCGGGCTGCTCACGCCCAAGCGCAAGAAGGCGATCATCGGCCAGCGCAAGTTCTACGAGACGTTCGTCCGCGGTCTCATCGTGGAGGCGCAGGAGCGCGGCGAAGTGGATGACGCGATCGATCCGATCCTGGTCAGCAACGCGATCTTCGGCCTCGTCAACTGGATCTACACGTGGTACAACCCCAAGGGCTCGATCACCCCGGAGTACCTCGGCGAGCTCTACGCCGAGATCGCGGTCAGCGGCATCACCTCGCCCAACATGCCCAAGCGGCCGCCCGCGGTGCGACGGACCACGCGGGCCAAGCGCGCCTGAGCGACCGGGGCTCGCAGGGGCCGTGGGCGAGGGTGCTCAGGGCGTGACGGGGCCCGCCCCGGCCAGGGCGGACTCGGACAGCACCACGACCGGGCGCGTTGCCGACGTCGTGAGCTCTGCGGCAACCGAACCGAGCAGCGCGGACCGGAGCGCTCCCAGCCCGCGCGCGGCGACCACGATCAGCCTGGCGCCCTCTCGCTGGGCCACAGACTCGAGCACCTGCGCGGGTGGCCCAGGCTCGATCACCCCTGAGGCGTTGACGCCGGCCGCCGCGACGGCCCGCTCGACGATCTCATCGGCAAGCTGGCCGACCGAATCCTCTTGGCCGGTGACGGGCGGGGTGCTCGAGCGGGCTCCAGGATAGGACACCATCGCCCTGATGTTCTGGCGAGCGTGCACGACGACCAGTCGGCAGTGCAGGCGCGCTGCCAGCCGGCCGGCGATGGCGACCGCGGCCAGCGCTTGATCAGAGCCGTCGATGCCGCACACGACACTGGCCTGCGCGCCCGGCGCGGCGTCCCCCGGGTTCGCGGCCGCGCTCCCGGACGGGACGACCACCACCGGACAGCTTGCCTGCGCGGTGAGCTCGCGCGAGACGCTGCCGAGCATCGCCGCGCGCAGCGATCCGCGGCCGCGGGAGCCGACCACGAGCAGCTCGGCCGCGGCGTGCTCAGCCGCGTCCATGATCGCCCGCGCCGGTGAGCCTTCCGCCAGCTGGATGTCAATCGATCCGCCCCCCAGCTGGATGCGAAGCGCGGCGAGTAGCTGGTCGGGGTTCCCGACCGGCCCATCAGCGACGTGCACGACCGACAACCGCGCACCCAGTTCATTGGCGAGCCAACGCGCGGTATTGAGGACGGGTCCCGCTGCCTCAGACTGGTCGACAGCACAAACGATCGTTTCCGCCATCCACTCATTATTCCGTATTCGTCCACACGATCAGCACGCTGCAGGGCGCGCGGTGGGAGACCTTGTTCGCCACGCTGCCCGCCAGTGGCCGCTTGACGCCGCTCATGCCCGCATTGCTGACCACCAGCAGGTCGGCGTCCTGCTCCAGGGCCACCGCGATCAGCGCCTCGGCTCGATCGTCGCGGCGCGTGTGCGTCACCGCCTCCAGCCCCTCCGCACGCGCTGCTTCGCTGGCTCGCGCCAGCGCCGCTGCGGCGCTCTCGGGCTGCTGCAGGATCCCGTAGGCGCCCACCACGTGGACCGCCGCGCCCAGAATCGCCCCGAGTCCCAGCGCCACCGCCAGGGTCCTGGCCCCCGCGTCGGAGTCCTCCGCGGCGACCACGATCGTGCGGATCGGTCGGTCGGACTGGATAGGTGGGCGCGGTGGGGACTCGATGGCCACGGCGACGCGGTCGACCAGCGTCTTGGCCGGGACCAGAGTTCCCGCCGCTGCCGCTCGCAGCGCTCGGCCCAGCCGCGCTCCCATCCCCCGCTGGGGAGGGAGCTCGACCACAAGCTCGACGGCGCCGGTGTCCCACCGGCGCCGCGTCTCCCCGGCGCCGGCCAGCAGTCCGAGCGATGCCGGGTTGTCTGCCTGGACGAGCGCGCTGTAGCGCCGCACGCCCTCCTGTCGCGCGCGATAGGTCAGGCGGTCCAGCAGCGCGCGCCCCACGCCGCGCCCCTGCCAGTCGTCCGCAACGGTCACCGCGACCTCGGCAGATTCACCGTCCTGCTTGGAGCGGATGTAGCGAGCCACGCCGAGCACCTCCCCGCTTGCGGGCTCGATCGCGACGATCGCCTCATGGTCGCGGTGGTCGATGTCAACCAGGTAGTCGAGTTGTGAGGGAGAGAGCGTGTTGATCGTGGTGAAGAACCGCCGATAGCGCGATTCCTCGCTCAAGCGCTCGAAACTGGCGAGGATCAGCGGCTTGTCCGCGGGCGCGATGGGTCGCAGCGTCAGCCGCGCACCATCGCGAAGGGTGATCGTCTGGCGCCGGAGAGGGGGAGACATGGGGGGTGCTCGGCCCTAAGCGTACGCGCGTGCGCTCAGGCCGTTGGACCCCGTCAACTCGGTTGGCATTAGGGAACCCTAATTCGTGCTAGCGTCCGCAGGCGATGGCGGAGGCAGTGAGCCAGCCGAGGACCGGTGCCACCACTCGACGCGGTCGGTGCGCTGTCGGGCTGCTCGCGTGTGTCGTGCTCAGTTGCCTGTTGGCTGCGTGCGGCGGGACCGCGTCAGCGTCGAACTCGATCACGCTCTACAACGGCCAGCACGAGCAGACCACCGATGCGCTGGTCGCACGCTTCGAGAAGCTCACCGGTATCAAGGTCAATGTGCGCAGCGACGACGAGGACGTATTCGCCTCGCAGATCACCGCCGAGGGCTCGCATTCGCCCGCTGACGTGTTGTTCACCGAGAACTCTCCGCCGCTCGAGTACCTGCAGCAGAAAGGCCTGCTCGCCCCGGTGGCACCATCGACGCTGGCGCACACGCCGAGCCGTTACAACTCGCCCACCGGCCATTGGGTCGGGGTGTCGGCCCGTGTCAGCGTGCTCGTCTACAACACGCGGGTGCTCACGCCGGCCCAACTGCCGACATCGGTCATGCAGTTGGCCGACCCGAAGTGGAAGGGCAAGCTCGCGATTGCCCCCGGGGAGACCGACTTCCAACCGATCGTCACATCCGTCGCCCGCACCTATGGCAACGCCGCCGCGCTGCGCTGGCTGCAGGCGCTGAAGGCCAACGCGGGCTCCGCTCACAGCTACCCGGACAACGAGACGATCGTCGACCAGGTCAACCGGGGACAGGTGGCGCTCGGGGTCATCAACCAGTACTACTGGTACCGCGAACGAGCGCAGGTCGGCGCGTCCAACGTGCACTCGGCGATCGTCCACTTCGCGCCCCGCGACCCCGGCTACGTGATCGACGTGTCCGGGGCCGCGGTCCTGAAGTCAAGCCAGCATCAAGCCCACGCCCAGCAGCTGCTGGCCTTTCTGGTCAGCGCCGAGGGCCAGCAGATCATCGCCCACACCGACAGCTTCGAATACCCGATTGCGTCGGGGGTGATCACCGGCCAGCCCGAAACCCCACTGGACAAGCTCAGACCGAATCCGATCGGCATCCCCGCTCTCGGCGACGGCGCGACCGCGATCGCGCTGCTCCAGAAGGCCCAGCTGCTGTGAGCACCACGGTCGGCGAGCTGGGGTCCGCGCCGCCGCTGCTACCGCGCCGCGGCCGGGCGCCGGTGCGCGCCCGCCGCCGGAGCACCCCGCCGGTTCTGCTGGCGGCCGGGGTCCTGGTGGCGCTGGTGCTGTTGTTGCCGCTCGCCTTCCTGATCCTGGAGGCGGCGCAGGACGGCTTCTCGACGCTGCGTCCGCTCCTGTTCCGGGCGCTCACCGCCACGCTGCTGTGGAACACGGTCAGCCTGATGGTGGTCGTGACCGTCCTGTGTGCCGTGATTGGCACCGCCGCGGCCTGGTTCGTGGAGCGGACCGACCTCCCCGGTCGGCGGATCTGGGCTGTGCTTGTGGTCGTGCCGATCGGGATCCCGGACTTCGTCACCAGCTTCGGCTGGAAATCGATCTTCCCGTCACTCGGGGGCTTTGCCGGCGCCACCTTGGTGATGACCCTCGCGGTCTATCCGCTGGTCTATCTGCCGGTCGCCGCCTCCCTGCGCCACGCCGATCCCGCCCAGGAGGAGGTCGCGCGCAGCCTCGGCCTCGGGCGCCTGCGGACCTTCGTGCGGGTCACGCTGCCGCAGGTCAGGCTGGCCATTCTCGGCGGTGGCCTGCTCGTCGGATTGGTCATGCTCTCCGAATACGGCGCGTTCGAGATTCTCGGCTTCCACACCTTCACGACCGAGATCTACACCGAGTTCCTCAGCGGCTTCAACGCACCTGCGGCATGTGCGCTCTCGCTGGTGCTGGTCGTCCTGAGCCTGTTCCTGCTCACCGGTGAGGGCCTGGCGCGGGGGCGCGGACGGCCGTCGCGAACGGGAGCGTTGACGGCGCGCGTGCCCCGGCCACATCGGCTGGGGCGAGCGACGCTGCTGGTGCTCGCGGGGTTCTTCGTGCTGGTCGGTCTCGCGCTCGGCGTGCCGGTGGGGGCGATCGTCTATTGGATCCTGCACGGCGGGAGCTCGACGCTTCCGACCGCGTCGATCCTCACCGCCGCCGGGCACACGATCTTCTACAGCGCCGCGGCGGGTCTGCTCGCCACGATCGCGGCACTGCCGGTGGCGATCCTGTCGGTCCGGCACTCCGGCCGCGTGTCGACGATCCTCGAGCGCAGCAACTACCTCGTGCTCGCGATGCCGGGGCTGGTGATTGCGCTGGCGCTGACCTACTTCTCCGAGCGCTACGCGGCCGGCTTCCTGTACCAGAGCAGCACGATGCTGATCGCCGCGTACGCGATCATGTTCTTCCCGCTGGCGCTGGTCGCGGTCAGGACCTCGGTGGCGCAGGCGCCGGCGAGCCTGGAGGAGGTTGGGCGATCGCTCGGGCGCGGGCGCTTGGAAGTGCTCTGGCGCTTGACCCTGCCGCTCGCCGCGCCGGGGCTGGCGGCGGCGTTCTGCCTGGTCTTCCTGGAGGCCGTGACCGAGCTGACGGCGACGCTGGTACTGATCCCCACCGGCGCGCAGACGCTGTCGACGCAGTTCTGGGCCTTCCAGACCAACATCTCCTACGGGCAGGCGGCGCCCTACGCGGGCCTGATGATCCTGATCGCGGCGATCCCCAGCTGTGTGCTCGGTCGCTGGTTCGACCGCCTGCCCTCCCGCTCGCTCGTCGCGGCATGACCTGGCTCGAGATCAACGATCTGCATAAGGCGTTCGGCCCGTCCACGGTCCTGACCGGCGTTGACCTGACCGTCCCGACCGGATCGCTGACCGCGATTCTGGGGCCCTCAGGCGCCGGCAAGACAACGCTGCTGCGGCTGATTGCCGGGTTTGAGCGCGCAGATCAGGGGACGATCAGCCTGGGCGGACTCGCGGTCGACGCAGCGGGCTCGAGCTGGGTCCCCTCGGAGCGGCGGCGCATCGGCTACGTCCCCCAGGAGGGCAGCCTGTTCCCACATCTGACGGTGGCCAAGAACATCGGGTTCGGCCTACCCAGGGCAGCGCGGGGCGGCGGTCGGGTGGACGAGTTGCTCGAGCTGATCGGGATGCCGGGCCTCGCGGGCCGCTACCCGCATCAGCTCTCAGGCGGGCAGCAGCAGCGGGTGGCCCTCGCTCGCGCGCTCGCGACGCGACCCCAACTGGTGCTCCTGGACGAGCCGTTCTCCTCGCTGGACCCGTCGCTGCGGGCCGAGGTGCGCGCCGACGTCAGGCGGCTGCTGAGGGCGGCTGGGGCGACGGCGCTGCTGGTCACCCACGACCAGGACGAGGCACTGTCACTCGCGGATCGGGTAGCGGTGATCCGGTGTGGGCGGGTGTGCCAAATCGACACCCCACAGGGGTTGTACGACACTCCCGCCGACACCGAGGTGGCGGGCTTCGTCGGCGACGCAAACCTGTTTCCCGGCGTGTTCCTCGACCGATCGGTCCGGACCGCGCTGGGTGATCTGCCCGTCCACTGCCGCGCCGGCACACAGCGGACGGGGGCTGACGCGGTGGTGCTGATCCGTCCCGAGCAGATCAAGCTGTGCCCGGTTGCGCCGACCGCCGCGGACGCGGATCGGATCCTCGATCTCGAGTATCACGGCCACGATTCGGTGGTCCGGATCAGCGCCGGCGCAGCGGACGGGCCGGGCGTGATCCTGGCCCGCATCGCGGGCCAGGTCCCCTACGCCGTCGGTAGCGCGGTCACGATGACCGTCGAGGGCCCGGTGCTCGCCTGGTGCGTGGATGTCGCGGGTGCATCCCGGCACCAATCGGCAGCGCATTAGACGCTCCGGGCCGGGTCGCTTCATCCCAATCGGATGATGCGCCAGTGGGCCAGGCAATTGATCGTGTGCTGATGCTCAACGAAGCCTCACCCCGAGCTTGACTCCGTCACCGAGCCCGCGGCCGAGGCTGTGAGCCGTCACGATGTCAAGATCTTGGCGGTCGATGACCATCGCGCGTTTCGCGAGGCGCTGAGGGACGTGATCGCTGCGGCGCCGGGGTTCGTGCTGGTGGGCCAGGCGAGTTCGGGCGAGGAGGCGCTACGCGCGGTTGACTGCCTCGCGCCGGAGATGGTGCTGATGGACGTTGTCATGCCGGGTATGGGGGGGATCGCAGCGACGCAGGCGATCCTGAGCCGGTGTCCGGAGGTCGTGGTGGTGCTGATCTCGGTCGATGATCCGGCGCTACACCCCGATGTCGGCGCGCTCGGCGACGGCGTCGTATATGCGCGCAAGCAGGACCTCCGGCCGCAGCAGCTCAGGGCGCTGTGGGAAGCGCACCGACGAGCGCACCGCGGCTGACCCGCGCCGCGGTGTCAGCCCGGGCAGGCGTCCAGCCGCGCGCCGACCTCAGAAGAAGCTGGCGCCGGCGGCGGCCGCGTCGTCGACCGGCACCACGACCCGTCCGAACGGCAGCAGCGATATCGGCACGAGCTTCAGGTTGGCCAAGGCGAGTGGGATCCCGATGATCGTGATCGCCAGGAGCACCGCCGAGACGAGGTGCCCGAGCGCCAGTTCCCAGCCGACGAGCACGACCCACAGGATGTTGCCCACGACTGACGCTGCGCCCGCGTCAGGGCGGCGAACCACCGTGCGGCCGAACGGCCACAGCATGAAGCCCGCCAGTTTGAACGCCTGCAGGGCGAACGGGATCGTGATGATGAGGACGAACATGACGATGCCGGCGATGACGTAGGCCAAGGCCATCCACCATCCGCACAGCACCAGCCAGATGATGTTGAGGAGGGTCCGCACGGATCTGGGTTGTATCAGTTCGCGTTGTCAGCGTCGTCGAGGTTCAGGCGGCCGATGGGCACTCGGCCGCGGGCGGAGGGAGTAGCCTCAGGCGCCCGTGCTCGACTTCGCCACACGTCCGATCCGTGCGCTGCTCGGCTCCGCGGAGCAAGACGTCGTGCAGCCGCTGCAGGAGACGCGCGAGATTGAGGGCCACATCCTCGAAGCCGTGGAAGCGATCCATAGCGCCACCGCGTCGATCGAGCAGCACGTCGCGGTCATCGAGACGCTCGCGACGTCGGTTGGCCCGCTCACCAGCTCGGTCGACCGGCTCACCGACACGATGCAGGATCTGGTCGTCCTGCTGGCTCCGATGGCGCAAGCCGAGCGCGAAGTGCATCGCGTGGAGGGCTTCTTTGGCCGGCGCCATCGCAAGGAGCGCCAGGGCCGAGACGACGATCAATCGACGTCGTAGAAACTGCGGAGGCATATGGCAGCCCGGCCCACAGTCGTCATTGCGCGCCGTCTCCCCGAGGCCGGCCTCGAGTTACTCTCCGAGCGGTTTGAGGTCGAGATGCCCGGCCCGGGCGCGAGCGATGGGTGGCTGCAGGACCATGTGCGCGGTGCCGCCGCGATCGTGGCCGATCCGTCGATCGCCGTCGACGCGGCGCTGCTCGATGCGGCCGGGCCGGCGCTCCAAGTCGTGTCGAACTTTGGCGTCGGGTACGACAACATCGACCTCAAGGCGGCCAGGGCACGTGGGGTGCAGGCCACGAACACGCCCGACGTCGTCACGAACTCGACCGCCGAGCTCGCCGTCGCGCTCATGCTGGCGGCCGCACGCCGGATCGCGGAAGCCGACGCGTTCATTCGCGCGGACCGGTGGAGCCGCGGCGGCTCGGAGCAGTTCCTGGGACGAGACCTGGGCGGCGCGACGGTTGGACTGATCGGCTTCGGCCGCATTGGGCAGCGCGTGGCACGGCGGTTGGAGGGATTTGCCGTTGCGCTGCTGGTGCACGCAGACCAACCCCTGGCGGCCCTCGCCCCCGCGCGATCGTGCCCGCTGCCGGAGCTACTGGCCGCCTCGGACTTCGTCAGCCTCCACGTGCCCCTGACTCCCCAGACCCGGCATCTGATCGATGCCCACGCGCTGTCGCTGGTGAAGCCCGGCGCAATCCTGGTCAACACCAGTCGGGGTGGCGTGGTGGATACCTCCGCGCTGATCGCGGCGCTCGCGTCCGGGCGGTTGGCCGCCGCGGGCCTCGACGTCTACGAGGATGAGCCGGACGTGCCGGCGCAGCTGCGCGCCTTGCCCAATACGGTGTTGCTGCCCCATATCGGGTCAGCGACGGTCACGACCAGGAATGCCATGGCGCGTCTGTGCGCTGAGAACGTGATTGCCGTGATCGACGGGCGCCGCCCTCCCACGCCCGTGGGGTGAGCCGGAAGACGGCCGTCAACTCAGGAGGCTGATCGTGCCGCGGCCGATCAGGATGATCGCGATCGCCCCGGCGCCGTACAGAGCCGCCCGCGCACCGCTGCGGCTCAGCCAGGCGCTGAACTTCTCGACCGTTGCCGCCGTCCACGCCGGCCGGATCGCGTAGCCGATCAGTGGGAGCTCCAGCAGCACGAGCATGATCGCGTTGAACGCGAGCACCGCGAGCACCGTTTCTGCCGTGCCGATGTGCTGCTTGCTCAGCTCATCCATCCCGGCGATGTACGACGCGCCAGGGAAGCTGAGCAAGATCCCGACCACGAACGTGTCGCGGGCGGACCCCTTGCTCAGTTGGCGCTTCCAGCGCGGAGGCGCCTTGTGCTGTGCCCGCTCGCGCCGCCGCTCGCTCCAGGCCCGGCGGCGCTGGTCGCGACCGGTCGCGACCACGAACACGACCAACAGGATCAGCGCGCCGAGGGTGATGTCGATGATCGGGTTGACCGTGCGCTTGGCGGTGTTCGACGCGCTCGATCCGTGCAGCGTGAACACGATCAGCAGGCCGCAGGTGATGCTCGTGATCAGCGCCCCGAGCAGATACCCCAGCAGCAGGCGGTCCGGACTCGGGAGCGTCAGCATCAGGGTGGTGGCCGCCAACAGCGTGGGGTTCAGCGCCGCGGTCAGCGAGAAGACAAAGACGGAACCCACAGATCTCCACGATTGACGACGGGCAGCAGAACCACATCATCCCATTCAGATGAGCCCTGCAGGCGTAGAGTAACCGCGGTGCGGACGCTTGGAGCTGCCCTCACCGGGCCGGGATCGGCACTGTGACCCAGTTCAAAGCCGGTGCCCTGCACGTCAGCGCCGACCAATTCAGTGCCCTGTTTCGATCTTTGAGCGTCTGGGGCCGCTGGGGCGAGGAGGACGAGCGCGGAGCGCTGCACCAGCTCACCGCCGAGCGGATCGCCGCGGCAGCTCGACTGGTTCGCGATGGCGTCGGGGTGAGCTTGAGCCTGCCGCTCAACACGGAGTCCGGATTGCACAATCCCCACCCGGCGGTTCATTACATGACAGCTTCCAGCGGGACCAACATCGGCTCAGGCTCACTGCATTTCCTCAAGGACTACGTGGGCGTCGACTACCACAACGACGGCCAAACGCACATCGACGCTCTGTGTCACATCGCCTACGAAGGCTTGCTCTACAACGGCAAACCAGAGGACGCGGTCACGCCCCAGGGAGCCCCGGCCGACGCCATCGACGCGCTCAAGGACGGCTTGATCGGGCGGGGTGTACTGCTCGACATCCCGCGCGTGCGCGGCGAGCGCTGGCTGGAGCCCGGCGAGCACGTGTTCCGGGCTGATCTCGAGGCCGCCGAGACCGAACAGGCCGTTGCCGTCGGATCCGGCGACATCGTGCTCGTCAACACGGGCCACGCCCGGCGCCTGGGCGAGCTGGGACCGTGGGACACGGCACACGCCAAGGCCGGCCTGCATCCCACCGCACTCTCGTTCATGGCTGAGCGTTCCGTATCAGCGCTCGGCTCGGACGGGAACAGCGATACGGCCCCCAGCAGCACCGAAGGGGTCGATTTTCCCATCCATGTGCTGGCGATCAACGCGATGGGCGTGCATCTGCTGGACTATCTGCAGTTCGAGGACCTCCGCGCCGCCTGCGAGCGCAGGGGACGGTGGGAATTCCTCTTCGTCGCGGCGCCGTTGCGGATCGCCGGAGGCACCGGCTCACCGATCAACCCGCTGGCGATCTTCTAAGGCGAGCGAGGAACGAGCACGCGCGTCAAGGTGGTAGGCGCACCCCGCCGGGTGAGAGGCGTACCACCTTGCCGGGACCGCCGCTGTCCGGCGACGCTGTATCCGTGGCCGGCGCGACCCAGGTGGGCAACGAATTGCTGTCCGTCGATTATGAGGCGCCTGCGCGTTTTCCGATCGATGTGCTGGAGCCCAAATTCCGGGCTCCCCGGCGACCGGATAACTTCATCCGCCGGTCCGGGCTGTTGCGGGCTTTGGCCGGGGCGCGTACCCGTCCGCTGGTGCTCGTGTCCGCTCCGGCGGGCTATGGCAAGACAACGCTGCTCGCACAGTGGCGCGAGCGTGATCGGCGCCCGTGTGCGTGGGTGACGCTCGATCAGGCTGACGCTGAGCCGGGGGTGTTGGCGGGCTCGATCGCGACTGCTCTGGCCCGGATCGGGGTTCACCGGGGCCTCAGAGGTCGCTTCCTGCTGGTGCTCGACGACGCTCACGTCGTTCGCTCGGGCGCGTTGGCGGAGGCCGTCCTCGGGCTGCTTCGATGGTTGCCAGACGGTTCTCAGCTCGCGCTGGCTTCGCAGTGCGAGCCGCTGCTGCCGCTCGGGCGGTTGCGTGGCCAGCGGATGCTGTCCGAGTTCGGCGTCATGGATCTGGCGATGTCGTCAGTTGAGGCGGCGGCGCTGTTGCGATCGGCTGGACTAGAGCTCGAGTTCACCGCCGTTCAGGATCTCGTCACGCGCACCGAGGGGTGGCCGGTCGCGTTGGAGTTGGCTGCGATGTCGTTGGTCGCGCGACGCGATGGCCCGGACGAGCTGGCCCCCTTCGCCGGTGATGATCACTTGCTCGCCGAGTATTTCCGGGCCGAGTTTCTCGACTCTCTGTCATCCGCCACGCGCCGTTTCTTGACCCGCAGCTCGGTGCTTGACCGTTTGTCCGGTTCACTGTGCGATGCCGTGTTGGAGTGTGAGGGGTCGGCGTCGGTGCTGGCCGAGCTCGCGCGTTCAAGCGTGCCGCTGTGGCCGGCGGATCCGAGCCATGAGTGGTATCGCTGCCATGGCTTGTTCAGAGACATGCTGCGGACCGAGCTGCGCCGGGGCGAGCCGCAGGTGTGCGGAGCGTTGCACCAGCGGGCCGGCGTGTGGCACAGCCGCGCCGGTGACTCTGATCGCGCGATCGATCACGCCCTGGGTGCTGGGGATCTCGATCGCGCAGGTGAGCTGTTGTGGGCACACCTGCCCGGGTACCTCGGCGAGGGACGCAACGATGTGGTGCAACGGTGGCTGGGCGGAGCCAGTGCGGATCAGGCGGCCCGCTGCGCGCCGTTTGCGCTCGCCGCCGCGCACAGCCATTTGGCGCAGGGGCGCATCGCGCTGGCCGAGCAATGGGCTCGGTCCGCGGCGGTGGCTGTCTCCGGAGCGCCTGAAGGGGCAACGCGCGCGCTGCGCGCTGGAGTCCTGATCATCGGGGCGTGGGCAGCGCGGTCAGGTGTCGCGCGCATGGGGCAGGACTCCGCCCGGGCCTATGAGCTACTGCCAGAGGACAGTCCGTGGCGGGCGAGCTGCTGCTTCCTGCGCGGAACGGCGGCGCTGCTCAGCGGCGCCCACGCCGAGGCCGAGCGCTGGTGCGATGAAGGAGCCGCTCGCGGCGTCTTCCTCGCCCCCGATGTGGCCGCGCTGTGCCTGGCGCAGCTCGCGGTCCTGGCGGGCGAGCGCGACGATCCTGAGCTCGCCTCTGATTTCGCGCGCCGCGCGCGCGCCGTGGTCGATGGACGCGCGCTCGGTCGCTATCCGCTGTCGGCGCTCGTGTTTGCCGTATCGGCGGCCGCCAGCGTGCGTGACGGCCACGTCGACGAGGCCAAAGCGGCTGCGGCCCGCTGCTCGGTTCAGTTTGGCGGGCTCGATGAGTTCGTCGGGTGGTATGGCGCTGAGACTCGGATCCTGCTCGCCCGGGGGTCGCTCGCGCTGGGGGATGTCATAGGGGCCCGGCAGCAGCTCGCGGCTGCGTCGCGGGTGGCTCGCCGCACGCCTGAGGTGGTCGTGTTCAATCGCTGGTTCGACGACGCGTGGGAGCAGTTCGACGTGCGCGCCGAGACGTCGCTGGTCGGGGTCGCGTCACTGACCACCGCGGAGTTGCGAGTCTTGCGGTTCCTGCCGACCCACTATTCGTTCCATGAGATCGCCGAGCGCCTGCATGTGTCCTCAAACACGGTCAAGACCCATGTCCACGCCGTCTATCGCAAGCTCGATGCGTCGTCGCGCTCACAGGCGGTCGCCAACGCCACGCACGCTGGGCTATTGGGCTGGTAGCGGTGTCATGAGCGTGGCGTGATGGCGCGTCGTCGGCTGGCCGCGGCGGCGGCGCTGCTGCTGTTGGCGGTGTCGTTCGGGCTCGCGGTCGTGGTGACGGTGACGTCGTTCCCGCGTGGGCTATCGGTGTTCCTATGTCTACTGGCCGGGGTCGTCGTCGGCTGGTGGGGGTTGGTGCGGGGTGGATGGGAGCGGGCCGTGGGTGGGATCGTCGCGGCCGGGTTACTCGTAGGTGCGGTGGTGCTGCTCGTGGTCGAGGGTCACGTGCTGGCGAATCTGCTTGTTCTCGCCGGGGTGGTGCTGGCGCTGGCTGCGGCCCGAGACGCGTTTACGGTTCACGTGGCGCTACCCGCCGGGGTTCGCCCGACCCGCCCCGTGCTGTTCTATAACCCGAAATCGGGTGGAGGCAAGGCCGAGCGGTTTGACGTCGCCGGCGAAGCGCGCGCGCGGGGGGTGCAGCCGATCGAGTTGGCGCGCGGCGATGATCTCGCTGTGATCGTGCGTGAGGCGATTGGGCGGGGCGCCGACGCGCTGGGGATGGCCGGGGGTGACGGGTCGCAGGCCGTCGTCGCCGGCATCGCTGCGGAGCATGGACTGCCGTACGTGTGCGTGCCGGCGGGGACTCGTAACCATTTCGCACTTGATCTGGGGGTTGATCGCGACGATGTCGTGGGCGCTCTGGACGCGTTCGTCAACGGCGGTGAGCGCGTGGTTGATCTGGCCGAGGTCAACGACCAGGTGTTCGTAAACAACGTCTCGTTGGGCGTGTACGCCGAGGCGGTGCAGAAGGACTCCTATCGGGACGCCAAGCTGCGCACGCTCGTGGACACGATCCCGGCGGTGTTGGGGCCGCAGGGGGAGGGACTCGATCTGCACTGGGTCGGCCCTGATGGTCGTCGGGCGCAGACCAACGCCGTGGTGCTGGTGTCCAACGATCCCTACCGGTTGGGCCGTGCGCTGGGCTCGGGTACACGTCCGCGTCTGGACGCCGGGAGGCTCGGCGTGGCGGTGATCGGCGCTCATGGCGCAGGACCCGGCCGAGTTCAGCAATGGACCACGGCGTCGTTTGAGGTTGAGTCTGGGCACAGCGTGGCGGCCGGAATCGACGGCGAGGCGGTGAGGCTCGACCCGCCGTTGCGGTTTCGATCGCGCCCCGCGGCGTTGCGAGTTCGGATCGCGCCTGCGCACCCCGGCGCCTCGCCCTCGGCGGGCATGCCGCCGGATGCCTGGGAGGGGATCCAGGTGCTCGCGCGCTTCGCGGCCTCCGGGTCCGCGTAGCGGCGGGAGGGTCGGCACGGTGACGGAAGACGGCAGCGGCGAGTCCGACGCCGGCGCTCCGCAGTACCGCTACTTCGTGGTACTCGGGATGATGCTCGTTGCCGTCGTCTTCTTGATCGCGGCCCCGACGGCCAATTGGTCGCGTGGTCTGGCCATCGGGATCGAGGGGGCAGCGCTGGTGCTATCGGTCGCGACCTCGCGCGAGCGCCAATCGGTGCGTCACCGCAAGGCGATCGTCCTGGCCATGGCCCTGGCGGTCGCGGTGGGCCTGATCGCCGCGGGAGACGCGCCTCACTGGCTGATCGCCCTGCTGGCCGTGTTCGTGACCGCGGGGGTTCCAGTCGCCCTGGTGCGAGGACTGCTGCGCCTGCTGCGCGACCGAGGGGTCACGGTCCATGCCGTCGCGGGCTCGCTCGCGATCTACCTGTCGATCGGCCTGATCTTTGCCTGGGTGATCGGTTTTGTCGCGCAGGTCGGCAGCACGTCATATTTCGCCCAGCACACCAACGGCACCCAAGGCGACAAGGTGTACTACAGCTTCACGGTGCTGACGACGACCGGGTTTGGCGACTTTACGCCCGCAACACCGGTTGGCCACGCGATCGCGGTGATCGAGATGCTCACGGGCCAGCTCTACCTCGTCACGGTGATCGGGCTGCTGATCGGAAATTTCGCCTCTCGACGGCGGGTCGACTAGAGCGAGCCCACTGCCCCGGATCCCGATCCGACGCGGTGCGGCGCCTCGGCCCCCGGGGGCGGGCATCCCCCATGCGGTGGTGCGGACAGGCGGGTGACGTGCTGGTGGGCTTGCTTGCGGCCGTGTCGGGTTGGACGGATGCTCGGACCATGAGCGATGAGCTGGGGACTGGCGCTCCGGATGCGGAGCCGGAGGGGTCTGTGACGCCCGATTCTGGGCCCGTGACTGCCGATTCGGGGTCGGGCGCTGCCGCGGTCCCGGACGGGGTGGCGTCGGAGGTGGATGGGCCGCGCCGGCGGCGGTGGTTGGTGGGTGGGTTGTTTGTGCTGGCGACGTTGGTCGGCGTGGTGGCAGTGTTGGCGGTGTGGGCCAATCGCCAGGCCCTGAATACAAATAACTGGACGACGACGAGTTCTCGGCTGTTGGCGAATCCGGAGGTCCAGTCGGCGGTGGGGTCCTATGCGGTGGCGCAGTTGTTCGCGTCCGGGGTTCCGCAGGCCGAGATCAAGTCGGTGTTGCCGCAGAAGCTGCAGGCCGTGGCGGGTCCGTTGAGCTCGGGCTTGGAGCAGTTGGCCGAGAAGGTCGCGCCGCGGGTGTTGGCGTCTGCGCAGGTGCAGACGTTGTGGCGGGAGGCGAACCGTTCGGCGCACGCGACGTTGTTGAAGATCATCAATGGCGGGGGGTCGTTGGCGTCGACCAACGGCGGGGTTGTGACGTTGAATCTGCACGCCATCGTGGATCAGCTGGCCAGCGCGTTGGGGGCGCAGAGCGCGGTATCCGCGGCGCGGTCGCAGTTGGCTGGGAATGCGGGCGCGGTGCAGGGCGCGGCGGGTAAGGTGGGAATTACGTTGCCGCCGGCCACGGGCGAGCTCGTCATCATGCGTTCCTCGCAGCTGAAGACGGTGCAGGACATCGCGGCGGATATCAAGGGTTTGGCGCTGGTGCTGCCGATCTTGAGCCTCCTGCTGTTCGCGTTGGCGATCTGGTTCGCGCGGGGTCGTCGGCGTCAGGCGTTGCGCCTGACGGGCTGGTGCTTTGTGGGGGTTGGCTTGTTGGTGCTGTTGGCGCGCCGCCTGGGTGGGAATGCGATTGTGGATGGCCTGGTCAAGAATCCCGACAACCGTCCCGCGGGCCATGAGGTGTGGACGATCGGGACGAGCTTGCTGTATTCGATCGCGGTGGCGTTGCTCGCGTATGGGCTGGTCTTGGTCGTAGCGGCGTGGGTGGCGGGTGACACCCGCCCGGCGGTGGCGGTGCGTCGCTGGCTGGCGCCGACGCTGCGCGAGCGTCCCGCGGCGGCGTATGGCGCGGTGTTTGGCGTGTTGCTGTTGGTGATCGTGTGGGGTCCGACGGCCGCCACGCGGCAGATCGCGTACATCGTGTTGTTCGTGGTGCTGCTGGTGTTGGGCGTCGAGGCGTTGCGCCGTCAGACCGCCCGAGAGTTCCCCCCCGCACACATCGAGGGGACCTGATGTCCGCGGTCGGCGCCGGCTACGCGCCGCGCCGCCACGCCCCGTCGTGGCCGTGCGACGTCGTGGCGCAGCCACCTAGCCGGGCGCTGCATACTGTGGGGGACATGACCCTGCGCGTGGCGATCGCCGAAGACAGCTATCTGGTCCGTGAGGGACTGCGCGAGCTGCTGGCGCGGGCGACCGAGCTGGAGATCGTGGCCGTGTGCGAGGACAGCTACTCGCTGCTGGAGGCAATCGAGCGGGATTGCCCCGATGTTGTGCTCAGTGACATTCGCATGCCACCGTTTCGCGACCGGGAAGGCATCCAGGTCGCAGCGCAATTACGCGAGACTCATCCCGAGATGGGCGTAGTGATCCTGAGTCAGTACGCCGATCCCGCCCTGGCGCTCGAGCTGTTCGAGTCCGGCTCCCGGGGCCGGGCGTATCTGCTCAAGGAGCGGATCGGGGACCGCGGGGAGCTGGTGGCGGCGATCCAGGCGGTCGCCGATGGTCGCTCGGTGATCGATCCGAAGATCATTGACGAGCTGATCGCCGAACGGGCCCGTTCATCCTCCTCGCCGCTCGACGATCTCACGACGCGTGAACGTGAGGTACTGGCCGA
>Ga0302181_10001572_pt1 | contig 16870 bp, 13 predicted proteins | sample I_Palsa_E3_3_FD_198786 | JGI IMG/M metagenome (GOLD analysis project Ga0302181, IMG submission 198786) | Peat permafrost microbial communities from Stordalen Mire near Abisko, Sweden - I_Palsa_E3_3 | ecosystem: Environmental > Terrestrial > Soil > Palsa > Peat permafrost | place: Sweden...
CGGCCGCTGGCGCTGGGCGCTGGCCAAGCTGGTGCTGCTCGCGGTGGCGGTGGCCGCCGCCGCCGGGGCGTTCAGCGTGCTGTACTCCTGGTTCAACCAGCCGTTCTTCGCCGCGGGCTACACGATCCCGTTCTCTACCCGCCTGTTCGACCTGGGCGAGGTCGCCTTCCCGGCCTGGACGCTGGCCGCCTTCGCGATCGGCGTCCTGGCCGGGATGCTCATCCGCCGGGTCGTCCCCGCGATCGCCGCCACCCTGGCCGTCTACGCCGGGCTCGGCGCCGCGACCGGGCTATGGCTGCGCCAGCACTACATGACACCGCTGCTCACGACCAAACTGAACCTGCCCAGTTCCGCGTGGTACGTGAGCCAGTGGTACACCAAGGGCGGCCAGTACGCGTTCGGCGCCCGCGGCTCCGGGATAGTCAACGCCGTCACGCAGCTCTGCCCTTCCTTCAATGGCTCGCCCACGCAGTGCCTCTCGTCGCACGGCTACACGCAGTGGACCAGCTACCAACCCGGCAGCCGGTTCTGGCCCTTCCAGTGGATCGAGGGCGGCTGGCTACTCGCGCTGTCGGTCCTGCTCATCGCCGCCACCGTCTGGCTGATCCGCCGCCGCGCCACCTGAGCTGCCCTTCGCCGTCCATTGCTCCGGCTCACCCCACTCACACCAGTACTACACACTAACCCCATACGCCTAGGTCCGGATTGTATGGTTGTGACATCCTGCACACCCCTTTGTGCAGGATGCCACTTCCATGCATTGGCTGCGAGCCCACCGGGTGGCGGATGGGGCGGATGGGAAGATGGGGGCGCCTGCGGACGCGTTGCGCCGCCCCCGCTGCCCCTAAATCGCTCAGGTATTCCATGGGTGTGGCACCCTACCCATTCTATCGAGTAGGGTGTCACATCCATGCGCTGGCCAGTCCTTTACCGCCACAAGTAATGATGCGGACGAGGAGAAAGTGGCGCATGTGGGCGCCTTCGCAGCTGCAAGGCCGCCCACGACATCGCCCGCCCTCGACATCGCCCCCCCTTGCAGCGCCAAGCCCGCAGCTCGCGACCACTAGTCGAACTCCGTTGGCAGGGACGGATCACGGTGGTGGGCCAGCGCTCGCTCGAGCTGGCGGTGATTGACGCGGCCGAGGGACAGCGGCGGTAGCGCACCAAGGCCGAACCAGCCGACCTCGAGCGTCTCGAGCACCGCGGGCGGCTGCACCACGCCGTCGCGGCGGCAGAGGAAAAACAGCTTGTAGACGTGCACCGGCAGCGGCGGCGGATTGCCCTGGACTTCGCGATCCCAGCAGGCGATCAGCTTCACCGCCGAGCTGTGGTACCCGGTTTCCTCCAGGATCTCCCGGGTGACCGCGGCTGACGGCGCGTCCCCCGGATCGGCCCAGCCGCCCGGTAGCGACCACCGGCCGTCGATCTTCTCGCGCATCAGCAGCACGCGTTCGTCGTCATCGAAGATCGCGCCGCGGACTTCGATCTTCGGCGTGGCGTAGCCCGAATCGCGGCCAAGCTCGATGGCCAGCTCGGCCGCCGGCTGCCCGCTGAGCACCGAGAACAGCTCGACCGCCAGCCGGCTCAGCTGCCGGTACCGGTCCAGGTCGTACTCGTCAGCGCCGTAGGTCAGCCCGTCTTGCGCCAGCGCGGAAAGCTTGATCCCGATCCGGCGCACCACGTCGGCAGCTGTCGTGGCCACCTGAGCATTATCACCTACGGCTGGCGGCGTTCGAGCGCGGCCAGCCGGAGCTCGAGCTGGTCAACCCGGTGCCGGAGGATCTCAAGCTGGGCCTCGTCGGCGAGCCGCCGCTCCGCGGTACGGCGCAGCCGCGGGGAGGCCTCGGCGCGGGCGGCGACGACCGCGAGCGGCACCAGTCGCTGCGGCCCGTGCGGCCCGTCGACGAGCCGGGACGGGATCTGCCCGGTGCGGTACCAGTTGCGCAGGACGGCCCGGGAGGCGCCGGTGTCGGCCGCCGCCCGTTCCAGCGTCACCCAGTCCGAGCCCTCGAGCTGGGCCGCCAGCTCGAGTTCGAGTTCCCAGTCGTCGAGCCGGTCCTCCCAGTCCATGACTCCATGATCCTTCCAGCCGGGACACCTGTAAAGCCGACCCTATTAATAGCATGGTATTGACAGGGTTTCAGGCATGCTGCACGGTGGTCTCATGTTTGAGCGATTCACTAACCGCGCCCGGCACACCGTCGTCCTTGCCCAGGAGGAAGCCCGGGGGCTGCAACACAACTACATCGGCACCGAGCACATTCTGCTCGGGCTCCTCGGCGAGCCCCGCGGGCTCGCGTTCCGCGTCCTCCAGGGCTTCGGGATGTCTCTTGAGGGCACCCGCGAAGAGGTCAGGGCGATTATCGGCACCGGGAGCGGGAAGGTCGGCAGCGGGCATATCCCGTTCACCCCGCGCGCCAAGAAGACCCTCGAGTTCGCGCTCCGCGAGGCCCTGCAACTGCACCACAACTACATCGGCACCGAGCACATTCTGCTCGGCGTGCTACGGGAAGGCGACGGCGTCGGCGCGCAGGTCCTGAAGCAGCACTCCGCTGACCTCTCCTCGGTCCGCACGGCCGTGCTCGACTTGCTGGCCACGGTGCCGGGCGGGGCCGACCGGAGCCGCCGCTGGCTGCGCCGCCGCGGCGCGGGCGACCCCGACGAGGCGCCCGAGCCGGGTGAGTCGGCGGAGCTGCGCACCACGCCGGCCGCCGACACCAGCCTGAGCGAAGCCGCCCGGCTGGCCGGATCACAGCCGGTCGGCTCGCACCATCTGCTGCTCGCCGCCCTGGGCGATCCCGACACCGCCGCGGCCCGGGCCCTCGCCACTCTCGGCGTTGACCTGGACCAGGCCAAAGCGGCCCTCCGCGCCGCCGACGTCACCGGCACCAGCGACGAGCAGCCAGAAGAGGCAGGCAGGCGCCAGATGCTGATCCGCGTGCAGGACAAGCAACTCACGATCGAGGTGACCGATCCGGTGATCGTCGACCTCGGCCGCGCCGCGCTCGATGCGCTCGGCGAAAAGGCGAGCCCGCCCGACATCATTCGCGGTGATCTCCCCGAGAGCGCCAGCGTGGCCAACCTCTGGCAGGCTCTCCACGACAGCCTCGAGGCGATCCAGCGCCGCGCGACGGTGCCTGTGAAGCTCCAGGTCTCACCCAAAGACCCCGAAAACCCAGGAACCGACGCCGCCTAGTACTCCAAAACATTTACGGAACGGGCACTGCCGCGTGCCTCCGGAACCACCGCGCGCCAGCCCCGACGGACCGCCAGCGGGACCGCAACCGCGTGCCCGTGCTACCCTCTACGTGCCGCGGTGGTGGTGATCGAGAAGTGGTTGACCTGGAAGTTCTCGTTCACCCCACCCGTGCTGCAGATCTCCCAGCCGTACCCGATCGCCCACAGGCCGCTGTTCGCCGGCAGGTAGCCGTGGGTCACCAGCCAGCGGAGCATGGGCAGGATGTCCACGCTGCCGGCCTGCTCGTTGACGGGCAGCTTCCAGACCAGCTCCGAGCCGAACTGGCACAGGTTCCAGGTCTGCACCGGGACGCCGCCGGACCCGCCGAAGCGAGCGGTGGCCTCGAACGTGCAGGGACCGTTGTTGGCGAAGTCATGCTGGATCATGACCTCACCGCTCCAGTTAGAGGAGGTGCCCTGGCCGAGCCAGATGTCGTAGGCGGCCCAGGCGCTCGTCTGGCTCGTCGCGTTCATGGTCTCGCTGAACGAGGAGTAGATCGAGGCGTAATCCGAGAGCGGGGTCGAGGTGTCGTTGGCCTGCCCGTAGTCCCCACCAACGCTCGGGTAGGACACCACCGTCGTGTTCCCGGCCGGAATGTTGGCGGTCACCCGCCAGCTCCCGGGGTCGGTCACCGAGAGCGCCTGCCGCGAGCCGGTGATGGGGTTCCATACGTTGTTGTTGACGTAGATGCTCGAGGTGGTCGCGGTGATCTGCGGGTACTTGAACGGGCCGCAGGTCCCCTGCACCGCCCTGGTCGTGCAGACGGCAGGCGCCGGTCGTCCGGGCGCAGCGACGCCGCACCCAGCAACGATAAGCATGGCCACGAGCGCTAGCGCCGCGATCTTCAGGGAATTCATTACCAACCGTCTTACAGATCATGGCAGGGCCGGTTCTGTTCGCCGACGTAAGAGGGTGTTCACGTTATGGTACGAGATCCTAAGACCGGCCGTGTCCTGGTCCGATACCACGGCACAGAAGATATCCGGCTATCTGCGCGCAGGCACGAACAAAACGGAAATTAACCCGCTTTTTCCGCAGCACCCGGATCTATCTGGCGAATGGTGTTTCCGGCGGGCGACTTTAAATAAACGAAGTACTTGTCGTATCAGGGTCACTCGCTGCCGGCTCCTGTAGGGGTGAAGCGACGGGTCCTGATTATCGTGCAGAATCTTCCGGTACCGTTCGATCGGCGAGTATGGCTGGAGTGCCAGGCTCTCGTTTCGGCAGGCTATCGGGTTGCTGTCGTTTGCCCCAAGGGCAGCGGTGACCCTGGCTACGAGGTCATCGACACGGTAGAACTCTACAAATACCGGCCGTATGCGCCGGGAGGAAGTAATCTCAGCTTCGCCGCTGAGTATGTCTACTCGTTTCTCGCGACGACCTGGATGGCGCTGAAGGCCAGGCGATCAGGCCGTTTCGCGGTGATCCAGGCCTGCAATCCGCCCGATATCTTCTGGCCTCTCGCCATGGCTTTCCGCGCCCTGGAGGGAACCCGGTTCGTGTTTGATCATCATGACCTGTGTCCGGAACTTTATGAATCTCGCTTTCCCGAAGGTCCGAAGCTGCCTTACAAGGGTTTGCGGGCCCTGGAGCGCAGGACTCACCGGGCCGCGGACCATGTGATCTCCACGAATGATTCCTACCGGAAGATCGCCATGGCCCGGAGCGGCAAGCGGCCCGCGGACGTGACGGTGGTCCGGACCGGACCGGACCCGCAGCGGCTGCGGCGTGGCCAGGCCTACCCCGAGTTGCGCCGGGGCCGCCGGTTCCTCGCCGCTTACATCGGCGTCATGGGTCCGCAGGACGGGGTCGACATCATCGTGCAAGCAGCCAGCATCTTGGTTCATGAGCTCGGGCGCGAGGATATCGCCTTCACGCTGATCGGCTCGGGGGACTGCTATCGCGATCTGGTGGCATTGCGCGATGAGCTCGGCCTGGCCGGCCACGTGGAGTTCACCGGGCGGGCACCGGATGAGCTCGTCTCGCGCATTCTCTCCACTGCGGACGTGGGTCTTTCGCCGGACCCGAAGAACCCGCTCAATGACGTCTCCACGATGAACAAAACCATGGAATACATGGCCTTCGAACTTCCCGTGGTGGCCTTTGATCTGCGCGAAACGCGGCTCTCGGCCGGCGACGCCGCGCTGTACGTCAAGCCCAACGACGTGCACGACTACGCCGCGGCCATCGCCGCGTTCATGGACGATGAGCCGCAGCGGGCCCGGCTGGGCAAGCTGGGCCGGGCCCGGGTCGAGCAGGAACTGGCCTGGAGCCACCAGGAACGTGCCTATCTAGGCGTGTACGAGCGCCTGACGGCCGGCGCTACGGCCCTTTCCTCGGCCGGGCGTCATGGTTAACTCCCCGGACCGTGCCGACGAGGTCCGGCGGCTGTTTAACACCCGCGCCGCGGCGTGGTCCGCCTTCTACGCTCCGGGTGGAGGTTTCACCGGACGGCTGGCCCTTTTCGATGCCCTCCTCACCACGCAGGTGCCGGCCGGCGGCCGGATGCTCGATCTCGGCTGCGGCAGCGGCGAAATAGCCCGGGCCGGCGCGGCCGCGGGGCTACGGGTCACCGGATGCGACATCTCGGAGCTGATGCTGCGCTCGGCCATGTCCCGGGATCCCGGTAGCGACGTCGAATGGGTGCAACTCGAAACACAATGGCGCCGGTTGCCCTTTCCTACGGCCAGTTTCGATGCCGTGGTGGCTGCCAGCGTCCTTGAGTATGTGGATGAGCCGTCCGCTGTCCTGGCCGAGTGCGCCCGCATACTGCGTCCCGGCGGGCTGCTGGCCTGCACCGTCCCCGATCCCAGGCATCCGGTTCGCTGGCTGGAGTCGGTGGTCAGCCCCTGCGCCGGCCTGCCCGGGGTTTCGGTCGCCGCCCGCCGCTGGCCCCGGCTGGAGAACCACCTGACCTACCTTCAGACCTCGCGGCAGCGGCATGTGGCGAGGTGGTGGCGCGCCGCCGCGCGGCAGGCGGGTCTGGTCCCAGGTCCGCGTCCGGTGAACACCGGCGGATATTCACGGCTTCGGCTTTTGACATTCAAGCGGCCCCATCAGGGTGATTGACGAAGGGCATGATGAAGCAGATAGCTCAGAATTACAAGTCGGGGGAACTTACCGTCCTCGACGTGCCTGCCCCGGCGTGCCGTCCGGGGGGCGTTTTGGTGCAGTCGCTGTTCTCGCTGATCTCCACCGGCACCGAGATGATGAAGCTGGCCGAGGCCAAGATGTCGATGGTGGGCAAGGCGCGAGCCCGGCCGGATCAGGTGCGCAAGGTCCTGGATACCGTCGCGCAGCAAGGTGCGGTCACCACTTATAAGAAGGTAATGAGCAGGCTGGATTCCTATACTCCGCTCGGCTATTCGCTGTGCGGCGTGATTGTCGAGGTGGGAAAGGGGGCCGAGGAATTCCAGGTCGGTCAGCTCGTCGCCGCGGCCGGTAATGAGTATGCCTTGCACGCCGAATACAACTGGCTCCCGGTTAATCTGTGCGCACCGGTTCCGCGCGGTGTCTCGCCCGAGCACGCCGCCTTCGCCACCGTCGGTTCGATCGCGATGCACGGCGTCCGGCGCGCGGAGGTCCAGCTGGGGGACACGGCGTGCGTGATCGGCCTTGGCCTGGTCGGCCAGCTCGTGGTGCGTCTGCTGGTCGCCTCGGGCGTCCGGGTCATCGGCCTGGACATGATCGAGCAGCGCTGCCGGCTGGCCGAGCAGGCCGGAGCCGTGCTGTGCACGTCGCCAGCGGATGAGGGCGCCGACGCGGCCCAGCGTTCGGTGGACGAGATCTCGGCCGGGCGCGGGGTCGACCATGTTTTCCTGGCCGCCGGCGGATCGTCCAACGGACCGGTCGAGGTCGCCGCCCGCCTGGCCCGGGATCGCGCCCGCGTGGTGGACATCGGCAAGACCCGCCTGGACCTGCCCTGGAACGCCTATTACGAGAAGGAACTCGACGTCAGGTTCTCCCGGTCCTACGGGCCCGGGCGGTACGACGAGCGGTACGAGCTCGAGGGCATCGACTACCCGATCGGCTACGTTCGCTGGACCGAGCGGCGCAACCTGGAATGCTTTCTCGACCTGCTCGCCCGCAAGGAGATCGAGGTCGAAACGCTCGTCTCGGGTGTCTTCCCGCTGGAGGACGCGAGCGGCGTCTACGCCGACCTGGCCTCCGGCTCGCTCAACGCCGTGGGTGTCCTGCTGGAGTACCCGGCCAGGCCCGCGGCCAGGCCCGCGGACAGGCTGCCGCCCGTTGCCGGCAGCATGGTCCGCGCCAGCCGGGGGACGACGGCACCGGCCAGGACAGTCGGCGGACGGCTCAAGATCGGATTCATCGGGGCCGGCAACTACGCGTCGTCCATGCTGCTGCCGCACCTGGCGCGGCTGGATAAGGCGGACCTGACGCACGTCGCCACCAGCCGGTCGCTTTCCGCCGTCAACGCGCAGCGGCGCTTCGGGTTCACCACGGCGTCGACCAACGCCGACGCCGTGTTGGAGGATGCGAGCCTGGCCGCGATCTTCATCGTGACCCGGCACCATACCCACGCGGACCTGGTCTGCCGGGCGCTCGAGACCGGCAAGGCCGTCTTCGTGGAAAAGCCCCTGGCCCTGACCCGCGACGAGCTCGGCCGCATCGTCGAGACCATCGCGAAGACGGGCAACGACCGGCTGATGGTGGGCTTCAACCGGCGCTTCGCGCCGCTGCTCACCCAGCTCAGATCGCGGTTCGGGCCCGCGGACTCGAGTTCGGCCATGCGGTACCTGGTCAACGCGGGGCCGCTGGCCGCCGATAGCTGGTACCGGAACGACGCGCTGGAAGGATCGCGGTTCGCCGGCGAGGGCGGTCATTTCATCGACACGCTGAGCTGGTGGGCGGCCAGCCTGCCCGAAGAGGCTTACGCCGTCAAGGGACCGGAGAAGGACGACGTTCAGGTCACGGTGCGGTTCGGTAACGGCTCCACCGGCACCATCAGCTACGTCACCGCCGGGAACCCGCGCTATCCGAAGGAGACGTTCGACGTCGCCGCCGGCGGCTGCAGCGCGCGGCTGGACAACTTCAGGAAGGCGATGGTCTGGACCGGACGGCGGCAGCACACCATGCGGCCGCGGTCCGGACAGGACAAGGGCCAGCGAGCGGAGCTGACCGCGTTCGTCGAGGCCGTCGTGACCGGTGCGCCGATGCCCATCGGCGTCGAGTCCCTCGTCGCCACCACCGGGGCGACGATCGCGGTGGGCGAGAGCGTGCTGACCGGCTGCGCGGAGCGAGTATGAGCGCCACCTCGACATCACGGTTCGGGACATCTCGGCTCGGGACATCACGCCTCGGGACATCACGGCTCGGCTGGTATGGCCGCCGGATAGCCCGGATGACGCCTGCCGAGGTCGCGTGGCGGGCCCGCGACCAGGTCCTGGCGGCGGCCTGGTCCAGGCGCCAGGTAAGCAGAGCGCAGATGGTCAGCCTCGGGCCGCCGCCGACCGGCGAGCGCAGGTTCAGCGCCGTCTTGCCACCGGAGGCTGCCGCAGGAGTCTGCGCGGACACCAAGGCCGCCGTTCTGGCCAGCGCGGACCGGCTGTTGCGGGGCGAATGGGAGGTCCTCGGCGTCACCCGGACCGACATGGTACGGCCCGATTGGTTCCGTGACCCCGCGACCGGCCGCCGGTCCGCTCCCGGCCGTTACGCCTTCCGCATCGATCACCGCTCGGACGCGCAGGTCGGCAACATCAAGCAGGTGTGGGAGATCTCGCGGTTGCAGCATCTCACGCTGCTGGCCACCGCCTGGTTTCTCACCCACGAGGAGAAGTACGCGGACCGGGTCGCCGATCACCTCCGCTCGTGGGGGCACGAGAACCCGTTCCTGTCCGGTGTGCACTGGACCAGCGGCATCGAGCTGGGCGTCCGGATGATCAGCCTGGCCTGGATCCGGCGTCTCCTGGATGACTGGCCCGGCGTGGGCGAGGAGTTCGAGGGCAGCGACGTCACCCTGCAGCAGCTTCACTGGCATCAGCAGTATCTCGCCTCGTTCCGCAGCCGCGGCTCATCGGCTAACAATCACGTGATCGCCGAGGCGGCCGGGCAGCTCGTGGCGAGCTGCGCGTTCCCGTGGTTCCCGGCCAGCGAGCGCTGGCGGGCCAAGGCCGCGCAGGTGCTGGAACGAGAGCTCATCCGCAACACCTTCCCGTCAGGTATCGGCCGCGAGCTGGCCTCGGACTACCAGTGTTTCGTCGCCGAACTCGGGTTCCTCGCGGCCGTCGAGGCGGAGGTGGCGGGTCACCCGCTCAGTCCCGGCACGTGGCAGCGGCTGTGCGCGATGGCGGACAGCGCGGCGGCCCTGGTCGATGCGCGCTTGCGCCCCCCGCGCCAGGGCGATTCCGACGAAGGCCGGGCCCTGCTGCTCGACGCTCCGGCGGCAAACTCCTGGCCGTCGTTTCTCGCGCTGGCGCAGACGCTCGTCGGCCCCCTCGACTGGTGGCCGCAGCCGCCCGCCGATGCGCGTAGCGTCCTCGTCTCCTACCTGGCCCCCGCCCCGCGCCAGATCGCCCCGCCTCAGATCGCCCCGGCTCAGATCGGCCCGCGTCGCATTGACGGCAGGCCGCCTCAGCGCCCGACCCGATTTGCCGACGCGGGACTGACGCTGCTCCGCACCAGCGGCGAGGACGAGATCTGGTGCCGGTGCGACGGCGGTCCGCACGGATACCTCAGCATCGCCGCCCACGCCCACGCCGACGCCCTGTCGGTGGAAGTCCGGCATGCGGGCGTGGACATCCTCGCCGATCCCGGTACCTACTGCTATCACGGCGAGCGTGCCTGGCGTTCGTATTTCCGGTCCACCATCGCGCACAACACGGCCGAGCTTGACGGCCGGAGCCAGTCCAGCGAGGGCGGGCCGTTCCTGTGGGTGCGGCATGCGCAGGCCCGGGAGATCGAGGTCATCGACGACGGCGACATCGCCAGCTGGACGGCTGAGCACGACGGCTATTCCTCGCTTGACCCTCCGGCGCGGCACCGCCGGTCGGTGCTGCTGGACCGGGCCTCGAGCAGCATCGACATCGTCGACCAGATCGAGGGCGGCCAGCACGACCTCCGGCTGGCCTTCCACCTCGGCCCCGAGCTTGTCGCCAAGCTCGACGGATCCTGCGCGGCGTTGCGCTGGCCGACGGCATCCACGCCTGGCGCGGCGCGGCTGGAACTGCCGGCTGGCCTCAACTGGACCCTGCACCGCGGCGAAACCGATCCCATCCTCGGCTGGTACTCCGGCGGCCTGGGACAGCGCATACCCGCATTCACTCTGCTCGGCTGCGGGCGCTCCGCTCCGGACGTCCCGCTGACCACCCGGCTGGAATTCTTCGACCCCGCCAAGGCGAAACGGCCCGCCGTTTTGCGCTCAGCTGTATCACGGCACTTCTCAGAAGTTCTATTGGCAGATGCGTCGGCCATGCGCAAGGAGACCCGATGAGCGAGCAGGCGCTGGACTTGAGGAGATCGGGCCAGATTCTGCGGCGGCACAAGATTCTCGTGGCCATTGTGGTGATTCTCGGTGCCCTGGCCGGCGGCGTTTACGCCCGAGCAAACCCGCCGCTGCTCACCAGCACCGCGCTGGTCATACTCCCGCAATCCTCCCAGGCTCAGCAGGGCGCAGCGGTCATCATCGACGGCGCGGCCGATCCCTATACGCTCACCCAGCAGGTCATTATGACCAGCAATGGAGTGCTTCGTGGCGCGGCGCCTCAGGTCCGCCCCGCCATGTCGCTCAATAAGCTCCGCCGCGACATCTCGGTGGGCATCCTGACCCCCTATGTCATCTCGGTCAGCGCAAAGGGCAAGGTGGCGGCCGACGCTGAGGCAACGGCTAATGCCGTCGCGCGCAGCTACCTGAGCTATGTCGATTCGGCCAGCAGCCCGATCGGGCGGGTGCCGGCGCAATTGCTGGAGCCGGCCACGAGCGCGACGAGGGCGCGGCTCGTGCCGCTCCTGGTTGATGTCCTGGCCGGCGCGGTAGCCGGACTGCTGATCGGAGTCATCATCGTCCTCGCGATCGGCCGCAATGACCGGCGCCTGCGGGAGCGTGACCAGATCGCAGATTCAATTGGCGTTCCGGTCCTGGCTTCTGTTTCTGTCGCTCAGCCATCCAACGCCGCGGCCTGGATGAAGCTTCTCGCCGATTATGCTCCTGGCGCCGTCGATGCCTGGCAGTTGCGCAAGGCCCTGCACCAGCTGGGCCTCATGGGCATGAGTTCCGCTGATCCCCGGGACGGCGGTTTCTCGCTCGCGGTGCTCTCGCTGTCGACCGACAGAAAAGCTCTCGCGCTGGGCCCGCAGCTGGCTGCCCTGGCGGCGTCCGTGGGAATTCCCACCGCCCTGGTCATCGGTCCTGCCCAAGACGCGAACACCGCGGCCACGCTGCGCGCCGCCTGCGCCGCGGCCGCGACGGGTGCCTCGGGTGCCTCGGGTGCCGCGGGCACTGCGGGCGCCGCGGGCGCCGCGGGCGCCGGGTCCGGGCCGCCGAATCGATCGCGGCAGCTGCGGGTCGCCGTGCGGGATGACCCGCACGTCGGCGAACTGCCGGGCGCCGCATTGACCGTCGTGGTGGCCGTCGTCGACGGCAAGGCCCCCCGCGTCGCCGACACGATGCGCACCACGGCGACGATGCTGGGCGTCTCGGCGAGCGCGGTGACAGCCGAGCAACTGGCCCGCGTCGCGGTCAGCGCGGCCGTCGACGGTCGTGAGATTGCCGGCATCCTGGTCGCCGATCCCGACCCGGCGGATCGCACCACCGGCCGGGTGCCGCAGGTGGCCCGGCCTGGGCTCAGGCGAATGCCGGCCCGCATGACCGGCACAATGACGGAGATAAGACAGTGACCGACGAATACCAGACGGTCATCATGCCGTCGCAGAATGTGATGGGTGCCTCACCGGGGAGATTCGAAGCCTACGAGGACTCCGCGGTCGTCGAGGATCGGTCGGCCGATTTCGAGCCTAACCTGGTCAGCCTGGCATTCCTTGGGGCCGCGCTGCGGCGCAGTGCGTGGCTCTGGTGCCTCACGGCCGTCGCCGGGTTGCTCCTCGGGTCGCTCGCGTTTGCGGCGACCCGCGATCCCTATCAGGCGTCGACCACGCTGCTGCTGACCCTCGACCCCAGCGAGAATGTCACGGCGCAGGCGGCGGACGACGAGTACCAGGCAGACAACCAGGCCATGGCGCAAAGCCGCACGGTGGCCGGCCTGGCCATCGGCCAGCTGGGGCTGCGGCAAAGCGTCAGCAGCTTCCTGTCGTCCTACTCGGCCACGTCCGTCAGCGACCGGGTGCTGGTCATCACGGACAGTGCGTCATCGAGCGATCAGGCGGTGCTCCGGGCCAATGCCATAGCCGCGGCCTTCCTGCAGTTCCGCGCCAGCGAACTACTCCAGGAACAGCAGCTGACCCTCTCCTCGTTTAACCAGCAGATCGGGCAGACCAGGCAAGACATCAGCTCTCTCAGCCACCAGATCAGCCACCTGATCAGCCGGCTGTCGGCCGGCCCGGTATCAGCCGCCCAGCAGTCCCAGCTCACTAACCTGCAGACCGAACGCAGCCAGGCGACCAGCACGCTGGCCGGCCTCAACGAAGCGGCTCTCAGCTACGAAACGACCACCCAGCCCGCGATGACGGCGGAGGCCAAGGGCGACGTGGTGCTGGACGGCGCCGTCCCGTTGCCGTACTCGCAGGGCAAGCACCTGCTGCTTTACGCCCTCGTAGGACTGTTCATCGGCCTGGTGTTGGGCCTGGCGGTCGCCCTCATCCGGGCGCTCGTGTCCGACCGGCTACGTCAGCGGACCGACGTTGCGCAAGCGCTCGGCGCCCCGGTGAAGCTCAGTGTCGGCCGGGTGCGGCTGAACGGCCGGTACGGGCTGGCCGCCGCCGATCGCCTCGACGTCCGGCGGATTGCCGCGTTCCTGGACCGAGCGGTGCCGAGAAACCCCAGGCGCGCCGCCGCCCTGGCGGTCGTTCCCGTCGACGAACCGCAGGCTGCGGCTCTCTCCCTGGTGTCGCTGGCCCTGTCCCGGGCCCAGCAGGGCGAGCAGGTGGTCCTCGCGGACCTCGTCGGCGGCGCCCCCGCGGCGAGGCTCCTGGGCATTAACCAACCCGGGGTGAGCATCGTGAGCGGGCAGGACAATCGCCTGATCGTCGCGGTCCCCGAAGGCGACGACGTGCTACCGCCCATCGGGCCGCTCGGCCGCACCTGGATCCAGGGGTCTCCTTTCACCGACACGGTAGCCCCCGTCTGCGCCCGGGCGAACCTGGTGCTCACCCTGGCCACCCTCGATGCCTCCCTCGGCGCCGACCACCTGGCCACCTGGGCCACGGATGCCGTGGCGGTCCTCACCGCCGGCCGTTCGTCGTGGACGACGATCAGCGCGGTGGGCGAGATGATCCGGCTGTCCGGGACGCGCCTGGAGTCCGCGGTCCTCATCGGCGCCGATGACGCCGACGCGAGCGTCGGCGCGACATATACGACCGATGGCCGTGACCGAGCAGCCACAGACGCGAGGTGACACACGTGAACAATCGCTCCGGGATTCTTCTCGATCGTGATGGCACGATCATCGTTGACCACGGTTACGTGGGCTCGGTGGACCGGGTCGAATTCATCGACGGATCATCAGAGGCAATTGCCAGTTTCAACCGGGCCGGTATCCCGGTCGCGGTGGTGACGAACCAGGCTGGTGTGGCTCGGGGATTTTACGACATCGGCGACGTCGCTCAGGTGCACCGGCATATCGCGGCGTACCTGGCCGCGCACGAGGCGCACATTGACCTGTTCCTGTACTGCCCGTATCACCCGGACGGCGTGGTCGACGGCTTCGCCCGGACCAGCGAGGACCGGAAGCCGAAGCCGGGCATGGCCAAGGCCGCGGCGGCCGCGCTCAACCTGGATCTGGCTGCTTCATGGGTGGTAGGCGACCGGCCCGAAGACCTCGGCCTGGCCGCGGCGGTCGGTGCGTCAGCCATCTACCTGGGACCTGAAGGCCGGGCACCTGAAGGCCCGGCACCTGCAAGCCCGGGTCCTGCAGGCGACGCTCATCCCGGTGTCTGGTCGTTCCCGAGCCTGGCCGCGGCGGCCCCGTTCATCTTGGCGCGGATGGCCGCATGAGCGCTCTGCACGATCTTCCGACCCTGACGCCAGCCGCCGGAACTGATCCGCCAAAGTTCCCGGATTCACCGTATAAAAACGCCGCCAGGTATTTCAGCGCATACGCGGAAGAGACCGCGCGAGCCGCGAGCTCGGTGGAAGAAGCCGGGCTCGCCCGCGCGGCCGCGATCCTGCTGGACGCCTACACCAGCGGTGCCACGGTGTTCTCGTGCGGCAACGGCGGCTCGGCGGCGATCGCGAACCACCTGCAGTGCGATCACATGAAGGGTGTCCGGACGGCGACCGATCTCGCCCCCCGCGTCACCAGCCTCAGCGTGAACATCGAGTTGCTGACCGCGATCGCCAACGACCTGACGTACGCCGACGTGTTCGCCTATCAGCTTCAGTCCCAGTCCCGGCCCGGTGACGCGCTCATCGCCGTCTCCTCCTCCGGCCGCTCGGCCAACATCGTCCGGGCGCTCGAATGGGCTCGCGGCCACGGCCTGCGCACGATCGCGCTGACCGGCTTCGACGGGGGTGAGGCCAGGCGGGTCGCCGAGGTGGCCATTCACGTCCATGGCACGAACTACGGCGTGATCGAGGACCTGCACCAGGCGGTCATGCATGCCCTGGCCCAGTACATCCGCCAGTCGCGGATGACATCGGCTGCGATCTCTTCGAACGTATTCTGACCCGAGAGCAGGAATCCTGTAGATGGTGGCGGCACGAAACCGGGTTGACCGCATGCGGGTAGCGATCAACCTGCTGACCGAGAACCCAGACCATCCCTCCGGGGCCCATTGGTTCTGGACCCGGGTGATCCCCGAGATGGCCAGCCGGCTCGACACCGGCGAGGAACTGCACCTGCTGGTGAGCCCGAAATCACGGCATCTGTACCAGGGGTACGGGCCGGGCGTTTTCCACCTCACTTACCCGTGGTCAAACGAGCGGCGTACGCCGCGCACGCTCAGCGAGCACCTCTACTCGCCGCTACGGCTGCCGCTCAGCCGTATCGATGTTTTCAACACCCTGATGGCGCCCATCGTGAACCTGTCGTGGTCACTGGTGATCCACATGAAGACGATGCACGCCTTCACCACGCCGGGCGCGATATCGCCCCTGCCACGTCTGTACCGCCGGATGAACTATCCGTATTCGGTCCGGGCCGCGGACGCGATCGTCATCAACTCCGAGAGCCTGCGCTCGGAGATCCAGCGTTACCTAGAGGTCGACCAGGGGAAGCTGAAGCTGGTTTACGAGGCGGTCGACCACGGCCTGTTCCGACCGGGAAATGCCGACGCGGCCCGGGCGCACGTCAGCCGCCGCTACGGCGTGACGAAGCCGTTCGTGCTGTTCGTGTCGACCCTGTGGCCGTACAAGAATTGTGACGGGCTGCTGCGGGCCTGGGCCTTGGCCCGGGCTGAACTGGGGGACCGCCAGCTGGCCATCGTCGGCGGCAGCCAGGACGAGAAGTACGTCGCCTCGCTTCATGCGCTCGCCGATCAGCTCGGGATCGCGCAAGATGTCGTCTTTGTCGGGAAGGTTCCGCTCGAGGAAACCGTCCGTTTCTACCAGGCGGCCGACGTGTTCGTGTATCCGTCGGTCAACGAGACCTTCGGGCTCCCGATCCTGGAGGCCATGGCCTGCGGCTGCCCGGTCGTGACATCGGACGTCAGTGCTATGCCGGAGACGGCGGGCGGGGCCGCGATCCTGGCCGACGCGAAGGAGTCGGCGGCCATCGGCCGGGCCATCGTCGAGGCGGCGGGGCCAGCCAGGGACCGGCTGCGCGACCTCGGCCTGCGCCGGGCCAGTCAGTTCACGTGGGGAGCGACGGCGGCGGCGACCCTGGACGTGTACCGCGAGGCCGCCGAGCACCGGAGGGACCGAAGGAAATGAGAATCCTTGTCACCGGGGGGGCCGGGTTCATCGGATCGCATACCTGCGACCGGCTGCTCGCGGGCGGCCACGACGTCGTCGTGCTTGACGCGCTGACCCCGCCCGTGCACCGGGACGGCCGGCCCAGCTACCTCAGTCCCGGCGCCGACTTCTATCAGGGCGACATCCGCAACCGCGACCTGGTCACGAACCTGCTGCGGCGGGTCGACGCGGTCTACCACTTCGCTGCCTACCAGGACTACCTGCCCGATTTCTCGCGGTTCTCCGACGTGAACGTGGTCTCGACGGCGCTGCTCTACGAGATCATCGTGGCCGAGCGCCTCGACCTCGCCCGGGTCGTGGTCGCGTCGTCTCAGTCGGCGATGGGCGAAGGGCTCTACCGGTGCCCGGTGGACGGCGAGCAGCTACCGGGGATGCGCCCGGAAACGGCCCTCGCGGCCGGCCGGTGGGACATTGCCTGCCCGGACTGCGGTCGCCCGCTGGAACTGCAGGCCACCCCCGAAAAGATCTCGAATCCGCAGAACGCGTACGGCATGTCCAAGCTCGCCGAGGAAATGGTCGCCATCAACCTCGGCCGCCGGTACGGCATCCCCACCGTCGCGCTTCGCTACAGCATCGTCCAGGGCCCGCGG
>Ga0302181_10001573_pt1 | contig 16863 bp, 12 predicted proteins | sample I_Palsa_E3_3_FD_198786 | JGI IMG/M metagenome (GOLD analysis project Ga0302181, IMG submission 198786) | Peat permafrost microbial communities from Stordalen Mire near Abisko, Sweden - I_Palsa_E3_3 | ecosystem: Environmental > Terrestrial > Soil > Palsa > Peat permafrost | place: Sweden...
ACTGATGGACGTCCGCATGCCGACAATGGATGGCTTTGAGACGGCCAAGCTGATCCGGCAGCGACAGGAGAGCCGCCGGACACCGATCATCTTCCTCACGGGCCTTGCCCGTGAGGATCGCGCCGCGATTGAGGCCTATTCCAGCGGCGCTGTCGACTTCATCCTCAAGCCGGTTGCGCGGGAGGTGCTGTTGGCCAAGGTCGCGGTCTTCGTCGAGCTGTTCGTGCAAGCGCGCGATTTGCAGGATTCACTCGATGCGATCACGATCCTCCACGAGGCGTCGCGCGACATGGCGAGCACCACACAACTGGTGCTCGACAACGTGGCCGACGGGATCCTGACCGTTGCCGGCGAGACCGGTTTGATCGAGTCGTCGAATCGAGCCGCGCGAGCTTTGTTTGGGTACCAGGCGGAAGACCTGATCGGACAGCCACTCGACTTCGTGATCGCACCAGCGCGCCGGAAGGAGCTGCGGGACTCGGCTGTGGTGCTGACCGATGCGAGCGCGCGTGACCGGACGACTGAGACGCTCGGCCAGCGCCAGGACGGCTCCACCTTCCCGATGGACGTCGACCGGGCGGAGTTCAAGCTGGGTGAGCGAGTGCTCACCCTGGCCGTCGTCCGCGATATATCGGAGCGCAAGGCCTATACCGAGAGCCTCGAGCGCCAAGCGTTGTATGACCAGCTCACTGGTCTCCCGAACCGCACTCTGTTCGGAGTGCACCTACTCCAGGCGCTGGCGGATGCCAAACGCTCAGGCGAATCGCGGGCCGTGCTGGTGATGGATCTGGACGGGTTCAAGCAGGTCAATGACCGGCTTGGGCACGATCGGGGTGACCGGCTGCTCGAGGAGGTGGGTAAGCGTCTCACCGCCGCGCTGCGCAAGAACGATGCGGTCGCGCGGCTGGGTGGCGATGAGTTCGCGATCCTTCCCGGAGGCGCCACGGATCTGGCGGCGGCCGCGGCGGTTGCGTGGACGGTTCAGCAATCATGCCGCTCGGGGTTCGTCGTCAGTCACGAAATCGTCCACGTGTCGACCAGTGTCGGCATCGCCATGTTTCCGGATCACGGACAAACGACGGCAGAGTTGCTCGGCCGCGCCGACGCAGCGATGTATGTCGCCAAGAGGTCCGGCGGCGGTCATGCCGTGTTCGACGTCGAGCAGGAAGCGCGGACAGCCCGGCAGCTAGCGCTGCTGGCGGATCTTCGGCAGTGCATCGACTCCGGGGAGATGGTCCTTCACTACCAGCCGAAGATCGACATGGGCACTGGCAAGCTCTCCGGGCTCGAAGCGCTTCTGCGCTGGCAGCATCCGACGCGGGGTCTGCTGTCGGCCCGCGACTTCATGCCCGAAGTCGAGAGTACCGATTTGATCAATCCGTTTACGAGATGGGTACTGAACGAGGCGCTGCGTCAGCAGCGACGGTGGCGCGACGAGGGCGTCGATCTGTCGATGGCCGTCAATGTCTCCGGCCGCAGCCTGGGACCCAGGAGCAATCTCCCGGACGTGGTCAAGGCGGTGACCGATACCTGGGCAACTCCGCCAGATCGACTGATCCTTGAGCTTACTGAAGGCGCGCTGATCGAACCCGGTGCCCCCGAGGCTCTCGATCGCCTGCACAGAATGGGAGAGAGACTTTCCATTGACGACTTCGGCACCGGGTACTCGTCCTTGGCCGACCTTCAGCGTCTACCGGTGGACGAGATCAAGCTCAATCAGTCGTTCGTCACCAGTCTTGATTCCGACCACGCTGAGGTGATAGTCCGCTCGAGCATCGACCTCGCCCACAACCTCAATCTGACCGTCGTCGCCCAGGGCGTCGAAACCGAGGATGTCTTGCTATTGCTGAGCGAACAGGGGTGTGATGCCGCCCAGGGATACCTTCTCGGCCGCCCCTTTGCCGCTGACGGGCTGGGCACCTGGATGAGCGAATCGCCTTACGGCACGCTCGCGTGAGCCGACCATCGATGTTCGTGACCGATCAGGACGTCAAGATCTTGGCCGTCGATGATCATCCCGCCTTCCGTGAGGTGCTACGGGATCTGATCGCTGCGGCTCCGGGGTTCGTGCTCGTCGGCCAGGCGAGCTCGGGCGAAGAAGCGCTGCGCGCAGTTGAACGCTTGACGCCGGAACTCGTGTTCATGGATGTCGCGATGCCAGGAATGGGTGGGATCGCGGCGACGGCCGCGATCCTCAGCCGGCGCCCCAACGTCGTGGTGGTGTTGATCTCAGTTGAGGATCCATCGCTTCACCCAGACGCTAGTGCCCTCGGCGACACCGTCGTGTGCGCGCGCAAGCAGGACCTCCGGCCGCAGCAGCTCAAGCAGATCTGGGAAGCCCACCAGCAAACGCACCGCCGCTGAGCCCGCTGCTTCACGCAGCTGACGCGCCCGCGCGTGGATGTCGTCGCAGGCGCGTCGGCAGGGCACGGCGGGCCGCGCTCGCTGGACGACCGGCCGCGGCAACCACGAAGTGCGCCGTGATGGTGAGGGATGCTTAGGATTGACCCGTGGATGTGCCCGATCCGGTCACTGTGGAGTGGATTGACCGGTCGATCAGCGGTCTGACCGACGATGCGCTGATCGATGTGGTGGCAACGCTGCGGGCGCGTGGCGGGAGACAAGCGGAGTTGGTGGACCGCGTTCTGTTTCTGCGCGGCAAGCTTGGATTGGGGGCCGAGCGAGGTACGGCGCCGCTGGGCGCGGCGGTCATCGAGGAGACGGCGGTGGATCCTGGGCGGGTGGCGCAGGACTCGGGGCCCGTGGCGCCGGGTCGGGGAGCCGATCTGTCCAGTGGCGAGCGGTTTGCCGGCTACGTGATCGAGGGGCTCGCGGGGCGCGGCGGCATGGGGGTCGTCTACCGCGCGCGTCAGATGCGCCCGTCGAGGATCGTTGCGTTGAAGGTGATCTCGCCCGAGCTCGCGGGCGATCGCGGTTTTCGTCGGCGGTTCACGAGCGAGTCGGAGATCGCGGCGTCGCTCGAGCATTCGAATGTGATCCCCGTGTATGAGGTGGGGGAGGCTTCCGGCCGGCTGTTTATCGCGATGCGGTTCGTGCAGGGAACGGATCTGGGGAGGCTGATCGCAGCCGAGGGCCGAGTTCCGCCGCGGCGGGCGGTGCAGATCCTGGCTCAGCTGACCTCGGCATTGGACGCCGCGCACGCGCGCGCGCTCGTTCACCGCGACGTCAAGCCCGCAAATCTGCTGATCGCTCGTGAGGGCAGCAGTGATCATGTCTACCTGACCGATTTCGGGTTGGCCAAGTTCGCGGTCAGCGGCGGTCTGACGCGAACGGGAATGTTTGTCGGGACGATCGACTATGCGGCGCCGGAACAGTTCGGGGGGGCTCGGGTTGACGCCCGCACCGACGTATACGGGGCGGGGTGCGTCCTGTACAACATGCTGACCGGCAGCGTTCCGTTCCCGCGGGAGGGTGACACGGCGATCATGTGGGCGCACATATCGGCGTTGCCACCGTCGGTGCGGGCGGCGGTGCCGACGCTCCCCGGCGAGTTTGACGCAGTCATCGCCCGCGCGATGGCGAAGGACCCAGGTGAGCGCTATCCATCCGCCGGCGATCTCGGCCGCGACGCGCTCGCCGCCGCCGAGCGCCGACGCGCGACGATCCGCGAACGAAGTATCGCCACCGGCAAAGCCGCCCCGGTCGCCGGCACGCTGCACGGCCCGCTTGACGCGACCGAAGTTCCCGGAGCACCGAGCCGCGCTGGGGCGGGGGCGATCCCCCCCGCCGGCGGGTCAGGCGACCGCCGCTCCCGGGCCGGGCCGGACAGACCCCGCCCGCGAGCCCTGATCTCTGCGATCACCGCAGCGGCGCTGGTCGCCATCGCGGCCGCGCTGCTCGTCGTGACCGGCGCGTTCAACATCCACAAGAATAACCCCCCCACCACCCCTGCCAAGACCCCCACCGTCACCACCACCCTGAACCAACCTGAACTCCCGCCCGCCCCGACCACCAAAACGTTCACCGACCTCAAGGTTGGCATCAGCTTCGCGTACCCCGCCAGCTGGCAACGCCAAGCGATTCCGCGCCTCAGGCCGCCCAACTTCGGGGTCGCCGCGTTCGGGACCGGGACCGCGGAGTGCGCTCTCGTCGTCCTGCGCGGCCAGGGTCCTGCGAGTAGCTCTCAGCCGGCACGGTTCGCGTTTGTTCGCTCGCGGCAGTCACAGGAGGCCAGGGGGTTCACGCACTATCAGGTCCTCGCCATCCAGGCCGAGCGGGGGGTTGACATCGCCGGCGTCGGGGTCCTCACCATTGCCGACTTGAGGGGCGACCGCTCAGCGTGGTTCTTCCGAGGCCGAGATATCTACCTGTTTATTTGCACCACTCGAGCGGCCGAGCTCAATCGAGTCGACCAGCAGGCATTTAGGCCTCTGATCGCGAGCTTTACTGTCGGCTAGCCCACGGCCGCAGTGCGCCGAGTGCCGAGCGCCGACTGCCCGCTGGTGTCGCAACGGCACCGGCGATCCCGCGACGGTAGCATCGCCGGTGTGTCGTCGAGGGCGTGGACAGCGCGGGGGTGCGTTGGTGCGCTGCTGGCGGGCGCGCTCGCATTCGCCGGGTGCGGTGCCAAGAGCACCCCGGCGCAGACCCTCAGCGCCTGTCTGCGTGACAAGGCGGGCGCAAGCTCGGTGATGATGATCACCACCGCTCTCCCGGGAGCCCCCCGTAATGGTCCGCGAGCCTCGCGGGCCTTCCTGTTCACGACCGGCGGACCGACGAACCAGAACGGGAAGATCACCGACGTGCCGACCAATGACCAGCAGATCTATGTCTTCGCGGACGCGGCGATGGCCCGCACAGCGGCCGCGATCGCGCGCGTCGCCGTCGCGCGCGCGGCCCTGGTGAAGGCGCGCCACGCCAGTGCAGGAGGCAATCCAGGTGCCCAGCCGGGAGTGACCAGCGCCGCTGCGCTCGGGCGATCGGTGCTCGTCTACATGGCCGGGACGGCGTTCGGCAGCGGCCTCCCCATCACCGCCGACGAGCTCAATGCAGTTCACACGTGCATCGACAGTTCTGGGTACGGCTGACGCGACGAAAGCTTCAGCCCAAAGATGATGCTGAGCATCACCCTCCAGTTGACAATCGGTTGATGTGGCTGCAGACACAAAGCAGGCGACCATTGGTCGCCCTTATCCGCGGTGGTGTTCTGCGCAAGAGCTAGAGGGTCAGCATGGGGCAAGGCTGGCGCCGGGCGGAGGTACGATTCGGCGGCGATGCGAAACCTGGGGCCGGGGGCCGTGCTCGGTGACTACGAGATCGAACAGGTAGTCGGCCGCGGTGGCATGGGGGTCGTTTATCGCGCGCGCCAACGTCGACCGGCGCGCGTGGTCGCGATCAAGGTGATCGCGCCGGAGCTGGCCTCCGACCCTGCGTTTCGGGCGCGGTTCGAGCGGGAGAGCGCCAACGCCGCCGAGATCGAGCATCCGAGCGTGATCCCCGTGTACGAAGTGGGCGAGGCGGACGGGGTGCTGTTCCTCGCGATGCGGTTCGTGGAGGGCGTTGATCTCGGCGGGCTGTTGGCCAAGCACGGACGGCTCAGGCCCGAGCGCGCCGCGCATGTGATCTCCCAGGTCGCCGACGCCCTCGATGCCGCGCACGCCCACGGGCTCGTGCATCGCGATGTCAAGCCGGGCAACATCCTCGTCGCGGCCGGCGATCATGTCTATCTGACCGATTTCGGTCTGACGAAGCGAGCCGCGGACACCAGCGGCATGACCCGCACCGGAGTGGTCGTGGGAACCGTCGCCTATATCGCCCCCGAGCAGATCGAGGGCCGGCGGATCGATGCCCGGACCGATGAGTACGCGCTGGCCTGCGTGACCCACGAGGCGCTGTCGGGCGCGGTGCCGTTCGAGTGCGAGTCGGACGTGGCAACTCTGTTCGCGCACGTCAACGAGCCCGCGCCGCGCATACAAGGCGTCCCGGCGCCGCTGGCCGACGCGGTGCAGCGCGGGCTGTCCAAGCGCGCCCAGGACCGCTTCCCGTCGGCCGGCGATTTTGGCCGGGCGGTGCTCGCTGGCACCACCGGGCGTCGCTTCTCCGGCGTCGAACGGACCGTGGCAGTCGGCGAGGCAACGATCGCGGATCTCCACGCCCAGATGGGACGCTCGGCGGTCACCTGCCCCAGCTGCGGCGGGGAGAACCCGGAGGGCTTTCGGTTTTGCGGGTTCTGCACGGCGCCACTCGAAGTGGCGACGGCCGGTGGGAGCGAGGAGCGCAAGGTGGTGACTGTGTTGTTCTGTGATGTGGTGGGGTTCACGGCTGCTGACCAGCCGGATCCGGAGGAGGTGCGGGCGAGGATCCAGCCGTATCACGCGAGGGTGAGGGCGGTGATCGAGCCGTTTGGGGGCACGGTCGAGAAGTTCATCGGCGATGCGCTGGTGGCGGTGTTCGGGGTGCCCAGCGTGCACGAGGATGATCCAGAGCGGGCGGTGCGTGCGGGGTTGGAGATTGTGGAGGCGATCGGAGATTTGAGCGAGGAAAGTGACCTGGATTTGCAGGTGCGGGTGGGGATCGAGACCGGGGAGGCGGTGGTCGCGCTGGAAGACCGCGTTCACCGGAACGAGGGGATCGTCACCGGCGATGGGGTGAACACGGCTTCGCGCCTGCACGGCGTAGCTCCTGTGAACGGAGTGGTGGTGGGCCCCGTGACATATGCGGCAACCAAGGACGTGTTCGACTATGAGGCACTTGAGCCGGTGGTGCTGAAGGGGAAGGCCGAGCCTGTGCCGGTGTGGCATGCGCGCTCACCACGGGCCCGGTTTGGCACCGACGTGACGCGACGACTCGACACAGCGCTGGTCGGGCGCCAGATCGAGCTGGGGATTTTGACTGGTTGCTTTCAGCGCGCGGTGCAGGAACGCACCGTGCAGCTGGCGATGATTGTCGGTGAACCGGGGGTGGGGAAGTCGCGGTTGGTGGCCGAGCTCGGTGGGTTCGTCGATGCATCGCCTGATTTGGTGCGCTGGCGCCAGGGCCGCTGTCTGCCCTACGGTGAGGGGATCTCGTTCTGGGCGCTGGGCGAAATCGTCAAGGCGGAGGCGGGGGTGCTCGAGACCGACGCTTCCGAAGTGGCCGGCGCCAAGCTCGAGCGGATCGTGCCCGGGGATCATCCCGACGCCCCCTGGCTGCGCGCCAGGCTGAGGCCGCTGGCGGGGTTGGAGGCGCCGCAGGCGGCGCGGGAGGAGAACTTCGCGGCCTGGCGAGCGGTGGTGGAGCTGCTGGCCGAGCGCCGGCCGTCGGTGCTGGTGTTCGAGGATCTGCACTGGGCCGACGACGCGCTGCTCGCGTTCCTGGAGCAGGTGGCCGACTACGCGGAGGGGGTGCCGCTGCTGCTGGTGTGCACGGGGCGGCCCGAGCTGTACGAGCGGGTGCCGGCGTGGGGGGCGTCGGCGCGCAACGCCACCCGGATCAACCTCTCCCCACTGGCTGAGGCGGAGATGGCCCGCCTGATCTCGAATTTGCTCGCGCAGGCGGTGCTGCCCGCCGAGGTGCAGAGCGCGATTCTGGAGCGCTCGGGGGGCAATCCCTTGTATGCGGAGGAGTTCGTGCGGCTGCTTATCGATCGCGGCATCCTCGCGCGCACCGCCACCCCGCAGAGGATCGAGGCGGGGGTGGAGATCCCGATGCCAGCTGGGGTCCAGGGGCTGATTGCCGCGCGCCTTGACACGCTGTCGGTGGAGCGCAAGCGCCTCCTCCAGGACGCCGCGGTGATCGGCAAGGTGTTCTGGGTCGAGGCGGTCGCGCAGATGGGCGGGCGTGAGCCGGACGAGGTCGCGCGGGCGCTGCACCAGCTCGCGCGCAAGGAGCTGGTCCACCCGGCGCGGCGGAGCTCGATGGCCGGACAGGCCGAATACGCGTTTCACCACGCCCTGATCAGGGACGTGTGCTACGGGCAGATACCGCGAGCCGAGCGGGCGGACCGGCACCGGAGGGCCGTGGCCTGGATCGAGCAGACCGCCGGGGGGCGGGTTGAGGACCACGCCGCGATCCTCGCCTCCCACGTCGTCTCCGCGCTCGAGCTCGCTGGCGATGGTCCCGACGCGCAGGAGCTTCGGTCAAAGGCGATCCACTACCTGACGCTCGCCGGCGACAGGTCCCTCGGCATCGACGTGGAGGCCGCCGAGGATCACTACGCCAAAGCGCTCCGCCTCGCCCCGGAGAACGCGGCCGAGCGCCCCCGGATCCTGGCCCGCCACGCCGAAGCCTTGCACCAGCGGGGGAGGAACGCGGACGCCGCACGAGCGTTCGAGCAGGCGATCGACGGCTTGCGCGACCAGGGCGACGTCGCTGCGATGGCGAGCGCCATGGCGCGGCTGACCATCCCCCTCCACCGCCTCGGCGATCCACGGGACCGGTCGACCGTCGATGAAGCCCTCCGGCTGGCGGAGGCGCTCGGCCCGTCGCCTGAGCTGGTGGCGGTCCTCGCCGATGCGGCCGGGGTGTACATCATTTGGGACGAGGACGATCGTGTCGTTGCGCTCGCGGACCGGGCCATCGCTCTCGCCACCGAGCTCGATCTCCCCGAGCAGGCCCGCGCCTTGGGGCTCCGGGGTAGCGCTCGGGCCCACCTCGGCGACGAGCATGGGGTCGAGGACATGCGGCGAGCCCTCGACGTCGCGATCTCACAGGGCTTGGGGCGAGAGGCGGCGGTGGCCTACTACAACCTAGCCGACGCCCTGGGGCTGAGCGAGGGGGCCGCGGTGCGTCTGAAAACGCTCGAAGAGGGCCTGTCGTTCGCACAGCGTCGCCGCATCGAGGGGGTCGCGCTCGGCTGCAGCGCCGAACTCGTCAGCGCGCTCGTCGAACTCGGTTGCTATGACGAAGCGATCGAGCGGGCGCGCGAGCTCGACCAGCGCCTCGACGCGATCGGAGACATTGCTGACCTGATGATTGTCCGGCAGAGCGTGGTCGCCGCCCTCACCCGGCGAGGACAGCTCGATGGCGCCGTCGATGTGAGCCGATGGACCATCGAGCGTGCCCGGGAGTACAAAAGCCCGCAACATCTGGTTCCCGCCCTCGGTCGAGGGGCAGCGCTGCACTTGGCGGCTGGGCACCTCGCGACTGCACACGCCTTGCTGAAGGAGCTAGAGCCGATCGGCAGATTGACCCCCCAGTATGCGCCGATACTTCTCGACGCCGTTCGCACCGCACTCGCGCTCCGGGACCCCGGGCTCGCCCGGCGGCTCGCCGAGGGGCTGCCGTCGAAACCGCTGCTCTGGGAAGCCGCCCTGCTCACTGCGGGGGCGCTGATCGCCGAGCACGAGGGCAGGCACGCCGAAGCCGAACACCGGCTCGGCGAGGCCGCGCCGCGATGGCAGCGCCTGGAGGTGCCTTGGGAGCGCGCCCAGGCGCTCCTCGGTCAGGGCCGCTGCCTGATCGCCCTCGGCAGGTCCCGAGAGGCCTCCCATCAACTGCGCCTCGCGGCTGACCTCTTCGGGTCGCTCGCCGCGACGCCCGCGCTCTCCGAGACGGACGCGCTGCTCGAGCGCGCATCCGCGGCCGCATCCTGACGGATCTCGGACCGCGCCCAGCCACCCCGCCTCGAGCGGTCTCGGTGTCCCGCCGTACCAATGGGCCTGCGGTCGGCCGAGGCTTGCCTTACCTTTAGGCAGGCATGACGGCGTACCTTGAGGTGTGGCGGCCGGCTGGCGTCGAGTCGGTGGCGCTCGGGGGCGAGCGGGCGACGCTCGGCAGCGGTCCCTCCAACCGGATCTGCATCAGCGATGACAGGGCGGTGTCGCGCCTGCACGCGCTGGTCGAGAATTACGGCTCAGGCTGGACGGTGCGTGATCTCGGAAGCCGCAACGGCACGTATGTCAATGGCCGCCGCGTGCTCGGCGAGCGGGCGTTGCAGACCGGCGACCAGCTGCTGGTGGGCAAGACCCGGATCGTGTTCCACGAGCGCGGTCGGGCCACCGCGCCGAAGGTCACCGCAGTGATCGGAGGCGGTGACCGCCCGGAGCTCACCCCCCGTGAGCGCGACGTGCTGCACGCACTCTGCCGCCCGCTCGGCTCCTCCGCCCCGTTTCCCCAGCCCGCGTCGATCCGCGCGATCGCCGCCGAGCTCGTCGTCACGCAGGCCGCGGTCAAGCAGCACCTGCTCAACCTCTACGCCAAGTTCGGGCTCGATGACCCCTCCGAGAGCCGACGCGTGCGGCTCGCCAACGAGGCCGTCCTACGCGGAATGCTCAACCTCGACGAGCTGCGCCAGCACCCGCCCGACACGAGCGGCTGAACCGCCGTCCGAGTCGAGCGTGACCATGAGTCGCGTCCGGGCCAGGCGAGCCTTGAGAAGTGTCAGTTCCGCACACATCCCGGTGAGTTGGACAGTAGGCATCAATCACGACAGCGGCGTCATCCGCTACGCGCGGATGACGCCGCCAAGTGGACCGTGACGTGCTGTCAAATATAGTAAAGGTACGCCTGCGACGACAGGTGGCCGCTCGGCGTGCACTCGATCGCCAGGGAGATGACGTACTGCGGATAGATCCCGCTCACTCTATCGTCCCCGCTGACATAGCCGGTGATCTCCTCGGTGCCCTTGTTGTCGGACCCGGTGTTCACGACGTAATCCGACCTCTCCTGGACCGTGTAATCCGTCGCGTACTGGTACGGGAGGTTGACAGTGAGTGTCGTCGTGCCATCCGGGTTCGGGTCCCAGGCCTGAGTGCCGTTGTAACAGACTTCCCCCAGCAGGGTGGCCGTGATCCCGTTGTTGTACTCGGCCCGGACTAATGTGCAGTGGGTCGTCGCCGCCAGCGCGGGCGAGCTCAGCGCGGCCGAGGCAGCCGCGACGGCCGCGAAACAGCCGACCCCAACCAGCGCCCGGCGCCAGCATGTCCTGAGGCGGGCGAACCGCGGCCGGTCGAGCGATGATTTTGCGGTGAACATGATCTGCCCTCCTGGCCGATTGGATTGACACCCGCGAGTTTCGGTCAATCTGTCTCCGGCCACCATGGGTCAGGCGGTGAGAGTTTGCTCGCCGGCCGGTTAGGTTGTGCTTACCTTCCGGTCAGGCGGGTCGGCCACTGTGAAAGACGCGCGAGCCGCTCGCGAGCGTTCTGGAGGTAGCGGGGATTCACACCTCGGGTGGGTATGCGGTGCCGCTTCCAGTCGCGACGATAACGCCTGTCCGAATCAGCGACCAACCAGAAAGGGTGAGGACATGAGTTGGAGCGATTTTCTGGCCACCGAGTCCGCCGATGCAGATCAGTCGGCCGCTGGGGATGTGACCGAGGCCGACTCGTATCTCGGCGCGGTAGAGCAAGACATTGCGGAGGGCTATGACCCTTCAGGCGATCTGGACGACGCGGGGATGGACCTCGGCAACGGCTCAGACGAGGAGCTGGACGCGGCGGACCTGTCCGCCGACGCTCTCGACGCCGAGCCGGTCGATGACCTCTGCGCCGGCGGCGGCGACGTGTGGGATCCCGCCGAGGACGCGTGATCAAGCGCAGCGCTAGCACGGGAGATCGGACATGACATTCATCACCTCAGATTTCGAGCGCTCGATCGGCGAGCCAATCGGCACCGTCAACCTGACGCTGCGCGAAGCTCTCACCCGCGCGGGCTTCGAGATCGCGACCCAGTCACTGACCTCGATCGAGGGGCGCCGTGGCTCGAAGTTCGCGATGGCTACCGTCGGGGCGTTCGCGCTCGGAAAGCTTCCGATCCGGGCGGCAGTCAAGCTGCAACCAGCTGAGGGCGGCTGCCACGTCGCAATCCGCCTCGGAGACGAGTGGAACCCCTTGTTCGGCTCCGCGAGCGCGGTCAAGAACAGCTACCGCGAGGCGTTCGCCGAGATCCAGCAGGTGATCGACGCGGCGCTCTGGCAGCTCACGCCGGCCGTGAGCGGTGAGGCGGCGCAGGAGTCGAGCCGCAAGAAGACCGGCGTGTGGGGGGACCGGCTGGCCAGGAAGATGGACGACGCCGGCCGTCATGCCGCCAAGAACGGAGCGCGGGTTCTGGCGGCTGATTGGCGGACGACCAAGCAGCCGTGGGACGACGTGGATGAAGTCCGGTTGCAATCAAGCCAGGGCGTTGCTGTAGTCGCGATGCTCGAGGTACAGGCGATGTTCAACGCCGGCACGCTGATTGCCACTCGGCCCGATTCCCTGCCGCCGCCGCTGCTGGCAGAGCTCGAGCAGCTGCAGGCCCATCTCGAGCATGCGCTGAGCGGCCGGAGCGGCATCGCGATGGTGCCGCTCGGCGACTCCGAGACGACCGTCTTGCAGTTTCTGCGCCAGCAGGGATCACTCCGCAACACGCTGCCGGTCCGCACCCTCCAGGACTGCGTCACCTGCCACACGAAGAAGCTGGTGAACCCCGACTACCAGAAGATCCTCAGGCGCAACCAGATGCTCAAGAACATCGGCGGCTCGTTCGGCGCCGGGATCGTGAAGGGATCGGTCAGCCCGTTCGTGCTGTTCAACCGCGTGATGAGCTTCGCAAAGCTCGATCCGGACTTCGTCTGCCGCAACTGTCAGGGCCTGGAGGCGCAGGAGTCGATCGTGACGCTGTGCCCGCACTGTGGTGCGACCCAGCCGCAGGCTGTGCTGCAGGAGTGCAGCAAGTGCGGCCACGATTTTCGGGAATCGCTCCCGCACGAACGGCTGTGGAGCTCGGCTTCCGACGGATTCGACAGACCTTCGCCCGGGACGCCGGCCAAGTGGCTGGGCGACCCGGCGGGCCGGCACGAGCTGCGCTACTGGGACGGCGCTGACTGGACGGCACACGTGGCCGATGACGGACAGGCAACCACCGACACGCTTGTGAGGACACGATGAACGGAACCGAAGTGATGTGCGGCAACGGACACGCGAACGCTGGTTCCTCGGCGTTCTGCTCCACGTGCGGCGAGCGCTTGATGCAGCTGGTCGCCCACGGCGCCACCACCGCAGTGGGTCGGCCGGCCGGACCTCCGCCGCCGCCACGGGGCTGGGCACGCCCCGATGCGCCGCCGCCCCCGCCCCGGGGCTGGGCACGCGCCGATGCGCCGCCGCCCCCGCCGCCGCGCTCGGCACGCGCGGACGCACCGCCGCCGCCGCCGCCGCGGGGCGCGGCGCGCACCTACGACTTCGGCGCGAGTGGCCAGGGCGCCGCCGCCGGGGGCGTGTTTGACCAAGCCCGCGCCAGCTGGGCCGGGTTCTCGCCGCGCGTCAAGCTTGCCACCGTGCTGGCGGCGATCGCGATCGTCGCCGTGATCGCGGTGGCAGCGAGCCGCCCCGGCGAGTCAAGCTACAGCCCAGCCGATGTGCAGGCCGTCATTAGCCAGTGCGAGGGAGCAGGCAATTCACCGCAGTCGTGTCAGTGCGTGGTGACTCACGTCGAGTCAGTCCTATCACCCGCGCAGTTCCACGACTCAGTGGTCGCGGTGACACCCACAGGCGAGAGCGCCTTCGGGGCCGCCGACCAACTGTGCGGGGTGTCCGGATGACGACTCAGGCTCTCGCAGCCGCTCGGCCGCTGCGCAGCCGCACGGCAAGCTGGGCGTTCGGGCTCGCGCTCGCAGGCGCGCTGCTCGGGGCATTCATCTTGCCGATGCTGTTCTCGCTGGCCGGAATCGTCCAAGGCGTTCGGGGCGGGCGAGAGATCAGGCGGAATCCGGAGATGAAGGGCAAGTGCCTCGCCACCGCCGCGATTGTGATCGGGTCGCTTGGGTTTCTGTTCTGGGCACTACTCCTGCTCGCGGGCTTCGCGGCCGCGATCGGCGCGGGCGGGGCCAACACGCTGGCCTAGCCCACCGCCGGCTACCGCCCCTCGACCGAGGGGCTCACAGCTCGTATTCCGAGATCAGGCCGGCTTGCAGCGCGTGCTCCACGAGGCGCACCCGCTTCTCGCTCTGCGGCAGTGTCTCCAGACCCGCCTTGTCGTACAAGACCCGGAGGTGGCTCTTGACCGCCTCGATGCTCAAGAACAGCTCATCGGCGATCTCCTGATTGGTCGAGGGACGTTCGAAGCCGGAGCGGTGCTTGTAGGGTCGGCAGAGGGCGACGAGCACGCGGCGCTGCGCAGGCGAGATCGACATTGCCAGCTCCGGCATGTCGCCGATCAAGGTGGTCGGCAGCCGGAGCGATGGATGTCGGAACAGCACTGTCGTGCGACCGAACCTGAGCTCGTCCCGATCGCGCAGCACGCGCTGGCCATGCAGCCGCTCGCCGTTGAGGAACGAGCCGTTGCGCGAGAGTCCGTCGTCGTGAAGCAGCCAGCTTCCCTTGGCTGACTCGAGGCGAGCATGCAGCCCCGAGACCAGTGGATCCCAGCCGAGGCAGAGGTCGCTAGATGGATCCCGGCCGATCACCAGGGGCGACTGGGCTGCGTCGAGCGTGACCACCAGCTGTGTGGCGTCTCCATCTCTGAGGACGAGGAACGGTTCGCCTGCCCGCTCAGCCTCGAGCATCTGCTTGAGCTCACGCGGGGTGCCGTCGTGCATTGCGCTAACGGCCGCCCGCCGGATGCCCCGGTCCAACGATTCGCATCGGCGCAGATCGTAGCTCGGAGGATCGAGTCCGCACCCCTGAGCCGGCGGCCGACCCCCCTTCCGAAATGTCCAGGAACGGCCAGAAAGCTTACGCAGGCTCATGTTGGCCCGGTCGGTTGCCGATGCCGTTGGGTGCGAGGCCGTGTGAGGCTGGTGCGAACTATGTCCTCAGCAGGATGCGGCGGGCCAGCGTGGCGGGGTAGCCATGCTGCACAAGGGCTGATTCGCCAGACCGGATCGCGCCCCTGTAGTGAGCTCGTCTTTTGCGATGAGCAGCCAACGGAAGGCATGCGATGAAGGCCAGCAGCAGACCAGTAAACGCCTCGGCGCCGGGCCCCTCTGATCGGAGGCAGCCTCGCCCGGGCCGATCCCGGCCTCAAACGACGGCCCCGTATAGGGTGCTTCGCCGAGTCGCAGGCGGATCCGCAAAATGGGACTCATCTGGCCGCTCGATCGATCAGCGCTACCGCATGCCTGATCGGGCCACTGCGCGCCGATTGTCCGCTGCGCCGACGACGCGATGGGATCACGGACAAGCGACCGGGCTGACGGCGGTGATCGTCGAGAACTCCGGTGATGACCTCGATCGGGTTGTTGGCGCCCTTGAAGATGCCGGCCACCGAGCCGAGGCTGACGTACATGGGAGCCAGAACCGCTTTCGGGCGTTGGTCGAGACACTCATCGATCCGTCTGTGCTGTTGCGCCCAACGCGCGACAAGGACGGAGAGGTGGTCGAGTTCGTCTACGAGTACGCCAGCCGTTGCGCATGTGAGGCCAGCGTTCTCACGCGCGAGAATTTGGTCGGCTCGCGCATGCTCGGCCGGGTCACGCAGCTAGCTCCGGCGGGGCTGTTTGACGCATATGCGACCGTCGTTGAGACCGGCGAGCCCCTGATGCTCAAGGGTTTCGCCGACGCTTGGGCGCCAGAGGCAGATCTGCGCTGCTTTGACGTGTGGGCGCGTAAGGCCGGGGAGCTGCTCGTCCTGACGTGGCGCGACGTGACCGAGTATGACCGGACCGAAGTGGAGCTCGACCAGCTCGCCACAACTGAGGGTGCCGTGGTGATGACGAGCGGCGGATCCAGCCTTGGGCTGGGATCGCAGGTCGCGTCGCTCGCTGAGCTGGGCATCGCCGCGGTGGCCACGGATCTTGATGGGGTGGTGTGCGAGTGCAATCGTGCCGCCGCGGAGCTTTACGGCCGTCGGGAGAGCGACCTGCTCGGGATGGCGATGGGGACCGTGCGTCTCGCTGAGGCCGACGGGGCGATCGCAGGATCGATCGCCCGCGGGTTGCTCGAGGCGGGTCGCTGGCGAGGCGAGTTGGAGATCCAGGACGCGAACGGCTCGCCGCTTCGGTTGGACGTGCGGGCCAGAGTTGTGCTCGACCGCGGTGATCGGCCGGCCGGTTTCGAACTGGTCTTCGTGGACCTGAGCGAGCGGGTGCAGGCTGAGCGACGCGCCTCCGATATCGAGTCGCGGCTACGCGTGGCGGATCGCGTTGCCGGATTGGGATCCTGGGAGTGGGATCCTCGACTGGACCGTCTGATCACCTCCGATTCGTTCACTTCGCTGCTCGGACTTGCCCCCGGGACGGAGACGACGATGGCGAACGTCCTCGCCGCGATGCCACCCGAGGACCGGGTGAGCGTCCAACGCGCGATCGATGGGATGCGATCCAGTGGCCCGAACCCGTGCCGCCTCGAGTATCGAGTGCGTGGTGAAGACGGTGAGTTGCGCTCGTTCGAGGCTCGATGCCGAGCGGTCCGCAGTGGTGATGGGGCACTGAGTCGCGTCTGGGCGACAACGCAAGATGTGACGGAGCGCGTCCGTGCTGGCGAGCGACTGCGCGAGGCGGGCGAGTTCTGGCAGGGGACGTTGGACTCGTTGACCGCTCACATCGCGGTGCTCGATGAGCGCGGCGTGATCGTCGCGGTGAACGCGGGTTGGCGGCGGTTCGCGCACACCGGAAAGGGCAGCGCCGACTATGTCGGCAGCAGTTACGTCGCCGTGCGCGAGGCGTCGTCAGACCCGGTGGCGAAAGCGATCGCCCAAGGGATCGGGGAGATCCTCGCCGGCGGGCGGGAGGTCTTCGAGCTGGAATATCCGTGCCACAGCCCGTCGGTGCAGCGCTGGTTCCTGCTGCGCGCCACTCGCTATGAGGGTACCGGGCCGCTGAGAGTGGTCGTGGCGCACGAGAACATCACCGAGCGTCGCCACGCCCAGGAGCAGGCGTCGATGCAAGCGGCGCTGCTGGACGAGATTGACGTGTCGGTGATTGTCACTGATCTGGATCTGACGGTGCTGAGTTGGAGCGCCGGGGCAGAGCGGCTGTATGGGTGGACGGCACAGGAGGCGGTCGGA
>Ga0302181_10001576_pt1 | contig 16849 bp, 14 predicted proteins | sample I_Palsa_E3_3_FD_198786 | JGI IMG/M metagenome (GOLD analysis project Ga0302181, IMG submission 198786) | Peat permafrost microbial communities from Stordalen Mire near Abisko, Sweden - I_Palsa_E3_3 | ecosystem: Environmental > Terrestrial > Soil > Palsa > Peat permafrost | place: Sweden...
CCGCCCTCGTCGCCCATCGAGCCGTGGAACTTGGTCGCGAGCACGACCTGATCGCGCCGCCCCGCCAGCGCCTTGCCGACGATCTCCTCCGACTCGCCCGCCGAGTAGACATCGGCGGTGTCCACGAAGTTGATGCCGGCGTCGAGCGCCGCGTGGATGATCCGGATCGAGTCCTCGTGGTCGGGGTTGCCCCAGGCGCCGAACATCATCGCCCCGAGGCACAGCGGGCTGACCTCGACTCCGGTACGTCCAAGCGCGCGGTATTCCATTGCCTCTCCTTACCCTCGATCACTTATCGTGTAATCACTACCCACTCTGCTTAGCAGGTCGCGGACTCTGCGCTGTGAGGTGTTCCCGGAGCTGAGCTCGGCGCGGTCATACTGCGGCCATGGCCCGTGTCGACATCGACCCCGCCGCATCCGGCTCCGGCTCCTTCTACTCGTTCCTCACCTCGGTCATCGTTCCGCGCCCGATTGCCTGGGTCTCGACCCGCTCGCCCGAGGGGGTGGACAATCTCGCGCCGCACTCATTCTTCACCGTCTCCTCGGTGGATCCGCCGATCGTGCAGTTCACCTCCGTCGGGCGCAAGGACTCGCTGAGAAACGTCGAGTGGACGCGCGAGTTCGTCGTCTGTCTTACGCCCGAGTCGCTGTTCGAGCAGGTCAATGCGACCGCCACCGACTTCCCCGCGGAGGTGAGCGAGTTCGACGCTGTCGGAATCGAGCGCGAGGCGAGTGAGCGCGTGGCGCCCCCGCGCGTCGCGCGCTCACCAGTCGCCCTGGAGTGCAAACTGCACACGACCCTCACCTTCGGGACCGGCACGGTCGTGATGGGTCGCGTCGTGCACGCTGTGATCGACGAGGACGCACTCGAAAACGGACGCCCGGCGATCGACCGGCTGGCGCCGCTGTCGCGCTTGGGCGCGGACGAGTGGGGCACCCGCGGTGAGATCCGCGAGATCGCCCGCATTGCTTATCACGAATGGCCCGGTCACTACAAAATCGACTAAAGCTCGAGCACCGTACCCTCGGTGGCGACGCTGACCTCTGGTGAAGTCCCGCCGCCCAGGCGTCGCGCGAGGGCGTCCAGCGCGTCGTCGGTGCGGTCGTGGCGGTGGTGGAAGAGGAAGACAGAGCGGGCGCCGGCGCGCCGGGCCAGCTCGACCGCGTAGTCGGCGACTGAGTGACCGAAGTCGGCTTCGGCCGCGAGCTCCGTGGGGAGGAGCTGGGCGTCGTGTATGAGCACGTCGGCGCCTGAGGCCAGCGCGATCGCAGCGGGGTGGTACTCGCCGAAGCCGTCCTCGCCGGGGCCGAGCGCCGTCGGGCAGTGGTCGGGTATGTAGACGAGCGTCGCGTGACCGTCGTCGATCCGGTAGCCGAATGTGCGCCCGCCCTTGTGCGGGATCTCGCGGGCTTGCACGGTGAAGCCCTCGATCTGCCACTCGCCGGGTGCGACCGTCGCGAAGTCCCACTCCCCCCGCAGCTCAGTCGGGCCGACCGGGAAATACGGCGGCGACATCATCCCCGCGAGCACGCTCTCAGCAGTTGCTCCACTCTCCTGTTCGGGGAGCCGCACGCTGACACGGGCATCGAGACTGTCCGCGGCGGCGAAGAACGGCAACCCGAGCACGTGATCCCAGTGCAGGTGGGTGAGCAGGATCGTGCCGTCGAACGGCTCCCCCGCAAACAGCCGCGTGGCCGTCTGCAGACCGGCGCCCGCGTCGAGGATCAGGGTCGGCAGCGGGGCGCCGTCATTCCAGAGCGCCAGGCAGGAGGTATGACCGCCGTAGCGGACGAACTCGATGCCGGGCGCGGGGCTCGATCCCCGCACGCCACAGAACTGGATCTTCAAACCGGCTCAGCTCTCCTCGGGCTTTGTGCGGCGGCGATCCTTGGACTGCTCCTCGCTGGAGAGCTTCCGCGACAGCGACGTAATCGAGCTTTTGTGGGGCATTGGGGGTATTATCCGCCACCGATCGACCACTGTCCAGGGTCGGGCCAGGCGAGGTGTGAGTTTAGCCTCGGGCCAACCCGGGCAACTGCAACAGTATGACCAGCACGACTGATCAGGTCCCCCGCGTCTCCCTCCGCCCGGACGTCGCGATCCCGCAGCTCGGCTACGGCGTCTTCCAGGTCCCGCCGCGGGAAACCGAGGAGGTGGTCGCCCGCGCGCTGGCGACCGGCTACCGCCACATCGACACCGCTGCGGCGTACGGCAACGAGGGCCCCGTCGGTCAGGCGATCCATGCGTCGGGGATCCCCCGCGGCGAGATCTTCGTGACGACGAAGTGCTTCAACGACGACCACGGCCACGACAAGGCCAAGCGCGCGTTCAAGGCCAGCCTCGAGCGGCTCGAGCTCGAACACATCGACCTGTACCTGATCCACTGGCCGGTCCCCACGCACGACCTGTACGTGGAGACGTGGCAGGCGTTCATCGAGTTGCAGGCCGAAGGCTTGGTGCGCGCGATCGGCGTCTCCAACTTCCAGCCCGCCCACCTAGAACGCATCATCGCCGAGACCGGTGTCGTCCCCGCGATCAACCAGGTCGAGCTGCACCCCTACTTCCAGCAGGCCGGTCTGCGCCACGAGCACGACGAGCTCGACATAGTCACCGAGGCGTGGAGCCCGCTCGGCCAGGGCCTGGAGCTCGCGGACCCCGCGATCGTCGAGATCGCCAAGGCCCACTCAAGGACCCCGGCCCAGGCGATCATCCGCTGGCACATTCAGCTCGGCAACGTGGTGATCCCGAAGTCGGTCACCCCCGCGCGCATCGAGGAGAACTTCGACGTCTTGGACTTCCAGCTCTCCGACGCGGAGATGGAGACGATCCGGGAGCTGGACGCGGGTAAACGTATCGGGCCCGACCCGGATACGTTTGTTCGACCTTGAGCAAAAAACTGTTGCTAACGGTTGTCGGTGTGGGCATTGTCGTTGTGCTCGCAGCGGTCGCGCTCGTCTACTTCGTGATCTTCCCAACTTCCTCGCCCAAGCCGTTCTCGCTGACCACCTCGTCCACGTCGTCATCCTCGTCGGCGAGCAGTCAGGCGGGGGTCAGCTCGGCTGCGCAGCTCGCTGGCCGCTGGATCGTCGGCAGCGGCTCGGCAGCGGGCTACCGGGTGAGGGAGAAGCTCGCGTTCCTACCCGCGGAGAGCCAGGCGGTGGGCCGCACGTCTCAGGTCACCGGCAGCGCGACGTTTACCGGAGTGGACGCGACCGTGCGGGTGACGCGGGCGTCATTCGATGTCGACGTGGAGACGCTCAAAAGCGACCGCACGATGCGCGACGAAAAAATCCGCGAAATCGGTCTGGAAAGCGAAAAGTATCCCACGTCGACGTTCGTGCTCTCGACCCCGATCGTGCTGCCCGTGAGCGCGTTGACCGGCAAGCCGTTGCACACCTCCGCGACCGGCGCGCTCGAGATCCACGGCACCACCAAGACGGTGACGATCCCCCTGGAAATGAGCCTCTCCAGCGCTGAGGTCCAGGCCGTCGGCTCGATCACTTTCCCCTGGAGTGAGTTCAACATGACCGCCCCGAGCATCGGCGGGTTCGTGAACGTCACGAACAGTGCGACGATGGAGCTCGATCTAGATCTGCGACGGATGTAGGAGGAGACATCGATGAGAGCTGCCGTCCTGCGTGAATACGGGGTGCCGAGTCCCGGTGAGTTCGAGGAGCCTGCGGCCGGCCCCGGTCAGGCGGTCGTCGAGGTTCTGGTGGCCGGCCTCAACCCAGTCGATGTCGCGATCTGCGCCGGGCGCTTCTACGCCGGCAAGCCACCGCTGCCCTCGGTCGCGGGGCGCGAGGGCGTGGGCGCGCTCGATGGGAAGCGCGTGTACTTCGACGCGCCGATCGCTCCGTTCGGGTCGATGGCCGAGCGGGCGCTGATCGATCCCACCTCCGCGTATCCAGTGCCCGACGGGCTCGACGAAGGCGTTGCCGTGGCGCTTGGGATCTCCGGGCTGGCCGCGTGGCTCGCGCTCACCTGGCGCGCCGAGTTGCAGCCCGGGGAGCACGTGCTCGTGCTCGGCGCCAGCGGCGTGCTTGGCCAGATCGCGGTGCAGGCCGCGAAGTTGCTGGGCGCGGTCCGCGTCCTCGCCGCGGCTCGCTCAGCCGAAGGGTTGGAGCGCTGCCTCGCGCTCGGCGCCGATGCGGCTGTCCGGTTGGGCGAGCCTGACGACCTGCCGGCGGCGTTCGCCGAGGCCGCCGACGGCCGGATCGACGTCGTGATCGACCCCCTGTTCGGCGAGCCGCTCGTGGCGGCCGTAAACGCCGCGAGCTTCGGTGCGCGGATCGTGCAGATCGGGGCGGGCGCCGGCGCGGAGGCGAGGATTCCGTCTGCTCCGATCCGCGGGAAAATGCTCGTGCTGATGGGCCACACCAACTTCGCTGCCCCGCCCGAGGTCAAGCGCGAGGCCTACGGAAAGCTGGCCGAGGCTGCGGCGCGCGGCGAGATCGTGGTGGACGCCGACAGGATCCCGCTCGAGCAGGTGGGCGAAGCCTGGGATCGCCTGGCTGCGGGCTCGCACCGCAAGCTCGTGCTCGTGCCCTGACTCGTCGAGCTAGTGCTGCTTCTCAGAACAGGGCGGACAGCGCTTCGACGAGGCCCGGCAGCTTGTTCGGCCCCCGCGCCAGGTCAAGCTGACGCACGGGCCTGGGGGTGGACGCAAGGTTCCTCGTCCACTGCAGCTCCTCCGTGCAGCCGAGGTCTTCGGCGTGCGGGGCGCACATCTCCAGGATGGTCTCGAGCACGTCGGGTACCTGCGCGCGCTGCCCCGAGCGCGCGTCGATCAGGCTCGCCTCGGCACCGTCGCGCGCCGCCAAGAAGCGATTCTCGGCAATCACCTCCGGCAGGTCGATCGCCGGGTCCGCACCGGAGCCCTCGGTCGCCTCCAGCCGGATCAGGCTCTGCACGAGCGCGGTCAGCGCCGTTGAGTCAGCCACGGTCGTTTGGGCGTCCATGATCCGCACCTCGATCGTCCCGAACCGCGGCTGCAGCCGTACGTCCCACCACAGGAACGTCGGCTCGGGAAATGCTTCGCAGCGCAGCAGCAGATCGATCGTTGACACGTAGTCGTCGTAGTCGTTGAACGCGCGCGGTATCCCCACTCGAGGGAAGGCCTGGAATAGGGGAGTGCGCGCCGAGGCCAGCCCCGTCTCGCGGCCCTGCCAGAACGGCGAGTTCGCCGACAGCGCCAGCAGCAGCGGCAGGTGCGTGCGCAGCCGGTTGGCCGCGAGCATCGCGCTCTCCGGGTCGGGCACGGCCACGTGCACGTGCAGCGCAAACGTCGGCTCGCGGCGCGCCAGCTCGCGCATCGACCCGTACAGGAACCGGTAGCGATCGCCCTCGGAGATCTTCGTGCTCTGCCACTGCGTGAACGGATGCAGCCCCGCGACCGCCGCTTTCAGGTCGAGCGTCGCGAGCTCCTGAGCCAGCTCGCCGCGTAGGCTCTCGAGCTGGCTCAGCCCTTCCCCCACGTGCTCGTGCGGGTCGGTCCTCAGCTCCAGCGCCGATCCGTGTGTCTCGGTGCTCGTGTGCGACTCCAGTTCGCCCGTCAGTTTCGCCATCACCGCGTCGGCCTCAGAGGCCAGCGACCAGTCAGTCGGGTCGAGCAGCATCACCTCCTCCTCGACACCCACCGTCCAGGGGGTGACGCCCGCGGGCGCCCAATCCGACCATGCTCCGGTGCTGGTCTGCGCGGGATGGGCTTCCTCGCCCGCTCCAGATGCCGCGGATGCCGCGGGCAGACCGGATGCCGCGGACGCGAACGCCTCGGCCAGTTTGGCCGGGGCTCGCTCCCCTGTCCAGCCGAGGGTCTCAGATTGCGTGGGCACCGGAGTCCTCCTCTTCCTGTTCGCTGGAGCTCTGCGCGGTCAGCTCCGCATCCTGTGCGCCGAAGTTCCTCTGCGCGGCCAGCTCGGCCGCCGCCACCAGGCGCTCGAACAGAGCCAGCTGCTCAGCTTCCTCGATCAGTGTCTCCGCATGCCACTGTACGCCCAGGACGAAGTGTCCGTCCTGTCCCTCATCTGCCTCGATCGCCTCGATCACGCCGTCCTGCGCCCACGCCACAGGGCGCAATCCCAGTCCCAGCCGGTCGATCGCCTGGTGGTGAAACGAGTTCACGTCCACCGGACCGCCGCCGGTCGTCTGCGCCAGGCCGCTGTCGGGTGCGACCCGCACTTCGTGGGTGGTCCGATCGCCCGGCTCTGACTGTCGATGCTCGATCGCTCCGCTGACGACGTCGGGCAGATGCTGAATCAGGCTGCCCTGCCGCGCGACATTCAGCACCTGCGCTCCCCGGCAGATGCCGAGGATCGGGATCCCGCGGCGGTCAGCCTGCCGGCACAGCGCGACCTCGAACACGTCCACGTCGTGATCGATCGGCCCCAGCTCCGGATGCGACTCGGCTCCGTAGCAGGCCGGATCCAAGTCGGGTCCGCCCGTCAGCAGCAACCCGGACAATTGGTCCAGCAGCGGATCGACGTTTTCGCTCTTCAGCGGTGGCAGCGCCACGGGCAGCCCTCCGGCCCGCTCGATCGCGCGCATGTAGGCCAGGCCGAGCGTCATCTCCGTCTGCGTCGGCTCGCCGTGGCGGACGCGCTGCGCGTCTTCCTTCGCGCGGATCTCCGAAACAGTCACACCGATCATCGGCTTGCTCATGTCAAGCTCCTCTTTCGGCAGGACCGGCATGCCAAAACCCTACGAAACCGACCAGCCGGCATTCTTGGTCCGTCCGGCTCATGCGAGTACCCAGGTGTCCTTGCTGCCACCATTCTGGGAGGAGTTCACGACGAGCGCCCCACGCTCGAAGGCCACGCGAGTCAGACCGCCGGGCAGCACGTGCACGCTCTCGCCGCTGGAGATCGCGAACGGGCGTAGGTCGATGTGCCTCAGCTCCAAGCGCCCCTCTGTAACGGTCGGGTGGCGCGAGAGCATCACGGTCTCCTGGGCGATGAACAGCTCCGGCGCGCGCCGCAGCGCCGCCGCGGTGCTGTCGAGGTCCTCCGCTTTGGCGTGCGGCCCGATCACGACGCCGTGCCCGCCGTGCCCTGTGCGCGGCTTGATCACCAGCTCTCCGATCCGCTCCAGCACCATCTCCAGCACCCCGGGCTGGGTCGGGTCGTAGGTCGGGACCGACTTCAGGATCGGCTCCTCGCCGAGGTAGAAGCGCACCATCTGCTCGACGTAGGCGTGCATCAGCTTGTCGTCGGCGACGCCCGTTCCGAACGCGTTCACGCACGCGAGGGTGCCTTTCAGCACCGGCTCGAGCAGCAGCTGCGCGATCGCGGTCGGCTCGCCGCAGTCGTCTGTCAGCCGGTCCTCGTCGGTGCGCCGGTAGACGACGTCGACGGCCTGCTCGCCGCCCGGCAGCCGCGCGTAAAGACGGCCGCCGCGGACGCTCAGCTGGTCGATCAGCACGAGCGGCAGGCCCAGGTAGGCGGCGATCGTGGCGTGCTCGTAGAAGGCCGAGTTGAGCTTCCCGTCGCTCAGCAGCACCACCGTCGGGTTCTCGCGCGCCGCCCGCCGCGCGGCCGCGCGCAGGCCCTCGCCGAGCGTCTTGAACGCCGTGTCGAGCGAGCGCACGTGCAGGCTCGCCGGGGGCGGTAGGTGCTCGCCCAGAACCTCCCTGGTCGCGACCGCGTAGGCGATTCCCGAGGGCGTTCTCAGGTTGTCCTCGAGCACCTTGAACGAGCCGTCGCTGTCGCGCACCAGGTCCAGCCCGGCGACCGTGATCCAGGAGGCGATCTCCTCGCCCATGCCCATCAGCTTGCGCTCGTAGTGGTGGGCGCTGTCGAGGCTTCCAGCTGGGACGACGCCTGCCTGGACGATCCGCCGCTCGCCGTACACGTCCCTTACGAACAGTTCGAGCGCCTTCACGCGCTGGGCCACTCCGGCCGACAGCTCGCTCCATTCCTGCGCGTCGATCACGCGCGGGATCGGGTCGATTCGAAAGTCCTGCGCGCTGCCCTCGGCCGATTTGAACGAGACGCCGCGGCGGCTGCAGTCGCGCGCGACGGCGTCGCTCAGCTGCTTCAGGTCCCTGTCCCCGATCGACTCCCACACCTTGCGGTCGTGCACGGTGGCATTGCTGCCGCCAGCCACTCCCTCCTCGTAGGAGCGGCTCAACTCTGTCGGGGACATCACTTGATTATGTACCCGTTTTCTCGCCTGGTCATTCGACTCACGTCCAAACCGGGGCTTTGTGGGTTGGACGGGCTCCAGCCCTGCGCGCGGAACGGCCCTGCAAACGGCACTGTGGCCGCCCCCGCTTCGGGACGGCCACAGCCTCGATGTTTCAGTCGGTCGTCGTCATTCCGTAAGCGGCTTTTCGACTTCCGATCCTTCGGTCTGGCCCGCGGACGGCTGCGATGAGTTGTTCGGCGCCTCCGGTTTGATCGCGGATGCCGGCGCCGGAGTCACTTGGATCGTGAACAGCTGGCTGACCGCGCGACCGTTGTCCGGTCCGCCGGGAATGTCGATCCGGTAGATCTTCATCCCAGGCACGTAGACCTGGTGGACGATCGAGTACACAGAGCCCGGCAGGACGTAGGAGACCTGCACGACGTGAAAGCCCGTGCCCGCCGCGTTCTCACGCTCCAGGTAGATGATGTGCCCGGTGTGGTCCGGTGTGACCGTGCCTTTGAACGTCAGCGCTTCGCCGGCTTTGACCGTGCTCGCCGAGAGTTCGGCGGTGAGGAGGTCTTTCACGCCCTCGTACAGCACCGCGGACTTCTGCCCGGCGCCCTTTACCCGGTACAGGGTGCTGTTCACCGGCGACTGCGCGGGGAAGCTGTAGGCGCCGCCTGCGCCGGTGCTGACCTCGGCGACCGGGGCGAAGCCCTGCTGGTGGACGGTTCGCGCCTCGAGCGTGACCGTTTGCGGCGTCGTGGCGCCTGCGAGCACGCCCGAGATGCCCACCGACTGTCCGTAGCTGATCGGGTCGGCTGAGCTTGAGATCTCAAGGCTCGGGTTCTGCGTCTGGGAGATCTCGTACTCCAGCGGAGTAGACGCGCTCGGGATGCTGAGACCGTCACTGCGCACGAGCACGCGGATGCTCGCGTCGCCGGGCACGCGGAAGATGTGCGTGATCGAGTAGGTCCCGCCCGCTTGCACCTGGCCGATGCCGATCCGATGCCATTCGTCGCCGGTCACGGCGTTCTGGCGTTGCAGGATCACACGCGCGCCGACATCGCTGGCGGGAGTGACCGTGCCGCTGAACGTCTCCCTGTTCGGCTCGCCAGTTTCGATCTGGGTGCCTTCGGGGGGCCCTGAGAGCGTCACCTGGGCGGCGACCCGCAGGCGCCTGCGTCCGCTCTGGGCGCCGTGTGAGCGAACATAGAAGCTCGTGTTCGTGTTCTCGACCGCGGTCGAGAACTTGTAGGCGCCGTCCGTTTCTGTCGTTGTGTTCTGCACGGGGACGTAGCCGGCAGTTCCTGCGGCGTGGGCATAAAGCGAGATCACCTGTCCGCCGGCGTTTGCGTGGCGGCGACATGCCAGACGGCCGGATACTTCGGTCGCTTCCCCAGCGGTGATCAGTCGAGGCGCGATGCTTTCGATATTGATCCGGCAGCGCCCGAGCGGACTCGGATGCTTGTGAGCTGAAGCGGCCGCCGGAGTCAGCGCCAGCAGTGAGGTCGCGGCGATGTAGGCCGGAACCAGTTTTCCAAGACGCATTGTGCGTTCCTCCCGTTGAGTTTTGGTGCACATCTACGCCTACGACCGTCCGTCCGCCCTAAAGGTTGGGCAGTTGTTCTTCTTCGAAGAGATGTTTTTTGGAGAGATGTTTTTTCGGACTGACTTCCTTTTTTGGACTGACTTCCCCCGAGCCTGTTTTGCTCGCTATGCCTGGGGCGGGTTGGCCTGAGTCTGTGTCTGAGCCGGTCTTTCCCGAGCTCGTGGTGCCAGTGCCGGTATCTGTGGGTGTGGGCCGGCGTGGTTTGTGTGCTTCAGGGGAAGTGCTCCCCGTGGTGGTGGTTTCAGCCGGCGCTCCAACCGTCCCGGAGGCCGGAGTGGTGCGGGCTTTGCGATGAGGGACCCGAACCGGTGCTGGCGTTACAGGTGGCTTGGTTGGAGTGGACTTGGGCGACTTCGGTGTAGCCAGGCGATTGCGACGGCGGATCGCTTGGCGCAGACGGGCGCGCCGCCGCGCCGCAAGCCGCCGGCGGCGAAGTAACGCTCTGCGGCGCAGTAACGCCCGCCGGCGACGGAGCGCGGCGCGGTGCTTTGCGCTCACGCCTGAACCGCTCCCCGCGCCGCTCTTGCCCTGGTCAGTGCCCACCACGGGCTGCCCCAGGCCGCCGGGCGCCGCGCCACTCGGTGTGGACGTGCCCGGCGTGAGCGTTGCGGCAGGTGTGAGGAGCGGGCCCGCGCCGCCGAGACCTGACAGTTGCACGGCTGGTTCGGTGCCTGGGACGCCGGCCGTGCCGGCACTGTCGGCTGGCGCGAGCGCTGTCGGTGATCCCGGGGCCAGCGCCGAGGGCGAACTGGGGTAGACGATGTCTGTGGCCGAGATCCTCCCCCGTCTCTTTGCACCAACGAAGGTGAGCTGTGAGTGAGTTGCCCTGTGTGGACTGGAGTGTGCCTCCCGGTTGTGAACCGTCACCGCACTGGCTGTCGCCAGAGCAACGACCGCGCCACCGACGGCGAGCTTTGTGATCACCCCACCGCCGACGATCGCGCCGATGCCCGTACCGCCTCCGGCCCCCGCGCTCGCGCCGACGACGGCGGTGCTCGTCGCTGTCCCCGGCGCGGCGATCGTCGCGCCGCCGGTGGCCGCTGCTCCCACGCTCGCCCCGCCAGCGCTCGCTCCGCCGATGCTCGCCGCTCCGACTGCGTGCGCCGCTCCGTGGCCGAGGATCGCGGCCGCGAGTCCCGCGCTGGGAAGTACCGGCAGCACGGCCGCAAGCGACTGGCGCTGAGCGCTGAGGGCAAGCTGGAAGTCGCGGCAGCCGACGCACAACTTCAGATGCCGGCGCAACGGACCGCGCCGCAGTTCGCCGCCATGGGCGACCGACAGCTGTTCGCGGATGTCCTGGCAGGACGTGTTCTGCGCGTCGCGGTCGGCGATCAGGGCGCTGCGCGCCTGATAGATCAGCGCCTTGACCTTGCTCACCTCGCACCCCACGATCGTGGCGATCGCCTGGTGGTCGAGATCGTCGAGCTCGGCCAGCAGCAGGGCTGAGCGCTGGTCCTCGGGCAGGCGACCGATGCTCGCGACCAGCTCGCGCAGATCCTCGCGTTGGTGGACCTCCTCCGACAGTCCCTGAAGCGCCGGCGAGCGGTCCTCCAGCGGCGCCGTGGGCCGCCGGGCGGCGATCGCGGTGAGACAGCAGTTGCGCGCGATCGCGTACAGCCACGGACGTAGCTCGCGCGGCGCGGTCCCGCCGAGCAGCGCTTGGTGGGCTTTGATGAAGGCCTGCTGCAACGAGTCCTCGGCCTCGTCCCGGTTACCGAGCATGTGCCGGCAGTAGGACAGCAGCGGTGCGTGGTGGCGCTTGAAGATCGCCTCAAAGGCCCCTTCGTCGCCTGACTGCGTGCGCTGCACGAGCGTGGCGTCGTCGGCCCGGGGATGCATCTGGCTGGCATATACCCCCATCACCCTCCAAACTCCCCGGAAGTTGGCGAGTTGCGGCTGGCTGGCGAGTTGCGGCTGGCGTCGTGAATGTAGAACGGGTGTCCATATTTCTATGAACCTCAATCTGTTTTGTCCGTGTCGTCCGAAAAGGACTACATGGAATTGCACGAAAAGGGAGTTCAGAGCGACAGGCCGTGCCCCGATCTGGGCCAAGTACTCACGCTGGATCCTCCACTGCGGTGCGTCTCGAGCGGATATCTCTCCGATGGCTGCTCCTGCCGGTCGAGCATTCCCAGTAGCGTGGTCACCGCCGCCTGGGGCGTTGCGCGCGAGCGGGGCGGCGTGCGCGTTGATCGTTTCTTCCACTTTGCCTGGCGCGGTGACGTGTGGCTCGCCTATGGCCTGCGGGACGGTCGCGTGCGCGGCGTCTACTGCCCCACGCATCGGGTCGAGCGCGACGAGCACTCATCCCTGAATGAGCCTCGCGGTAGCGCCCCGGATAGCGCCCCAACGCATGGGCTTGCGCTGATCGCCTGAGCCGGGGCGGATACGATCCATGGCTTGCGACTGCCGCAGCCGTCCGAGATCGACGCCGTCCCCGACATGCCCGCTGCCGCGGACATGTCTGGAGCCTCAACTGGAGCCGCGCCGGCGAACGTCCCCGAGCGCCCAACGCTTGATGGACTCGAGGCCAAGTGGGGCGCTCATTGGGAGCAGACGGGCGCCTATCGCTTCGATCGCAGCGCCCCGCGCGAGCGGGTGTTCTCGATCGACACGCCGCCGCCGACGGTCAGCGGCTCACTACACGTCGGTCACGTCTTCTCCTACACGCACACCGACGCGATCGCGCGCTACCAGCGGATGCGCGGCAAAGAGGTCTTCTACCCGATGGGCTGGGACGACAACGGCCTGCCGACCGAGCGGCGCGTGCAGAACCACTTCGGCGTGCGCTGCGACCCGTCGGTCGCCTATGACCCGGCCTTTCAGGCACCGAGCGAGGGTGGGCGGGGATCGGATTCCAAGGAGCCCGTGTCGATCTCGCGGCCGAACTTCGTGGAGCTGTGCCTGGCGCTGACTGAGAGCGATGAGCAGGCGTTTGAGGCGCTGTGGCGCACGCTGGGGCTGTCGGTGGACTGGTCGATGACGTACACCACGATCGGCAAGCTCGCCCAGCGCATCTCCCAGCGCTCGTTCCTGGGGCTGCTGGCGCGCGGCGCTGCCTACCAGCTGGAGGCGCCGACGCTGTGGGACGTGGACTTCCAGACGGCGGTGGCGCAGGCGGAGCTCGAGGACCGTGAGCGCCCGGGGGCGATGCATCGCGTGCGCTTCGCTGCGGCCGATGGCTCGGGCTCCGAGGCGCTGATCGAGACGACGCGACCCGAGCTGATCCCGGCCTGCGTCGCGCTGCTGGCCCACCCCGATGACGAGCGCTTCGCCGGGCTGGTGGGCCGGGAGGCGCTGACGCCGCTGTTCGGCACGCGCGTGCCCGTGCTGACCCATCCGCTGGTCGAGCGCGAGAAGGGCACGGGCCTGGTGATGGTCTGCACGTTCGGCGATCTCACGGATGTGACGTGGTGGCGCGAGCTGAGCCTGCCGGTGCGCTCGGTGCTCGGACCGGACGGGCGCTTGACGGAGGCACCTTGGGGGACACCTGGTTGGGAGTCGCAGGATCTCGAGCGCGCGCGTGCGGACTACGGCGAGCTGCAGGGCCGCACGGTCAACCAGGCGCGCAAGCGCATCGTGGAGCTGCTGGAGCAGTCGGGCGACCTGATCGGGGAGCCCCAGCCGGTGACGCGCGCGGTGAAGTTCTTCGAGAAGGGCGAGCGCCCGGTGGAGATCGTGACGAGCAGGCAGTGGTTCATCCGCACGATCGAGCACCAGCAGGAGCTGCTGGCGCGAGGGCGTCAGCTGCAGTGGCATCCGCCGTACATGCGCGCGCGCTACGAGGACTGGGTCAACGGGCTGACCGGCGACTGGTGCGTGAGCCGCCAGCGCTTCTTCGGTGTGCCGTTCCCGCTCTGGTACCCGATCGACATGGACGGCAATGTCCTCTACGACCAGCCGATCGCAGCGCTTGACGCGGAGCTTCCCGTCGATCCTTCGACGGACGTGCCGGACGGCTACGACGCCTCCCAGCGCGGGCAGCCGGGCGGCTTCCTGGGGGACCCGGACATCATGGACACATGGGCGACGTCCTCGCTTACGCCGCAGATTGCCGGACACGCGGGCGAGGATCAGGAGCTGTTCGCGAAGGTCTTCCCGATGGATGTGCGCCCGCAGGCGCACGACATCATCAGGACCTGGCTGTTCTCGACGATTCTGCGCTCGCATCTGCAGGAGGACGCGCTGCCGTGGGCCAACGCGGCGATCTCCGGCTGGGTGCTCGACCCGGACCGCAAGAAGATGTCGAAGTCCAAGGGCAACGTGGTCACGCCGATGCACCTGCTCCAGGAGTACGGCGCCGATGCGGCGCGCTACTGGGCGGCCAGCGGGCGCCCCGGCACCGACACGGCGTTCGATCCCCAGCAGATGAAGGTCGGCCGGCGATTGGCGGTGAAGCTGCTGAACGCGTCGAAGTTCGCGCTCGTCGACCTGCCGGCGGAGGGAGAGCTGTCGCATCCCCTGGATCGCGCGCTGATCGCGCGCCTGGCCGCGGTCGTGGCGGACGCGACGCAGAGCTTCGAGGACTACGACTACGCGCGCGCGCTCGAGCGCGTCGAGACGTTCTTCTGGTGGTTCTGCGACTTCTACCTCGAGCTCGTCAAGGGGCGCCGCTATGGCGGCTCGGCGGCGGGGATGTCAGGCGACGGCACCGCGGAGGCCACCCCCGCCGCGGCGGGGGCCGGCTCGGTGGCGTGCGCGCTGCGCATGTCGCTGTCTACCTTCCAGCGTCTGCTCGCGCCGTTCTTGCCGTTTGTGTGCGAGGAGGTGTGGTCGTGGTGGCAGCAGGGCTCGGTACACCGTGCGTCCTGGCCGGACGCCGGCGAGCTGAGCGCGGTGGCTGCGACCGCCGCCGATGCGAACGAGCGCGAGCGTGAGGATGTGGCTCTGGAGATCGCCGCGGACGTGCTGCGCGAGGTGCGTAAGGCCAAGTCTCAGGCGCAGGTCAAGATGCGCGCGCCGGTCAGGCGCGTGCTCGTGCGCGACACGCCGGAGCGTCTCGGTGCGCTGGTTCTCGGCGCTGATGACCTGCGCGAGGCGGGCGCGATCGAAACGCTGGATCTCCTCGAGGCCGAGGAGCTTGCCGTCGAGGTTGAGCTCGCGCAGGAGCCTGCCGGCATGTGAGATGATCGTGCGATGCGCCTACACAAGCTCTTCCTCGCGATTGCAACGCTCGCCGCCGCGATCCTCGCCGTGGGCGCGATCGCCGCCTTCGCCGCCTCGCCCCTGAAGATCAACAACTGCGTGAAGGCCTCGAGCCGCCCGAAGTCGCTGACGCTTGCCTGTGGGGATGGGAACACCGTGCTGAAAGGGCTGAAGTGGTCGAGCTTCGGCGGCGCGAGCGCGCAGGCGAAGGGCACGCTGGAGATGAACACGTGCGAACCCAACTGCGCGGCGGGCAAGGATGTGAGCTACCCGGTCAGCGTGAAGGCCACGAGCCCGCGCACGTGCAAGAAAGGTGTGCGCGTGTACAACAAGCTCGCGCTTCAGTTCACCGGCCGCGCCCCAAAGTCGGCCGGCAGCCTGAAGAACTGGACGCTGGGCTGTCCCACGTAGAACCCGATCGTCTAAGCTGTGGCCAGGACAGGCCGCGACAGGCCAGGACAGGCCGCGAAGTGGCTGCCTCGGATAGGGTCCCGGCAATGAAGCGCACCCTCATCTCCGAGCTGTCTGCGCACGTCGGCGAGCGGGTCACGATTCGCGGCTGGGCGCAGGCGGTGCGCGACCAGAAGCGGGTGCAGTTCCTTGTGATCCGCGATGAATCCGGTCAGGCGCAGGTGGTGCTCGGTAAGGAGGAGTCGCCGAGCGAGCTGAACGAGGCGATCTCGGCGCTCGCGGCCGAGTCGGCGGTGACCGTGACGGGGACGGTGGTCGCCGACGAACGGGTCAAGCTCGGTGGCGTCGAGCTGCAACTGGAGAGCATCGAGGTCGACTCTCCGGCCGAGCCCGAGGTCCCGATCGCGGCGGACTCCGCTCTGGACAAGCGGATCGACTGGCGCTACATCGACCTGCGTCGCCCCGACCGCAGGCTGATCTTCGAGGTGCAAACGACCGTCGAGCACGCGATGCGCGACTACTGGAGCAAAAACGGCTTCATCGAGATCCACACGCCGAAGCTGATGGGCTCCGCCAGCGAGTCCGGCGCCGAGCTGTTCAAGGTCGAGTACTTCGACGGGCAGGCCTACCTCGCGCAGTCGCCGCAGTTCTACAAGCAGATGGCGATGGCCGCTGGCTTCGGCAAGGTGTTCGAGGTCGGCCCCGTGTTCCGTGCCAACCCGTCGTTCACCTCACGTCACGACACCGAGTTCACGTCAGTTGACGTCGAGCTCTCCTGGGTGGAGTCCCACGAGGACGTGATGGCCTTCGAGGAGGCATGGCTCGCGCACGTGCTTGGGGCCGTCAAGGACGCGCATGGCGAGGCGATTGAGGAGACCTTCGACACCGAGGTGATCGTGCCGGCGCTCCCCTTCCCGCGTGTGACGCTCGAGGAGGCAAAGACGCTACTGCGCGAGGCGGGCCACGACTCCGTGCCCGGCCCCCAGCACGATCTGGACCCCCCGTCAGAGCGCGCGCTGAGTGCGCTGATCAAGGAGCGGCATGGCCACGAGTTCGTGTTCGTGACCGACTACCCCACGACGGTGCGGCCCTTCTACCACATGCGCCACCCCGAGGACCCGAGTCTGACGCGGAGCTTCGACCTGTTGTGGCGCGGGATCGAGCTGACGACGGGCGCCCAGCGCGAGCACCGCTACGAGCGGTTGCTGGAGCAGGCGGCCGACAAGGACGTCGAGACGGGCCCGATCCAGTACTACCTCGACTTCTTCCGCTACGGCGCGCCGCCCCACGGCGGCTTCGGCTTCGGCCTGACGCGGCTGTTGATGCAGCTGCTGAACCAGGAGAACGTGAGAGAGGTCACCTTCCTCTACCGCGGCCCCAATCGCCTGGAGCCATAGACGCCACGTAGGACCCCCTCAACGCTCCCACACACGCACGATGTTCGAGTTCCCCACCAGGAACGGGAAGTCCGCTTCGCGTTCGCAGACGACGCGGAACTGGTAGTGGACGGGGCCGGGGAAGGTGAAGCGGTGGGTCGCCCGGAAGCGCCCGTGG
>Ga0302181_10001577_pt1 | contig 16848 bp, 16 predicted proteins | sample I_Palsa_E3_3_FD_198786 | JGI IMG/M metagenome (GOLD analysis project Ga0302181, IMG submission 198786) | Peat permafrost microbial communities from Stordalen Mire near Abisko, Sweden - I_Palsa_E3_3 | ecosystem: Environmental > Terrestrial > Soil > Palsa > Peat permafrost | place: Sweden...
TTCGAGCCCGCCGAACTCGACGCTGCGTTCGCCGACCACCGGGTGGTACGGGCGCAGCTCATGCGCATCACCATGCACGCGGTTCATGCTGATGATCACCAGGCCTTCCGGGAGGCCATGGACCCGACGCTCCGGGCCTCCAGGCTGGGCGACCCGCGATTCACGGCGTCCGGGCTCACGGGGGCTGACGCCGACGTGCTGATCGGCGGATTGCTGGACTTCGCCGGGCAGCCACGGACAAACGCAGAATGCGAGGACTGGCTCGCGCGGCGGCTGGGCGCACCCATGCCGCCCCTGGCGTGGCGGATGCTGCGGCAGTATGCGCCGCTGTGGCATGTGCCGGGCGGGGGGCCGTGGTCGTTCGGCAGCCGGGACTACATGGCGGCACGTCCCCGGCCGGTGCTGGCCGACGCGGACGCTTCGGGTCTGGGGCTGCAGACCCTGGTCCGGCGGTACCTGGAGGGGTTCGGCCCGGCGTCGATCCCGGACATGGCCCGGTTCGCGCTGGTCCAGCGGGCCCGGGTTAGGGCGGCGGTGCAGGCGCTGGGCGGCTCGCTCGTGCAACTGGAAGGACCCGACGGCACGGTGCTCTACGACGTGCCCGGCGCCGCGCGCCCGGCCGGCGACACCCCGGCGCCGCCGCGGCTGATGGCGATGTGGGACAGCATCATGCTGGCCTACTTCGACCGAAGCCGCGTCATCCCGGCCGGTTACCAGCGGCTCGTCACCCGGACGAACGGCGACGTGCTGCCCACCGTGCTGGTCGACGGGTACGTGGCCGGCGTGTGGCGAGCGGTCCGGGACGGGATCGAGGTGACGGCCTTCCATCCGCTGCCCGGGTTCGTCTGGGCTAGGCTCGCCGCCGAGGCCGGGGCGCTGACGCTGTTCCTGGCCGACCGCGAACCGGAGGTCTATCGCCGGTACCACCACTGGTGGGCCAAGCTTCCCGACCTGCCCGGCGCGCAGACCCGGCTGCTGCCCGGCTCCTGACAAGGCGGCCGCGTCTGCACTAGAGTTCTTGACTGAACATTCGGTCGGTTTTTGCCGGTGCGGGCCAGTGTTTTGGCTTCGGTGGGGAGGGCTTGGATGCAGGCGGGCGTGCGGCGCGGCCGACCCGGTCATGACCTGGAGTCGGTGCTGGGCGGCGCGGTCAAGGTGTTCAACGAGCGCGGCTACGACGGGACGAGCATGGAGGACCTGTCTCGCGAGCTGGGCATCACCAAGTCGGCGATCTATCACCACGTGGCGAGCAAGGAGGAGTTGCTCCGGCTGGCCACCGGCCGGGCGCTGGACGGGCTGTTCGCCGTGCTCGACGAGATCTCGGCGCTGGACGCGCCCGCCATCGCGCGGCTGGAGGAGCTGACCCGTCGCAGCGTGCTGCTGCTGGTGGCGGAGTTGCCGTTCGTCACGCTGCTGCTGCGGGTCCGGGGGAACACGACAGTGGAACGTCAGGCGCTGGCCCGGCGGCGTTCGTTCGATGCCGTGGTAGCGGACCTGGTGACGCAGGCCAGGGACGAGGGCGACCTGCGGCCCGACGTCGACCCGGTTCTGGTCGCGCGGCTGCTCTACGGGATGATCAACTCGGTGGTGGAGTGGTACCGGCCGCGGGGCGGACGGCCCGGGGAGCTGGCGGACAGCATCGTCGCGGTCGCGTTCGACGGGCTCCGGATCAAGCCCTGACGCTTCGGTTCTTTGGAGGTCGACATGGCGACTGAGCTGGTCTTGCTCGGGACGGCGGGCGCGCCGCTGCCGGTGGCCGGGCGTGGCGGGATCTCGTCGGCGGTCATCGTCGACGGGCGGGTGTTCGTGGTCGACTGCGGGCGCGGTTCGCCGTCCGCCTTCGTCGCCGCGGGACTCGACTTCACCGGCCTGGAAGCGGTGTTCCTGACCCATCTGCACGTCGACCACATCGGTGACCTGCCGGGCATGCTCCTGTACCCGTGGGGGGTGCGAGGCTCGCTGCCGCCGGTCCGGGTGTACGGTCCGTCGCGGCCGGCGGCGCTGCCGGAGGGCGACGCCGTCTTCCACCGCGTGACCACGATCCATCCGGAGCTACCCGACCCCGGCACGGCGGATCTGGTCGAGCACATCCTGGCCGGCTTCGCCTACCACCTGAACGTCATGCCATTGGATGCCCGGATGCCGGACGCGGGCTCGCTGGTGCGGGGCATCGACGTGGCGGTCTCGGCGGGGGCGGCCCCGGTGGTCGTCTTCGAGGATGGCGCGGTGCGGGTCAGGGCGGTGGCGGTCATGCACGGCCGGGCGGTCCCGGCGCTGGCCTACCGGTTCGACACCGCGGACGGCTCGGTGGTGTTCTCCGGCGACACCGCCGTGAACGAGCACCTGATCGCGCTGGCCCAGGGGGCGGACATCCTGGTGCACCAGGTGGCCGACCTGGGCTACCTCAGGCGGCACGGCACGGACGAGGCCGAACTGGCCCGGATGGCCGCGCTGCACACCGACGTCAGCCAGGTCGGCGGGGTGGCTGAACGGGCCGGGGTCCGTGAGCTGATCCTCAGCCACTACCTGCCGGCCGACCCGGGCGCGGTCACGGACTGGGCCCAGCGAGCCGGGCAGGGCTTCGGCGGTAAGACCACCGCGGGCCATGACGGCCTGCGGCGTTCGTTGCCCCTGCGGTCGTTAGTCCGTTACGGGTAGCTCACCACGTCCACCGGTTCGACCGTACCCGGGTGGGTTGAGGTCACCGGGCCGCCGGTGCCGTTGATGATCGAGTTGTCGCCGCCGGAGCCGGCGATCCACACCCCGAAGATGTCGTGGAACTGCACACCGGGCGTGTCCGGGGACTGGAAGGCCTCGGCGTTGTACAAGGTGGCGGAGGTTTGGGTGAACGACACGTAACTGCCCATGCCGTAGCCCTGGAACGTCTTGACGCCCGGGCTGACGAGGAAGGCGGGGTAACCGTCCTGGGTCGGCGATGCCATCCAGGCCGACTGGGCGGGCGGGTCGTAGGGCAGCTCGTTCTGGAAGAAGATGTCCGTGCCGCCCTGGCCGCTCCAGGTCACCTCGTACTTCTGGTAGTGCTCGACGGCCAGGCCGTAGGCGGTCACGTCGTCTCCGGTCACCACGAGGCCGGAATTGCCCTGGTTTTGGGTCCAGCCCACGTCATTGCCGTGGTCGGCACGCCAGGCCCACACGTCGTCGATGATCGAGTTGGACGCCTGGTCAAGCAGGCTGACCGTCGCCGAAACGGGGGTGGTCTCGGCGCCGCCGACGCGGAAGAAGACGTCCTGGATCAGGTCCGGGCTGCTGGCGTCGGCTGGCCCCGGCACCCCCACCGAGAGCAAGGCCGGCGAGTTGACCGGGCCGGCGTCGAAGATCAGGCCAGACAGCTTCACCCCGTTGTTAGGCAGCACGACCATAGCGGCGTTGCCGTGCTGAGGTACCAGGGTGGCAAAGCCCAGGCCCAAGATCACCGTGTCGGGACGGCTGACCACGATGGGCAGGTCCAGGTCGTAGACACCGGGACTGAGGATGAGGTTCTTACCGTAGGCCAGCGCGAGGTCGATGGCCACGACGGGCGTGCTCGGGTTGGCCACGAAGAAGCTGGACAGCGGGACCGACGTGCCGGCCTCGGTGCCGCTGGACCAGGACGGGCCGGACGAATCATGCTGCACCGCGGGGACGAAGACCTGGTAATCGCCCTGCGAGTCGGTGTAGAGGAAGGGCTCCTCCTCGGTTACCGGGCTCGTCGGCACCACCGTGTTCTGCTGGCACTGGCCGCTGAAGGCAGCCGCGGGCGCGCCAACGACGCCGGAGTAGACCAGGTTCCACAGGCCGTTCGGGCAGCCGTTGGCCCCGCCGATGACGGAGTTGCGGACCATGTACTGCTGGTTACCGTAGAAGTCCAGGTCGCCGCTGACCTTGCTGTCGGCGATGTAGCCGCCGCTGGCGTAGTCGTCAGCCGCGCAGTAGTCCTGGAAGACGACGCTGCCGTTGATGATGGCGCGCCTGATCGGGTCCGCCTGGGATGCCGACCAGGACTCCTCGCTGTTGGCGCAGCCGGCCCCGTAGGCGTCAAGCACCGGGGGCGCGTAGGCCGGCGTTGAGCTCGGCAGGTCCACGTTGAGTTCCAGGTTGGACAGCGACCGCCAGAAGTTATCGTCGGAGTTGCAGTTGCTGGTCCCGGCGGTGCACAGGTTGTTGAACACCTCGATGGCGCCGTCCACCACCGTGTCCTGCGGCATGGCGCCCAGCCCCGCGACCTCGGTGTAGTAGCCGACCTGGAAGACCAGCGGGTCGGTCGCGGACCCGTACGTACCGGGCTGGAAGAACACGGCGTACCGCTGGCTGTCGAACTGGCTGGCCACCGGGACCTGCTGGACGGCGATGTTGTTCAGGTCGGTCTGGATGGTGGCCTGGCTCATCGTGTCGCTGAACACGCACACGTTGGGGCCGAAGGCGGCCACGGTCGCCCCCGGGCATACCGAGGAGACAGGAGGCAGGGCGGACGCCTGGGCGGGCAGGACCGCGGCTCCCGCGCTGAGCGGGGCAGCGGCCGCGCTGAGCGGGACGGCGGCCAGGCCGGCGGCGGCCAGGGCCGCCACCGCGAGCAGAGCTAGCTTTCGGGGAACGGCGCCACCCGCAGGGCGGTTGGAGGCGAATCCAGGCTGGCTGACCTTACGCATGACAGCTTCCTCCCGTTTCTGACGTCCCCTTCAGCGCCCGCTGCATGACGACGTTTACGCGCGGGAATGATATCGGCCTTAACCCAGTCCTGGCGCGTTAACACGCGCTACTGGTCGAAGTCGAGGACGACACGGTCGGCGGCTGGGTGCGACTGGCAGGCCAGGACGTACCCGGCGGCGAGTTCGGCGGGTTCGAGGGCGTAGTTGGCGTCCATCCGGACCTGACCCTGGACCACCTTGGCCCGGCAGGTGCCGCAGACGCCGTTCTTGCAGGCGAAGGGGGCGTCGGCCCGGTACCGCAGGGTCGCTTCCAGGATCGAGGAGCCGTCCTCGGGCAGCACGAAGGCCTGCGAGCGGCCGTCGAGCATGACGGTGACCTCCGCGCCCGCTTCGGGCTCCGCCGCCGAGGCGGCTGAGGCGCGGCTGCTGGCGGTGGGTGGCGGGCCGACGAAGAACAGCTCGCGGTGGATGTGCTCGTCGTCGGCCCCATGGCCGAGCAGGACGTCGCGGGCCACGTCGGTCATCGGCAGGGGCCCGCACAGGAACCACTCGTCGACGTCCTCTGGGATGACGAGATGGTCCAGGATGCGGTCCAGTCGGCCAGCGTCGAGCCGGCCGGAGAGGATCTCGACGTCCAGGGGTTCCTCGTCGAGCACGTGGATCAGCTGGAACCGGTCCAGGTAGCGGTTCTTCAGGTCTTCGAGGTCCTCCAGGAACATGATGTTCAGGGTGGTGCGGTTGACGTAGATCAGGACCGCGCTGCTCTCGGGCTCGACCTCCAGGGCGGTGCTGAGGATGGACAGCACCGGCGTGATGCCCGAGCCGGCCGCGATCGCGCCGTACCGCTTGCGCTGACCGGGCTGCAGGGCGGTGGAAAAGCTGCCGGTCGGCGTCATGATGTCCAGGACGTCGCCGGGGCGGAGGCGTTCGGCCGCGTAGCTGGAGAAGACACCGTCGGGGATGCGCTTGACGCCGATCCGCAGCCGCCGTCCTCCGTCGGTGGCCGGGGCGCAGATGGAGTAGTTACGCCGTACCTCGTCGCCGACCACCGGAGACCGGATCGACACGTGCTGCCCGGCCTGGAAGCGGAACTGTTCGCGCAGCTCCGCCGGGACGTCGAAGGTGATGGCCACCGCGTCGTCGGTAAGCCGCTCGACGCAGGCCACGCGGAGCGGGTGGAACACCGAGCGGCGGCGCGGGCCCGCCGGCGCGTCGGCCATCAGATCGCCTTGAAGGAGTCGAAGGGCTCGGCGCAGGACCGGCAGGTCCACAGCGCCTTGCACGGCGTCGAGCCAAAGCGGCTGACCTCGCGGGTGTCGGCCGAGCCGCAGTGCGGGCAGCGGACCGAGAACGCCAGCATCACCGGGCCTTCGGCGGCGTGCGCGGCGGGACCGGGCGGGGCGATCCCGTATTCGCGCAGCTTGCGCTGCCCGCTGTCGCTCATCCAGTCCGTCGTCCAAGCCGGGGCCAGCACGGTGCGGACGCGGACCTGGTCCGCCCCGGCCCGGCGCAGGGCGACCCGGACGTCAGCCGCGATGACGGCGGTGGCCGGGCAGCCGGTGTAGGTGGGGGTGAGGTCGACCTCGACGGCTCCGTCGCCGGCGATCCGCAGGTCCCGGATTACGCCGAGGTCGCCGAGGGTCAGGACGGGCAGCTCGGGGTCCGGCACCGCGCGGGCCGCAGCCAGCAGCGTGGCGCGGTCTGGCGTGGCGCGGTTTTCGGCGGTCGGCGTGGCGCGGTTTTCGGCGGCCGACGCGGTGCGGGCGGCGTCACTCACCAGGTCGCCCCAGGGTGTGAGCGGTTCAGGTGCTGCATCTCGGCCAGCAGGTGGCCGAGGTGCTCGGTGTGCAGGCCGTCGCGGCCGCCGCGGGAGCGCCAGCGCGGCTCGGGTTGGTGACACGTCGCCTCGCTGAGGACCTCGGTGATGTAACGCTGCCAGGCCGGTCGCAGCGCCGCGGGGTCGGCCGCGACGCCGGGCAGCTGGTCCGCGGGGTCGAAGAGCTCGTCGGTATACGGCCAGACCTGGTCGAGGCCGGCCTGCATGCGCGCGTGGGACAGGTCCGTGCCGTCGCCGAGACGCAGCACCCACTGGGTCGCGTGGTCGCGGTGGTAGGCCACTTCCTTGACCGCCTTGCCGGCCAGCCCGGCCAGGGTCGGGTCGGCGCTGGTGAGCAACGCGGTGTAGAGCTCGTACTGATAGGCGGAGAAGACCAGCTGCCGCGCCATCGTGACGGCGAAGTCGCCGTTCGGGATCTCGACCAGCTGCACGTTGCGGAAGTCCCGGTCGTCCCGCTGGTAGGCCAGGTCATCCTCGTCACGGCCGGCACCCTCGACCTCGCCCGCGTAGCTGAGCAGGGTCCGTGCCTGGCCGAGCAGGTCGAGCGCGATGTTGGCCAGGGCCACGTCCTCCTCGATCTGCGGGGCGCGCGCCACCCACTCGCCGAGCCGCTGGGCCAGGATGAGCGCGTCGTCTCCCAGCGCCAGCGCGTACGCGGCCAGGGGCAGCAGTGTCCGGACGCCGGTCACAGGTGCTTGGCCCCCTCGGGCACGTCGTAGAAGGTCGGATGCCGGTAGACCTTGTCCGCCGCGGGGTCGAAGAACGAGTCCTTCTCATCCGGGTTGTTCGCGACGATCGCGGCCGACGGCACCACCCAGATCGACACACCCTCGCCACGCCGGGTGTAGACGTCGCGCGCGTTGCGCACGGCCATCGCGCCGTCCGGGGCGTGCAGGCTGCCGACGTGCTGGTGGGCTAGGCCGCGCCGGGCGCGGACGAACACCTCCCAGAGCGGCCAGCCGCGCTTGCTGTCGTCGTTCATGACGCGCGCACCTGTTGCTGGCTGGCGTGCTTATCCGCGTGTTTGTGCGCGTAGGCCTGGGCCGCCTCGCGGACCCAGGCACCGTCGTCATGGGCCTGGCGGCGCCGGTGCAGGCGCTCGGCGTTGCATGGCCCGTCGCCGCGGATGACGCGAGCGAACTCGTCCCAGTCGACCGCGCCGAAATCGTAGTGGCCGCGTTCGGCGTTCCAGCGCAGATCCTCGTCGGGGACGGTCAGGCCGAGCACCTCGGCCTGCGCGACGGTCATGTCGACAAAGCGCTGCCGCAGCTCGTCGTTGCTGAACCGCTTGATGCCCCAGGCGCTCGACTGGGCCGAGTGGGACGACTCCTCGTCGGGGGGCCCGAACATCATCAGCGACGGCCACCAGTAGCGGTTCACCGCGTCCTGGGCCATCGCCTTCTGATCAGGTGTTCCACGGGCGAGGGTGTGCAGGATCTCGAACCCCTGGCGCTGGTGGAACGACTCTTCCTTGCAGATGCGGACCATGGCCCGGGCGTACGGGCCGTAGGAGCAGCGGCACAGCGGCACCTGGTTCATGATCGCCGCACCGTCCACCAGCCAGCCGATCGCGCCGACGTCGGCCCAGTTGAGGGTCGGGTAGTTAAAGATGCTGGAGTATTTCTGCTTTCCGGCGTGCAGCAGGTCGAGGAGCTCCTCGCGGTCGATGCCGAGCGTCTCGGCGGCGCAGTAGAGGTATAGGCCGTGACCCGCCTCGTCCTGGACCTTCGCGATCAAGATGGCCTTGCGGCGCAGGCTGGGCGCGCGGGTGATCCAGTTCCCCTCGGGCTGCATGCCAATGATCTCCGAGTGCGCGTGCTGAGCAATCTGCCTGATCAGCGTCTTGCGGTACGCGTCCGGCATCCAGTCGCGGGGCTCGATGCGCTGGTCGGCGGCGATGAGCTGATCGAAGCGCTGCTGGGCGTCCTGGTCTTGCGGGCCGTCCGAGCCGCCCGCGGTGCCGGTGTCGTAGTTGCCGTACACGGCGCCTCCCGTCTCTCCCTCTGGCAGGCTACTCTTTACCGAACGTTCGGTCAATAAATAGGGCGGCTCGGGCGGGTGCGAGCAGGATATTTACGTGACGACCAGGCCGGCGGAACGTACCCTGGCCGTATATGCACGCTTCTGTCACCGTCACCCCCGTGCAGTTGCCCGAACTGCTCCTGCATGTCGCGGTGGTAAGGCCGGTTTTCATCTGGGGGCAGCCAGGCATCGGCAAGTCCAGCCTGGTCGAGGAGTTCGCCGCGCAGGTCGGACTGGAGTGCCACACGTTGCTGGGCACCCAGCTCGCGGCCGAGGATCTAATCGGCGTGCCGCGGATCATCGGGGAGGGAGACCAGGCGCGCAGCCGGTTCTGCCCGCCGGAGGCCATTGCGCGGGACGAGCCTTACGTGCTCTTCCTGGACGAGCTGAACGGGTCAAGCCATGAAGTGCAGAAGGCGTTCTACAGCCTGATCCTGGACCGGCGGCTCGGTACCTACACGCTGCACCCGCAGTCCGTGGTGATCGGGGCGGGTAACCGGAGCCAGGACTCGGCCATCGTGCGGCCGATGTCGTCGGCCCTGATCAACCGGATGGTGCACGTCCACCTGGTGAGCAGCCCCCGCGACTGGCTGGTCTGGGCGCGGCGCAGCGGCATCCACCCGTGGGTTATCGACTACATCAGCCAGCGCCCGGATCACCTGACGACGGCGCCGCCGCGGCATGAGGAGCCGTTCTCGACCCCTCGTGCCTGGCACATCCTCTCCGACCTGCTCCACTCCTACGGGGCCGGCTCGGCGACCGGACCGGAGATGCCTGACGAACTGCTGCGGATCCTCGCGCTGGGCACGGTATCGCCGTCGCACGCGGGGCAGTTCCGTGGTTACGTCCGCCAACTCCGGCACGCCTGGTCGCTCGACGCGCTGCTGAAGGGGACGATGCACTGGCCGTCCGATCCTGCCGAGCGCGATGTCTGCTACTTCCTGGCGCAGGGCTTGCGGGCCCGGCTGGCCAAGGAGCTTCCGGCGTCGCGGGCTCAGCTGGGCGGCGGTACGGTGCAGCTCGCTCATCGCGCGAAGGCCCTGCTTACCGAGCTGGCCGAGATCAGCGTCGAGGCCGCCCAGCTGGTCGTGGCCGATGCGCAGGACGGCGTGAGCGAGGACGGCAGCGACGCCCGGCTGCCGTCGTGGTTCATGGTCGAGGTGGTGCGCGACCTGCCGCGGCTGGCCGCCGCGCGCGACGGGGCCAAGGTCTAGCCGTGTCGGCAAAGGGGCGCCAGCCCCGGCGGCCCCGCGCTCGGTCCGACCCGGCCACCGAAAACAGGAAGCACGGCCTGGACCTCATCCGGCGGCACCCGCTGTTTGCGCCGCTGGCATACCGGGCCGTCTGGAGCGCCAGCCAGGATGATGACCGGTGCCCGCCGCAGGGGTGGGCCATGGCCACCAGCCTCGGCTACGTCTACCTGAATCCGCGACGGCGAGGCGAGCCGGAGGAGTGGGCGTGGGTCGCGGCGCACTGCCTGCTCCACCTGGGTTTCGACCACCTGGCGGAGCAGCACCTGGCGGGCTGGCGCGCGGCCACTGGCCTGCCGTCGGTCTCCGCGGCGCGCTCGGGCGCGGCCTTTGACGCGGCGTGGAACCTCGCCGCCTGCGTGACCGTCAACCGGTTCCTGTCTCACCTGAAGGTCGGCCGGCCGCCCGAGGGACTTGGCGGGCCCTCCAGCTACGATCACCTGGCCGGGGCCACCGTGGGCGAGGATGCCTTGGCGGAACGGCTGCGTTCCCTGGCCAATCCGCCCGACCTAGGCGGAGCCGGGACCGCGGGGCCAGGCGGTGACCTGCGCTGGGAGGGCGTTCCCTCGCCCCGGAGCTGGCGAGGGCCGGCGAACTGGCCCGACCTGCTCGCGGCCGGGCTGGCCAGCGCGGTCGGCGCCGCCGTGGATGTCGCAGGCGGCGTGACCGATCAGCTGGCGGGCGGGGACGGGCGCAAGACGCCGTGGCGGCAGGCGCTCAACTGGTTCATCTCCTCCTACCCGCTGCTGGGCGCGCTCGCCGCCGCGTTCAAGCTGGTCGAGGACGCCGAGGTGTGCCGGCTGCACGGCATCTCGGTCGCGGCGATCAGCCCAGCCGCCGCCGAGCTGTACGTTAACCCGCTGTGCGGGCTGGAAGATGGCGAACGCCGGTTCGTCATCGCCCATGAACTGCTGCACGCGGGGTTGCGGCACGACACCCGCAGCGGCGGCCGGGATCCCTGGCTGTGGAACGTGGCCTGCGACTACGTGATCAACGGCTGGCTGGCCGAGATGGCGGTGGGCGATCTCCCGGACAGCGCGCTGCACGACGCCTCGCTGCGCGGCAAGTCCGCCGAGGAGGTCTACGAAGAGATCGCCGCTGGCCGGCGCCGTACGTGGAAGCTCGCGACCTTGCGCGGCCCCGGGGCGTGCGACATCCTGCCCCGGCGGCTGGCCGGGGCGGCTGACCCGGCGTGGGGGGTGGATCTCGACGAGTTCTACCGGCGCTGCCTGGCCGATGGCATCGACTACCACCGCGGGCAGGGACGCGGCCTGCTCCCCGCCCGGCTCGTGGAGGAGATCCGCGCCTTGACGGAGCCCCCGGTGCCCTGGGACGTCGAACTGGCCCGGTGGTTCGATGATCACTTCGTGCCGGTGGAGCGGCGCCGCTCCTACGCCCGGGCGAGCCGCCGCCAGTCCGCGACGCCAGACATTCCCCGCCCCGGCTGGCACCTGCCGGAGGAGCTCGTGCAAGGCCGGACGTTCGGCGTCGTCCTGGACACGAGCGGCTCGATGGACCGGCGGCTCCTCGGGAAAGCCCTCGGGGCCATCGCCTCCTACGCGGTCACGCGGGACGTGCAGGCCGTGCGGGTGGTCTTCTGCGACGCCGAGGCACACGACAACGGCTGGATGCATCCGCTCGACATCGCCGGCCGGGTGCGGGTCCGCGGACGCGGCGGTACCGTACTGCAACCCGGCGTCGACCTCCTGGAGCATGCGCCGGACTTCCCGAAGGACGGCCCGATCCTCGTCATCACGGACGCCTGGATCGACCGGGTCCGGATCAAGCGGGATCACGCGTTCTTGATCCCGGCCGGAGCCGTCCTCCCCTTTCCGGCGCGGGGACCGGTGTTCCGCTTCTCCTGAGGAGCCCGCACGATCGCAGGTCACCCGTGCTGCCGGTCGGCGGCCGTCTCGGCGGCGCTGGTGGCCTTCAGCCCGGCCAGCAGTACGTTGAGGCGGTTCCGGATGGTCTGAGGTCTCGGGCCAGGAGATTACGCTTCGGGGAACGGAGGAAAATAGTGGTCATGGGTAGCGCGCCTCACGATCCCGCGACGGATAGACCGCGGGAGTGGCTGGCGTTGCCCGGTGGCGGGATTCGGCCGGTCGTCTCCGTTCCAGGCTCCGGCGGCATCGCCGAGCTGCTGGCTTATGGTGCATGGCTGGCCCGCTTGCGGCCGGCCTGCCGGTGCGGCAGGCCACGCCTGGGTTCGGGCCGGACCTGCGGAAGCGCGCAGTGCGTAGCCGAGCTCCGCGTACAGGAGGCCGGCACTTAGCCCGGGAGACTTGGCGAGTGCGGCCGTCCGGCCGTGGCCGTCTTAAGACGGCGGGCAGCTACCGGCGGTGATGTCTTGCTGCCACCCGGTCTTGTCGAGCGCGTACTCCACCTCGCCGAACTGGTCGCCGTCGATGGGGTAAGGCCAGGGCTGATGGAAGGTCCGCACCAGCTTCAGGCCTGCCTTCTCCATCACCCGCCGCGAGGCCGCATTTACCGCCATCGCCTCCGCCACCACCCGCTGCACGCCGTACTCGGTGAAGCCCTTGCGGATCAGCGCGCGCGATCCCTCGGTGGCATAACCCTTGCCCCAGGCTGACTTGCACAGCCGGTAACCGAGTTCGACCTGGCCGGGAGGGGAATCCTGACGCGGCCGGAAATGGAACCAGCCCAGGAATTCCCCGGTTGTCCTCTCGATGGCCGCCCAGAATCCATAGCCCTCGTACCGCTGGTAATAACCGAGGAATGCGGGCAGGACCTCGTTCTGGATCTCCTCACGGGACGTGGGCATCCCGCCGGTGACAAAGCGCATGACCTCGGGATCGGCATCCAGGTTCACCAGGTTGTCCGCATCCGCACTGGTGAACCGGCGCAGTACCAACCGGTCCGTCTCAAGGAAAACCTGCATCGTCCGCCCCTTCCGATACCGTACATGCCGTTTCCGCGGGGGACGCCTTGTGCATTCTTTCACGAGGCGCTTCCGCGGGAACGCCTTTACATGGCGCGCGCCGCCGGGGTTCCCGCGCTGAGCGGTAACGTTCCCGGAACGGTGCGGGCGTACGTTGTGGTTATGCGGGAGGCGCAGCCGGCCACGGGGCCGGTACGGTGACGACGGAGGTCGCGGCGCCCCGCTTCGGTGTGGCATCATCCGCGGCCGCGGTAGTACTGGTCGTCCTTGCTGTGGTGCTTGCTGCCGCCTCAGTGCCGCTTTACGCCCTGACGCACCAGAACTGGCAGGTGAACGGCGGTCAGAACATCGCTGTGGCCGTGCTCTTCTCGGCAGTGGGCTTCGTCATCGTCCGCCGACAGCCCCGCAACGCGATCGGCTGGATCCTGCTCACCGCCCCCGCTGGCCTCCAGCTGCTCCCGGCGGATGCCGCGTCCTATGCGCTGCTGGCTTACCGTCTGGGCCACCGCCTGCCGTTTGGCGCGGTCGCCCTGCTGCTGGAATATTCCTGGGCGCCGGCCATCGTCCTGCTCGGGCTCGCGATCCTGCTGTTCCCCGACGGGCGGCTCCCGTCGCCGCGCTGGCGCCCAGTGCTGTGGTCCTACCTGGCGGTGGTCGGGTGCTACGCGGGGGGCACATATGCGCTCGCGGCTACCGCCCTTACCGCGCGCCATGTACGCGTCGACTCAGACGGGAATCTCACGGCCATTTCGTCGGCCACCTTCTACTGGCTGATCTTCCCGGTGATCGCCGCCTTCATGCTGTCGTTCGTCGCTGCGCAGGTGCTGAGCTGGCGGCGCTCGTCGGGAGAGCGGCGCCAGCAGCTGAAGTGGCTGCTGAGCGGCGCCGCCGTCCTTGCCGTTTCCCAGATCATCTTCCAGCCGGTACTGGCGCGCTACCCGGATCTGCCTCAGGTCCAGCTGGTTCTCGGCTTTCTGGTCGGGCTCGGCGCGGCGGCGCTTCCGGCCAGCATGGCCGTGGCCATCTTGAAGTACCGGCTGTACGACATAGACCGGATCATCTCCCGGACCCTGTCGTACGCGATCGTGACCGGCCTGCTGATCGGGGTGTACACGGGACTGGTCCTGCTGGCCACCCAGGTGTTCCAGTTCCGCACTCCGGTGGCGGTGGCCGCCGCCACGCTCGCGGCGGCGGCATTGTTCAATCCGCTGCGGCAGCGGGTGCAGCGGGCGGTGGACCGGCGGTTCAACCGGGCCCGCTATGACGCCGACAAGACCGTGGCGGCATTCGCGGCGCGGCTGAAAGACGCCGTCGACCTAGACGCGGTCCAGGCCGACCTGGCCGGTGTGGTGCACCAGGCCCTGGAACCTGCCCACGTTTCGGTGTGGATGAGTCAGCGCTAGGGTTCGGGACTGGCTGGACCCCGGCCTGGGCGGGGGGCTGGGTCACTGCCGGTGCGGACGACGGCGATCACGCCGAGCAGTGCGGTGAGCGGGACGACCAAGGCGATGAAGTCGGCGCCAGTGAGGTTGCCCAGCGCGTCGAGAGCCCCGGCGAAGCCGATGACCAGGATGGCGACGACGACCAGGCCCCATCCGTGCAGGAACAGGCGCAGCGGGAACGGCGACGCGCCCGGGGTCACGTCGGGCACGGCGGTGACGGACTTCGTCTCGCGGCGCTCGGTGAGACCTTCGCGCACCCGGACGTGGAGCATCAGGTCGCCGGGCCGGTCGGCGATGAGGAGCAGTTCGTCGGAATGGGCGGGGTCGGGTGCCTGAGACACCGAGCCGCCGCCCGCGGCCCAGGTCACCGCCGTCCCGACGGCGGTCGGCCGGACGCGGTAACGGACCTGCTCGCCGACGACCACGGTTTCCGGGCCCTCGATGACCAGCTTCGCGGGCCTGGCGGCCGCGGGTCCCCGGCCTGCCTGGCCGCCGTTGCCTCCCGGGGCCCCTTGAGCCTTCTGGCCGGCCTGGGCCTCCCGGGCCCCGACCGCTTCCAGGGTCTCCTGCACTGCGGCGAGGGCGGCCTCGGGACCGGCGTGCCCGTTGAGCGGCTGCTCCGGCGCGGCCGGCTCCCTGGTCAGGATGAACTGGCGGCGGACCAGCAACTCGGCGAGCCGGATCTGGCGGGCGTGCACGCTCCAGGCCATGGCCACCACCGCCCCGGCGAGTCCCGCGGCCCCGAGCCCGAGCACGGCGGCGATGGCGGGTTGGCTGGCACCAGCGGTAGCGGCGGCGGCGAGCATGTCGTCTCCCTGATCGGACGATCGCGGCTGAATAGCCCGTCCGCTATTAAAACATATAATCGAAGGAACAGGAAATCCGGCCAGCGTATCGAAACGAACTTGCACGACAGAGGCGAGCCGGCTCGGTCGCGCCCGGTCGCCCGGGCGCGGCCCCCGTGAGCCGACGGTCGGCCCGCCTGGACGGGCCGGGTACCTCCGGTGCTCACGCCCGAACGGCGGCGACCGCGGCCCAGTGCTGCTCCAGGTGCGGCACGAGGTCCATGGGGCGCTCCTCGGGGAAGAACAGCCGGGCGCCGTCTACCGTGACCACGCGGGTCGTGCCGGGGATGGTGTCCCGCAGCCAGTAGGCCCAGGAAACGTCGAAGAACGCGTCGCCGGTGCCCCACACCACGAGAGTGGGCACGGTGAGCTCCCTAAGCTGCGGCGTCACCGCTTGCAGGTCGCCAGCGTCCAGGGAGACCAGCAGTCGCTCGAACTGACGGGCCCGCTCCAGCGTGCCGAAGCACGGCTCCAGGTAGGAACGGATCACGTCCCGGTCGATCCGGTCCAGGTGCTCGTACCCGGAGGCGAACGAGACCTGGGCGGCGGCCTCGAGGTCGGCGAACATCTCGACGGCGGACGGCGCGAGGTGGCCGGCCGCGGCGAGTTCGACGATCGGCTTGAAGGCGTCCGGCGGCAGGTTGTCGACGGTGTCGCAGTTAGTGAGGGTGAGCGTGGCCAGCCGCTGCGGATAGCAGGCGGCGAAGATCTGAGCGATGGCCCCGCCGGTGTCGTTGGCGACGAGATCGATCCCGTTGAGCCCGAGTACCTCGCAGAAGTCCTCGAGGCCCGCCGCCAGCGCGGCCAGGGACAGATCCTGCCCGGCGGTCACCGGGCTCTGGCCGTGCAGCGGGAGGTCGACCGCGATGCAGCGGCGCTGACCGCTCAGCGCGTCCATCACGTGCCGCCACAGGTAGGCGTTGGTGGCGATGCCGTGCACGAAGAGCGCCACGGGCCCGGCACCGATGTCGAGGTAGCTGATCTCGCCGGAGCGAGTCGCGGCGGTGTGCCGGTGGGCGTTGAGTTCGGATAGCTGCATTACGCTCGCCTTTCTAGACGATGCCTGATTGTTACTAGACCGACTGTCGGTTTATGCTAAACAAACCGACAGTCGGTCTGTCAAGGGCTTTTAGCCAGGATGAGGAGCGCGATGGACGGGTCCGACGCGGCGGACCAGGCGAACGCGGCGGACCGGCCGAACAGGAACGTCGCCCGCGGCGAAGCGACGCGGGGGCAGCTGCTCGTGATCGCCACGCGCATGTTCGCCGAACGCGGGTACGAGGACACCTCGATCGAGGCGGTGCTCCGGGAGGCCGGGGTCAGCCGGGGCTCCCTCTACCACCACTTCGCGAGCAAGGAGGCCCTGTTCGAGGCGGTGGCCGAGGAGGTCGAGACCAGCGTCGGGGCGCAGACCGTGGCCGCGGCGAGCGGTTCGCAGGGCCCGGTGGAGGCGCTGCGCGCCGGGTTCACGGCGTGGATCCGGCTCGCGGGCGATCCGGTGGTGCAGCGGATCTTGCTGATCGACGGGCCCTCGGTGCTCGGCTGGGAGCGCTGGCGGGCGATGGAGGAACACCACGCGCTCGGCCTGATCCGGGCGGTGCTGCAGATCATCGCGGACCAGGGGAAACTGCGGCAGGAGTCGGTCGGCACGCTGGCCCACATGCTGCTCGCGTCGGTCAACGAGGTCGCACTGCTGGTCGCCCGTTCGGACGACCAGCAGGCCGCGATGCAGGCGGGCGTCGACGCCATCGACGAGCTGCTGGGACGGCTGTTTAGGTAACGGCGCGCTGATTTAGCTAACGACGCACTGGCCTCAGGCCATCCGGTCGAGGATCTGCCGGACCAGCTCCATCGAGGTGTGCGGGTGCAGGAAGGCGAACCGGGCCACGGTCTGTCCCTCCCAG
>Ga0302181_10001578_pt1 | contig 16839 bp, 15 predicted proteins | sample I_Palsa_E3_3_FD_198786 | JGI IMG/M metagenome (GOLD analysis project Ga0302181, IMG submission 198786) | Peat permafrost microbial communities from Stordalen Mire near Abisko, Sweden - I_Palsa_E3_3 | ecosystem: Environmental > Terrestrial > Soil > Palsa > Peat permafrost | place: Sweden...
CCGCCGTTGCTGACCATCAACCGGACGACGACCTGCGAGGTCGAGATCGGCGGCGTCTCCCTCGGCCCCGGCGAGAGCATCACGCCCCACATCGGCTCGGCCAACCACGACGAGACCCGGTGGGAGGGCCCCGAATCGTTCGACATCTTCCGGCCCGCCGTGCCCCACATTGCGTTCGCCCATGGGCCGCACATGTGCCTCGGCATGCATCTCGCCCGGCTCGAGACGCGGGCCCTGCTCAACCGAGTGTTCGACCGTCTGCCGGACCTGACCCTCGACGAGGCCGGAGACGATCCGCACATCCGTGGCGACGTGTTCCGCTCGCCCACCTCGCTGCCGGTCACGTTCACCCCGGCGGCGTAGGGATCCCACCCGAGCGCGCGTCCGCTCAGGCGATCTGGCGCATCTCCACCTGGTCGCCGCTGGCGACGAGGACGGTCGAAACCATGGAGGGCGGGAACAAGCCGTGGGAGACGAGGCCCGGGACGGCGTCGAGCTCGGCGGCCAGTTCGGCTGGGTCGCCGACCTCACCGTGATAGTCGGCGATCACACCGCCATCGGGCGTCACCGGCACGTTGCGCAGCGCGACACCGGGCAGCGCGCGCAGCGTGGAGGCCAGCCCGAAGGCCAGGAGCTCGAGCGGAACCGGGGCGTGCAGCCGATCGACGGGTTTGTCGGAGGACACGATCACCACGAACCGATCGGCCGCCGCGGCCACGATCCGCTCCCGGGTCTGCGCCCCTCCTCCGCCCTTAATCAGCCAACCGCGCGGGTCGACCTGGTCGGCTCCGTCGATGGCGATGTCGAGCCGCTCGATGTCGGTGAACGACCGCACCTCGAGCCCCTCGGCCACCGCGAGCTGCTCGGTCGCGGGCGACGTCGCCGCACAGGTGATGTCCAGGCGGCGCGCCGCGAGGGCCGGGACCAACTCGGCCACCGTGGAACCGGTGCCCAGCCCGACCCACATGCCGTCCTCGACCAGGGCGGCCGCGGTCTCCGCGGCGGCGCGCTTCTCCGCCTTGATGTCGGACTCCCTCACGACGCTCCCCCGCTCAGCTGCGCGGGACGTCCTTCCACGGGAGCTCCTTGTCGGTCCGGACGTCGCCCGGAAGGCCCAGCACGCGTTCACCGAGGATGTTGCGCATGACCTCCGAGGTGCCGCCTTCGATGGAGTTCGCCCGGACCCGGAGGAACATCTTGCGCACGTCGGGCGAATTCATGCCGACGAGGTCGGGGCGGAGCATGGGGTATCCCGCCGGGAACAGCATGGCGTCATTGCCCAGCAGGTCCATGCAGAGGTCGTAGACCCGCTTGTTCTCCTCCGCATAGGCCAGCTTGGCCACCGAGCCCTCGGGACCGGGCGTGCCGGCCTTGCGGGTCTGCGCGGCGCGGGCGTTGGTCATCGACAGCGCTTCCATGCGGATGTAGCTCGAGACGAGCCGATCGCGCAGGGCGAGGGCATGGGCGGAGGTGTCCCCCTGCCAGCGCTCCTTCCAGATCCTGATGGCCTCGGCCACGGGCCCGCCGCCACGCCGGGTCACCGCACCGCCGATGGAGACCCGCTCGTTCATCAGCGTCGTCACCGCGACCCGCCATCCGTCGCCTTCGCCTCCGATGCGAGCCGAGTCGGGCAACCGCGCATCGGTGAAGAAGACCTCGTTGAACTCGGCCTCCCCGGTGATCTGGAACAGCGGCCGCACCTCGACGCCGAGCGCCCTCATGTCGACGAGGAACGCCGTCATTCCTTTGTGCTTGGGCACGTCGGGATTCGAGCGCGCCACGATGAGGCCGAACGACGAGATGTGCGCCAGGGTGGTCCAGACCTTCTGCCCGTTGAGGAGCCACTCCTCGCCGTCGCGCTCGGCCCGGGTGGAGAGCCCCGCCACGTCGGACCCCGCGCCCGGCTCGCTGAACAGCTGGCACCAGATCTCCTCACTGGTGAAGAGGGGGCGGAGGTAGCGCGCCTGCTGCTCGGGCGTGCCGTGGGTGACGATGGTGGGCGCGCACATGCCGTATCCGATGGGGTTGCGAGTGCCGGCCACCGGCGCGCCGCCCGCGTGCAGCCGCACCTGTGCCCGTTGCTGGTCCCCCGGCGTCAGGCCCAGGCCGCCCGCGCCGGGCGGGAAGTGCACCCAAGCCAGACCGCGGTCGAACTGCTCCCCGAGAAACACCTCTGGTGCAGTCGTCGCAGGTGGGAAGTCAGCCAAGAGGCCATCAACGAGCTCGTCGACGTTCGGACTCATGCCCGCACCCTATAGCGTGCTTGCGTGCGGGCACCTGCTGATCCCGGGCGTCGCGGGCGCCCGCAGCCGTTGCGCTGCGAGGCGGCGGCGGCGGCGGCGGCGGCGGCGGCGGCGGCGGGAGTCTGGCTGGCGTGACGGGATCGGTGACCCTGCCCGACGGGCGGCTGCTGGCCTACGAGGAGTACGGCACCGCGACCGGGTTTCCCGTACTGAGCTTCCACGGCGGTCTCAGCTCCCGGCTCGACGCGGCGCCCGCCCACCAAGCTGCCGTCGCCAAAGGCATCCGACTCGTCTCGCCCGATCGGCCCGGCATGGGCCTCTCCACCTACCAACAGGGCCGCCGTCTCACGGATTGGCCGGACGACGTCGCCCAGCTCACCGAGGCTCTGGGCATCGAGCGGTTCGCGGTGATGGGCTGGTCGGCCGGCGGCCCCTACGCCGCCATCTGCGCGGCGAAGATGGAGGGCCGCGTCACGGCAGTGGCGCTGCTCTCGAGCGCCGTGCCGCTCGACCTCTACGGCACGACCCGCGGGCTCAGCGTCGAGGACCGTGCTCTGCTGCTCCTCACGCGGCACACGCCCTGGCTGGCGTCGACCCTCATGAAGGTGAGCATCGTCAACGCCAGCAACGCCCGGCTGTTCCGCGCCATCGTGCGCTCGTTCCCTCCGGCCGACCGCACGGTGCTGTCCGAATGGGGACCGCCCGACCACGCGCTGGCGTTCGTCCGGGAGGCCATGCGCCAGGGCACCGAAGGCTGCGTGCAGGACTACCGCATCTTCGGAGATCCCTGGGGCTTCTCGCTCGAGGAGATCCACGTTCCGGTCGACATCTGGGAAGGCGGCGACGACCAGACAGGGCCGCCGGGCTACCGAGCCTTCCTCAAGCGCCACATCCCTCAGGCCTCGGTCAACGTCGTCCCCGGTGAGGGCCATCTCTCACTGTTGCCCCATGAGGCGCCGGCGATCTTCTCCGCGCTGCTGGGCGGCGACCACAACGCCGAGTCCACGGCCCACTGGAACGTGCGGTAGACGTAGGCCGTCGAACCGCGCCGACCTACAGACCGCCCCAGTTGGTGACCTGGACGGGAGCCACGATCGGGGTGCCGACGACGAGCTGGATCTGGTAATGGTCGCCCAGAGGGAGGTCCCGGGGGTTGCCGGTGTAGAGCATGGCCTTCTTGCCCGGCGAGGTGAAGAAGACCGTCACCTTCCCGGTGGCCGGGCCGACCTGCGTGGAGCTGAGCGGGATGCCCCACTCGTCGAAGAACTGGCCCAGGGTGAAGGACAGGGTCGTGCTGGGCGACTCGACGTGGATGATCCCGTCTTCGGCGTGCACGTGCAGCCAGTAGAAACAGCTTCCCGTCGAGACGAAGGGCCCGTTTGGGGTCTGCTGAGCCTGGAAGCCGGGAATCCCGATGCCGTAGGGGATCACCTGGGCCTTCCCGTTCACGAAGATCGTCAGGTGCGTGTGGACGTGGAGGACCAGTTGCTGGTTGGTCTGGCACTGCACCCCATCGATGGTCTGGCCCGTGGCGGCATTGAGCAGCGTGGCCAACTTCGGCCCCGTCGGGACAGGGACGGTCTCGGGACCCTTCGTCCCAGCGGGGGGCTGCACCCACGAGGAGGACATGGAGGCGGGAATGGGCTCGAGCGAGGCGAGGTGGGGGTCCGTGACGCTGGGCGGCTCGCTGTTCGAGCCCCCCGTCAGCCCGACCACCAGGACCACGACAAGCACAACAAGGATGGCGGCGCCGCCGACGCGGATGCCGATGCGCATGCGCTGGGCCCGGAGCTCCGCGGCGCGCCTCTCGGCGGCGCGCTGCTGGCTCTCCGCCCGGCGCTGGGCCTTGGACTTGCTTTGACTGGTCATTGCGGCGTCAGCGTAGCGAACCAGTCCCAGCGGAAGGCATCAACTCGCTCGAGTGGCCCCGCCCACTCGGGAGCCTCCCCTCCCCCCGTTCCGAGGGCGGCCGCGGCCTGCCACAGGTCGCCGTCCACGAAGGAGACGGTGATGGTCCGACCGTGCTCGGCATCGGAGAACTGCCAGGTGCCGGCCACCCCGTGCTGGTCCACCAGCCGCCCGGCGTCGAGCGCCGGCCCCACCACCACGTGGACCCCATGGGCCGGGCGGTAGGGCACCGCCTCGGGGGAGACGGCGACGCGGGGAGCGGCCCAACGGCCCACGACGGGAAAGGGGCCCGACAGCAGGGCGCGCCGGGCCGCGAAGAACCGGTCCTCGGCGTGCAGCCGCCTGGCCAGCGCGAAGAACTCGGGCACCACGGTCTCGTCGCGTAGGAGGTAGAGCGTCATGTAGTGGAACGCGTCCAGCAGACCACTCGTGGCGGACTCGGCCTCCCGGCAGCGTGGGGAGCGCACCCAGCGGCAGCCGAACTCGATCCCGTCGATGGTGAACTGCTCGGGCAGATGATCGAGCTGGTGCCAGGCGTTGTAGGCCTCGTGCGCCGACGGGTCGGTGACCTCGGTGAACGAGAAGAAACCCAGCACCCCCCGAGGCTATCCGGCGCCTGCTGCCAGACTCTCTTCGATGGCAGCGACGTCGGCGTTCCTCGACGGGCTCCGGGTGCTGGACCTGAGCATCTGGCGCCCGGGGCCGTACGCCACCTCGTTGCTGGTCCCGCTGGGCGCCGATGTGCTGAAGGTGGAACCGCCGGGCGGCGACCCCATGCGGTTCTACCCGGGACTCTTCGCCGCGGTGAACGAAGGCAAGCGCAGCCTCGAGCTCGATCTGAAGCGCGCGGACCAGCGCGCCCGGGTGTTGGAGCTGGCCACCCAGGCCGACGTGCTCGTCGAGGGCTTCCGCCCGGGGGTCCTGGCCCGGCTGGGCCTCGGCGAGGCGGCCGTGCGGGCGCTGAACCCGCGCATCGTCTACTGCTCCATTTCGGGCTACGGCCAACAGGACCCTCGCGCGTTGCTGCCCGGCCACGACGTGAACTACCAGGCCTGGTCGGGCGCGCTGACGCCCGAGGGTGGCATGGCGACCGAGGTCCCCCCGCTCCCGACCGCCGACCTGGCCTCCGGGCTGACGGCCGCCTTCGGCATCTGCGCCGCCGCGCTGGGCCGCGTCATCAGCGGCGAAGGGTCATACCTCGATGTGTCCATGACCGACGTGCTGGCGACCTGGACCGGTCCCGCCGGAGCGGGGACCGCGCAGCGGTCGCAGGCCGATCCGGCACCCGAACCGATGCCCGGCTACGGCCTCTTCGCCACGGCCGACGGCGGCCAGGTGGCGCTGGGCGTGGTCAACGAGCAGCACTTCTGGACGAGGCTGTGCGAGGAGCTCGCGCTCGACCCACTGGCCGACCTCGCCTTCGACGAGCGTCGGCGGCGCGGCGTCGAGCTGCAACAGGCGGTGGCGGATGCCGTGGCGAGCCAGCCCCGCGACGCGCTGGTGACCCGTCTCGTCGCCGCGGGCGTGCCCGTCGCGCCGGTGCTCGACCGTGAGGCGATGTTGGCGACGACCTCGTTCCCCGGCTTTCCGATCCGGCTTCCGCTCCCCCAGGTGGCGCGGCCCGTCCCTGCGCTCGACCAGCACCGTGGCGAGGGCTTCGCGGGGACCGGCCGATGAGCACGGGCCGGCGGGCCGGGTGCTGTTACGGTCCACCGGACGCATGACAAGGATCTCCGACCTGCTCCAGGCCAATGAGGCCTACGCCGCGGCACGGGCCAGCGTGGCCGACCCCCGTCCCGGCCGTCACCTCGCCATCGTCACCTGCATGGACGCCCGCATCGACGTCTTCGCCGTCCTGGGCCTGCACCTCGGGGAGGCCCACGTCATCCGCAATGCGGGCGGACGCGTCACCGAGGACGTGCTGCGCAGCCTGGCCCTGTCGAGCGGCGTCCTGGGCGTGGACACCGTGGTCGTGATGCAGCACACCAAGTGCGGTCTCCTCGGGGTCACCGACGCCCAGCTGCGAGAAATCACCGGGGCCGACCTGGGGTTCCTGCCGATCGACGACTTGGCCGTCGCGCTGCGCGACGACGTCGACGTCCTGGCCCGCACCCCCTATCTCTCCCGGCTCCGGTTGCTCGCCGGGTTGGTCTACGACGTGGAGAGCGGGCGCCTCGACGACGTGGTGCGCTGGGAGCGACCGGACTGACAGCACCCTGCTCGCTTCTTGGCGAGGCGGCGTCATCCGCTGTGTGACCAGCCAGGAGCGCATGTACAGTGCGGCGACCTGCTTCACCAGATCAGCGCCCGTGCGGTCGGGTGCCCGTCACCATCGGTGCACCCGGCCCTCGGCGTACGACCGGAGTCGACCCGAAGGAGCCTCAATGCCGGCCCACGACACCACATCCCCACAGTGCGCGGGCGGCGGATCGCCCCGGCAGGCGAGGAAACGGGGACACGCCCTCCTGGCGGCGCTGGTCGGCTGCCTGACGCTGGTGCCGGCTGTCCTCGCCATCTCCCCCGGGACGGCATCGGCCGCCACCTACCCGGACAACGTCGCCCAGCCGGTGAACTTCGGTGACGCCGGCTCCTTCGGCCCCGCCGGCGGGCTGACCCTGAACGCGCCCCCGGTCGGCATGGCCTCCACGCACGATGGGCAGGGCTACTGGATCGTTGCCGCCGACGGGGGCATCTTCAACTATGGCGACGCACCCTTCCTCGGATCCGCCGGCAACATCGCGCTCAACAAGCCGATCGTCGGCATGGCCGCCACCCCGGACGGTGGTGGCTACTGGCTCGTCGCTTCTGACGGCGGGATCTTCTCCTACGGCGATGCCCACTTCTACGGCTCGACCGGAGGGATGCAGCTGAACCAGCCCATTGTGGGCATGGCCGCCACCCCGGACGGTGGTGGCTACTGGCTCGTCGCTTCTGACGGCGGGATCTTCGCCTACGGCGACGCGCAGTTCTACGGCTCCACGGGTTCGATCCACCTCAACCAGCCGGTGGTGGGCATGGCGGCGTCGCCCGGAGGCAACGGCTACTGGCTCGTGGCATCCGACGGCGGCATCTTCAACTACGGCACCGCGCCCTTCCTCGGTTCGTTGGGGGGGACGCCGCTCAACGCACCCATCGTCGGGATGGCCGGCACCGCCAACGGCTATTGGCTGGCCTCCAAGGATGGCGGCGTCTTCAGCTACGGCGCTGCGTTCTACGGCTCCATGGGTGGCCAGTCCAACCCCAACCCGATCCGTGCCATCGTCGCCACGCCGACGGGGCAGGGCTACTGGCTGCTGCCGACCAGTCCCCCGCCGATTCCGCCCACGGTCCAGCTGGGTTCGACCGGACCGGCGGTGGCCTCCCTGCAAGCGCAGCTCTACGCCCTCGGCTATTGGGTCGACACGACGAACGGCTCCTTCGACGACAGCACGCAGCAAGCTGTCTGGGCCCTGCAGAAGGCCGCCAATCTCCCCCGCGACGGCGTCGTGGGACCATCCACCTGGGCCGCACTCGAAGCGGGTGTCGTCCCGCAGCCGCAGCCGGAGTCGGGCTACGAGATCCAGATCAACCTGGCAGACGATCTGATCATGGTCGTCAACAACAACCACCTCCTGTGGACGCTCAACACCTCGACCGGCGGTGGCTACACCTACACCGAGGACGGGCAGACCGATGTGGCGACCACGCCCACCGGCGTGTTCAACACGTTCCGCACGGTCGACGGCTTGGTGACGGACTCGCTCGGGACCCTGTGGATGCCGCGGTTCTTCTACGAGGGCTACGCCATTCACGGCGACCCCGAGGTGCCGCCGTACCCGGTGTCGCACGGCTGTGCGCGCATCAGCAACGAGGCCATCGAGTGGGTCTGGGCGGCCAACATCGACCCCGTCGGGACGACCGTCTGGGTCTACTGATCCCACCGGAGCTCTTCGCGCCATGGCCTACACCAAGGGACTGCACGAGGTGGCGGACGGCGTCTGGGCCTATCTGCAACCCGACGGCGGCTGGGGCTGGTCCAATGCGGGCCTGATCACGGGGGACGACGAGTCCCTGCTGGTGGACACCCTGTTCGATCTGCGCCTCACGGCGGAGATGCTGGAGCAGATGCGGGCCACGACACCCGCAGCCGAACGCATCAGGACGGTGGTCAACACGCACGCCAACGGCGACCACTGCTACGGCAACGCCCTCCTGGGGGACGCGGAGATCGTCTCGACCGCGCGCTGCGCCGAGGAAATGCTGCAGCTGCCACCCGCCACCATGGCGGCACTGCTGCGCTCGGCGGACTCGCTGGGCGCGGCCGGCCAATTCGTCCAGAGGATCTTCGCCCCGTTCTCCTTCGAAGACGTGCCCCTCGCCGTGCCGACCCGCACGTTCGAGCAGCGACTCGACCTGCACGTGAGGGGCCGCACCGTGTCGCTCATCGAAGTCGGACCTGCCCACACGGACGGGGATGCCGTCGTCTCTCTGGCGGAGGAGGGCATCGTCTTCACCGGCGACATCCTCTTCCACGGCGGCCACCCGATCGTCTGGTCGGGGCCGGTGGCCAACTGGATCGCGGCCTGTGACCGCGTCCTCGCCCTGCAGCCGACTGTGGTCGTGCCGGGTCACGGTCCACTAGCGACCCCCGCCGCGCTCGTCGATCTCAAGGAGTACTTCGAGCTCCTGACCAGAGAAGCCAGGACGCGCTTCGAAGCCGGAATGAGCCCGCTCGACGCGGCACGGGACATCGACCTCGGGCCCTACACGGGTTGGAGCGAGGCGGAACGGGTCGTGGCCAACGTGCACGCCCTCTACCGCGACTTCGGTGACCCGTCACCGTCTGACGCGTTGACCCTCATGGGTGAGATGGCCGCCCTGGCCGGCTGACCAGGCCGACCGCCCGCAGGACTACCGAACCGGCTGTCCGGGTACACAACCCCGGTGGAGACCCGCACGGCGCCCCTGATCGGTGGGCGATACCGCATCGACGGCCTCCTGGGCGAAGGTGGCATGGCTCGCGTGTTCGGTGCCTTCGACGAACGTCTCGAACGCCCGACGGCGGTGAAGATCCTGCGGGCCGAGACGCGAGCCCTTCCCGGCATGCGGCAGCGCTTCCAGCAGGAAGCGCTCATCGCAGCACGGCTCGTCCACCCCCACATCGTCGCCGTCCTCGACTTCGGCGAGGAGCACACGTCCTCCTACCTCGTGATGGAACGCCTGCCCGGGAGCACGCTGCGCGACGAGATCATCGCCCGAGGGCCCCTTTCGCCCTCGCGCGTCCTGCTCGTGGTGGCCGAGACGCTCGACGCCCTGGCCGCGGCCCACGCGCGGGGGGTGTTGCACCGTGACATCAAGCCCAGCAACATTTTGCTGGAGCAGGACGGGCACACGAAGATCACGGACTTCGGCATCGCCAAGAGCTTCGACCTCGGGGCGAGCCCGACTCTGCTGCGCGACGACGCGACGATGACAGGGGTCGTCCTGGGCACACCCGGCTACCTCGCCCCCGAACGCAGGTCGGGTCAACTGGCGACGGTGCAGTCGGACCTCTACGCGGTCGGGGCGGTGATGGTGGAGGCGTTGCTAGGGCGGCGACTCGGTCCCGAACCCGTCCCCGCGGGGTCCATCCCACCTCCCCTGCGCGACGTCGCCCGGCGCGCCACGGCCACCGATCCGCGTCGTCGCTTCACGTCGGCGAACGAAATGCTGCAATCGCTGCGGATCGCTGCTGGAGAGCCCACCCGCCCACCCCGTACGCAACAGGCAGCTCCGGCCGCTGACGCGACGGCCCGCACCGCAACGCAGGGCACCGCGACGTTCGTCGCGGCGCGCCCGGAGCCGGAGCGCCACGCCAGGGCTCGTCTGCGCCTGCTCGCCCTGGCCACGGTCGCTGTGCTGGCCCTTGCCGGCGGCGTCTTCGTCGTGCTCGGCAACGGCACGCAGCCGACGGCGCCGGCCGTGACTACCTCGAAGCAGCATGTGCGGACGCAAGCGCTGACCCGGCAGGTCCCCAAGGAGACGGACACCGAAGGTGCCGCCCTGACCGCACTCGCCGCAGCTCTCGCCAACGGGGGGCTGCCGGGCGATGGCGCACTGGCGAGCGCCCTCAAGGAGACAGCCGCCCAACCACCGGGGGCGGCGCGGCAGTCCGCCGCCCAGCAGGCGCTCTCTCTCGCCGGAGTACTCCTCGGAGGCGGCGGCATCACGTCGGAGCAGCACCAGGACGCGGTGAACGTCCTGCAGGCGGCCGGCGCGACCGTGCCGACCACCACGACCACGACCACCACGACGACCACCACGACCGCGCCCACGCATCCCTTCCGGGCGCCGTTCTTCCAAGACCACCGGCACGGTCACGACCAGGGGTACGGCGGAGGAAATAAGGGGTAGCGAGAGCGCCGGGACTACGCTGCGTCGCCGAGGCAGAAGGGGACCGATGCAGATGCGCCGAGGCCGCAGGAGCTCCCGCCGGTGAGCGGTGCCGACACGTCAACAGCGGCGTCGTTCGAGGCCGACGCACTGCGTCAGAAGTACCAGGCCGAACGGGACAAGCGGATGCGCCTGGACGGCAACGACCAGTACGTCGAGGTGACCGGGCCCTTCGCGCACTACCTCCAGGACCCTTACACACAGCTGATCGAACGCCCCGCACTCGTCGACGATGTCACCGTCGCCGTCATCGGCGGAGGCTTCGCCGGGCTCATCACCGGCGCTCGGTTGGCGCAGGCCGGTATCGCCGACTTCCGGATCATCGAAAAGGGGGGCGACTTCGGCGGCACGTGGTACTGGAACAGGTACCCGGGCGCACAGTGCGACGTCGAGTCCTACGTCTACCTCCCGCTGCTGGAGGAGACCTCGTACGTCCCCAGCGAGAAATACGCGCGAGCTCCGGAGATTCTCGAACACTGCGGGCGCATCGCTCGGCGCTTCGACCTGTACGACCGGGCATGTTTTTCGACAGAGGTCACGGCCATTGCGTGGGATGAGGCCCGCTCCCGTTGGACCATCCTCACCAATCGAGGCGACCGCATGTCGGCCCAATTCGTGGTGATGGGTAACGGCCCCCTCCACCGGCCGAAGCTCCCCGGTATCCCGGGCATCGAGGCATTTGCCGGCCACGCCTTCCACACGAGCCGCTGGGACTACACCTATACCGGAGGCGACTCCAACGGCGGACTGTGGGGCTTGGCCGACAAGCGCGTCGGGATCATCGGCACCGGCGCCACGGCGGTGCAGGTCATTCCGCACGTTGCCGCATCCGCTCGTCAGCTGTTCGTGTTCCAACGCACCCCTTCCTCCATTGACGTCCGCGCCAACCGGCCGACGGAGGCGTCCTGGGCGGCATCGCTCGCTCCCGGATGGCAGAGGGACAGGATGGAGAACTTCACGCTGCTGACCTCCGGCGGGTACGCCGAAGAAGACCTCGTGATGGACGGCTGGACCGACATCATCGGCAAGCTGGTCACGAGACTGCGCGACCAGCCCACCGGAGCAGGCCAGGACCTGGCGAGCATGCTGGAGCTGGCCGACTTCGAGAAGATGGAACAGATCAGGTCACGGGTGGATGCCATCGTCACGGACCCGGTGACCGCCGAGGCCCTCAAGCCCTGGTACCGGCAGTTCTGCAAGCGGCCCTGCTTCCACGACGAGTACCTCCAGGCCTTCAACCGCCCGAACGTCTCGCTCGTCGACACCGATGGGCGCGGAGTCGACTCGATCACCCGCGACGGGGTGATGGTCGGCGATCACCACTACGAGGTCGACTGCCTCATTTATGCCACCGGGTTCGAGGTAGGGACCGACTACACGCGACGGGCCGGCTACGACATCATCGGCTCACGCGGCTGGAGCCTCTCGGAGCACTGGGGCAATGGCATGCGCTCCCTGCACGGGATGCATGTGCACGGCTTTCCCAACATGTTCGTCCTCGGTCACACCCAAGCGGGCTTCACGGTCAACTACCCGCACCTCCTCGAGGAGTCGAGCGGCCATGTCTGCCACGTTCTCCGCCATGCCATCGACCACGAGCTCTCGATGGTGGAGGCCACCAGCGAGGCCGAGGAGGAGTGGCTGGTGCAGCTGAGCGAGTCGGCCCGGGACATCCGCGCCTTCCAGGACCAGTGCACTCCCGGCTACTACAACAACGAGGGCCGCGCCGCTACCGGCGGCTTCCTCGGCAACTCCTACGGCAAGGGTCCGATGCCGTTCTTCCAACTCCTGGCCGACTGGAGGGAGTCCGGCGCCTTCGCCGGACTCGAACTCCGGGCCTGACGCACCCGTCGCCGGCCGAGACGAAGGGCCCGCTGCGGCCCGAGTCCGAACCCCGCAATGAAATACTCTGGCCGCGGCGCGTGGACCAACGACGAGCCGCGGCCCATTTCAGGGGAACGGAGATTCGATGACGAGCGTGCTCATCCTCGGTGCGGGCTTTGCCGGCCTGGAACTGGCCACGGTGCTGTCGAGCGAGGTGCCCGACGAGGTCGACGTGACCATCGTCGACAGCAGCGACGCCTTCGTGTTCGGCTTCTCGAAACTCGACCTGATGTTCGGGCGAGCGGATCTGGCCGGCGTCCGCGTCCCTTACGCCAATCTGGACAAGCCGTCTGTGCGCTTCGCTCAGGAGACGGTCATCACCATCGACCCGGAGCGTCGACGCGTCACCACGGACGCGGCCACCTACGAGCCGGACATCCTCGTCGTGGCGCTCGGGGCGGACCTCGACCCGGCGGCGACGCCAGGGTTGGTCGAGGAGGGCTCGGAGTACTACACGGTCGAGGGAGCGGCACGAGTCAGCCAGCTCCTCCCCGCGTTCGAAGGGGGCGACGTCATCATCGGGGTGCTCGGGAACTTCTTCAAATGCCCGGCCGCACCGTTCGAGACCGCGCTCATGCTCCACGACTACCTGGAAGGGAACGGGCGCCGGTCCGCGTCGACCATCTCGATCGTCAGCCCGATGGCAACGCCGATACCCATCTCACCCGAGGCCTCGGCCGGCATCCTCGAGGCGATCGGCGAACGGGACATCGCATGGCGGCCCCAGTCCAAGGTGACCTCCCTCGATCCGACAACCAAGACCGCCACCTTGGCGGACGGCGACACGATGCCGTACGGGCTCTTCCTCGGCGTCCCGGTCCACCGCGCCCCCAAGGTCGTCGAGGACTCTGCGCTCGCCGAGGATGGCTGGATCGCCGTCGACCCCCGGACCTTCGCGACGAAGTTCGAAGGGATCTACGCGGTGGGCGATGTCACCAGCGCCCCCGTGCCCCGGGTGGGCGCCATAGCCGAGGGGGAAGCCCGCACGCTGGCCGAAGTCCTCATCCATCAGATCAAGGGCGGCGACGCACCGGAGGACTACCGCGGCAAGGCGACCTGCTACATCGAGTTCGGTGGGGCGAAGGTGGCGCGATTCGACGCCAACTTCCTGTCCGGTCCCACTCCGTTCGGCACCTTCACGCCCGCATCGGAGGGCATCGCGGCGTCCAAGGTCGAGTTCGGCGCCTCCCGGCGGCGGCGCTGGTTCGGCATCGACTGACGACGGACGACGTCTAGGGAAGCGCCGGTGTCGGCGGAAGATCGAGCGGTGTCAGGCGCCGGCTGCCGGCGAGTGCGTCAGGAAGTCCCGTACCACGGCAACGAATGACACATGATCGTCGACCCAAGGAAAGTGCCCCACCCCCGGCAGGACCTCCAGGCTGGCGTTGCCGAGGAGCGCAACCAGCTCGCGCATCGACGCTGAGGTGGGCCAGATGTCGTACTCCCCCTCCACCAGCAACACCGGCGCCACCAGCGCAGCCAGCCGCTCGGGCAACTCCGGGTCCGGCTCGAAGCCCTCGTAGAAACCCTCCGTCGCTGGCGCCGCGAATTGAGCGGGCTCGGCCGCGGCCTGCGCCTGTGACGCGGCATCCCACTGCCCGTACAGCAACGGCGCCGCCAGCCAGCGGTACCGCTCCAGATCCTGCGGCGTTGGCGCATCGGCGTACAACGCAGTGACCGCTTCGTCGTACCAGGGCTCGTCCGCGCGTAGCGCAAGCACCCCTTCGACGTCGAGATTGGAAGAGATGTCGACGACGCGCAAGGACGGACCGACCAACACGAGGTGATCGATCCGGTCCGCGTGCGCGGCGGCGTAGAGCAGGCAGATCCCGCCGCTGGCCGAGTGCCCGAACAAGTCCATCCGGTCCAGCCCGAGGTGGACGCGCAGCGCTTCGACATCTTGCACGAGCTGATCGACCCGGTACGTCGCTGGATCTCGTGGGACCTCCGATGCGCCAGTGCCGCGGTTGTCCAGGAGAATCAAGGTGCGGTGTTCACTCAAGCCACCCAAGTCGCCCAGATACTCGACGGCCTGACCCGGACCACCGGGGATGCACACCAGGGGTGGCCCTGAGCCATTCACTCGATAGGCGAGCTCCGTGCCGTCCCAGGATCGGAAACGCGGCATACGCCCGAGTTTGGCATGCGACCCGGTCGCAGGCGCTCAGGCGCGTACGTCAGGCCGCCCGCGGCCGAGTGCCTCGCCTCTCGCGCTCTGTGAGACCGCCCCACACTCCGTGGGAGCTCGGATTCTGTTCGGAATAGTCCAAGCACTCGGTCCGCACCGGACACCCGCCACAGATGTCACGAGCTCGAGCGAGATCGGCAGGGGTCTCAGGGAAGAAGTAGCGAATGCCCTGGCCCAGACACGCCGCTTTTTCCCACCATTCGAAGACCGCCACGCATTGAGGCTACTGGCGTCGGCAGGCGGTTCAAACTGAACGCACTGCTACAACTGCGTCCACTGCACCGATGGAGCGAATCGGAGAGCGCAGATGGAGGGAGGATCTGCCGGTGAGGATGGTGGGCCGTACAGGACTTGAACCTGTGACCCCTTGCGTGTCATGCAAGTGCGCTACCAGACTGCGCCAACGGCCCGTGGAGTAATACCCTACCACCGGGCCAATTCGCCCCAGGGTTGCCCGCCGCCTCTCCCACCCCGGCGAAACGGCAGGATCGTCCCTACAATTGGGACCGTGACCCACACCGAGCGTCCAACTGGCAATCGCCAAACCGTCAACCCGCTCCCCCATCTCGAGGAACACCTCACCCGCATCGCCGAGGACGGCTACACCATCCTGCCTGACGCCATCGAACCGAAACTGGTCGACGAAATCGGCGAGGCACTCCTCGACCTGGAGCAGGACTTGGGCACTGTCCCGGCCGACAACCTCTTCGAAGGGGTACGGACCATACGGGTGTACAACCTGCTCGTCCACGGCCCCACCTTCGAGAAGATCCCCGTCCACCCCGGCGTGCTGCCCGTGGTGGAGGCGGTGCTCGATCCGGGCCTCTTGATCTCGTCGCTGTCCTCCATCGCCATCGGGCCCGACGAGCAGGCCCAGCCGATTCACGCCGACGACCAACTCATCCCGCTGACGCGACCGCACGTGCCGATCATCTGCAACACAATGTGGGCCATCACGGACTTCACGGAGGACAACGGGGCCACCCGCCTTGTCCCCGGGAGCCACCTCCGCGACGAGCCGCCGAACCCGCTCGAGCACTACGAGACCATCGCCGCCGAAATGCCCAAGGGCAGCGTCCTGGTGTGGGTCGGGAGCCTCTGGCACGGGGGCGGCGCCAACCGCACCGCCACCCGCCGCGTGGGCATCGCCATGAATTACTGCGCCGGCTACATCCGCCAGCAGGAGAACCAGCAGCTGGGGATCCCGCCGGCCCTGGTGAAGACCTTCCCCCGCCGACTCCAAGAGCTGATCGGCTACTCGGTTTACAACGGCCTCGTCGGCCACATCGACAAGAAACACCCGGCCAAGGTCGTCCTCGCCGAGGACGAGGGGGTCGACATGGTCTGGGATCTGCTCAAGACCTGATCGGCCTCAGGCTGCCGGTAGCGCGACGGGGGCGACCGGCCAGACGTAGTCACGGGGGTCGATGGGAATCATCCCTTCGGCCCGGCGCCACAAGTCGTAGTTCTTTGTCCACTCCCGGTGCCAGTCGATCTGGTCGTTGTGAAGGCGCTCCAGATCGCAGCCCCACAACGCGTCGTAACGCGTGGCCAGGGCGAAGACGACCTCGATGGCGGCGGTCGCGTCGGCCGAGGCGTCGTGCGCGTTCCCGATGTCGATCCCGTAGTGCGCGCAGAGATCCACCAGCGTGCGTCTGCCCTTGCGATCCGGATCGAAATGGCGGTCGATGACGACGGCGTCGAGCACCGGCCCGCACCACCCCCGCTCGATGGGCCCCGACCCACAGAGGTCGCGCGCCTGTGTCTCCAGGATGGTCAGGTCGTAGTCGAGTTTCATCCCGACCAACGGCACGCCCCGCGCCGACGCAGCGATCACCGCATCGGACACCAGGGAGATCGCCGCACGGAGCGGCATGCCTTCGTCGCGTGCCCGCTCCGTCGAGATGCCGTGGACCGCAGTCGCCTCGGGCGGGATCTCACGGCCCGGGTCGATGAGGCCGGACCAGCTCCGGATCACGACGCCCTCCACCACCGACACCAGCGCGTAGGACACCGGGACGTCGTTGAAACGATCGATCCCCGTCGTCTCGAAGTCGAGACCGAGCAACTCGCCGGCCGGCCATGCACCCACGCAGCCGAGCATGGCAGCGGGCTGTCACACAGCGGCGGATGCTCCCGCCCGGCGACCGCCCCCCGAGCCCGTCGGCCCGCCGCGTCGCAGTCCCCGTTGCTACGGTCATCCGG
>Ga0302181_10001579_pt1 | contig 16837 bp, 15 predicted proteins | sample I_Palsa_E3_3_FD_198786 | JGI IMG/M metagenome (GOLD analysis project Ga0302181, IMG submission 198786) | Peat permafrost microbial communities from Stordalen Mire near Abisko, Sweden - I_Palsa_E3_3 | ecosystem: Environmental > Terrestrial > Soil > Palsa > Peat permafrost | place: Sweden...
TCGTCAAGATCGTCGGCTCCGATCCCCATGGGGCGGGCCCGCGGCTGCTGGACGGGCTGGTCGCGGACCCGCTGGTGGAGAGCTTGCTGTTGGTGCATGACCTGCACCCGCTCGACATCGGCGCCCGTGCCCAGCGCGCCATCGACCAGGTGCTGCCGCAGTTCGGTTCGCATCCCGGCCAGGTCAGCTACCTCGGCATCGATGATCAGGGCGTGATTCGCCTGCGGATGGAGGCGGCTGGTCACGGCTGCGGGTCCGCGCCGGACGCGGTCCGGGCCGCGCTGCAGGAGGCGGTGACCGGAGCCACCCCCGATGCCGCCGGGGTCGACGTCGAGGTCGTCGAGGCGCCGGCGGAACTGCCGCTGCTGCAGATCGGCCGGCGGCCGGCCGGACTCCAGGGGGCCCGGTGACCACCGGTCTTCGCCGCTTCGCCAAGCGGGCGGCCGGTACCCAGCGGCTGCCCGCATTGGACAGCGTTCCTGGCCTGGCCGGCCACCGGAGCCAGGACGACGCCGCGGCCTTGGGGGTTGAACACTGCGAGCTGTGCCGCGAGGTGCTTACCGACCGGCACGGGCACCTGGTGGACACCGACAAGCGGTCGCTGGCCTGCGCCTGCCGCGCGTGCTACCTGCTTTTTACCCAAGAGGGCGCGGGCGGCGGCCGCTACCGCGCGGTGCCGGAGCGGATCTACCATGACCCGGGTCGGCCCCTGTCCGACCTGGACTGGAACGACCTGCAGATCCCGGTCGCGATGGCGTTCTTCTTCTACAACTCGGCGATCGGCCGGGTGGTGGCGGGTTACCCGAGCCCGGCCGGCCCGACCGAATGCGAGCTCGACCTGCAGGCCTGGGACAGGATCGCCGCCGAGCACCCGCTGCTCACCGAGATGGCCCCCGATGTCGAGGCCATCCTGGTCAACCGCACCGACCTCGGCAACGAGGTCTTCCTGATCCCGATCGACATGTGCTACTCGCTGGTGGGCGAACTCCGGATGTACTGGACGGGCTTCGACGGCGGCGCCGAGGTGCGCACCGCGATGGCGACATTCATGACCGGCTTGCGGCACCGTGCGGTCGCGCTGGAACGACAAACCGCCGGCCAGGAGCTGGGACACTGAGATGGCAGACCTGATCTTCGGCTGTACCGGCGCGACCGCCGAACGGTACGCGGTGACGCCGACGCTGGCCTTCCAGCTGACGGTGACCGAACGTTCCGGCGTGCGCATTCACGCCATCGCCCTGCGCTGCCAGATCCGGATCGAGCCGCACCGCCGCCGGTACTCCGCGACCGAAGCGGAGCGGCTGCACGACCTGTTCGGGGACCCGTCACGCTGGGCCGACACGGTCAAGCCGATCCAGCTCGCCACCGTCACCACCATGGTCCCCTCATTCACCGCGGTGACCGAGATCGAGCTTCCCGTCCCGTGCACCTACGACCTGGAAGTGGCCTCGGGACGCTACTTCGCGGGCCTGGACGACGGCACGGTCCCGCTGCTGATGCTGTTCAGCGGGACCGTCTTCATCGCGACCGAGCAGGGCTATTCGGTCGAGCTCGTGCCGTGGAGCGCCGAGGCCTCCTACCGGATGCCGGTCACCGTCTGGAAAGAGCTCGTCGCCGCGCACTTCCCTAACAGCGCGTGGCTGCGCTGCAGCCTCCAGACGCTGGACGCGATATCCGCGTACAAGGCGCAGAACGCGCTGCCGACCTGGGATGCCACCCTGAACGCCCTGCTGGCCGCGGCGCAGAGCCCGCACGACGGGACCGATGCGGGGACCCCGGAGGTGCCCGGAAGTCTGGGCGGGCCGGCCGGGCTTCCGGGAAGTCCGGGCGGGCCGGCCGGCGCCATCGGCGAGGCGAGGCAGCCATGAGCCTCGACGCCGTACGCCGTATCGCCGACGCGGTCCTGTACGAGGGATACATCCTGTACCCCTACCGGGCGTCGGCCCAGAAGAACCGCAGCCGCTGGCAGTGGGGCGTGGTCATGGGACCCGGATTCGCGGCCGCTGACCCCTCCGAACGCGACTTCACGCAGGCCGAGATCGTCCTCGAGCACTCCGGCCAGCCGTCCGTTCAGATAATTCTTCGTTTCCTGCAGGTGCAGAGGCGTAGCACCGAGGCGGCCGAGCCCGGCGGCCGGGCACAGACCTGGGACGAGGCGGTGGAGCGGGAGATCACGTTCACGGTCGGCCGGGATGAACTGCTCGGGGCGGGCCACGTCCGCGACTTCGCGGTCGACGGCGGCGAGGAGCGCGAGCCGATCGCCGGTGACACCGGGACCTCCTGCGCGGTCCGACGCCGGGAACCGCTGGCCGGCTTGGTGTCCGTCCGGGCGTTCCCGCTCGAGGGCCCTTGGCAGGCGGTACGGCTGCGGGTGCGGGTGGAGAACCGGACCGCGGCCGAGCCCGTCCCGGAGCGCCGGGAGGACGCGCTGCCCACCGCGCTGGTCGCCGCGCACGTGATCATGACGGCCGCGGGCGGGGAGTTCATCTCGATGATCGACCCGCCGGAGTGGGCCAAGACGGCCGTGGCCGAGTGCGAGAACATCGGCGGCTGGCCGGTGCTGGCCGACCCTGACGGGGGGCGGGACATCATGCTGTCCTCGCCGATCATCTTGTACGACCACCCCGAGGTCGCGCCGGAAAGCCCGGGCGAGCTCTACGACGGCCTCGAGATCGACGAGATCCTCACGCTGCGCACGCTCGCGCTCTCCGATGACGAGAAGCTCCAGGCCAGGGCCACCGATCCTCGGGCGGCCGCGCTGATCGACCGGGTCGAGGCCATGGACGCCGGCGACATCGTCAAGCTGCACGGCACGGTCCGCTCGCCGCGCCCGGCCCCGTCCGGCTCGGCTCCCAGCGGGATTCCGGGCGCGGGGACCATGGTCGCGCGGACCAACGCCGCGGGCGAGTCGGGTTGGATCGGCGATCCGGACGTGCCCTGGTGGGATCCGGGTGCGGACGCGTCCGTGTCCCCCGACACCGACACCGTGGACATCGGCGGCCACCAGATCGGGCGCGGCAGCCAGGTGCGGCTGCGGCCGGGTAACCGCCGCAGCGATGCCCAGGACATGTTCCTGATCGGGCGGGTCGCCGAGGTCCAGGCCGTGCTGCTGGACGTGGACGACAACCCGTACCTGGCCGTGGCCCTGGCCGACGATCCCGACCAGGATCTGCGCATCGCGCACGGGCGCTTCCTCTACTTCAGCGTCGACGAGGTCGAGCCGTGCGAGGCGACGTCATGACCGGGCGGACGCTGGTGGCGGGCGTGGGCAACGTGTTCCTGCGGGACGACGCCTTCGGGGTCGAGGTCGTCCGGCTGCTCGGCGAGCAGCCGCGAGATGACGGCGTGGAGATCCGCGACTTCGGCATCCGCGGCGTCCACCTGGCCTATGAGCTGCTCAACGGCTGCGACCTGTTCGTGCTTATCGACGCGGCGCCGCGGGGCGCGGCGCCAGGCACGGTCAGCGTGGTCGACATCGAACTGCCCGACCCCGCGTCGCTGACCAGCCCGGTCATCGACGCGCACAGCCTGACGCCGGACAGCATCTTCGCGCTGCTCGCCTCGCTGGGCGGCCGGCCCGGGCGAAGCCTGCTGGTGGCCTGCGAGCCTGCCGACGTCAGCGCCGGCATGGGCCTGACCGAACCGGTGGCCGAGGCCTTGCCGCACGCGGTGCGGGCGGTGAAAGAAATCCTGGCCCAGGCGAGCCCGGACGAGCCGAACGCCGGGAGCGCAACGGACTTACCAGAGAAATCACGACACAGGGAAGGGAGGTGCGCGGGATGCTGAGCAGGCTAATCAAGGCGGCGGTCATAGCCGCCGTGCTGGCGCTGGTGATCGACTCACTACCTGACATCAAGCGCTACCTGGAACTACGTGAGATGTTATCCGCCCGCACCGGAGAGGAAGTGATGGGCGTGGAAGTAGTACTTGGTTTTGTCGTCGGTTACCTGGTCGGCACCCGCCAGGGACGGGAAGGCCTGCAAAAGGCGCTGGACTCGGCGCAGGCCATCATGGCGTCGGATGAGACCCGGCGGCTGCTGGGCGAGGGCCTGGCCGCGCTGGAGTCGGTCACCGCCCCGGTCCTGGACCGGGTAAACGGAAAATCTAACGGCAAGGCGGCGCTTTTCGGCACCGTGCTGGACGAAGTCCTCGAGCGGCGGCAGGCGCGCCGCGCGGCCTTATCACCCGGGAGCGGAATGCATGAGTACGGCTTGTGCGAGGGCGTGCTTGAGACGGTGCGCCAGCGCGCCGACGGCCGCCAGGTAGCCGGGATCCGGGTCCGGTTCGGGGTCCGGCATGCGGTGGCCGAGGAATCCCTGGCGCAGGCGTTCAGCTTCGTGGCCGCGGGTACCGAGGCGGCCGGCGCCGTAGTTGAGCTTGTCACGGTGCCGGCCACCATCGACTGCCGTGACTGCGGGCTGCTCGCCGAAACGACCGACGTGCTGGCCGTCTGTCCGCGCTGCGGCGGGGACGACGTCGCGATCAGCGGCGGCGACGAGATGACGCTCGAATCGATCACGTACGAGCGGGCGCCGGTGACCCCCTGCGCGCACCGCCCGCACGGACCGAACTCAGGCTCTCCCGCGTTCCTGGAGGTAGGCGTCTAGCGCTCGCTGGTTGGCCACCCGGACAGGCATTATCGCCGGAAGCGCATGCACCGGATAGGCTCGCGCCGGTCCCTCCGGACCATCATCGATCAATACACCGCCAGTGACACTGGCGATGTATCCGTGTGCGCACATCGTGCCGGTGGGTGTTCCTTCCTGGATGAATGTCACGAACTCCCGGACAATAATGGTTTCGAGCCCGGTCATCTCATGGACCATCCGCACCGCGGCGTCCTCCGGCCGTTCCGTCGGGTCACAGGGGTTGCTCGGCAGCGACGCCGGGGCCTCGGGGGAACCTCCGGGCGGATGAATGAGGACGATCTCGTCATTGCCGGTTTCAACCACCACGAGCGCTCCGTGGTAATCGAACATTGCAGCTTCGGATACCATGACCCGATTCTAGGTTCGGACAGCCTGGACAGGGGATTTGATCGAACCCCTATCGTCGGTGCTGACCGCCTGCCGGGTCCCGGCCTGGGAGTCGGCCGGGCCGGGACCGGTGGCGAGGTCAAAGACCCATTCGCGTGATCGGGAACAGGGGTGTACCTAGCCTCACCCTGAAGACGGCGGCTATCCCCATGTCGGACGGTGGCCTGAACTGGCCAAACTGTTGTGGGATTTATTAAAGACCGCTCTAGCCGAACGGCTCCCACTTGCCAGCGAGGTGCACGGTGAGCAGAGCGATCACCAAGCCGGCGAGCACCGAGACGATCAGCAGGGCCAGCCGGGCGCCACGGCCGCCGAGGACCTCCAACGCCCGGGGGGTGTGCCGCCCGGCGTGTACGTGCCCGCCCGTTTCACCCTGCGGGACGGAGACGCCGCGTGCCTCGGCAGCGAGCAGTCTGGGCAGGCGCCGCACGTAGGCGAGCACGTGGATGGCTATAAAGAAGAGCCAGGCGAAGAACGAGATCCTGTGCACCATGAGCCATCCGCTGGGCGGGCCGTAGCTGGGGCCGGTGACGGCGAGCATGATGCCGGAGCCGAAGACGCACGCCGTGAGCAGCACGATGACCGGCCCGATCAGCCGCAGCAGCAGCGCGGGCGGTCCCTGGCGCCGGTACGGCGCGCTTTTGGTGTAGTAGCGGGCGAAACGGTAGATGACTGACCCGGACTTGAGGGTGACCGGGCCAAGGAGCAGCATGCCGAGGAAGACGTGCCAGGTGAGCAGGCGGCCGATCCGCAAGATCGTGTAGCACTCGATGGCCAGCAGGATCAGCAGCACTGCCCCCGTCATCGCGGTCAGCCGCTCGTTGCCCTCGGCCCCGCCAGAGCGCTGCGCAGCCAGGGATGGCTGGGGTGCCGGCCTCCGGCGTGGCGGCCGTCCGGTGTGTGGTGGATTAGCCATGGAGTCAGGTCAGCTGGGTTATTCGAGTGGCTGGCGGGCGATGGCGGGCGGTTCGCGTCCGGCGAGCAGCCAGCTCACGGCCATCGCGATCAAAGGCATGCCGGCCAGGATCCACACCAGCTCGGCCACCGGGACGCTGTCCAGCTCGGAAAGCTGGTCCAGCTGGTTGGTGCTGAAGAAGCCGACGGCCGCGAGATAAGCCCCGGCCGTTCCGACGACCGCCCCGGTCAGCGCGAGCGCGCCGGCGGTGGCCGCGGTGAGCGTGCGCCGGGCCGTGCCGTTTGCCCCGGTGGCGGTCAGCGTGCACAGGTCGCTGGCGGTCTCGCTGCGGACCAGGCCGATGCTCATCGCGAGGATGCCGAGCGCGAGCACCAGGCCGAAGATCGTGGCCACGTCGGTGATCCGCGTGTACGACGGGATGTTGTTGACGGTCTCGATGCTCGCTCCGGCCGTGGCCGCAGTCTGGCTGGCGTTCGTGACCTGGGTGGCGGTCAGCCCACCCGGTGCCTGGATCAGCCAGCCGGCCATGGTCGCCGTGAACGTGTACTCCCGCATGGCGTGCTCGGTGATCACCGTGTTCGGCGCCGAGGTCCCCGAAGGGAGCGCGCCGATCTCCTGGATCGGCGGGTTGGCCAAGCAGCTGCCCGGCAGGCAGGGGGTATCCGGGAGAACCTTGCGGGTATCCCAGAGCTGCATGTGCTGCGTCGTGGACAGGCCGGGCCGCATGGTGAGGAAGTCGGCGTCGGGGTTGACCTGCGCCGGCGTGATCCCGAACGCGTTCAGCAGTTGCGGGGTCGCGACATAGGTGGTGCCGGAGAAGCCCCGTCCGGTTCCGCCGTACTGCAGGCTGCCGCTGGGCGTCTCGAGCGTGATCAGGTAACGGTCGTCAAGCGAGGCGGCGATGCGCTGCGCGGTGGTCCTCGTCGTGGCGAGCTGGCTCGCGGTCGGCGGAGGACCGTTCGGGTTGTCATGGCCGGGTGGGTAGACGATGAGCTGGCTGGATGTCAGGTTGGGGCCCACGTAGTCGAGCGCGTCGCCGAAGCGGGCGGCGCTGACCACGCCGACGATGGACGCGATCAGCACGCTGAGGCTGATCGCCGCGAGTGCCGGGCCCGATCTGGCTCGGTACCGGGCCAGATCCCGCAGGGCGAGCCGCACCATGACCGGCGTCCAGCGGCCGAGTCTGGCCAGCACGGCCAGGCAGGCCGGGGACAGTAGCACTACGGCGACCACGAGCGCGATCAATCCACCCGCGACCCCGTCCACCTGCGCTGTGCTGGTTCCGGAAGTGTCGCCTCCGATGCCGGCGCCGGCCAGGCCGAGCAAAAAGAACGCGAGAGCCAGGAATCCGAGACCGAACGGAACCGCCAGGTGGCGTACCGCCTTCGGTGCGGGCGGGCGCCCGGATAGCGCGGTCACGACCGGAACCCGGGCCATCGCCCTGGCGGGCCGCGCGGCGGCGGCATAGGCCGCCAGCATGGCGAGGATCACGGAGACCCAGACCACGGTCCACGGCAGCTGGAACATCCCGATCACGTGGTGGGCGCTGGCCTGCACGTGCGGCCGGTAGGCGAGCCAGGCCACCAGCCCGAGCACGAACCCGGCCACCGCCCCTGCGGCACCGGTGACGACGCCGTTGGCTCTCACGACGAGGCGGATATCGGCCTGGGTGGCGCCCTGGGCGGCGAGCATGCCGATCGAGCGGAGCCGGCGCTGCGCCAGCACGGTGAACCCGCCCGCCGCGACCAGGGCGATGAGCAGCATGCCGAGCACGGCCGCCGCGAGCGAGATTGTCTCGGGGTTGAACACGTTGCTCGCCGCCACCGTCTGCGGGGTCGCCGCGGTCGGGCCGATGTCCGCCGGTGAGACGCCCGGGGCGTCGAACAGCACCGTCACCTGCGTCGGCGCGGTGACCTGGCCGGGCGCCACCAGGGCGAACTCATCGAGCAGGTTCTGCGGGTTAGCCGCGATGCCGGTGACTTTCCTGCTGACGCCGCCGACGGTCCAGGAACTGCCCACGGCGAGATGGAAGTCCGAGGCAACCCCGCTGGTCACCGCCACCTGGCCGGGACCGACGGGAAACTGGCCGCTGATCAGGGAAAGCATCGGCTGCCCGAACGGCCCGTGCGGATTCTGGGCGCGCAGACTGTAGGTCTGGATCGAGCCGGGAACGCCGAACGTCTGGTTCTCGATCACGTCGACCGTGCCGAAGCGGCGGGAGATCGACGCGATTTCCGCGCCGACGCGCGAGCCCGGCCCGGTGAACGTGGCGAGGTCCTGCGCGGTGCCGAAGGCGGCGGTCGCCGGGCTCGGCGTGGTAGTCGCGACCGCCGAGCCCACCACCGTGGCGGCCACCGTCACCGTGATCAGCGCCAGGATCAGCAGTTGCTGCCGCCACTCACGGCGCAGCAGCCGCACCGCCCAGCGGATGACCGCGCGGCGGGCGGGAACGCCCCCGTTCGGCGCCCTCCGGGTGGCTGGCCGTTCCGGCGTCACCGTGCTCATCGCGTTTCCCCCGGCGCCGACTTGGGGCCAGGTGCCTGGGCGGTCTGGTCGGTGATCCGGCCGTCCCGCAGGAACACCACCCGGTCCGCCCATGAGGCAAGCTCCGCGTCGTGGGTCACCACCACCGCAGTCATCCCGGCGTCCTGGCACGCGTCGTGCAGCAGACGCATCACCGCCTCGCTGTTGACCGAGTCCAGCGCGCCCGAGGGCTCGTCGGCGAGCAGCAGCCTCCGCTCGCCCACCATGGCGCGGGCGATCGCCACCCGCTGCCGTTCCCCGCCGGAAAGCTGGTCGGGGTAGTGCCCGGACCGCTCGCCCAGGCCGAGCCGCTCAAGCGCCCGCAGGCCCGCGACGCGCGCCTTGCGGGCGGACAGGCCATCCAGCTCAAGCGGCAGCGACACGTTCTCAGCCGCGGACAGCCCGGGCAGCAGGTTGAAGTCCTGGAACACATACCCGATCGTGCGCCGCCGCAGGCGGGCCCTGGCATTGCCCGACAGTCCCGCGACCGCCTGCCCCGCGACCAGCACTTCGCCCGCTGTCGGTTCCTCCAGAGTCCCCGCGATGGTGAGCAGCGTGCTCTTGCCGGAGCCGCTCGGTCCCATCACCGCGACCATCGTGCCCTCGCCGGCCGACAGGCTGACCTCGCGGAGGGCGTGCACCTCGCCGGTGCCCTGTCCGTAGGACCTGGATACCCGCCGCAGCTCTAGCACCCTCATCTAGGTAGCCTCCCTCCCCGCGGCCGGGCGCCGTGCCTGGTCACACGCAGGCATACGCCGTCAGGCGTCACACCGACATCACGCGCGGCGCCGTTCCCCGGCCCGGTACGGCACCCGCCGCCGTGCGAAAGGCCAGGTCGCGTGCTGGCGACCGGGGCACCCGGACGGCGTCATGTGATGCCCATGTGATGTCCGGCAGGGCATCATGGACCTATGCGGGTGCTGGTGGTCGAGGATCAGGCCGAGCTGGCCGACGACATCGCCGACGGCCTGCGTGACCAGGGCATCGGCGCGGATGTGACCTACGACGGGCCGACCGGAATCGAGAAGGCCCTGATGAACTCCTACGACGTGGTGGTCCTTGACCGGGACCTGCCCAGGGTCCACGGCGACGCGGTCTGCGCCACGCTGATCGGGTCCCGCTCGGCGGCGCGCATCCTGATGCTGACCGCGGCCGCCACGGTCGGCGACCGGGTGCAGGGCCTCAACCTCGGCGCCGACGACTACCTGGGCAAGCCGTTCGCGTTCGAGGAGCTTGTCGCCAGGGTCCGGTCGCTGGCCCGGCGCGCCCCGGCCGCCGTCCCGGTGATCGTGCGCGGCGACATCGTGTTCGACCGGGCCCGCCGCCGGGTCAGCCGGGCGGGCCGGCCGCTGTCGCTCACCCGCAAGGAGATGGGGATCCTCGAGGAGTTCCTCGTCGCGGATGGGGGCGTGGTCACCGCCGAGGACCTGCTGGAGCGGGTCTGGGATGAGAACGCCGACCCGTTCACCCGCACGGTCACGGTGACGATCGGCCGGCTACGGCGCAAGCTCGGCGAGCCGGACCCGATCGACACCGTGGTCGGCAGCGGCTACCGGCTCCCGTGAACGTGCGCGCGCTGCCGCGCCGGCTCTGGCCGCAGAGGGTCAGGACCCGGCTCACGCTCATGTACGCCATGCTGTTCTTCGCAGCCGGGGCGGCGCTGCTCGGGCTCACCTACGGGGTGGTCGCCAGCAGCCTTCCCACACAGCCCGCTGGGGCCGGGAAGGTCAGCAGTCAGGAGGTGAAGATCCTGAACCAGTGCAAGCAGGCGTTCGGCGCGCTCAAGGGCAAACCCATCCCGGCGTCGCTTCTGGCCGAATGCAATCGGGCCACGGAGGCCTACAGCGTCGGCACCACCGCGGGGTTGCAAGCGCAGCGCCAGCGCGTGCTGAGCGACCTGCTGGCGCTCTCGCTGGCCGGCCTCGCAGTCATGACGGTCGCGTCGGGCGGCCTGGGCTGGTTCATGTCTGGCCGCGTGCTCCGTCCAGTGCGGGCGATCACCGAGACCGCCCGCCGGGCGTCCGAGCAGCACCTCGGCGAGCGGCTAGCGCTGACCGGGCCCAGGGACGAGCTCAAGGAGCTGGCCGACACGTTCGACGGCATGCTCGAACGCCTGGACGCGGCGTTCACCACCCAGCGCCGGTTCGTCGCCGACGCCTCGCATGAGCTGCGCACGCCGCTGACCGTGATGCGCACGGCGATCGACGTGACCCTGGCCAAGCCGTCCCCGACCGCGCGGCAGCTCACGGACCTGGCGGTGCGCGTGCGGCGCTCGATCGACCGGGCCGAGAGCATGGTCGAGGCGCTGCTCACCCTGGCCGTCAGCGACCAGGGCAAGCTCAGCACCGAGTTCACCGACCTGGCCACCTGGGCCGAGGACGCCATCGACGCCGCCGCTCCCGAAATCGAACGCCTAGGCCTGCGGGTCGACGCGTTGCTTGACCCGGCCGAGACAGCCGGAGACCCGCAGCTGCTGGAGCGGATGATTTCGAACCTGGTCGGCAACGCCGTCCGGCACAACGAGCCCGGCGGCTGGATCAGGCTGCGCACCGGCAGCAGCGACGCGGCCGTGTACCTGGAGATCGCCAACAGCGGGCCGTTCATCCCGGACGACATCGTGCCCGCGCTGTTTGAGCCGTTCCGGCGTATGCAGGACCGGACCGGCGTCCGCGACGGCATCGGGCTCGGCCTGTCCATCGCCCGGTCGGTCGTCACCGCGCACCGCGCGACCGTCACCGCCCGCAGCCAGCCCGCCGGCGGCCTCGACATCTCAGTCGTGGTCCCACACTGCCCCGCGGCAGAACGGCACCCCCAGCCGGCCCGCAACCCTGACCGAGGGGCGGAGACAGGCGCGTACCCGCTCGGCCCGGCAAGCCTCGGACCGGCTGAGGTTCAGCCGGGGGTGACCACGAACTGACGCAGGTACAGGTCGCGGAAGGTGACCGGGCCGCGCGGGCCGGGCACCGCGTCGATGTTGATGCCGGTCTCCGGCACGGAGAAGAGCTTGAACCCGTCGAGCAGCCGGGTGCTGGCATTCCAGAACGCCCCGGTGCCCGCGTACACGCCCAGGAACTCCGCCGCGGCGGCGTCGTCCTCGGTGACGATCGCGGCGGCCAGCCCCGAGGTCTCCTCGTTGGCCAGCAGCGCGGCCGCCCGCGGCCCGTCGGCGGGCGCGATCGTCACGGTCGGCTCGTGGCCGGGATCAAGCGCCCACTCGTGGCCGAGCGGATGGGTGTGCGGCGGCAGCGACATGCTGATGCCCAGCCGGGCCAGCAGCCCGCGGATCCGCGGCAGCATCTCCTCCCAGCGCTCCGGGTGGACCAGCAGCAGGTTGAGCCGGTTGCAGACGCCGAGCCGGTCCAGGCTGGCCTCGATCAGTTCTTCGGCCATGGCGCCTTCGGCGGCCGCGTCCAGGTACAGGACCGCGCCGCCGTCGGCGTGGGCCATGGTCCGCACCCCGTGGCTGGCCGCCTCGGCGGCCAGCGCGCGGGTGCTGTCGCCGCTGCCGCGCAGGATGACCAGCGGGATCAGGCCGGGCTGGCGGACCAGCGCCCGGGCCGAATCCTGCCCGGGCGCGCGGACCAGCTGGATCATGGCCGGATCGAGCCCCGCGGTGGTCAGCGCGGGCGCGATGACCTCGTCGGCCAGCGCGATGGCCGAACGGATCGCCGCTGAGCCGGTCCGCAGCACCCCGGCGTTGCGGGACTTGACGAACTGCGACGCGATGTCCACCACGACGTTCGGCCGGGCCTCGAAGTTGGCCCCGATCACGCCGACCGGCCGGCGGTATTCGGTCAGCACCAGGCCGTCGGGGAGCTCTCTTATCGTCTGCCGGGACGGCTCGGCCGGGACCTCGGCCAGCGCCCAGAGCTGGCCCGCGATGGCCTCGATCCGCGCCGGATCCAGCCGCAGCCGGTCGAGCAGGGCGTCCCTGATGCCGTCGGACCGCGCGGCCGCGATGTCCGCCTCGTTGGCCGCGAGTACCGCGTCCGCCCGGCTGCCCAGCTGGTCCGCGATCGCCCGCAGCGCGTCGTCCAGCTGCTCGTCCGGCGCGGCGGCCAGGTCGGCGACCGTGGCGCGTGCGGCCCGCGCGGCCGCTTCTACCGCCTTGTCGGCATCGGCGCCGTCCGCGGAGGCGCTGTCCGCGGAGGCACCGTATGCGGCGGCGCTGGCCGGGATGCCGTCAGCTGTCATCGCTTATCCCCTACCTCGGTGATGGTGGGTCCCGTCGGTTCCAGGTTACGCAGGGGTGGGGCCTCAAGACCGCAGGACGATTCCCGCGGCGGCGGCGGCTTGGCTCGGGCCGACCGGGGCGGGTTGCGGATGGTGGCCGCGGCCAGCAGGCCGCCGGCGGCGCAGAACACCGCGGCCAGCAGCGCCGCCATCTTGAAGCCGTGGGCGAGCTCGGCCGGGTGCAGGTAGCTCTGGCCGGTGATACCGGCCAGCGCGGGCAGCACCGCCACCGCGATCAGCCCGGCCGCCCGGGCCACGTCGTTGTTCACCGCCGAGGCGACCCCCGCGTGGTCGGCGGGCGCCGCCGCCAGGGCGGTCGCGGTCAGCGGCGCCACGTTGATCGCCAGCCCGAACCCGAACACCAGCACCGCGGGCAGCACGTCGTACACGTAGCTGCCGGATCCCCCGATCCTGGTGAACAAGACCAGCGACACGGCGAGCACCAGCGGCCCGGCGGTCATCTGCAGCCGGGGCCCGATCCGGGCGGCCAGCGCTCCGGACCGCGCGGAAAGCACCAGCATGATGACGGTCACCGGCAGCAGGGAGATGCCGGCCTGCAGCGGGCTGTAGCCGCGGACCACCTGCAGCACGGTCGGGACGAGGAACAGCACGCCGCCGAGCGCCGCGTACACCACGAACGTCACGGCGTTGGCCGCGGAGAACTGCCGGGACGCGAACACCCCGAGCGGCAGCATGGGCTCCCGCTCCCGCGCCTCGGTCAGGATGAACAGCCCGAAGAGCACCGCCCCGACGCCCAGCGGCACCAGCACGGCCGCCGAACCCCAGCCGTACGATGAGGCCGCGATCAGCCCGTAGGTGATCCCGGCCAGCGCGCCGCTGATGCAGACCGCTCCCTTGACGTCCAGTTTCGGCACCGGCCCCGGGGACCGGGTCTCGGGCACGTGCCGGGCGGTGATGGCCACCACCGCCACCGCCACCGGCAGGTTGATGAAGAACACCAGCCGCCACGACACCGCGCTGATCAGCCACCCGCCCAAAAACGGCCCGGCGGCGGTGGCGATGCCGCCAAGCCCGGACCACGCGCCGATGGCGGCTGAGCGGTCGTCCTTGGCGAAGGACGCCTGCAGGATCGCCAGGCTGCCCGGGGTGAGCAGCGCCCCGCCCACGCCCTGCAGGGCCCGGGCGGCAATGAGCACGGCCACGTTCGGGGCCAGCCCGCACAGCAGCGACGCGACGGCGAACCACACGGTGCCGATCGTGAACATCTTCCGCCGCCCGTAGCTGTCCCCGAGCGTCCCGCCGAGCAGCAGCAGCCCGGCCAGCGTCAGCGTGTAGGCGTCCACGACCCACTGCAGGCTGCTCACCCCGGCGTGGAAGTCCCGCCCGATGGCCGGCAGCGCGATGCCCACCACGGTCGCGTCCAGGGCGGCCATCCCCGAGCCGAGCACGGTGGCGGCCACCACCCACCGCCCCCGCGCGGTCGACATGCGCAGGCCGGGTGCTCCGGCTGTGTCCGGTATCGCGGTCCTGCTCATCAGCCTCCCCGGGGAACACGGTAGGTCATGCCGGGGGCATGCAGCACGGCCCGTTCCGAATCATTAAAGAACAGAATCATTCCGAACGGGCAATGGTGGCACTATCCTCAGCCAGCAGCGAGCCCGGGGGGGCCTTCGCCCCGGGGTGAGCGCGGCCTGAGCCGGGGCGGGTGGCCAGCACCGAACCGCCGAGGATCGCCGCGAAGGACACGATGATGGCCGGGGTCAGGTGCTCGCCGAGGACCAGAACGCCCAGCGCCACCGCGACGGCCGGGTTGACGTAGGTGATGACCGTGGCCCGGGCGGGGCCGACCTCGGCGATCAGCCGGAAGAAGACCAGGAAGGCGAGCGCGGTGCAGATCACGCCGAGTGCGGCCAGCGCCGCGAGCACCTGAACCGACGGCATCACCCGGGGCCAGGTCAGCGCGGCGAACGGCGCGTAGACGACGGCGGCCGCGCCCAGGCAGACCGCGTTGACCGCGACCGGCGGCAGGTCGGCGAGCTTGCGGTTGGCGATCAGCGGGCCGATGGCGTAGCCGAGCGCGGTCAGCAGCACCTGCACGACCCAGAGCGCGTCGTCCTTCCCCGCGCCCGGGCCCGCGAGCAGCGCGACGCCGGCCAGCCCGATGGCCAGGCCGGCCCAGCGGACCGGGGTGAGCCGGTCACCTTTGTACGTCAGGGCGAGCAGCGCGCTGAAGATCGGCACCACCGCGATGAGCAGGCCGCTGGTGGAGCTGGGCAGGTGCCGTTCGGCGTTGGACAGCAGCGCCCACGGGGCGACGATCTCTACCGCGGTGAACGCGGCCAGCCACTTCAGGTGACCCTTGAGCGCGCGCAGCTGCCCGCCGCGGATGGCCGCGGGAAACAGCAGCAGCGAGCCGAGCGCGACCCGGGTGCCGACCAGCACCGGCACCGAGACGCCGCCGTCGGCCACCTTGATGAGCAGGTACGGGATGCCCCAGATCACGCCCATCGCGACGAACAGCAGCCATCCGCGCCTGCTCAACCGAAGCTCCTCTGATCCGGCCGGACCCGGCCCAGGCCCGGTTGCTGGCGGATTCAGCGTAGTTGAGCGAGGGCGTCAGCGCCGCGTTCGAGTCCGCCTGAGGTCGGCTGGGTGCGGGGTGGCTGCGGCGTCAAGGGAGGTGAAGGCCGCGACCCCGACGGAGCCCCGCGGCGCAGGCGCCAGCAGCTCGCGATCATGGCTGGCCCGGCCCGCGCGGATCAACCTTCCGGGCAGCGGTTCAAGCAACGCCCCGGGCACTGGCGCCGCCCTGCCTGACGCCACCCTGCCCGACCACTTCCTGGCCGACCACACCCGGCCCGACCACACCCGGCCCGACCACACCCTGGCCGATGCCACCCTGCGCGATGCCACCCTGCGCGACGCCACCCTGCCCGATGCCACCCTGCCCGATGCCACCCTGCCCGACGCCACGCTGGCCGACGCCACCCGGCCCGATGCCACCGGCGCCGCCGCCGCGCCCGCCAGCTGGCCCGGCGGCCGCGGTCCGTGCCCGTCGCGGACCGAGACCGGGGAGAGCAAGAGGAAGGCAATCGCGCCGGCGGACACCACCATGAGCGGCACCGCGCTTCCGGCCGGATGGCAGCGGAAGACGGCCCCAACCCAGCCAAGGCCGGTCCTGATCCGGTCTTTGAACCGTGCGAATACCAGCTGCGGGGCAGGCAACGCGGGACAGTATCCCATCCGGGCGGACATCTGAAGCCTGCGGAACGCGGCCCGGCGCTGCTGCGGCCTCAGGCCGCAGAGCAGGTAAACCGTGGTGCTGCGGCCATGGCACTCGACCGCAGCATGTAATCCAGGAGAAATCTTATTCGGATCGACGTAACGGATTTTGATCATAACTCGCCAATTCATGTGCACCAACACGGACCGAACGGAAAGTGCACGCCCCCCCAACAAGGCGTTAGCCACGTACTATAGCTCAGCGGTATACCTCGGTCACGCTTAACCACGTCGGTTGTCCGTCCCTGGGCCCATTCGACCGCCCAAACCCGCCCAAATCGGCTGGCGTGACGCACCCGCCAGCGCCGGTTAGGCTGCCAGGGTGATATCCGCCCAGGCCGCACCCGCCGCCGGCGCCAAGACGCGCGGTCCGGCGGCCTTCGGCGGGTTCGCCACGCGCTGGGCCCTGCTCCTGTCGGTGGCCGGCGGGCTGGCGCTGTTCGCTGCCTTCCCCCCGCTGGACGTCTGGCCGCTCGCGGTGGCCGGCCCGGCCGTGCTGGTGCTGGCCCTGACCGGGCGCAGCCTGCGGGCCTCGTTCGGCTGCGGCCTGGTGTTCGGCCTGGCCTTCTTCATCCCCCTGCTGTCCTGGCTGGTCAACGAGGCGTGGTACGCGTGGGCCGCGCTCGCCGGGGCCCTGGCGCTCATCTTCGCCGTGCTCTGCATCGGCCAGCGACTGCTGCTGCGGCTCCGCTTCTGGCCGGCCGCGGTGGCGGGCTGGTGGGTGGCGGCCGAGGGCGTCAGGGACCGGTGGCCCTACGCCTTCCCCTGGGGCAGGCTGGCGATGAGCCAGTCCGTCGCGCCGGACGTCCGCTGGGTCGCGATCGGCGGGGTACCGTTCCTCAGCTTCCTGGTCGCACTGACCGGAGCCATGATCGCCCGGGCTGTG
>Ga0302181_10001585_pt1 | contig 16817 bp, 12 predicted proteins | sample I_Palsa_E3_3_FD_198786 | JGI IMG/M metagenome (GOLD analysis project Ga0302181, IMG submission 198786) | Peat permafrost microbial communities from Stordalen Mire near Abisko, Sweden - I_Palsa_E3_3 | ecosystem: Environmental > Terrestrial > Soil > Palsa > Peat permafrost | place: Sweden...
ATACGTGGTGGGTCCGGTGGTATACGTGCGGCCGGCCGGGGTGGTCCAGGTGCGGATGCCGGGCTGGTGCTGGTCGAGTCGCCAGCCCGGGTGCTGCTTCTGGTGATGATGGTGACGGCAGCGGGGCTCCTGGTTGTTATATTAACACATATGACCACTCGCGTACGATGCCTGATTTACACCCGGATCAGTGCGGACAAGCTGGGTGACGCGCACGGGGTCGCCAACCAGCTCACGGACCTGGAGAAGCGGGCCGCGTCGCGCGGGTGGACGGTGACGCACCGGCTGAGCGATAACGACATCGGGGTGACCCGCAAGGACCCGACCAAGGCCGGGAAGTACCGGCCTGGCTATGAAGAGGTCCTTCGCCTGGTCGATGCGCACGCAGTCGATGTCGTGTACTGCTGGAAATGGGACCGGTTCATCCGAGAGCCGCTGGACCTGGAGTACCTGATCCCGCGGTTCGACGGGGCCAGGGTGCGGTTCGCCGAAGCGGAGGGCAATGTCGACCTGGGCACCGACTCGGGGCGGCTCGCGGCCCGGATCCTGGTCGCAGTGGCCAAGGCCGAGCAGGAACGCAAGTCCGAGCGGCAGAAGCTGGCCAATGAGGCCGCCGCCGCCAGCGGCAAGCGGCCGCTGGGCACGCCGCGCCCGTTCGGCTACCGCGACGATCACGTGACCGCCCACCCGGTGGAAGGCCCGGCGGTGGCCGATGCGTGCACCGGCCTGCTCGGCGGCGGGTCGCTGAGCGGGGTGAGGCGGGAATGGTCCCGGGCAGGGCTACGGCCGCCGCAGGCACCGTTCGGACCGCTGCCGGCGAACATCTGGAGCCGGACGAGCATCCGGACGATCCTGCTGAACCCGCGGATCGCGGGGTTGTCGGCCTACCATGAGGAGATCGTCGGCACCGGGACGTGGGAGCCGCTGGTGGGCGAGGAAACCTGGCGGGCGGTGCGTGCCCTGCTGGAAGATCCGGGCCGTAAACCGCCGCGCGGGGTGCGGACCCTGCTGGGCGGGCTGGCGCTATGCCCGTGCGGGAATGTGGTGACCAGCATGCCATCGCACACCGGGCATCACATCTACCGGTGCACCCCGGCCACCCGCAACCGCGCCTACCGCGGTGGGCATGTGGCGCGGCAAGCTGCCCCGGTAGAGGACTTCATCGAAAAGCTGGTCATCGCCCGTCTGTCCCGCCCGGACGCCGCGGACCTGATCGCGGTCCCGGAGGGCGGCCCTGATGTGGCGGCGCTGCGGGAGGAGGCGACCGCGATCCGGCGGAACCTGGAGGAGATGGCCGGCGACCGAGCCCTGAACCTGATTGATCGCGCCCAGATGCTGGCCGCCACCAGGCGCGCGAACATTCGGCTGGCCGAGATTGAGGCGGAGGTAGAGGGTGCGGCGCGGGAGAACGTGCTGACGCCGCTGGTCGCCGCCGAGAACGCGGCCAGCGCGTGGGAGGGCCTGGACCTGTCCCGCAAGCGCGCCGTGATAAGCACGCTGATCACGATCACGCTGCACTCGCCGGGCCGGGGCGCCCGCCGCGCGTTCGACCCGGCCACTGTTAAGGTCCACTGGCCGCAGGCAAGCTAGCCGCCGCGCCGTAAGTGACCTTCCCGGTCTAGGCCGAGAAGGTCGATACGGCGCCTCGCGTCAGCGAGCGCTCCGAACTCCTCAGAAACGATGAGCACGTCCTCGACGATTGCATCAATTCCAGCCCGCAACAGGCGCTGTAGATCCGCTCAAGGACCTGTTCCGCGTCAAACGTGGACGAGGGCACCTGCACCATAGATGTATCTAATTTCATATTCACGCGGAAGCTAAAATATGGCTCGAATGCCTACCTGCCTAAGCATTTGAACAAGTGTCGCTCCATCGATCAGCTCTATCGGAGCGTCTTGCGCCGCCTCTCGGGCTGCCGCTGTAAATGATCCGGTGGTAATAAGCAACGCGAACTCGGCTCCTGTGACATCCAGCGCACCTCTTAGCTGGAGGACAACATCAGCACCGACCGTCCCACGTAGGCGCTTAACTTCAGCGATTACAGTCCGCGTCTCTGCTCCCCGCCGATCCAGCAAGAACAAGTCAGCAACAAAGGGAAGAGCTTGTGTATCAACCTCATAACCTAGCTGAATCAGCAGGTATTGTATGAGGCGCTCAAACTCATAGGGCGTAAGGCTAAGTAGGTTGGGCTCTGCTGAAGGACTGCGGAATGCGTCCGGAAGCAAGGTCTCGATGTCCTCGCTGACCTCTCGAAGTTCATCCAACGTCTGGTCAGGCACCCGGAACGAAAGATGTTCCCTTACGCCCTTCATGAAGTCATTCAGAGATAGCAGAAGCAGGTCTGCCCCTGTTGAGTCGCGAAGTTCCTGAATCAATTCCGGTAGCGGTGCTCGCGGTCGCTTCTTATCGTCCAGCTCCCACCAGTCACCTTTCGTCTCCTTCGTGACCAGGATCAGGAGTCGATCGCCACCAGGCATCAAGATGGCTTTATCGATAGTCTGACACCACAACAGGAAGTCCCCGGCCGCCTTCAATGGGGTACCCTTTCGGTCAACGTCAAGGAAGCCGGGCGGAATCTTGTTAGGGAAACGAAACGAATGCGCTTGCTCGACCAAAGTACGAAGTTCGGCAGGTGGATAGGGCGGCCCGATATGGCCTTTAAGGAGGTCGTCGATTTCCCGCAACAAAGTGTCTACACTTTGCATATCCTCCGGACGCAGATCATATTCGTCCATCAGCGTCTGCAGTTCGGATAGAGCGGGATCCATGACGCCCTTCAATCGTGCGCGCAGACTTGCTAGATCTAGCCCCGCAGCTACTATGTCCCAGGCCCGAGTTGTCCCGTTTCGCTCCCTCTGTTCACGAAGCTCGCCTACTGCCGACTGGATCGCGTCAATAGCATTCGCCTCAGCCAAACGCAGAGTCTGCCTCGTTTGCTTAAATGAGGATGTGCGATCCGTCACGACTTTCTTGCGATTTCGACTGAACTCAAGGGCGGCTTGATGGGGAACCCAAAGCCTGTCCGCGATGCTAGTGAACGCCTCAAGCACGTGGCGCCGGGCCCTCGGGGTGATCCGATAAAGGTCAAGCAAGACGTTTGCGTCCAGGACGATTAAGGCTTCACGAAAGAACCGTGCAGGTGGGAAGCGTGTGTAACCGAACCATGCGGCGAAATCGGCTGTCAGTCGTCGCTCGCCGAGTCCGCTGTCATCCTCAGCCATAGGTAGCAACCTATACCGGATGCTGGGGCCGAGAGCCCGGCTGTCCCAGTCCTTCAACCAGGGACACGGCAAAGTTGTGAAGTGAGGCTGTGGCCTGCGGTGCTGTAAGGGCAGGTGATGCGCCCGGCGTGTCCCTGGGTGGCGGGCAATCGACTCGGCTGGTCGGCTCCTAGCCGTGGAGGTCAAGCCGAAGGGCGCGCCAACGATCACGTGGGCACCAGCCCAGGCCATTGTCTATGCCCGCCTCTTTAACACCTGGCTGCAGCACGACCCTGATGCAGGCGAGATCTTGTCCGGGATGATCGAGCAGCGCAAGAGACTCAACCTCATTAGGAGCCAGACACCCGTTCTCCCCTCACGGCCGGGAGTCATCCCCATAGTGGCGGTGCAGCGCGGCGTGTCGCAGGAACTCCGCGATAGGTTGTTCACGGTCCGGAGACACCTGACCGATCAAGGCATAGACGAAGCCTCGCAACTACAGGTATACGAGGTAACCCTTGCTGGCCGCCTGCTACCAGCAAACGGCAGCCACTGACTGTGCGTATCGAAGCGCTACTCGCGGCAGATCCGGATGTTCGAGGTCACCACCTTGGGTTCACCTATCCTGGCAAGCCCTGCGGCGATGGCGCTGTACAGTCATTCGTAGCCAAAAGCATGTGGAGGCCATTGTGTGGGCTGGTGCTCTTTACTATCCGTACATGCGGGTACGGGATAAGGACTGGCTAAAGGCTGCGGTGTTGTACTGGGACTCAATGCGCCGCTTTCAGCCGAGGGGTTACACCCTTCGAGAGTCGTCCGACTATAGGCGCCTCATCGAGGCCGGATACCTGCGTTCACTGGACCCTGAGCTTTACGCTGCAGAGGTAGATCGTGACTTGCTGAAATTTATGCGGGATAACACGGAAACATTGCGGCGGAGATTCAATATTCATGACGCCCAGACTATGGAAGCAGGACCAGGTTGGGGAACTGAAGGCCCGAGTACGCACAGGGGTCTGGGCTGGATTCATGCCAGCAAGATGATCCCCGAGTTCTCGGGCTTTCTAGCTGATGAACGGCTAGCACTAATCGGCCGTGGCGACGATAGCCAGTGGGTGGGCCTACATCCGACTGTAGCCGCTGCCTACATGCTTGCCCTTATAGGGGCATGCGCCGATCGCGACGAACTTGACCCTGTCACAGACAATCCCAACCCACTCTTGTCACCAACCCAAGGTGTCGTGGCTGCCATTCGACTGCTTACGACCCGCTCGGTGGACGTGGATCGCTCGCCTGATCCCAGCGATGACGTCGTCGGCTTCGCAATGTTGGCGATCCAGTCGGTGATGCCCCGTGACCTTTCCAGAATCAGTGTGGACCGCATTCTTGATATTAAAGATAGGCTCGGGGAGGAGTTGGGCGCATTCCGGGCGTTCGTTGCTTCGCAACAGCCAGAACTACGACGCTTGGCGAGCATCCACAACAGCGACATTCGCGCTGAGGCATTCGCAGCTAATATCAACTCTGAAGTCACGAAACCCCTTGAAAACTTGGAGCGAGGGCTAAAGCGGTTGGGCTTCGATACCATTCGCTCGCTACTAACCGTGCAGACGTTGGCACCGCCCGCTGTGGTAGCGTTCGTCGCCGATCAGACCAATGCACCACCGGCGGTCGCTGCAGTCGGAGCCGTAGGTACCGTGATCGGCTCGGCATGGTGGCAGCTAGCCAGAGACCGCGAACAGCTAATCCGCGAGTCGCCGGTTGGCTACCTACTAAGCGTCAAGAGAGCGCTGAAGCCCCGCACAGTTGTCGAGCGCAGAGCCAAGCTGTTGGCCAAAGCCTGATCGCCAAGGTGGAATTGGGAGGATCGCAGCCGGTCACTTTGCAGACTTGGTTCGGTATCGCCGTCGATGGACGAAGCTATGGGACAGCTCATAGCAGGCGGGAACGGTACGCTCACATCGGCATGTGCGGTAGGCACTGACCGCCCTCCCGGGGGCCAGCGGCGCATGCAACACGATCAACTGTATGGCCCGGGGTCGTAGGCGCGCACAATCTCCGTTTGGGCGTGATCCCCAAGCTGCGAGGGCGACGGCCGGACCGACGTGCAGGCGGTTAATTGCGCCCTCGCAACATGCCATCCGTTCACGCTTTGTCACGATTACGATCCGAGATAGGCCGTGGTGGGTGAGGCACGACGACCTGGATGCGCTGTCGGCGAGAAGGCGGGCGGCGGCTCGCGGAGATCACCAGACACCGGTGAGCCGTTCTGTGTGCGGCATATGAAGGCAACGGTCGTGGCTGCGCTGCTGCCGCGTTCGGGAAGGTCCCGAGCCCTGACCACTCACTCGTGCAGCCCTCGGTTCTAATAGTTCGAGCTTCCGGCGCAGTATCAGGGCGAGCTTGTCCCGCTGCTCGCTGGTGAGCGGGGGCGCGTCATCAATCATTTTGCTGATGTAAGTATTGAGATTCTCGCAGGTGCGGCGATCAGGGTCCGCTGGCGCCGCCGGGCTGGCAGCGGAGTTGGCGGGGCTGGCGGCCTGCTTGGCCGTGTCGCTGCGATCGGCCGGTGATGGGTAAGCGGACCGGTCTGTGCCGCAGGGGCCATCGTCAGTGGGTGGGGACGGCGGCGTCTTGGTGTTCCCCGGTGGATAGGTGCTGTTGAGGCCTATTCGCGGGGCACCGATTACTTGGGAGTCCGTCTGATCGGGCCCGGGCGGTTTAAAGGTCATGCCGTGCCCGTGCTGCCGGCCCGGCGGGCCGGCCCGGCTCCGGCCCGGTCCCTGAGCCAGGAGCCGGTCCCGGCGGAGTCCAGCGGCAGCGCAGTTTCGGCAGCGTCAGGTCGGCGGCCAGCTGGCCGCCGCTGAACCAGATCTGCTCCCCGGCTGCCGTCACATCCCCGCGCAGGCCGACCGCGTATCCGGTCACCTGATTCGGGTGGCGGGTGCTGTGTCGCAGCCGGACCTGGGTGTCGCGGCGGGCCAGCTCGGCGAAGAACTCGTCTTCACTGCGGGTCCGGGCCGCGGTCGCGGTGACCTGTCGCCGCAAGGCCACCCGGGGCGGTTCGGCCCGCCCGGCCCGGGCCGCCTTCTCGAATTCGGCGCGGGTCGGGGATTTTGCGGCGGTCGGGCCTGGCCGGGCCACGGTGCGCAGCCCGTACTGGCGTTCGGCCTGCCGCAGGGCCTCCCCGATTCGGTAATAGTCGTTGTGCAGGCGGGCGCGGCGGCGGTCCTGGCGGGCCAAGGTGGCCACGATGTGGATGTGGTTGCCGCCGTGACGGATCGCGATCCACCGCACCCCTTCGTGTTCCTGCCCGGCCGGGGACAGGCCGGTGCGGTCCATCACCTGAGTGGCGATGGCCATCCAGGCCCCGTCTTCCAGGTCTGGGTCGCCGGGGGCGGCGCGGACCGCGCAGTGCCACACCGGCCGGGCCAGGGCCCCGGGCCAAGCCGCCGCCAACGGCAGCTCCAAGAGACCAGTCAGCATCCGGAAGTCGCGCCGCCCGTGGGCCCGTACCGGGGGTTCCAGCTCGGGTGGATACCGCCATCCGGCGACGAGGTGTGGATTGTGGTGCTCGTTGGCTTTGCCGGGCCCGTACAGGTACCGGATCAGCCCCGCCAGGTTTTCTCCCCGCGGCAGCACCCGGCCAATCACGCCAGCCTCCGCATGACGATCAGGGCCGCCTTATCCACATGGCGGATTACCCGTACGCAATAGGCCACCGCCGGGTCCAGCCCTAGGCCGGCCTGACCGGTGGCGTTCAGCCTGGCCACGGCCTGGTTCAGATTGAACCCGGCCCGGCGCGCCAGGCCCGCCGCCCGGATCGGCTCGGCCAGCATCTGCTGCTGAAAGACGGTCACCCGGACCGCGCGCAGCTCCGCGGCATCCACGCTGGCCTGGCCGGTGTACCGGTGATTGCGCCGGCGGCCGGCTCGCGAGCCGGGGCCGCTGGGGCATCGTTTCGGTGCCATCGGGCTGGGTCCAGCTGCTGCCCGCCGGGCCAGGCGTGGCTCCTGCCGGCCGGACCATCGTGCCGCCCCCCGGCCGTCTGGCCGAGGATGGCCGGTGCTGTTCCGGCCCCCGGCCCGGGCGCTGCGGTGGTGGGCCGTCCCGGCGGGCAGCTGCTCGTGGCTGCGGGTGCAGGCTGCCGCGATCATCTGGCGGGGCAGGATGACCCGGGCCGGTCCAGGACATGTCGTGCCGGCACCGCCAATGGCAGCAGCCCGGCTGGCAGCTCCACGTGCTTCTTGCCGTTCGGCCGCAGTGGCGGTTCCAGCCCGGCTGGATGCCGCCACCGGCCACCAGATGCTGGCGGGCATTGTCGCCTGCCGTCCCGGCCCAAGCAGGTAACAGATCAGCCCGGCTGCGTGTTCGCTGCGCTGACGGACCCGGCCGGTCACCGCAGCATCCGGCGGACCAGCACCGCCACCTCATCGAGGTGGCGGGCCACCCGCAGGCAGTAAGCCACCGATGGCTCCAGGTCCGGGCCTGGCTGCCCGGTCGCGTTGAATTTAGCGACCGCCTGGTTGAGGTTGACCCCGGCCCGGCGGACCAGGCCGGAGGCATGGACCATCTCGGCGAGCATGTCCCGCCATAGCACCGGGACCGGCACAGCCCGGTGCTCGGCCGCATCAAGCCCGGCCCGGGCCAGGTAGGCCGCCGGGGCCAGCCCTGCGCGGCCGGCTGCTGCCGCCAGCGATTCTTTCTCCGCCGCTGACAGCTTCACTTTGATCACGTACTCGCGGCACTGCGATCCCCGCGCGCGCCGCCCGCCACCGTTGACCGATGCGTGCGTCACTACTCCGCCAATCCGCACCGCCCCGTCATAAGAGAAGAACGGTTCACCGGCCCGGCTGGTTCGCGCCTGCGGCGGCGTTTGTAGGTAAGCGGCCCCTCCTGCGCCGAAGACCTCGGTCGCCCTGCTGCGGCCGTCGCCGCCCATCCTGACGCCTAACGGAACTGCCGGGCCCGTCTTTCCCGTTCAGCGGGCAGGTCCGTGATGGCAGCGTGATGGTCCCTCGCTGGCCGGCTGGTCAAAGCGGGCGCCGCAGCCGCGGGCGCATGCCCGCGCAGGTGCCCGGGAAGGTGACCGCACCGATGAAGTCGGTCAGCGCGGCGACCGCATCGACGACCAGCCGGAGGCCGGGCTGATAGTGCCGACGGCCCTGATGCAGCGACCGGAATCCGGGTCGCGGCGCAGCCCGGTCATCCAGCGTAATGGGAGTTCCGTGCCGGCGGCGGCCATGGGTGCACGCCCGGGCAGACCGAGACCGTGCAGGCAGCGCCAGTTGCCCTCCGCAGAAGCCTGCCCGGCCCCGTGGCACCGGCCGTCCTCCCGCTGGCGTTGATGCGTCAGCACCCGCCCGAGGGGGTTCAGGCGGGTGTGGGAAACGCTGCCCGGGGCGGGGGCGGCATGCCACCGAGGATCATCTCCGATTGGGAAGGTCCCGGACAGCCCGTACCGTGCCCTCACCGAGTTCGGCGGGGTCGTCCCAGACCCGGTGCTGGGCCCGGGCGCCGCGGCATATGGCCCGGCCGGCCCGGGCCAGCGGGCCGCTTGGTGACCGGCGGCCCGGGAACATCCAGCCCGGCCAGCCGCACGGCGGCGGCCGGTGGGGGTGCTGGCCGGGTGCTGGCTGTGGCCAGGTGCCGGACCGCATCGCGGGCGGCGGTGGCTTGCAGCAGGCGCTGCTGCGCGGCGCGCAGGTCCGCGACGGCGCGGGCCAGCCCGGTCAGGGCGGTGATCAGGGCCAGCCGCGCCACGGCCGCCCGATGCCCGCCGGGGTGACATGCGGCCAGCAGGTACGCGGCAGTGCGCAGCCCGGCCCCGGCCCGGGAGGGGGCCGGGATGCGGCCCCAGGCGGCGCGGGCTGCGCGGGAGAACCGGTCGGCGGCCTGGGCCAGGTCCGCGCTGCCGGTCACCTCGGCGGCGACGGTGAGCACGTCAGCGGCGGCCCAGGCGATATCAGCGGCCGCTACCGGATCCGGGCCGGGGGAGGCCTGCAGCTGCCGGGTCGCCGCGGCGGCAACACCGGCGGCGTAACCGAAGATGTCCCCGGCCTGTGGGCCGGCGAACGTGGCGGGCAGCCGGGCGGCACCAGGCCGGCCGGCCTGCCAGCGATGGCGCAGCGCTGGCAGGGTCAGATCCGGAGCCAGGGTGGCCTCCCAGTACCAGATCTGGCCGCCGTCCCGGTTGTGGGTCAGGCCGGGCAGGCTGACCGCGTACCTGGCCACCTGGCCGGGGCGGGCCGGGTCGGGCCGGAGCCGCACCAGCAGCCCGGCCCGCCCCAGGGCAGTAAAAAACGCCGGCTCGGAGCGGGCCGCGGCCGCACACCGGCCGGTCTCCTGGCACAGCACGGCCCGGCCGGTCCCCTCACCCATACCGTGCCCGTGCAGCCGGGCCCGCGGGCCCGGGCCGGGACCGGGGCCAGGCCGGAGGCCCTGGTGCCCGGCCGGGGCCCATCGGCGCCGCAGCTTTGGCAGGGTCAGGTCCGGGGCCAGCTGGCCCCCGCCATACCAGATCAGCTTCCCGGCCGCAGTGGTATGGCCGGGCAGCGCCACCGCGTACCCGGTCACCTCGCCCGGGTGGCGGGTTCCTGCCCGCAGCCGGACCTGCACGTCGCGGCGGCCCAGCTCAGCGAAGAACTCCGGCTCGGACCGGGTCCGGGCGGCCGCCGCGGCCACGTGCCGGCGCAAGGTGACCCGGGCCGGTTCGGGACGGCCGGCCCGGGCCGCTTTTTCATACTCGGCCCGGGTCGGGGCCTTCGCTGCCGTCCGGTCGGCCCGGGCCACCACCTGCAGCCCGAATGCGGCCTCGATGTCGCGCAGGGCCTCACCGATCCGGTAATACTCGTTGTGCAGATGCGCGCGGCGGCCGTCCTGGCGGGCCAGCGTGGCCACGATGTGGATGTGGTTGCCGCCATGGTGCACGGCCAACCACCGGACCCCATCGTCTTCCTCGCCGCGGCGGGACAGCCCGGTGCGGTCCATGATCTGCCCGGCGATCGCCATCCACGCCCCATCGCCCAGATCCGGGTCGCCGGGAGCGGCGCGGACCGTGCAATGCCACACCGGCCGGTCCGGGGCCCGGTCCCCCAGCACGCTCACCGGCTGCATGAGCAGGTCCGTAAGGAGCCGGAAATCCCGCCGCCCATCGGGCCGCAGCGGCGGCTCCAGCTCGGCTGGATGCCGCCACCCAGCCACCAGATGCGGGTTAGTGTGCTCACACGCCTTACCGGGCCCGTACAGGTAATAGATCAGCCCGGCCACCCGCTCACCGCCCGCCAGGACCCGGCCGATCACCGCAGCCCCCCGCAGACCAGCACCAGCTCGGCGAGCATGCTCCGCCACAGCACCAGCACCGGCACAGCCCGGTACCCAGCCGCGTCCCGCCCGGCCCGGGCCAGCCAGGCCGCCGGGGCCAGCCTGGCGCGGCCCGCCACCGTCAGCGACGCCTTCTCCGCCGCCGTCAGCTTCGCCTTCACCACATACTCGCGGCGCTGCGGCCCCCGCGCGCGCCGCCCGCCACCGTTGACCGATGCGTGCGTCACTACTCCACCTATCCGCACCGCCCCGTCACGAGAAAGAACAGTTCCACGGTACGGCTGGTTCGCGCCCGAACCAGCACTTAAGCGGCCCCCTGGGCACATCTCGCTCAGTGCTGCTGTCTGCTCTGGGGTTCCTCACTGTGCTGCTGTCCGCTGTCCTTTCCGCGCCGAGGTGGCGAAGTCCACGTGATCATGGCGAGCGGTTTGACGAATCCACGTCAGTTGGCGAGCCGCTCGTGTCCTTTCCGCGCCGAGGTGGCGAAGTCCACGTGATCATGGCGAGCGGTTTGACGAATCCACGTCAGTTGGCGAGCCGCTCGAACCATTGAGGCGTCTGATTCGTGAAAGCCTTTATGGGCACGTTGAAGGCCGGGCGCAGCACGGCACTCAGGCCGGCGGCCGGCGAGTTCGATGTCGAAACAATCACCGAGGCCGGTACACGGCGCCGGGTACCGGTGGCAGACGCGGCCAGGGTCCGGCTGGCCGACATGGCCCCCGCCCGTCGGGTTAAGGCACGGAAGGGGCAGCGGAACCTGCCCGGGCGATGGTGGTCGGCGACCGATGGCCGGCACGTGGGGTATGAGTCGTGGCTGGAGCGCGACCAGGTGTTGTGGCTGGACTGGGACCGGGCCGTGACCGGGATCGCCTCGCAGCCGTTCCGGCTGTGGTGGACGGCCGCAGACGGCGAGGTCCGGTGGCACGTGCCGGACTACTTCGCTGAGCGCGCCGGAGAGCAGGCGCTGGTGGTTGACTGCCGACCGTTGGACAGGCGCGGCCCTCGCGACCTGACCGCGTTCGAGGCGACCCACCAGGCATGCGAGCTGGCCGGGTGGCAGTACCGGCTGGCCGGCGCCCCGGACCCGGTTGCCACGGCGAACCTGCGCTGGCTGTCGGGATACCGGCACCCGCGCTACGGCATCCCGGAGCTGGCCGCGGCGCTGCGGGTCGCGTTCGCCGCCCCTGTCCCGCTGATGGACGGGGCGGAGGCGGCGGGTGACCCGATCGCCGTGCTGCCGGTGCTTTACCACCTGCTGTGGCGGCAGGAGCTGACGGCGGACCTGTCGGTGCCGCTGAACCCGTCCACTGCCGTGGCCCTGGCCGGGTCATGACGGCCGGGGCTTCACGGGCGGTGCTGCGGCCGGGTGACTGGGTGAGCTTCGACGGCGGTGAGCACCAGGTCCTCGCGCTCGCCGGCACCTCGGTGCGGCTCCGCGCGCAGCACGGCGCCGAGCATGTGGTGCTGGCCTCCTACCTGATGGCCGCGCCGGACTTCGCGGTCACCGGCGGGGCTCCCATGCCCGGGGTGGAGCCGTTCGGGCTTCTGGACGGCCTGCCTGAGGAGGTGCTGGCCGCAGCGCGGAACTGGGAACGCCACGTGGTGGAAATGGAGACCGGGCTGGCCCCGGACGCTGAGCCGGGCACGGCGCCGCGACCGGAGTACGACCCGAAGGCCCGGACGCTGGCGCAGCGCACCCAGGCCAAGGCCGGCGAGCTCGGCGCCGGGGTCCGGACGATCGACCGGATGCGCGCCCAGTATGGGCAGCAGGGCCTGTGGGGGCTGGTAGACCGGCGCGCGGTACGGGCGCAGGAAGCCACCGGCCGGGCCGACGCGCGGCTGGTCGCAGTGGCACTGCAGGTCATTGAAGCCGAGACGCACGCCTCGACAGGCACGCGAGGGCGGCTGATCCGCCGGATCACCATGGCTGTGGAGGACGCCTACGGGCCGGGCATTGTGCCCCTGCCGGGCCGTTCGGCCTTCTACAAGCTGATCGACGCGCTGGCCGCCGGGCGGCACACGTTCGGGTCGGCGGTCACCCGCCGGCAGGCCGCCAACCGGCCGGAACGGCCGTTCACCCCGACGTTCGCTGCACGGCCGGGCGAGCAGGTGCAGATCGACTCCACCCCGATCGACGTGATGGTCCTGCTGGAATCCGGGATGCCAGCCCGCGCGGACCTGACGATCGCTGTCGACGTGGCCACCAGGACGATCTGCGCAGCGGTGCTGCGCCCGGTCGGAACCAAGGCCGTCGACGCCGCGCTGCTGCTGGCCCGGATACTGGTGCCCGAGCCGATGCGGCCAGGCTGGGCGGCCGCGCTGCGCATGTCCGCCTCCCGCCTGCCGCACGCCCGCCTCCTGGACGTCGACGCCCGGATGGAGCTGGCGGCGGCCAGGCCGGTGATCGTGCCGGACACCATCGTCATCGACGGCGGCCGGGTGTTCACGTCGGACACGTTCGTCCGGGCCTGCGACCGCCTGGGCATCTCGGTGCAGAACTGCCGACCCCGGACCCCGACCGACAAGGGCATCGTGGAGGCCACCTTCGACGCGGTCAACACCCTGTTCTGCCAGCACGTCGCCGGCTACGCGGGGTCCAGCACGCAGCTTCGCGGCGACCGCGTGGCAGACGAGGCCGCCTGGACCCTGCCTGATCTGGGTGACCTGCTGGACGAGTGGCTCCTGTGCGGGTGGCAATGCCGGCCACACGATGCGCTCCGCGACCCGTACTTCCCGCGCAAGATGCTGTCGCCCAACGACAAGTACGCCGCGCTGGTCGCCGCGGCCGGGTACCTGCCACTGACCCTGACCGGCGAGGACTACCTGGAGCTGCTGCCGGTGGCCTGGCGGGCGATCAACGACTACGGCATCCGGATCGACTACCGCACCTACGACGCCCCCGAGCTGGGGCCGTACCGGCGCGAGCCTTCCGGGATCACCGCCAGGCGCGGGCTATGGGAGATCCACCATGATCCTTATGATCTGTCCCGGGTGTTCGTCCGCACCCCCGATGGCTGGGTGACCGCCCCGTGGACCTGCCTGCCGATGATCTCGGCACCGTTCGCGGACTTCACCTGGCGCCACGCACGGCGCCTGACCGCGCAGGCAGGACGGGACGACACCAGCGAGACCGAGGTCGCCCGGGTGCTCGACGCACTGCTCACCCGCGCCCAGGCCGGCCCGCCTGCGGACAAGGCCACTGCCCGCGTCGCGGCGCGCAACCGGGTCGCCGCGGCCGCGCACCGGCCCCCGGCACCGGAAGGGCCGCCAGCCGATCAGGGGAGCGACGAAGCCGGGCAGGTGGCGGAAGTGATCCCGCTGGGCATCTTCGACGCCCGCGCCGAGGCCGACAGGTGGCCGTCATGACCGCCGCGCTGCCCGGGCCGGCCCCCGGGGACCTGGACGATGGCCAGCTCGCCGCTGACAACCCGCTGACCACCAAGGAGGGGTGGCGGCGGTTCGTGGACACCGAGCCGGCCCCGCCGGCCCTGCTGAACGCCACCGCACTGGCGGCCCTCGACGCGGCGCAGCGGGCCGGGCACGACGAGGCCCGCATCGACTACCACGCTGGCCTGCCGCTGGTGAACACCCCTGTCATCCAGCAGGTCATCAGCACCAGTAGGCTGCTGATCCAGCTCAACCGGCACCAGGTCTCCGCCCGCCGCGGCGCCGTCATCAGCGGCGCGTCGGGCACCGGCAAGACCACCGCGCTCAGCCAGCTCGGCCGCGCCCACGAACTGGCCGCCCGCAAACGGCACCCCGCCGACCTGCACCGGCTGCCCGTCGTCTACATCACGGTCCCGCCAGCCGCGACCCCGCGGATGATCGCAGTCGAGTTCGCCCGGTTCTTCGGGCTGCCCGCACCGCGGTCAGCGAACGTCACCGACGTGACCAACGCGGTCTGCGCCACCGCCGCCCGCACGTCCGTGGACCTGGTACTGGTCGATGAGATCCACAACATCAGCCTCGCCACCCGGGCCGGGGCGGAAGTGTCGGACACGCTGAAATACTTCGCTGAGCGGCTGCCCGCGACGTTCGTCTACGCCGGGCTGGACGTCGACGAGACCGGCCTGTTCGCCGGCACCCGGGGCCGGCAGATCGCCGGCCGGTTCACCCTCATCCCGGCCCGGCCATTCGACTACGGCACGGCCGGGCAGAAAGACACCTGGCGGAGCCTGGTCTCCACCATGGAGGTCAGCCTGCGCCTGCACCACCACCAGCCCGGCACGCTGACCAGGCTGGATGAGTATCTGTTCGGCCGCACCGGCGGCATGATCGGCAGCCTGTCCCAGCTCATGCGCGGCGCCGCCATCCTGGCCATCCAGGACGGCACCGAGCAGATCACCCAGGACCTGCTCGACCTGGTCCCCGTCGACCACGCCGCGCAGCGCTCAACCACCCGGCTTGCCAGCCGCACGGCCCAGGCCAGGACATGAGCACCTGGCGGCGGCTGCCAGCCCCGGTCCCGCCCGCCGGGCACGAGACCATCGCCTCCTGGCTGCACCGCCTCGCCGCCGTGCACGGCCTGCACGCCGGCGACCTCCGCGCTGACTTGCTCATCGGCCGGCCCGCCCCCGGCGGCATGCCCGGCCTGGCGTGCCGGCTGGCGGCGGTGACCGGCTACCCGCCCGGGAACCTGGCCCGGGCGCTGCCCGAACTGCGGGTGCCGGAACCGGACTGGCCGTCCCTGCGTCACCTCGCCCAGCGGTCCTGCCCCCGCTGCACCGCCCGGCACCAGGGCGGCCCAGTACGGCGGCTGTTCGCCCACCACGAGTACCTGTGCACCCGGCACGGGTACTGGATCGGCCCGCCCGACCCTAGCCGCGACGACCCGCCCGGGCCGCTGGCCACGCAGGTCCCCGAGCTGGCCGTGGCGCAGCGCGCGCTGCGCCGCACCCGGCGGCTGCACGGCTGGGCAGCCACGTTCGACGCGACCGCCGCCGCAACCGGCATCTGCCTCGACCTGCGGGCCAGGGTCATGCACCAGCCGCTGTGGACCCGGTGGGAACGGCGCCTGGACCTGCTCATGCCCGGCGCATACCGGCGGTCGCTGTTCATGGCGGCGATCTTTCCCGAGGTCGCGGCACTCGCCGCAGTCCTGGCCGTCCCGCCCGGCGTGGACAGTCTGCTCAGCGCCGCGCAGCACGCCCTCGGCTACGCCGAACCACGGAACCGCCACGACGTCGGCGACGCCCTGTCATTGGGAGCCACCGCCCGCGAGGCAGGCCGGCTCCTGCGTCCCGCCTCGGCATACTCCCACGAAGGTCACCATGACGACGGCACACCGCTCATCACCGACAGCCAGCTCACGGCCGAGCAGCAAACCGCCACCCGCTTCCGCCGGGACCGGCGAGCGCCCCTCATCCCCAGCCCAGGCCCGCCGCTGCCCTACGCGCACCGATCCGGCCCCCTGGCGTCCCTGCAGGACTCTGTTCGCTCAGCCGTCCTCTAGATGTGGCCATCCGATGAGGCTGGTGACGTGGCTCGCCTGGTGCCACGCGGACGCCCCCGTGCGGCCGGGAAACGTCGCCTCCCGCGCCTGCCACTTAGCCCTGGGCATGGGCGCTTGTACTTCCGCACCGAAGTGACGGCATCCAGGTGATCATGACGGATAGCCTGGCGCGTCCAGATTTAATTGGCGTGTCGTGCGCGCCCTGCGAGGGCGCGTACTGAGGCTTTTATGGGCATACATTTTGGTACGCCGGGCCTGGTGCGTATTGTGCCCACTCGGTGCGTGTGAGAGACCGTTGTGCCGAAGCGCACAGATGCGGCACAAGATCCGTGACGTAGGCGACATCCCACAGCCGCAGGGTGTCGTCGCCGCTGCCGCTGGCCAGGGTCTGGCCGTCCGGGCTGAACGCCACTGAGTCGACATTGTCGGTGTGGACGGTGAGGGGGTCCCCGATCTGCTGGTGGGTGGCCACGTCCCACAATCGCACCGTGTCATCGTTGCTGCCGCTGGCCAGGGTCTGGCCGTCCGGGCTGAACGCCACCGAGTAGACAAGGTCGGTGTGGCCGGTGAGGGGGGTCCCGATCTGCTGGTGGGTGGCTACGTCCCACAACCGCACGGTGTCATCGCCGCCGCCGGTGGCCAGGGTTTTGCCGTCCGGGCTGAACGCCACCGACAAGACGCCGACGGTGTTGCCGGCGAGGGGGGTCCCGATCTGCCGGTGGGTGGCCACATCCCACAACTGCACCGTCCAATCTTCGCCGCCGCCGGTGGCCAGGGTTTTGCCGTCCGGGCTGAACGCCACTGAGTAGACCTCGTCATTGACGCCCCCGTCACTGTTGCCG
>Ga0302181_10001586_pt1 | contig 16814 bp, 18 predicted proteins | sample I_Palsa_E3_3_FD_198786 | JGI IMG/M metagenome (GOLD analysis project Ga0302181, IMG submission 198786) | Peat permafrost microbial communities from Stordalen Mire near Abisko, Sweden - I_Palsa_E3_3 | ecosystem: Environmental > Terrestrial > Soil > Palsa > Peat permafrost | place: Sweden...
GCCAGCGAACTAGTCACCGGACGGCCTCTGCCGGCGGACGTCGAGGCTCGATCACCGCGATGGACCGCGCGCCTGCGACCGCTGCTGGACCTCGCGCTCGTCGCCTGGCTGATCTGGCTGTTCGATGCCTTCAACAACCTCGCCCCGGTTCGCCAGGCGCTGGCCGTGCACGACGGCGACCGGATTCTCGCCCTCGAGCGCTCGCTGCATCTCGCCCCCGAGCACACTCTCAACACGTGGCTCTCAGCCCAGCCGGCGCTGAGGCAGATCGTGGTGTTCTGGTATGAGAACGTGCACATCGGGATGACCCTTGCGGTGCTCGGCTGGCTGTGGTGGAAGCGGCGCGATCTGCTCGGGGTGATGGAGGCAACGCTGCTGCTCGGGAGCCTCATCGCACTGGCCGTGTTCTGGAGCTTCCCGGTGGCGCCTCCGAGAATGCTCTCCGGCGGTTACGTCGATCTCGTGGCGTCCGTGCACCACCTGCCGGTGTGGCAGTTCGGGTCGGTGGCGCTACACGCCAACCAGCTCTGCGCGCTGCCCTCTCTCCACGTCGCCTGGGCGACCTGGTGCTCGATCGTGATCTGGCAGATGAGCCGCCGCGCATGGGTGCGCACGCTGGCCGTGATCTATCCGCTGCTCACCACCTTCGCGGTGATGTCCACGGCGAACCACTATCTGGCGGACGCTGTGAGCGGCGCGGCGATCACGCTCGTGGTGTTCTTCGCCCTCAGCCGCGGGCCGCTCGTGCGCCGAGCCCGTCGATCACAGAGCGTCCGGGTGCGTGACCGGAACACATCTTCGCGAATTAGCTTATTCGGAGGGCTCGTCGACGTCTTCGTCTCGGGAGCGTCACACTGCTCGGAGCGCTGCCGCGAGTACTGGACCTATCGGCACGGAAGCTCTGCCATCAGAGAGGAAGGTACGATGGAAGCTATCGCCGTCCGCGACCGCCACGCTGGTCCGGCTGGGCTGTTCCTGACGGAGTTGCCATATCCGCGGGCTGCCGAGAACGATGTCATCGTACGCGTCTATGCCGCTGGGTTTACCCGTGGGGAGCTGGCTTGGGCGGGGACGTGGACTGATCGCAGCGGCCGGGACCGGACGCCGAGTGTGCCCGGGCATGAGGTGTCGGGGGTCGTCGCCGGGCTGGGCTATGGGACCACCGGCCTGACCGTCGGGCAGCGAGTGTTCGGGCTGGCCGATTGGACGCGCAACGGGACGCTGGCGGAGTACGTGGCGGTGGAGGCGCGCAATCTTGCGCCGCTGCCGATGGGCGTCGAGCATGCAGTCGCCGCTGGTGCGGTGATCTCCGGATTGACGGCATGGCAGGCGCTGTTCGACCACGCCCGCCTGGTCGCTGGGCAGACGGTGCTGATCCATGGCGCCGCGGGCGGCGTCGGCTCGATTGCTGTGCAGCTTGCCCGTCAGGTCGGTTCCCGGGTGATCGGAACCGGCCGGGCCGCCGACAGGGCCCGTGCGCTCGATCTTGGCGTCGATGAGTTTGTGGACTTGGAGACGGACCGCTTGGAGGACGCCGGCCGGGTTGATGTGGTGTTCGACGTGATCGGGGGGGAGATCCTGCAGCGTTCGACCGCGCTTGTGCGCGCCGGCGGCACGCTCGTCACCATTGCCGAACCGCCCACGATCCAGCCTGAGAACGGGCGGGCGATGTTCTTCGTCGTTGAGGCCGATCGCTCCCAGCTCGCTGAGCTCGCCCAGCGGCTGCGCGACGGACGGCTGACTTCGAATGTGGGGGCCGTGCGGCCGTTGGCCGAAGCTCCCGCCACGTTCGGCCCCGACGCTCCGCGCGTGTCCGGGAAGACGATCATCCGAGTCACCGAGGGCTGGTAGGCGACTGCGATCGACGACGTTCTCGCACCGCTGGGGGGAGTTGCGCGTCGTTGACATTGCAGGTGTCAGCCCTGCTCGTGCTGGAGACCCGAGATTCGCCAGCGCGAATCTTGGGGTCGTGAGGAGCCGCTGCTGTAGCGAGCAGCAGCTCCTCCTCCTCGTTGCAGCGGTCGACTGGGATTGGTCTGGCAGACTCAAGGACGATGCCGCAGATCACGACGCCAGACGGCGTCACGCTTGCGTACGAGACGTTCGGTTCATTGACTGCCCCACCGTTGCTGATGGTGATGGGGTTCGGTTCGCAACTGATTGCCTGGCCGCGGGCGTTCTGTGAGCGTTTGGCTTCCGCGGGACGTTTTGTGATCAGCTTTGACAACCGCGATTGCGGACTGTCATCGAAGCTCGACGGTCAGCCTGTCGATCCTCGCGAGGTTTTCGCGGCTGCTTCAGCCGGGGAGCTGCAGAAGGCCCGGGAGCTGGCGCCGTACACCTTGAGCGCGATGGGCGCCGACGCGCTCGGCCTGCTCACGGCGCTGGGAATCGAGCGAGCGCATATCGTCGGCGCGTCGATGGGTGGGATGATCGCCCAGACGATCGCGATCGAGCATCCCGAGAGGACGATTACGCTCACGTCGATGATGTCGACTACCGGTGAGCCTGAGTTCGGAAGGTCCACGCCGCTGGCAGCTGAAGCGTTGCGTACAGCTCCCCCAGCTGACCGTCAGGGATACATCGAGGCGGTCGCCGAGAAGTCCCTGGTCTGGAGCTCGAAGCGATACGCCGATCTCCCGGCAGCTCGAGCGCTGGCAGCCGCGAGCTATGACCGCTCCTACCACCCGGAGGGCAGGGCTCGCCAGCTCGCCGCGATCGTCGCGAGCGGGTCGCGCGCCGAGGGATTGCGCAGTCTGCGGGTCCCGACGCTCGTGATCCACGGGCTCGACGACACGCTCATCGATCCAAGCGGCGGCGAGCGGACGGCAGCACTCGTCCCGGGCGCTCATCTACTCCTTCTCCCGGACATGGGCCACGACCGACCCGCGCCGCTCTGGCCTGAAATCTCCCAGGCGATCGTCGAGCACACGGGCTAGCCACCACGCCCGACCCGACACCCGCAGATCATTGGTCGCGGTGAACGCCGCAACGTGTGCCCGCCGTGTATTACGCAGGTCGGCGCCCTCGGCCCCAGTCGTGCCACCGGCCGCGAGCTTGACCACGCCGCGGTGCTCGACGCTCCTTAGCGAAGCTCCTTCAGGAGCCCGGACAGCTCAAGGCGGGCTTGGGCTTCAGCGTGCATCCTTGGCTCGAAAATCTCGTAGTGGGCCTTGCCCGCGGCCTTGGCGGAGTACATCGCGGCGTCTGCGTCACGCAGCAGATCCTCTGCCGGCCCCTGATGGGCGGCGATCCCAATACTCGCGGTCATGGATGCGTCACGGTCGGTAAACGTGAACGGCACCTCAAGCGCGCTGATGAGACGCTGGGCGATCTCTACCGCGGCGCTCACGGGCGCGTCGTCCTGGCAGATGATTACGAACTCGTCTCCGCCCAGCCGCGCCGCCGTGTCGCTCTCGCGTAGCGCGCCGCTGATGCGCTGGGCCGTTTGGACCAGTAGTGCGTCTCCCACGTCATGGCCGAGGCTGTCGTTGACGACCTTAAAGCCGTCGAGGTCCACGAACAGAACGGCGACTCGTGGCTCGGTAGCCCCGGGGAGCGCTGCTCGTAGGCGGTCGAGGAACAGCGTGCGGTTGGCAAGGCCGGTAAGGGGGTCGTGGAGCGCCTGGTGGCTCAGCTTTGCCTCACTGTCTCTGAGGGCGGAAACCGTCGTCTCGAGCTCGTCGAGCAACCGCTGCTTGGTGGCGATATCAACGGCATGGCCATATGCAGCCGAGATGGCGCCGGCGACGAGTTGCACCGTGCGTACGTCATTGCTGTCGAACGTTCGAGCTTCGGGAGAGTTAACATTGAGGACGCCCACGATCTCGCCCCGATGGCGCAGCGGAACGATGATCATCGAGCGCAGTTCCTGCGCTCGGCAGGCAACCCTGTCCACCCTCGGATCGGTCTCTGAGTCCTCGCAGTAGACCGCCTCGCCCGTCCGAAAGCAGATGCCCGACAGGCTCCCATCACGCGGCGTGCGAATCGCAACGCCGCTATCGCGGCCAGGGCCTGTGCGGTACTTGTATGCAATCTGATCGCCTTCGATGATCCCCGCGCTAGCGGCACTCGCACCAAGCAGGATGCGTGCCCGGTCGAGGATCTCGAGCACCACGTCCTGCACGTCGAATTCGGTGCGTTCGACCTCGCGATGCAGGGAGACGATCGTCTTCAGGCGCTCGGTGTCAAGCGCCACTGTGTTCGTGAGCTCGCTGCGCACGGCGATGATCGCTGCGCCCGAGGCGACGAACGTGCCCGTGAGCACGATCGTGTGGCCGAGCGACGCCCCTGTCAGCGCACCTCCGTCATAGATAAGAGGCAATAGGTTGGCGAGGACCGAAGCGAGGAGCACTCGTTCACCGGCCCGGCGCGGCAAGAACCAGGCGCCGAAGACAACGTAGAACAGCGCAAAACCCCGAAGTGGCGAGCCGGCGCCGCCGGTCGCAGCGACGTCCGCCGACACGACGCCCAGCGCGAGCGCGATGCCAACGGGATACATGAATCTCAGTCTCAGCCGATCGGGCAGCACGACGATCAGCGCCGCGCATAAGATGGCCAGAGCGCTGACGGAAAACACGATCGCCTCGTGCCCTCGATTCACATCAGGGAGAGCGAGATACAGCGGTCCGACGAGCGCCAATGCGATCCACATCCCGACCGCCACCTGCAGGGACCGGTCTTTGGGAAGCCAACGTCGCGGCTCACTCGTGGCAAACGTCATCATTCAGTATCGGCCCTGCACAACTCGGCTTGAGGGATCATTCGAACCATCGGCGACCGGTTGAGCGGCGCTCGCGCCATCAGCTAGGGATTCCGGGCGCGGATTACCGGCCTTTCCTGTCGATGCGGGCGAGAGGACTCGAACCTCCAAGGGCTTTCGCCCACCGGCTCCTAAGGCACGCCACAGGCGCGCGGATCCCGTTACTACGGGACCGCTCGCGCGGTTGGAGCACGTTCAGGCGGCCTCTGCGGGTCCGTTGTTACCCGATCTGTTACCCACACATGCCTGGCGACTAACGACTCAGGTCACTAGTAGCGGAACGTCACGCGCCAGGCGGCTGGCAGTGCCGTTGTGGTTGGGTCGATCCTCACCTCGAGGTAGTGGCCTGCAGCGACCGGGGTGCTCGAGCTGTCGGTGCAGTGCGTTTGGCCGGCCAGGATCGTGCATTTCTCGAGCGTTGCGCCGGTCGTGTTGTCGATCACATCCACCACCGCTTGCCTGCCCGCGGCCGGCGCCTTGTTCGTGGTCGCCACGAGATTCGTGACCGTGCCGCCACCATTGGGCACCGGCCCTTCCAGCAACCTGGCATCGCTCGAGTACCCGAACGCCGGCACGGGTGCCGGGCACGCTCCCATGTTGTTGAAGTCGAAGATGGTGTTGCCGAGGCATTCCCCTGGCCAGACATTGGGATTGGCGGTGTCCATGAATGTCGCCACGTCACCGCCTGCGCCGGCCGCACCGGTCGCGCCGGTCGGGCCTGTCCCTCGTTCGCCCGTCGCGCCTTTTTCACCGGTCGCACCTTTCGCGCCGCTCGCGCCGGTCGCGCCGGTCGCGCCAGCCGCTCCCGCCGCGCCGGTGGCTCCAGCCGCTCCCGTCGCGCCGCTCGCCCCCGTTGCGCCGCCCGCCCCGGTCGCGCCCTTTTCACCGGTGGCGCCCCGTTCGCCCGTCGCGCCGGTCGCGCCCTTTTCACCGCTGGCGCCTTTGGCTCCTTCGCTTCCGCTCGCGCCCGTTGCTCCGGCTGGGCCCGTAGCACCCGTCACGCCTTGAGCCCCCGTCGCTCCCGTTGCTCCCGTGGCGCCGGTTTCACCCGTCACGCCGGTCGGCCCGCTGGCACCGGTCGCGCCTTGTGCGCCGGTGGCGCCGGTGGCGCCGGTTTGGCCCGTCGCGCCGGTCGGCCCAGTCGCACCGGTCGCGCCTTGTGCGCCGGTGGCGCCGGTGGCGCCCGTCGCGCCGGTCGACCCGATGGCACCGGTCGCGCCCGCCGCACCGGTGGCGCCGGTTTCGCCTGCAGCTCCCGTAGCACCCGTGGCACCGCTCGCCCCGGTCGCCCCGGTCACGCCACTCGCGCCGGTCGGACCGGTCGGACCCGTCGCACCCGCGGGGCCCGTCGGACCTTGGGGTTCGGGCGTCACGGCGATGTCGATGGGCTGCGAGCCCGCAGGGACGCTCGCGGGGGTCTTCGGCGTGAGCGTTTCGGTCACCGGCTGGATCGTGTATTGCGAGACGCCATTGGAGTCGAGGTCAGTGACATAGAGGCTCTCGCCGCTCGTGCTCACAGCGATGCCGCGAGGTCCTGTGCCCGAGGCGACGGTCGCGGGGGTCTTCGGCGTGAGCGTTTCGGTCACCGGTTCGATCGTGTACTGCGAGACTGCGCTGCTGCCCTCGTTGGCAACGTAGGCGCTTTTGCCGTCCGGGCTCACCGCGACCCCGGAGGGACCTGTGCCCGAGGCGACGGTCGCGGGTGTCTTCGGCGTGAGCGTTTCGGTCACCGGTTCGATCGTGTACTGCGAGACGTCGGGGTCGCTGTTGCCGACGTAGGCGCTCCGGCCGTCCGGAGTCACGGTGATGTCGTCTGGCCCCCCGCCCGTGACGACGGTCGCGGGGGTCTTCGGCGTGAGCGTTTCGGTCACCGGTTCGATCGTGTACTGCGAGACGGTGCTGGAGGAGTTGTTGCTGACATACAGGCTTTTGCCGTTTGGCGTCACGCCGAGGCGAACGGGATCCGACCCCGTACCGATCGTCGCGGGGGTCTTCGGTGTGAGCCTTTCGGTCACCGGTTCGATCGTGTACTGCGACACGGAGTCGGAGCTCTGGTTGACGACGTAGAGGCTTTTGCCGTCCGGGCTCACGACGATGCCGCGGGGCGCCACACCGGTGGAGACGGTCGCGGGGGTCTTCGGCGTCAACTTGCCGGTCACTGGTTCGACCGTGTACTGCGAGATGTTGTTGGTGCTGCTGTTGGCGGCGTACACGCTCATGTCGTTCGGGCTCACAGCGATGCCGTCGGTGAACGTGCCAGCGCCGACTTCAGCTGGGGTCTTCGGCGTGAGCGTTTCGACCAACGGTTCGATCGTGTACTGAGAGACCGAGTTGGAGCCTTGGTTGGCGACGTAGGCGCTTTCGGCGCGCGAGGACGCGGTCACGACGAGGAACGCGAGTGCAGCCCCGCCAACCGCCAGCAGCCGAAGCGCCTCCAGAAATCGGCGCTGCGCCCTCGCCGGCGCTAGGCCTGCCCCACGCATATGACCAGCTACCCCCCGCATGCCGCCTCCGGTGCTGCCATCCGTTTCAGTAGCGAACCGCCGCTCCACGAACGGCGCGAAGATAGCAACTCCGCGACAGGAATGTCGTGAGCTGCGTAAACGCCGTCGAATGTCTGACAGCGAGCCCTCCAGGTCGAGCAGCCAGCGCTCCACGCCGCCGCATCGCCGCCGAGGCCGTCGCCCGCGTGCAGAATTCGAAAAACGAGCGAATTACCGGGCCCTTTCTGTCAGTGCGGGCGAGGGTGTGTGGTTTCAGCAGATAGGCGACATATGTGTCAGGACATAGGAGACACCATCGTGAGGGGGTCTTCTTGTGGACGGGGCGCGGTATCTGGTCGAGGCGCATGTGTTGGAGGGACGGTCGGTTGGGGAGTTGGCGGCTGCGCATGGGGTGCATCGCAGCTGGATCTACAAGCTCCTGGCTCGCTACCGCGATGGGGGCTATCAGGCGCTTGAGCCGCGCTCGAGACGGCCGCGCTCTTGCAAGCACGAAACGCCGCCGGAGATCGTGGGAGCGATCGTTGCGCTGCGCTTAGAGCTCGAGAGCCACGGCCACGACGCTGGCGCGGAGACGATCGCCTACCACCTCGCTGGAACCTATAAAGACGTTCCCTCCCTTTCGACGATCTGGCGGATTCTCAGGCGTGAGGGGCTCGTAGTCGCAGAACGCCAGAAGCGCCCGCGCTCATCGCTGATCCGCGCAGCTCAAAGATCGTCGGGATTGCCCGTAGCTCGTGCAGCCGGTCGTCGCTGCGTCGCACTGACGGTGGCACCGGACGTGCGGAGACTGCGCGTGCGCCTCAAGTAGTGCACGCGCGCCGCCGATGGGTGGTAGTGAAGCGCCGCTCACCGCTGTTCATCGGCCTCGCCGCAACAATTGCGCTCGGCATGTCGCCAGCGCTCGCGAGCGCCGCCACCGTGATCACGCGTTACGCGGGTATCTCCGGGCAGGACGCCAGCCCGACACCGGGACTGGCGGTCAACTCGAAGCTCAGCGAACCGGAGGCGGTCGCGGTCGACTCGCGCGGCAATATCTACATCGCCGACACCAACAACAACGTCGTCGAGAAGGTCACGCCTACGGGCATCCTCACGGTCGTCGCGGGCACCGGAACCGTCGGAGTTCCGGCGGCGCATGCGTTTCCGCCTTACTCTGGCGTACCGGCCACGAGCTCAGCGCTCAACGAGCCGACCGGCGTCGCAGTCGATTCGGGCGGCAACCTCTATATAGGCGACACCGAAAACAATGTCGTTGAGAGGGTCACGCCGGGTGGGAACCTGACGGTCATCGCCGGCACGGGGTCCGAAGGCCCGCCCTCCTCAGAAGCCTTCCCTCCCCACGCGGGAGTGCCTGCGACGAGCTCCGCGCTGCACGGGCCCGAGGGCCTGACACTCGACTCGGCGGGCGACCTGTACATAACCGACGTCTACAACAATGTGGTCGAGAAGGTGACGCCCGCCGGGACGCTTAAGGTCATCGCCGGCACCGGGACGCTCGGCGCTCCGGCTGCGCACGCGTATCCGCCATATCCGGGCGTCGAAGCCACGACCTCCGACTTGCACTATCCCGAGGGCGTCGCGGTCGACGCGAGCGGCGACGTCTACATCGGCGACGTCTTCAACAATGTCGTCGAGAAGGTCACGCCGGCAGGCATCCTCTCGGTGATCGCCGGTACGGGAACCGAAGGTGCGCCACCCTCGCAGGCGTTCCCTCCGTCCGCAGGATCCGAAGCGACAGCGTCCAATCTGAAACGTCCCGAGGGCGTAGCGGTCGACTCAAGCGGCAATCTCTACATCGCAGACGTGCAGAGCGGGCTCGTGTTGAGGGTCACCCCCGGCGGCAGGCTCTCGGTCGTCGCCGGCACCGGCACGGTCGGAGCGCCGACCTACGGCGGTTCGCCGCTGGTATCGGCGCTGAAATACCCCGACTACGTCGCTGTGGACTCAAGCGGCGTGCTCTACGTGGACGAGGAAGGAAACAGCACGATCGACCGCGTCGGCCCGGAAACGGCGGCGGCGCCGACCGTGACGAGCGCCACCCCCGGCAACGGGACCGGGACGATCGACTTCCTGCCTCCCATCAGCGACGGGACGAGCCCGATCACCGGCTATGAAGCGAGCACCGACGGCGGCGCCACGTGGCACGCGATCTCGACGACGGCCGGGTCCGGAGAAACTCTTCAGAGCGAGCTCACCGGGCTCACGGACGGTGTCACCTACCACGTTCTCGTGCGCGCCGTGAACGGGTCGGGCGCCGGCGCAGCGAGCAACGTCGCACCCGTCACCCCCCAGGCGCCCTCCTCCACCTCGGCCTCCCCCGCCGGGAGGCCTTCGACGCCCGCCCCGAAGGCCTCCGCCGCGTGCCTCAGCCGGCGCGCTGTCACCGTGCACTGGCGCATTCCCCGCGGCCTGAGACCCGGCAGGATCATCGTGGCCGTCAACGGCAGGACATACAAGACACTGCCGTCGAGTGCGCGCAAGGTCACAGTCAGCTTCGCCGGCCGCTCCGGCCCGGCGCCGGTCACAGTGCGTGTGAGCACCCGCACTGTCAGGGGCCTGACGCTCCGCACCGTGCGCGCCCTTCACCTCTGCACGAGCCCCAGTTCCCCACTGACTCTCACAGACCTGTTCCTGCAGCGGTGATCTGAGCGCGCCTGCCGGGCGCGACATCGCGGCTGTGCTCTACGCGCTTTGCCGAGAGCTGGGTGAATGGGCCAACCAGCCACGTCGGGCCATCTCACCGAATCGCTACGCCGTCAACTCGCGCCAGTCTCGATCCGCCAAGGTCCCGTCGAATAGGAAAAGGCCCGGATTGCCAGGCCTTTTCTGTCAGTGCGGGCGAGAGGACTCGAACCTCCAAGGGCTTTCACCCACCGGCTCCTAAGGGCGAGCACAAGCGCGCAGGCACCGTAGATATGGGCCGCTCGATGCAGTTGGAGCGCGTTCTGGCAGCTTCTGCTCTCCCGTTGTTACCCACTCCGTTACCCACAGCGCCCCATGCCCTCCTGATCGCACGAGTACGCGCTCGAGCTCTGCTGGGCGCTCCCCGCGAGCAGGCCGTCCGGGCGGCCAGCCAATCCCGCCGGGAATCTGCAGATGACTCCGGCGAGAGAGTAGCCTGCAAAGCATGTCCGCGTTTCAGACAGAGCGATGCGGCAAACACCGGAGCGCCACGCAAGGCGATGGCTCCGTAACGCCTGCCTCGACGGGGGTCTTCGCGAACATCTTGTGCGCAAGTGGTGGCACACGCCCAAGCACGGCGACGGCGAGGATGGCCACTTCGCTGTCGGGACCCAGCGCCGGGACGCGGGAGGAGACGGTCGACTAGTGGGTGGTTGGGTGAGACGAGAAGAGCGGGCTCTCAGGGCCGCACGTGATCGCGCCAGAGCGGCGGATGATCGCGCCAGAGCGGCGCGCGATCGCGTCAGATCGGCCGAAGAACGTGACGAGTGCGGCGGCCCAAAACGCCGAGCCCGGAAACGCGACCCGCGAATGAACGGACTGAGCCTCGTGAATCCTGCCGGACTAGGAGCAGCTGAAGTGGACGCGACACCTGCCGCGAGCGGATCCCCGCTTTCCGGCGGACATCTGTTAGCGGCGATCTCGACGAGCATCGTTGGCATCCTGCGCAATCACTACGGGCGCGGGCCGATGAAGGCCAAGACCTACGTGCTCGACGACATCATCGTCGTGGTGATGCGTGGAAGCGGCTTCACCCCGCTGGAGCAGACGATCATGGACGGCGGTGAGCCCGACCGCGTCATCGCCATGCGGGAGGACTTTCAGCGGGTGATAGCCAAGCTGTACAGGGAGACGATCGAGGAGCTCACCGGCCGCAAAGTCCTCGCGTTTCTTAGCCAAGCCCACGTCGAGCCCGACATCACCATGGAGATCTTCTTCGTCGACGGTCCACTCGAAGGTTTCGGTGTAGTTGCGGCCACCGAGCCCGTCGACTAGCAGACGTCGTCTGAAGGCGTTCGAGGCGTGCTGGCGTGTCGTGACCGGCCCGGCGGTCGACCAACGCACGCAGTTCGCCACCCAACGGGCTCTCGGAGCTCAGGGCTCAAGCTCGCCGCTGCGTTTACGTGACACCGGGCCCCGCGGTAAGACAACTCCCGAATCGACGTTAGCGCTACGCTTGCGCCATGGGGTCCGCCCGCGACCCCACTGACGAAGAGGCCAAGGACACAGCCCTGCGGCAACTTCGTACGGCATCCAGGGAGATGCTGGCTGCGTTGGCGGAGAAGCTTTGCGACGACGCGCGGCGGGCCGGGGCGACCGAGCAGGAGATTTGGGACGCGATCGCACGCTAAGTGGCGCGGCGTTGGCATCGGAACGCTCTGCCGCATCGCTTTTCGGAGGCGGTGGCCGCGTGCGTATGGCCCCCTTGAACTCGAGAACGTAACATTCATCACAAACTGTAGGGTGCAGTGCTACCGTTGAGAGCGTCTACGGATTGGGCGGGTGGGCCTCGTCGAGGACGCATCGCCTAACCACTTGGGAGGCTGGCCATGGCCGAGCACCCGTCAGCAGGTCATGCTGGAGATACCAGTCGCGGGATGACCGATGAGGAGCGCCGGATCGTCACCCTGGCAATGGCAGGCGGGGATGATCAAACGCTGGCTGATCGCGACCAAACCCTTTCGGAGACTGATCAGAGTCTCTCCGATATCGATCAGACGACGGCTGACGCCGACGGGGGTGCCTCTGACGTGGAGCAAGCCGCCGCGGACCTCGATCAAGACGCCGACGATCGCAATCTCGGCGCAGAGACGAAGTCAGCCGTGCACGAAATCACCCACAAGCTCCGTAAACGCGGCGCCCGCAAACGCCGCCGGGGAGAGGAGGCTCGCGCCGAGACCGCCACAGCTCGCGACGCGACCGCCGACGCTCGCGACCAGATAGCAACGAAACGCGATCACATCGCCACCGGCGCGGACCCGACCACTAACCTCGAGCGCAAGTAGAGCCTGCAGGGGCGGCCTCGGCGGCTCGTCGCGAAGCCGCCCTCGCGAAGCTTCGAGTCTCCTGGCGACCGCTCGCAGGAGCTCATCGCCGCCATCGTGGCCGCGCGGAGCTGTAGCGATTTAGGTCTCGCCTGGTGTCCGACACTGTGGAGATCGGCTGGCTCGATGAGCCTGAAGAGGAGGACTACGCTCTGACAACGGCCGGGAGTTCATCGCCGAGTCCACGCGGCTGTGGCTCGCTGGGCATGGCGTTGAGCCGATCTTCATCGAACGCGGTTCCCCGCAGCAGAATCCCTATGTGGAGCGCTTCAACGGCACGATGCGCGACGAGCTCCTGAACGGCGAGCACTTCGACAGCCCGCTGGAGGCCCGCGTCATGATCGCCGCGTGGGTCCGCGAGTACAACACCCTGCGTCCTCACCGCGGCCTGGGCTATAAGACGCCCGTGGCGTTCTATGAGGCGAGTAGAGTTAGCAGCCGATGAGAGCTACTGCCCTCACTCGCCGTGGACCACACGCTGGCCCAGTTCGGCGCCCGGATTACGCGAGCCGTCGAGAGGGAGAACTCTCACACATTCACATCAACCAGCACGCACACTCTCAGAGCGACTGGACCGACCGCAGGGTGCCGGGCAACATCGAGAAATGGAAGGCGGGCTTCCGCGCCGAGCGCCGGCTTGGTGACGGCACGGTCCGCCTCACGCCGCCGTCGACGCGAACCATCCGCAAGTACCTCATCAACCTGAACGGCATCTTCAGGCGCGCCCGCGAGGCGTACGGCATCAGCGCCAACCCCGTCGCCGACGTCAAGCGTCCAGGCCGCGTCAAGGCCCGCCGAACACTCGGCAGCAACGACTTCCTCGAGCCGGCCGAGGTGCACGCTCTCCTCGCTGCCGCCGAGGATGAGATCGACGCTGCGATCTTCGCCACCGCCGCCTTCTGCGGCCTGCGCCTCGGCGAGCTGCTCGCACTGCGCTGGCGCGCCATCGACTTCACGCGCAGTCTCATCAGCGTAGAGGCGAGCTTCACGCGCGGGCGGGAGGGAACGCCGAAGTCAGGTGACGGGCGCACCGTGCCGATGGCGCCCGAGGTCGCCACGGCGCTCATGAAACTGCGGCAGCGTCCCTATCTGCTCGGTCAGCGCGACCTCGTGTTCATTGGGCGCGGTGGTAGCCACGTGGATCCCAACGCGCTGCGCGGGCGCTTTCACGAAGCGCTCGAACGGGCGGGGCTGCCGCGCGTTCGGCTGCACGACCTGCGGCACACGTTCGGAACGATCATGGTCAGCCGCGTCGACCCACGGACGCTGCAGCACTGGATGGGCCACGGGAGCATCGAAGTGACGGAGATGTATATGGCCTTCCGCGATCGGGCTGAGGACGCGGCGAAGGTGTCAGACGCGTTCCGCGTCGCCTGAGAGCGCCGGGCACGGCGCGTAGACTCCCGGCGCCGTGACGATCGAACAATTCCTCTGGACCGCACACGCCCTCCTTCGGCTCGACCAGCGCCGGCTACCGCGATCCGACGTCGAGCAGGCCATCCGTGACAACCACGGTGAGCGCCTTGCCAACGACGGCCAGGCGGACTGGCTGATCACGAGCACCATGGCTCTCGGAGTCAGGTTCGAGGCCATCTACGACCATCCGGTAGCCGGGGACGAGCGCGCGGCACGCATCGTGTCGGCTTGGCGAGTGGACTGAATGCCCGACTCCCGGCGTTGTAACCTCAATACAGCGATGTTTGCGTACTACGACGCCGAGGCCGACATAGCCTGGCTCCCGACCGGCGAGTCAGATGACGTGGTCAGCGAGCGCGTCCCCGGCGGGCTCCGCGAGTACGACCGCGCTACGCGTGCGCTCGTAGCCATCGAGGTCTGGGACGCCAGCACGCGCCTGCCACAGAGCCTGCTCGAAGCGCTGCCGGCTCCGAGCGCACCGCACACCGCGGCTGCGTAGACTTAGCGCGCTCAAGGGACAGTACACTCGCGCCGCTCGCCGTCTTATCCCGACTGGCCTGGACGCGTCAGCTAACGGCCGCAGGATGGTGGCGGTCATTATGGTTGGAGCAAGAATGGGTCTAGGTCGTCCGCCCAACTACGGAAGGTTGCGCTCGTGGGGGCTGTGGCACATCGCGTACCCGGGGGTCCGGGCGCTCACGGTCAGAGGCGACGCCCAGGGTCTGCTTCGGCTGCTCGATGGTCCAGGCGACCCGCCGAATGAAGATCGCTTCAGTGAACGTGCGATGGCGGCATTCGCACTGGGCACGACGCAGGCTACCGTCGCGATCGACCGACTCGCCGAACTGCTGTCCCTCGATGAGCAGCTGTCGGTGCGCGTTTGTGCCGCCGACGCGCTGAACCGCATCGGTGGCCCCGTTGCGGCAAAGGCCCTCATCCCCGCCCTCGATGATGAGAACTGGGCAGTCCTGCACGCCGCACTAAAGACCTTCGAGGCAACTCCCCTGCCCGAGGCATGGCCGAGCATTGCTGCACTCGCCGACGGTAAGGCTCACTCGATGGTGCGCATGACCGGCAAGGCTCGCTCGATGACGCGGATGAACGCAGCCGGTGCTCTGGGCCAAGCAAAAGACGACAAGTGGATTCCTGTGCTTGAGTCAGCCATTCGGGACAAGAGCCTGCTGGTCACTCTGGGAGCGGCTGTCGGGCTCCGCGACACGGAGAGCCCTGCCGCACTCGTGGCCCTAACCAAGGCTGGCCGAGACGTGCACGGTGTGCTCAGAAAGCTGCTTTTGGTTCGGGCTCGTTATCGCCTCCGGCGGAGCCTCCGGCGTGGCACCCAACCTGTCACATAAGCGGATAGGCCGACCGGCTTCACTCGTAAACCGAGCGGGGACCGGGCGTGTAGGGCTGGACGGCCAGAACGGCCACGTCTTCGCAACTGAACGCGCCGCTAAGTCCGTTGCTGGAAGGCAGTTCAACCTGGACGCGTCCGCCCGGCGCTCCAGCAACATCTCGATCCCGCAACACGAGATCGGACAGGACGTTCTGCGGTCCAAACTCAGTGAGTTCCACGTCGTCGACTCCCACGAACCCGAGCGTCGCGATGGTGTGGAGAACGACGTTGAATCTCCGGTTGGCTAGTTGCCCGTCCGCGGTGAAGAGGTGGATATCTAACTCAAGACGAACCCGGCCATCAGAGCCCTGGCCAGAGTCGAGGCGCACCGCGAGAATCTCGGCATCGTGGAACGAGGGCCAGGTGCCGAAGCGGGACTCGAGTGCATCAGCGTTATGAATTTGGACCACACCAAGAAGCATGCCCGATCTCGACGTCGGACTCGCGTTGTCGGGACGCTTTCGTGGCTCCTTTTCGAGGCGCTCAGCGCAGCCCACCGGCTCTCACGTCCCCGACAGGCCTACGTCTCGCTGCTTCGAGCCAGCCTGGACCGTCCCCGCTTTCGTGGACACTTGATTCCATGGGACAGTGGCTCCCGAGAAAGGGGATCGTGTGCGCAAGGCAAGAAGGTTCCCGCCGGAGTTCCGGCATGAGGCTGTGGAGCTCTATCGCAACTCTGATCGCTCGCTCGAGCAGGTCGCCAAGGAGCTGGGGATCGGAACGAGCACGCTGGCTCGATGGCATTACCAGCTCGGCACTGAGGCAAAGCAGGAGGGCGAGCTCAAAGGTGATGAGCGCTCGGAGCTCCGGCGTCTGTGCCGTGAGAATAGGCGGCTGAAGGAAGAGCGGGACATCCTGAAAAAAGCCGCGGCCTTCTTCGCGCACGAGAGCGAGACGCGGTGAGCATCTACCGCTTCATCGCAGCGGAGAGGGCCAGCTACCGGGTCTCGTTGATGTGTGAGCTGTTGGGTGTCTCGCGCTCTGGCTTCTACGCCTGGCAGCGCCGGCCCGTGTGTGAGCGGGCACGTGAGGATGAGCGGCTGCTCGAGCTGATCCGCTCGATCCATGAAGAGGCAAGAGGCGTCTATGGGGTGCGCCGTGTGCACGCTGAGCTGCGTCTCGCCCACGAGATCCGGGTCAGCCGGAAACGGGTGGAGCGCCTGATGCGTGGTGCTGGGATCTCAGGGCTCATCCGCCGTGCGATCGTCGGCTGGAGCATGGGAGCGAACATGCGCGCCGAGCTCGTCGTCGACGCCCTTGAGATGGCGCTCGCACGCCGCCGGCCAGAGCCCGGGCTGATCCATCATTCAGACCATGGCTCGCAGTACGTCTCGCTGATCTTCGGCCAACACGACGCGAGCTCTCAAGCGCGCTGTTCGACTACATCGAGACGTTCTACAACCACCGCCGCCGGCACTCGACGCTCGGCTATCTCTCACCGCGACAATACGAACGCAACACCCGCGACACGCAGCATCTACAACCAACAACTACCAACTAAAACTGTCCACAAAACAGGGGACACTCCAGTCCACCCCTTCATCCACTTCTCACCTCTCCTCCTATTCCCCGTCCCATCCCTGTTTTGATTCCTGACCTCACACTGAGCCGTACTGATTTCGACGGAGACCGTGTTTGTAGGTTTCCTTCTTTCAGTTGGTCTCTCTCGTTGGCTCTCTTTGGACAGCGTAGAGGTCCTCGAGTTCACGGGGTGGGCGATCGCTGAGAGC
>Ga0302181_10001588_pt1 | contig 16796 bp, 17 predicted proteins | sample I_Palsa_E3_3_FD_198786 | JGI IMG/M metagenome (GOLD analysis project Ga0302181, IMG submission 198786) | Peat permafrost microbial communities from Stordalen Mire near Abisko, Sweden - I_Palsa_E3_3 | ecosystem: Environmental > Terrestrial > Soil > Palsa > Peat permafrost | place: Sweden...
CGCTTCGCCACCTATAAGCGACCCAATCTGCTGCTGCACGACCCGGCACGCCTGGTGCGCCTGTTGAGCGATGGGAAGCGCCCGGTGCAGTTGATTCTGGCCGGCAAGGCGCATCCCGCCGACCAGAGTGGCCAGGATCTGATCCGCCAGTGGACGCAGTTCATCCGCCGCCCCGAGGTGCGGGCGCGTGTCATCTTCCTCAGTGACTACGATCTGCTGCTCACGGAACAACTGGTGCAGGGCGTTGACGTCTGGCTCAACACCCCGCGCCGACCATGGGAAGCCTGTGGAACCAGCGGCATGAAAGTGCTGGTGAACGGCGGGGTGAATCTATCCACGCTCGATGGCTGGTGGGCGGAAGCCTATGGGCCCGAGGTCGGTTGGGCCATCGGCGACGGACAGGAGCACGACGATGATCCGGCGTGGGACCGGGCCGACGCGGCGGCGCTGTACGATGTTCTGGAGCGTGAGGTGATCCCCGGGTTCTATGCACGCGATGCCGCCGGCATCCCGAGCGCCTGGGTGGCCCGCATGCGCGAGAGCATGGCGCGCCTGACGCCGATCTTCTCCAGTCTGCGCGCGGTGCGCGAGTACACCGAACAATGCTACCTGCCTGCCTGCGGCCTGTACCGCGAGCGACTCGCGCAGCAGGGCGGCAAAGCCCGGCAGATCGTCGACTGGCGGCACCAGCTGGAGCAGCACTGGAATTCGCTGCGCTTCGGCGAGCTCAAGGTCGAATCGAGCGCGCAGGGGCATGCGTTCGAGATCGAGCTCACGCTGGCCGGACTTGCGCCGGATAGTGTGGCCGTTGAACTGTATGCCGATGCGGCAGGCAAAGAACCTGCCTTGCGACAGCCGATGACCCGGGCGCCGGCGGCGGCGATCGGTGGCGCCTACGTCTATGGCTGCACCGTAACGGGCAAGCGGCCAGCAACCGACTATACGCCGCGGGTGATTGCACGCTTCGACGGCGTTGCAGTGCCGCTGGAAGCCGGCCGCATTCTGTGGCAGAGATGATCCCGTAAGTACGGTTGCGTACAGACGGTCATCTTTCGGGCGTCTAATCTATGCGGTAGCGGCGACTGCTGCGCGCCCAAATATTGTCCAAAAATCAAGGAACCCCGCGATGGCCGACGAATTTTCGCCCCAGGCGTCACAGCCGTTGGCGGATGAACTACTGACGCGGATGAACGCCTATTGGCGTGCGGCCAACTACCTGGCGGTCGGTCAGATCTACCTCTATGACAATCCGCTGCTAAAGCGGCCGCTGACGCTTGAAGATGTCAAACACATGCTGCTGGGTCACTGGGGCACGACCCCGGGACAGAATTTTATCTATGTGCATCTGAATCGGATCATCGGCAAATATGACCTGAACATGATCTACGTGTCCGGTCCGGGGCACGGTGGACCGGCGCTCGTGGCCAACACCTATCTTGAGGGCACTTACAGCGAGATCTACCCCGACATCAGCCAGGATGAGGCCGGACTGCGCAAGCTGTTCCTTCAGTTTTCATTTCCCGGCGGTATTCCCAGTCACGTATCGCCCGAGTGCCCGGGCTCGATCCATGAAGGCGGGGAGCTCGGCTATTCGCTCAGTCACTCGTTCGGAGCCGTGCTGGACAACCCCGAGCTGATCGTCGGCTGCGTGGTCGGCGACGGCGAGGCCGAGACCGGACCGCTGGCCACGGCGTGGCATTCCAACAAGTTCCTGGATCCGGTCACGGACGGCGCGGTGCTGCCGATTCTGCACCTGAACGGATACAAGATCGCCAATCCGACCGTGTTCGCGCGCATGGAGCGTGAAGAGCTGGAACAGGTCATGCGCGGCTGCGGCTGGGTGCCGTATTTCGTCGAGGGTCATGAACCCGAGCTGATGCACCAGGCGATGGCCGCCAGTCTCGATCGCGCGATCGAGGATATCCGGCGCATCCAGAGCAATGCGCGCGCGCACAATGATCCCGCGCGGCCGCGCTGGCCGATGATCGTGCTACGGTCGCCCAAGGGCTGGACCGGACCCAAGATGGTCGACGGGCTGCAGATCGAAGGCACCTTCCGCGCGCACCAGGTGCCGCTGTTGGTGGATGCCGCGCATCCGGCGCATCTGGCGCAGCTTGAAAGCTGGATGAAGAGCTACCGGCCGCAGGAACTATTTGATGAGCGCGGCCGGCTGCGGCCGGAACTGGCGGCACTGGCGCCTCAAGGCGCGCGGCGCATGGGCGCAAATCCCCATGCCAACGGTGGCATATTGCTGCGGGATCTGCGCATGCCGGACTTTCGCGACTACGCGGCCGCCGTGCCCGAGCCCGGGGCGGGCGGTATCGGCGACACGCATGTCCTGGGACCTTTCCTGCGCGATGTGATCAAACTGAACCTGGAGCAACGTAACTTCCGCCTCTTCGGGCCGGACGAGACGCTGTCCAACGGACTGGAGGCGGTGTTCGAAGTGACCAGCCGCCAGTGGGACGCCGCCACCGTCGCGAACGATGAATTCCTGGCGCCCACCGGACGCGTCATGGAGATGCTCAGCGAGCATCAGTGCGAAGGCTGGCTGGAGGGGTATCTGCTCACCGGGCGGCATGGACTCTTCAATTGCTACGAAGCCTTCATCCACATCGTCGATTCGATGTTCAACCAGCACGCCAAATGGCTGAAGGTCACCTCCGGACTGGCATGGCGGCGCAAGATCGCCTCGTTGAACTACCTGCTGTCATCGCACGTCTGGCGCCAGGATCACAATGGGTTCACACATCAGGATCCGGGCTTCATTGACCACGTCGTCAACAAGAAAGCGCAAATCGTACGGGTCTACCTGCCGCCGGATGCCAATTGCCTGCTGTCGGTGATGGACCACTGCCTGCGCAGCCGCCACTACGTGAACGTCGTGATCGCAGGCAAGCATCCGTCCCCGCAGTGGCTATCGATGGATGCCGCGGCCCGGCATTGTGCCGAGGGCGTTGGTATCTGGCAGTGGGCCAGCAACGATCAGGGCGGCGACCCGGATGTCGTTATGGCCTGCTGTGGTGACGTTCCCACACTCGAGGCACTGGCCGCGGTATCCATCATGCGTGAGCACCTGCCGCAGCTGAAAATCCGTGTGGTCAACGTGGTCGATCTGATGAAGCTGCAGCCCAAGAGCGAACATCCGCACGGTTTGAGCGATACCGATTTCGATGGCCTGTTTACCTCCGACAAGCCGGTGATCTTCGCCTTCCATGGCTACCCCACGTTGATCCACCGCCTGACCTACCGCCGCACCAACCATCACAACATTCATGTCCGCGGCTACAAGGAAGAGGGCACGATCACGACCGCTTTCGACATGACGGTGCTGAATGATCTGGATCGGTTTCACCTGGTGATGGACACCATCGACCGCGTGCCGCAGACCGGGGGCGCGGGCATTTATCTCAAGCAGCAGCTGCAGGACAAGCTGATCGAGCACAAGCAGTACATCGACCGATACGGGCAGGACATGCCGGAGATTCGCAATTGGCGCTGGCAGCCCAGGCAGCCCGCCAAAGCTGCGCCGTGATGACAGGCGACGCCAACGGCAGCAGCGGGGCAAATGTCGGCACTGTGGTTTCGGTGCGCGGCAGCGTGGTGGACGCCAGGTTTGAAGCGCAGCTGCCACCGATAAACTCTCTGCTGCGTGCCGGTGCGGACGGACGAGTCCTGATCGAGGTGCTGGCGCAGATCGATGAGCAACGGGTGCGCGGCATCGGCCTGACGCCCACGCAGGGTCTGGCGCGCGGCATGAGCGTCCTGGACACTGGCGCTACGCTGCGCGCTCCGGTCGGCAAGAGCATCCTCGGGCGCATGTTCGATGTGTTCGGCACCGCCATCGATGGCGAGCCGGCACCGGCGGCGGTCGAATTGCGCACTGTGCATCGCGACCCGCCGCCGCTGGCCCAGCGGCTGACGAAATCGGAGATCTTCGAGACCGGCATCAAGGTCATCGACGTGCTGGCGCCGCTCGAACGCGGCGGCAAGACCGGCCTGTTCGGTGGCGCCGGGGTGGGAAAGACCGTGCTGCTGACCGAACTTATTCACAACATGGTGGGACATCAGGAGGGTGTGAGCATCTTCTGCGGCATCGGCGAGCGCTGTCGCGAGGGCGAGGAGCTTTACCGGGAGATGCAGCAAGCTGGAGTGCTGCAGGACATGGTGATGGTGTTCGGGCAGATGAATGAACCTCCGGGCGCCCGCTTCCGCGTCGGTCATGTGGCGCTCACCATGGCCGAGTATTTCCGCGACGACCAACATCGCGACGTGCTGCTGCTGATCGACAACATTTTCCGTTTCATTCAGGCCGGCATGGAGGTATCGGGGCTGCTGGGACAGATGCCCTCGCGGCTGGGCTATCAGCCGACGCTGGCCACCGAGTTGGCCGGACTGGAAGAGCGCATCGCCAATACCGATGCCGGCGCGATCACATCGATCCAGGCGGTGTATGTGCCGGCGGACGATATGACCGACCCGGCGGCAGTGCATACGTTTTCTCACCTGTCGGCGTCGATCGTTTTGTCGCGCAAGCGCGCGAGTGAAGGCCTGTTTCCGGCCGTAGACCTGCTGCAGTCGAATTCCACCATGGCAACGCCGGGCATCGTCGGGGAACGTCACTATCGTCTGGCACAGCAGATCCGGCGCACGCTCGCTCAGTACGAGGACCTCAAGGACATCATCGCCATGCTCGGACTGGAGCAGTTGTCGCCGGAGGATCGCAAAGTCGTGGGCCGCGCGCGTCTGCTGGAGCGATTCCTGACGCAGCCGTTCTTTACCACCGAGCAGTTTACCGGCATCAAGGGCAAGCTGGTGAGCCGCAAGGATGCGCTCGACGGTTGTGAACGCATTTTGCGCGATGAATTCAAGGACTATCCGGAACGTGCGCTCTACATGATCGGCGCCATCGGCGAGGCGCAGGCGGCCACAAAGCCTGAGGCAAAAGTGGAGGCGCCCGCCGATGTTCATGCATCTTAAGGTACTGTTGCCATACGGGATCTTCGCCGACCAGCACGGCGTAGCACGCATCGTCGCCGAGACCCGCGACGGCTCCTGCGGCCTGCTGCCGCGGCGTCTGGACTGCGTGGCGGCGCTGGTGCCGGGAATTCTGGTCTATCAATGCGAGTCGCAGCCCGAGAGCTACCTGGCGGTCGATGAGGGTGTGCTGGTCAAGACCGGCCAGGAGGTACTGATCTCGGTGCGCAGGGCCGTGAGCGGCGCCGACCTCGTTCAGCTGCGTGCAGCGGTGGCGCAGGAATTTCTGGTGCGCGACGCCGAGCAAAAAAGCCTGCGCTCATCGCTGCTCAAGATTGAGTCCAGCCTCATCAGCCGTCTGGCGGCGCTGCATCGTGGCTAAACCACCCACTACTGGCGCCGAGCCGGGCGAGGCGCAGTTCAGGCAGCAGATTGCCGCCAAGGCAGCGCGCAAGCTCGACGCACGGCGGCACCCTGCCCGGATCGTGTGGTTCGGACTCGGAATGATGGGCGTCATCGGCTGGTCAGTGACGGTGCCTGCGCTGCTAGGTGCAGCGCTTGGCGCGTGGCTCGACCGGCATCATCCTGCCGGGCACTCCTGGACTTTGGCGCTGCTGGTCGCCGGCCTGACTCTGGGTTGTTGGAATGCATGGCATTGGGTGACCAGGGAGAGCCGGGAAATGCACAGCACTGGCGGCGCCGACAATGACTGAACTCTCGCCCCTGCTGCTGGCGTTGGCGCTTGGCATGATTCTCGGAACCATGTTCTTCGCCAGTCTGTGGTGGACCGTCGCACGTGGCACCGGCTCGCGCCATGCGGCAGCGTGGTTCCTGCTCAGCCTGCTGTTGCGTAGCAGCGTCGCCGTGCTCGGTTTCTACCTGATCGGCCGTGGATCCTGGCAGAAGCTGGCGGCGTGTCTGGCTGGCTTCGTAATCGCACGCCTCATCGTGATAAGGCTCACCGCCGACGCGGCAACGCGGCCGCAGTCAGCTGGCCGGGCGAGCCATGCACCTTAGCCCCGACCAGTTGGTTCTCTGGCAGTATGGGCCGATCAAGCTCAATGCGACCATTGCCTCCACCTGGGCATTGATGCTGGTGCTGTGCGTCGGCTCCAAGCTCATTACCAGCACCCTGTCCTCGGGTCCGCAGCGCGCGCGCTGGCAAAATATTCTCGAGATCATCGTCACCGGGATCGAACAGCAGATTGAGGCGGTCGGTTTGAGCCGGCCACGCAAATATCTGCCGTTTCTCGGCACGCTGTTTCTGTTCCTGGCGACGGCGGCGTTGTGCACCATCATTCCCGGATATGAGCCTCCCACCGCGTCGCTGTCCACCACCGCCGCGCTCGCGCTGTGCGTGCTGGTTGCAGTGCCGCTGTTCGGCATCATCGAGCAGGGGATCGGCAGCTATCTGGCCTCGTACCTCAAGCCGACGCTCATCATGCTGCCGTTCAATATCATCGGCGAGCTCTCACGTACGCTCGCCCTGGCGGTGCGTCTGTTTGGCAACATGATGAGCGGGTCGATGATCGTCGCGATTCTGCTGACCATCACGCCGTTCATCTTTCCGATCGTGATGACGCTGCTGGGTCTGCTCACCGGCATCGTGCAGGCCTACATCTTCAGCATTCTCGCCGCGGTGTATATCGCCGCGGCAACCCGCGCCAGCGCTCCGGAGCCAAAGCCCGGCGCACCGGCGGCGCAATGACGGCTGACCCGGTTCAACGCAAAGGAGGCACTTTGGATAGCAATACCATTATAGCGGTGGCGTCGATCGTCACCGCCGGCATTACCACCGGCTTTGGGGTACTGGGTCCGGCGCTCGGAGAAGGCAGGGCGGTTTCCACCGCGCTGAGCTCACTGGCGCAGCAACCCGATGCGTCGGCCACCATCACCCGCACGCTGTTCGTGGGTCTGGCCATGATCGAGTCCACGGCCATCTACTGCTTCGTGATCTCGATGATTCTGATCTTCGCCAACCCGTTCTGGAACGCGGCAATCGCTCACGCCACCGGAAAGTGAACCATGTTGATCGATTGGTACACCGTTGCCGCGCAGGCGCTCAACTTCCTGATCCTGGTCTGGTTGCTGAAGCGCTACCTGTACCAACCGGTGCTCGATGCCATCAGGGCACGCGAGCAGCGCATCGCCATGCAGCTGGCGGACGCCGCCTCCAAGGAGGCCGCGGCGACCAAAGAGCGCGAACAATTCGAGCGCAAGAACGCGGAATTCGACTCGCAGCGCACCGCAATGCTGGTCACGGCGAGCGCGGAGGCGAAGGCCGAGGGTCAGCGGCTGCTCGAGCTGGCGCGCAAGGACGCGGATGCCCTGCGCGCGAGGCTCCAGAAATCGCTAGCCAGTGAACGACAGTTGCTGAACGGCGAGATCATCCGCAGAACCCGCGACGAGGTGCTAGCGATCGCGCGCAAGACGCTGGCAGACCTGTCGAGCACAAGTCTGGAAGAGAGCATGTCGCGTGTGTTCATAGATCGGCTTCGGGCGTCGAGCGCCGAGGATAGAAAGCTGCTCGCCGCGGCCATCGAGGCTGCGTCCGGGGCCGCCGTCGTGCGCAGCGCCTTCGAGCTGCCGGCGCAGCAGCGAACCGAGATCGAACGGGCGATTTCGGAGATCCGAGGCGCTGCGGTTCATGTCAGCTATGAGAGCGTTCCGGGGCTGATAGGCGGCGTCGAGCTGAGCGCGGGCGGACGCAAACTCGCGTGGAGCATCGCCGATTATCTGGCCGTGCTCGAGAAGAGCGTCGGGGAGATCCTTGAGCCGCCACAGCTAGTCGCGGTGAATAAATGAGCGCAGCCGCGGACAGCCTCGAGGCCGTCGTCCAGACTGCGTTCGCGCAATTGAGTCATGCGCGCGAAGCACACAGCGCGCAGTTGAGGCTACGCGAGGTAGGCGTCATCACCAGCGTTTCCACAGGAATCGCCCGGGTGGCGGGCATTCCAGGTGTGGGCTTCGAAGAACTGATTGCGTTTCCAGGGGATGTGTCCGGCATCGCTTTCAATGTGGACCAAACCGAGATCGGCGTAGTGCTGCTCGGCGATTACTGGCACCTTCAGGCGGGGGATGAGGTCGAGCGCACCGGCCGCGTGATGGATATCGTAGTCGGCGACGGCTTGCTGGGCCGCGTCATCGATCCGCTGGGGCGGGCGCTCGACGGCAAAGGGCCGGTGATCGGCGGTCAGCGACTGCCGATCGAGCGCCCGGCGCCCCCGATCATGGACCGCGCACCGGTCACGGAGCCACTGCAAACAGGCCTGAAGGTCATCGACGCGTTGATTCCGATCGGACGCGGTCAGCGGGAACTGATTCTCGGCGATCGCCAGACCGGCAAGACGGCCATCGCGCTGGACACGATCGTCAATCAGCGCGACCAGAATGTGCTGTGTGTCTATTGCGCCATCGGCCAGCGCGAGTCGGGAGTCGCCAAGGTGGTGGCGGCGCTGCGTGACCGGGGCGCAATGGACTACACCGTCGTGATCGTGACCGCGGGCAACGATGCGCCCGGCCTGACGTACATCGCCCCGTACGCCGCGACCAGCGTCGCCGAGCATTTCATGGAACAAGGTCGCGATGTGCTCATCGTCTACGACGACCTCACCAATCATGCGCGCGCCTACCGCGAGTTATCGCTGCTGCTGCGGCGGCCGCCGGGGCGCGAAGCGTTTCCCGGAGACATATTTTACATTCATTCGCGGCTGCTGGAGCGTGCCACGCATCTGAAAAAGGAGCGCGGCGGCGGTTCGCTCACCGCATTGCCGATCATCGAAACCGAAGCGCAGGACATCTCCGCCTACATTCCGACCAACCTGATCTCCATCACCGATGGGCAGATCTACCTGTCGCCTTCGCTGTTCGAGTCCGGGACGCTGCCGGCGGTCGACGTGGGCATGTCCGTGTCGCGCGTAGGCGGTAAGGCGCAGCGGGCAGCCTATCGCGTGGTCGCGGGCGACCTCAAGCTCGCCTACGCGCAATTCGAGGAGCTGGAAACATTCGACCGCTTCGGTGCCCGATTGGATGACGATACGCGTAACACCATCGAGCACGGACGGCGTATCCGTGCCTGCCTCAGGCAGCCGGAATTCTCGCCGGTATCGGTGCCGGCACAGATAACCGTGCTGCTTGCTTTGGCCTCCGGCATGTTCGACCTGTTGCCACTTGAGCAGATGGGCGATGCCGAGCACGCGCTGCGCGAGGCGGCGGCTGAAATCCCGGCGCAGGTGAGCGAACGCTTCGCCACCGAACAGAAACTCAGCGATCAGGACCGTGCCGCGATTATCGCGATCGCCGAAAAGGCGCTCAGGCGTTTTCAGCCGCAACCCAAGCAGGCTGCCGCCGTGGCTGGAGCGGCGTGAGCGATACCGGCGCCGGCCTGCGACACAAGATCGCAAGCGCCGGGGATCTGCGATCAGTGGTCCGTACCATGAAAGCCGTTGCTGCGGCGAGCATCGCGCAGTACGAACGATCGGTAGCAGCGCTGGCCGACTACTCGCTGTCGGTAGAGCTCGGTCTGGGAGTGAGCTTGCGTCAGGTGGAAGGCCTGAGTGCGCCAATCGGGTCGCAGGCTGCGACCGGCATCGGCATCGGCAGCGGCGGCGTGGGCGCGATCGTTTTTGGATCCGACCAGGGCCTGGTGGGCCAGTTCAATGATGCGATCGCCGATCGAGCCGTCACGGCGCTGACGACGCTCCCCGGTCCAGCCCGTGTTTGGGCCGTCGGCGAGCGCGTGCAGGCGCGCCTGGCGGACGCCGGCGTTCCGATCGCCGGCTCGTTCGCCGTTCCTGCCTCGGTGAGCGCGATCACAGCGCTGGTGGCGCAGATTCTCGTCGAAACCGACGCACCGGATATGCATCGCCGCGGTGCCGGTTTGTATCTGTTTTACAACCGGCCGACCGTGGGCGCGATCTATACGCCGGTCAGTGAACGTCTGCTGCCGCTGGACGCCTCGTGGCGCCGTACGCTGATGCAGCGCCACTGGCCGACGCACAATCTGCCCGAGGTGCTGGGCCCAGGGACCACGACACTGGCGGCCCTGATCGGCGAATACCTCTTTATCGCCCTGTTCCGCGCCTGCGCCGAGTCGCTCGCCAGCGAGAATGCGAGTCGTCTGGCGGCGATGCAGCGGGCGGAGAAAAACATCGATGAACTGTTGCGCACCATGACTGCAGCATTTCACCGCCTGCGGCAGAACTCGATCGACGAGGAGCTGTTCGACGTCGTATCCGGCTTTGAGGCGCTCTCACAATAGAGCTGTAGGCCAATTTGCCGCCTGAATCAGCCGGCGGGTAAAGTATCCGGCCCGCTGTCTGCGCGTACACTTTGCGCAGCCACGAGGCGCCAGCCGGAGACATCACGATGACGAGCCGATACCCCGATCATGGCACATGGCCGGCGCGGCGGATCCTGGGCCTGTTGTGCGGCGTTGCCGTGTTGGCCAGCGCTGCCGTGGCTGCACCGACATTCGTGCTCCCGCCGCTGGTGCAGCCCGCGAGCACCGAGCATCATCCGGGCAAGGTGATCTGGGCGGATCTGGTGACGCCCGATATCGCCGGCGCCAAACATTTCTATGGCGAGCTGTTCGGCTGGACTTTCACCGACGTTCACACCGGGGCCGTCGATTATTCGGTGGCGCTGCTGGACGGCAACCCGGTGGGCGGACTGTTTCAGCGCGCCATTCGCCCAGGCGAGCACCGACAGCCCGCATGGCTCACCTTCATCTCGGTGCGCGACGTCGGCGCGGCTGAGCGCGACATCCTGGCCCAGGGCGGCAAAGTGGTGGCGCCGCCGCGTAGCTACCCCGATCGCGGCCGGCAGGCCGTGTTCGCCGATCCGCAGGGCGCGGTATTCGCAGTGCTGCAATCATCCAGCGGCGACCCGCAGGACGTACTGGCGGCTCCCGGGGAATGGATCTGGAGCTCCGTGCTGGCGCGCGATCCGGACACGGACGCGGCGTTCTATCAGAATGTGTTCGGCTATGAAGTCTTCGAGATCCCGAGCAACGATGGCTCGAAGCATATCCTGCTGTCCACCGATGATTACGCCCGCGCCAGCCTGAATGCGCTGCCTGCGGATGCCGCCAAGCGGCACCCGCACTGGCTCAATTTCGTGCGCGTCGATAGCGTCACCGCGACCGCCGCCAGGGCCGAGGCGCTCGGAGGCCGCGTGCTGGTGCAGCCGTTTACCGACCGCCATGGCGGCCTGATCGCCGTGCTCGCCGATCCGGCGGGTGCGCCATTCGGATTACTGGAGTGGACCGACGCCGACAGCAAGCAGGGTGCGAAATGACATCCCTAATGCAGCGCCGGTGGATGCACGGACTGCTGGTAGTCGTGTTTGCGGCAGTTGCCGGCTGTGTGGCCGGCGGTGGCTACGACGGCGGGGTCGACGTGGGCTATGGCGTAGATTTCTATGAGCCATTTGGGTACGAGTACGGCGGCTGGGGACCAGGCTATGGAGTCGGTCCGCCCCGACGCGGCTTCGACCGTGGCCGCGGGGAGGGCGCACCACATCCCGCCTATCGACCAGCAGCGCCGTCGCGTTCCATGCCGTCGCTTCCGACGCGTTCGCGTGGCCGATAGTCCAACACAGGTGACGCGGGCGTTCATTGCGGCTGCGGCTACAGCGGATTGCGGCCGCGGATGATGCGCACCAGCACCACCACCACTGCGACCACCAGCAGGATATGGATGAAGCCACCGAAGGTGTGCGACGACACCATACCCAGCAGCCACAGAATCAGCAGCAGTATCGCAATGGTTTCCAGCATTTTTATCTCCTCGCCGGTGTTGCACGGCACGTGTCCAGTCGTCCGGCAATCGCGGCTTTAGACGCGCCCGGATCCATCAGATATTGTTGAGCCTTCCGCGGCCCGAGCATAGGTATAAGGCCCTGAGCAGTCTGTACGCTGGCGTACTTTCCGGTAGGGGCAGATTCGATCCCGCGGGGAGGTAACGATGCAGGCGATGGTGCTGCAGCAGCCGGGCGGCCCGCTGGAGTGGATGCAGCTTGCGGATCGCACGCCCGGCCCCGGTGAGATCCGGGTTCGTGTGGCCGCCTGCGGGGTGTGCCGGACGGATCTGCACGTCCTTGATGGCGAATTGCCGGATCCGACGTGGCCGATCATTCCCGGCCATGAAATCGTCGGCCGCATCGATGCCCTCGGGCCCGGTGTCGCCGGATTACGCGTCGACCAGCGCGTCGGCATTCCGTGGCTGGGTCATACCTGTGGTGTGTGCCAATACTGCACCGGCGGGCGGGAAAATCTGTGCGACCGGCCGCTGTTCACCGGCTATACGCGTGATGGCGGATTCGCGACCGCAACCATTGCCGATGCGCGTTTTGCGTTTCCGCTGGGCGAGATCGACGACGATGTGGCGCTGGCGCCGCTGCTGTGCGCCGGCCTGATCGGCTGGCGCTCACTCGCGATCGCCGGTCCGGCTAATAGGCTGGGCCTGTACGGGTTTGGCGCCGCAGCGCATATCGTGGCGCAGGTCGCGCGCTGGCAGGGACGCTCGGTATTCGCCTTCACGCGCCCGGGAGATCTGGCCTCGCAGGCCTTCGCGCGCAGCCTTGGCGCCACATGGGCCGGCGGCTCCGATGAGCCGCCGCCCGAACCGCTCGACGCGGCGATCATCTATGCGACACTTGGCGATCTGGTGCCGCTGGCGCTGGCGGCGGTGCGCAAGGGCGGTCGCGTGGTGTGCGCCGGCATCCACATGAGTGACATACCGGCGTTCCCGTATCGGCTGCTGTGGGAAGAGCGGCAGCTGGTGTCCGTGGCCAATCTCACACGCCAGGACGGGCTCGACTTCCTGCGTCTGGCGCCGGACATCGGAATCGTCACCCACACCACACGCTACCCGCTGCGCCAGGCGAATCAGGCACTGGCGGACCTGCGCGCCGGAAGATTCGAGGGCGCCGCCGTGCTGGTGCCTGAGAGTGGCGACAGCGAATGTTAAGGATATCGGAGCCTCAAGCCGGGCCGTGCCCGAAGGGATCAGCATGAAAATCAATCCAGGCGATTTTCGCGTGCGCGAAGGAGACCGGATCAAGCTGCGCAAATGGCCGACCAGCGTGGCGCCGGTGTACAAATCCGAACAGCACTATCAGAAACTCCTCAGCGAGCATGTCGCGCAGCTAAGCGCGCTGCAGCAGCTGCTGTATGCCTCCAACAACCATGCGATCCTGCTGATCTTCCAGGCCATGGATGCCGCCGGAAAGGACGGCGCCATCAGGCATGTGATGTCGGGAGTCAATCCGCAAGGCTGTCAGGTATTCAGCTTCAAGCATCCGAGCCCGGAGGAGTTGCAGCACGATTTTCTCTGGCGTAGCACCCGCGTGCTGCCTGAGCGCGGCAAGATCGGGATCTTCAATCGTTCGTACTACGAGGAAGTGCTGATCGTACGCGTGCATCCGGAGATTCTGCGCAGTGAGGGGCTGGCGGACGCACCGGTGAGCGAAAAATCAGTGTGGCACAGTCGCTATCGTTCCATCGCACATCTGGAACGGCATCTGCACGACAACGGTACCCGGGTCGTGAAGTTCTATCTTCATCTGTCCAAGGACGAGCAGCGCAAGCGCTTTCTCGAGCGGATTGACGACCCGCAGAAGAACTGGAAATTCAGCCAGGCCGACATCGCGGAGCGCGCATTCTGGAAACAGTACATGGAGGCGTATGAGCAGTGCCTCGCTGCCACCAGCACCGGTTACGCCCCGTGGTATGTCGTTCCTGCCGACGACAAAAAGACCTCTCGGCTGATCGTATCGCAGATCATCGTGGAGACGCTCGCGGCGCTTGACATGGCTTATCCAAAGACCGGGCCGCGGCGGCGGCGGGAGCTGTTGTCGATCCGCAAGCGCCTCGCGTCCAACGATTAAACCATTGAAATACTTTGGTTTAATTCATGCTGGCGCCGGCGCTTGCGCATCGCGGGCGCAGATGCCTGCCGCGGCTAAAGCCGCGGCATTGCCTGCCGATAGCCTCATGGACCGCAACCCTACACGAGTGTCGCGTGGCAGAAGCCGTCGATTGGAGAAAAAGGCATCTCGACGCGCTGCGCGAGATGGAGAGCGAGGAACGCCGCTGGCGCGGGGTCGAGCAGATCCTGCGCCGTCTGGTGAGCCGTGTGTGCGCCGTGGCGATGGGCCGCGACCCGCGTCTGGATGTGCAGCTGGGCACTCTGTCCGCGGCGGCGCGTCGCGACACCGACGAGGCCGAGCTCAAGGCGCTGTATGATTCACTCACCGGCGTCGTCATGGCGGTGGAGAAGTCGGCCGCACTAACGCCGCCGCTGCCGCTGTCGCCGCAGCCGCCAACACCACCACCCTCTGTTCAACCTCCGCCGTTGCCGGCAGTAGCGCCTGTTGCCGCCGGCGGCAGTTTCAGCGCCGATGCCGTGGGCGTGCCAGCCGAGCGTCGATGGCAGTCGAGCTGCGAGGCGGTCGCGATGCTGATCGATCGGCTCGGGCAGGCCGACCCCTCCGGCAGTGAATTGGGAACGCTGCGCGCCGATGTCGCCGCTGCCGCCGACGACGCCGCACTGGCACTGGTGCTGCTCCGGGTGAGCGATCTGGTTTCCAAACATGTCGCCGTGGTCACGCGCGAACGCACCGAGGCGGTCGCGACACTGGCGCAGGTGACCGACCGGCTCAGCGAGATGGCGCAGTACCTGTCCGGCGCCAGTGCCGAGCGCGAGCGCGACCACGAGGACCGACAGACTCTCAATATCGATCTGTTGACGCAGATGACGCGCCTGTCGGACGAGGTGAAGACCCACAATGATCTGTCGCTGCTGCGGGCGCTGGTGACTGACCGCCTCGACGCGGTGGCAAACAACGTGCGCGACTTTCGCGAGCGCGAGCAGCACCGCTTCGCCGAGAATGCAGTGCGCTCGGAGCGCATGCTGTCACGGCTGGCGGCGCTCGAGAATGAGTCGCGCGAGCTGCACCACAATCTCGACCTGGAGAAGCAGCGCTCGCGCATCGACACCTTGACGCGGGTCGCCAACCGGGTGTCGTTCGACGAGCGCTTTGCCGAGGAACTCGCGCGCTGGAAACGCTTCCGCCACCCGGTTGCAATCCTGGTTTGGGACATCGACCGCTTCAAGTCGATCAACGATGCCTGTGGGCATCGAGGCGGCGATGCCGTATTGCGCGAAGTGGCGGTCGCCTTAAGTCGCGGCCGACGCGGGGTCGACTTCTTCGCGCGCTTCGGCGGCGAGGAATTCGTCAGTCTGCTGGTGGGTACCGAGCTTGAGGATGCGCTGCGCACGGCGGAGGAAATGCGCAGTGCGGTCGAGGGGCTCAGGTTCCATTTTCACGGATCTCCGGTGCGGGTCACGGTGTCGTGCGGACTTACCGCATTGCGCGAAGGCGACTCCGCGGATATCGTCTTTGACCGGGCCGACGCCGCGCTCTACAAAGCCAAGAACAGCGGCCGCAATGTCTGTATTGCAGTCTGAAGCTGCCCGGCGCTGAAGTGTGATGGCTGGCTGCCAAATCGGGCGACTCCGGCGACTTTGATATAAATATAGGCCCCGCAGCAGGCGCAGAATCGCCGACAATCACCGGATGTCCATGGATCGACGGTCCACATCCACCGGCCTGCTGGGCGACACCACCGCGCGCGATTATTCGCGCAAGCTCGGACTGTTCAACGCCTGCGCCGCGCCGGAACTTCGCCACGCCATCGCGAGCCTTGCGCTGACCCCCGGCATGCGCGTTCTGGACGCCGGCTGCGGCACCGGTGAGGCACTTCAATGGTTACGTGACGCTGTGGGTAATGATGGCACGGTGATCGGCCTGGACCTGGCAGCGGCACACGTGATCGCGGCGCGCGGCAGCGCTGCGGCACAGACGCTCATCGTGCAGGCCGACGTTCTCAAGCCGCCGCTGGCCGACGCAGCCCTGGATCTGATCTGGTGCGTCAATACCATCAACCACCTGCGCGAACCGGTGATCGGCATCGAACGCCTTGCAGCGCTATTGCGGCGCGGCGGGCGGTTGGCGTTGGCCCAGAGTTCGCTGTTGCCGGATATGTACTTTGCCTGGGATTCGCGGCTCGAGCGGGTGATCAACGACGCGGTACGCCAATACTACCGCGACCGTTACCGGCTCGAGGAGCGCGATCTGACGGCAATCCGGTCTATGGTCGGGGCGCTGCGCAAGGCGAATATGAGCAACGTCAGAGCTCGCAGCTTCATGATCGAGCGCGTCTCGCCACTGAGCGCGAGCGATGAGGCCTACCTGCTCGAGGCGATATTTCAGAATACCTGGAATGAGCGCCTGCGACCCTATCTGTCGGACGAGGACTACCAGGAAATAAGTCGCCTTTGCGATCCGCGCAGTCCGACCTTTGCGCTTCACCGGCCCGATTTCCATTTTATGCAGACCTTCACAGTTGTGATCGGCGAGGCCTGACGCATCGGTCCCAATTGAGTCCCGGGATCCAGCCCCGCATGCTGTACACTTAAGCCCAGGCGAGACGCCCAGTCTCCCAATCCGTCCTGTTTCGCGGCCAGGTGTCATCCGCCGTGCGACGGCCCGTTCGTCGGCCCGCTCACGGAGGTGCAATTGACACCACCCAGCCGTTTGGCATTCATCGGCAACTCTCTACCGCGCCGCTGCGGAATTGCCACCTTTACGACCGATCTGCAACAGGCGATTGCAGGTTCACGCGTGGACCTGGATACGGCCATCGTGGCGATGACCGATCATGGCCACAGCTACGACTATCCGCCGGACGTACGCCTGCAAGTTAACGACGACAGGCTGGAAGAATACGTGCGCGCCGCCGATTTCCTCAACGA
>Ga0302181_10001590_pt1 | contig 16774 bp, 18 predicted proteins | sample I_Palsa_E3_3_FD_198786 | JGI IMG/M metagenome (GOLD analysis project Ga0302181, IMG submission 198786) | Peat permafrost microbial communities from Stordalen Mire near Abisko, Sweden - I_Palsa_E3_3 | ecosystem: Environmental > Terrestrial > Soil > Palsa > Peat permafrost | place: Sweden...
GCCGGCGCCTCGACCTCGCGGCCGGCCTGGTCACCCGGCCGCCGGTGCTGTTCCTCGACGAGCCGACGACCGGGCTCGACCCCGCGAGCAGGCTCCGGATGTGGAACGTGATCCGGGAGCTGGTCGCGGGCGGCGTGACCCTGCTGCTGACCACCCAGTACCTCGACGAGGCGGACGAGCTCGCCGACCGGATCGTGGTCATCGACCACGGTCACGTGATCGCCGAAGGGGCGCCCGCCGAGCTCAAGACGCAGACCGGCGGCGCCCGGCTCGAGGTCACGCTCACCGAAGCCAACCCCGCCGCTTCCGGCGCCCTGGCGCCGTTCGCGTCCGGCCCCGTCCACGTGAGCCAGGACGGCCGGCGGCTGCGGGCACCGGTGCGCAGCGGCGGCGGGCTGGCCAGCACGGTCGTGCGCGCCCTGGACGCCGCCGGGATCACCGTCGACGACGTGGAGGTCCATCAGCCCTCGCTCGACGACGTGTTCTTCGCGCTCACCGGCCGTCCCGCGGAGCTAGCCGGGGAACCCGACGAAGCCGACCTGGAGGTAGCCCGGTCATGACGCTCGCCACGGTCCCGTCCGCCGCGCCGGTCCTGCGGCCGGCCCCAGCGCGCCGGCTCGCGCAGCGGTTCGCCGATGTCCTCGTGCTCACCGGCCGCAACCTCGTGCACATCGCGCGCGAGCCGCTGCAGCTCTCCGACGTCACCATCCAGCCGGTGCTGTTCACGCTGCTGTTCGTCTACGTGTTCGGCTCCGGGGTGGTCCTGCCCGGCGGCGGCAGCTACACGGCCTTCGCCATCGCCGGCCTGCTCGCACTGAACCTCACCACCTCGGCGATGGGCACCGCGGTCGGCTTGAGCAACGACCTCAACAGCGGCGTCATCGACCGCTTCCGGACGCTTCCCATGTGGCGAGCCGCCGTCCTCGTCGGGCGATCCCTGGCCGACCTGTCGACGGCCGCCCTGTGCACGCTCATCGTCGCCCTCACCGGCCTCGTTATCGGCTGGCGGCCGCACGCGAGCATTCTCGCGGTCATCGGCGGGTTCGCCCTCTTCCTGCTCTTCAGCTACGCGCTGTCCTGGGGCTGCGGCTGCCTCGGCATCGTGAGCAAGGGCCCCGAATCGGCGCAGGGCGTCGGCCTCGTCATCCTGTTCCCGCTGGCCATCGTCTCCAACGGGCTGGTCCCCACCCAGCACATGCCCGCCGTACTGAGGTTCATCGCCGACTGGAACCCGGTCAGCGCGGACACCGCCGCCGCCCGTCACCTGTTCGGCAACCCCAACCCCTCCGCGACCATCCACGCCTGGCCCATGCAGCACCCGGTCGCCGCCTCGCTGCTGTGGTCCGTCGCGCTCCTAGTGATCTTCGCCCCGCTCGCCACCCTCCTCTACCGGCGACGAACCACCGGCTGAACGCGGCGCGCCGTCGGCGAACGGTTCTGGCCGACGGGTTCTACCCCGTGGGATACACCGTCGACACGGTCATCCCGCTCATCAACGTGCACCAGGCCGAGTACTGGGGCCCAGACGGGCACGCCGCATGGGGCTGGCTATGGGCCGGCAGCGCCTGGACGGCAACCGGACTCGGCTGGGCACTCGCGACCCTGCTCGTCGCCGGTTACACCGGACTCGTCCGCCAAGAATGAGAACTCCCAGGGCCGAAGACCCATAAATCGTACGACCGCAGCCATAGCTACTTCACCTCTGCGGCCGTGATGGTGACCTCGCGAGCTCTCAGCAGACGCGCCGTTCAGGAGGCCGGGGTGCAGTTGAGCATCCAGCGGATGCCGTAGCGGTCGAGGATGACGCCCCAGTAGGCGCCCCACGGCATGTCGGCCATCGGGGATCCTTCCGAGCCGCCCTCGGATAGGGCGCCGTACAGGCGGTCGGCCTCTTCCCTGCTGTCAACGTCGAGGCAGAGGGTGGTGTTATTGCCGATACGGGTCTCCTGACCCATCGACCGGAGCATGTCCGTCGCCATCAGCACGTGGCCGCCGGTGATCGGGAGCTCAGCGTGCAGCACGAGGTTCCGCTCCTCGGCGGGCAGCTGGCCGGGCCCGACGGCGGGCATGTCCGAGTAGCGGCTGAGCATGGTGACCTCACAGCCGAAGGTCTTGGCGTAAAAGGCGAACGCCTCCTCGGTCTGGCCCTGGAAGTTGAGGTATGTACTGACTCGTGCCATGGCTGGCTCCTTCGTCGGAGACGCCCCCGGGACGCCGCCTCATCGTCTGCCAGTCCAGACGCCCGGTCCGCCGGAAATTCATCGCCGACCCAGACGCGGTCGGGTAAAGGCCAGGTCGCGGCGCACGATCTGCGCCGTAACAGGGCTCGATCGTAACATCACATCACCGTCGATCCAGGCGGCGCCTGGGAGGCGCCGGCAGCCCATCAGGGCAAACCAGGATGTTCGGGGCGAGTTTGTAACCCCACGCCCGAACTCCGGGTGAGCGCCCAAATTCAATATGAACTGATGGTGACGGGCGAATGGTCACACTGCGTAAGACCTCGAGGTCGGCTGGATCGGAACAGCCTAACGGAGCAAACCCAAGCCGTGGCCAGGTGCGCGAGTACGCTGCCCATCGGTCAGGTCATGATCGCGAAGCTCCGCTTGCTTGACTTTGCGGCACAATTCGACGCCGCGCCGTTTACTCTCCGAGATCGGAGCCAAGCTTGGCTCGCTGCTCCTCAAGTTCGGCCAACTCGGTCCGCAAGCGCCTGATCTCGCGGTTGAGGCGCGTCAGCTCCGCCCTGGGGGCAGCGAACAAGTCATCCAGCGCGGTGGTCCAGCGCTGACCGTTTATCGCTCACCTGTTTTACCGCCTGACCATGGCTTGTGACGTGGCCGGCCCACGGCGGTCGTCGCCCTGACCCAGGTCGACTGGATCTTTCTGGCCGCCGACACGAACACTGCCGGCACGTGACCAACGCGGTCATCCAGCAGTACCTCGTGCCTGGCATCCAGGTCGGAGTCTCCGTCCCGGTCGCGACGGACGGCACGCCCGCCGGCGCGCTACTTCAGGCCCTCCTGGGAGAGGAACCCGCTGGCCACCTCCGTGTAGCTGGCGTGATCGATGATCAGGGCCTTGTCCATCTGCAGCAGGGCATCGGTGGTCAGCACCGCGGAGACCGCGTTGAGCGTGCTCACGATGGTGGAGTTCACGCCCTTCTTGTACACCAGGGGCGTCACGTTCTGCGCGGCGAAGAGGTTCTTCGGGTCGGCCAGCGAGACGAAGTGGTCGGTGATGATCTGCGGAGTGGTGGTGAAGACATCCGCGACCTGCACCTTGCCACCCTGCAGCGAGGTGATGGTGATCGGCCCGGACTCGTCAAGCGGCTGGAAGGACTTGAAGGTAAGTCCGTAGATCTTCTTCAGGCCGGGCACCCCGTCGGCCCGCGTCAAGAACTCGGATGGGCCGCCGATGACGAAGTCCTTCGCGACCGGGGCCAGGTCAGAGATGGACGTGAGGTGGTCCTTGGTGGCGGTCGCCTGGGTGACCGTGATCGAGTCCTTGTCCTGCGCGGGAGCCGAGTTGAGGATCTCCAGCGTGGCAGGCAGCTTGGCGTTCAGTTCCGAGTTGACCGCCGCGGTGCTGGCGGCGGTGGTGCTCGGGTCCACGGACGTGGTCAGCAGCGCCCCGTTGTACTCGGGGATGATCGTGATCGCGCCCTTTTCGATTTCGGGATAGTACACCTCGCGGGCCCCGATGTTGAACTTGGAGGTGACCTTGATGCCCTTGCCCTGAAGGGCGTCGACGTAGATCTGGGCGATCAGCTCATTCTCGGGGAAGTTCGCCGAGCCGACGACGACGGAGCCGGTGGCCGAGGGCACCAGCGGGTTGGACGAGGAACTGGACGAGGAACTGGACGTGCTGCTGGAACTGCTGCTGCACGCGGCGGCGGTGAGGCAGGCGAGGGCCGCGACTGCGACCGTGGCAGTTCTTATCGCGGTCCTCTTCGGCGCCGGTGCTGGCACGCACCGTGATGAGTTATTACGCATAAGGGTCTTCCCTTCAATTCCGGCCGGAAATGACGTTATTGAGAGGTCTGCGCCTGACGGCGCAGGCCCACCGGCACAATAATCCACCTGAGCAGCGTGAAGAGCGCCTGGATGGCGAGCGCGAGCAGGACGATGACGGCGGCTCCCCCGGCTACCACGTTGTACTCGTCACGGGCCAGGCCATCGATAATGTACCGGCCCAGACCGCCGAGGCCGATGTAGGCCGCGATCGTGGCCGTCGCGACGACCTGGATCGCGGAGATGCGCAGGCCCAGCAGAAGGAGCGGCGTCGCGACCGGTATCTCGACCTTGCGCAGGACCTGCCATTCGGTCATGCCCATCCCGCGGGCCGCGTCGGTCAGATCAGGGTCCACCCCGAGGACGCCCTCGTAGGTGTTGACCAGGATGGGTGGGATGGCCAGGGCCACCAGCGGGACCAGCCACGACGCCGGCGACCCGGAGGTCAGCACGAAGATCAGCACCAGTAGGCCGAGAGTGGGCAGCGCGCGGCCGAAGTTCGCCACGCTGACGACGACGAAGCCGCCACGCCGCAGGTGGCCCATGGCCAGGCCCGCCGGCAGCGCGATGAGAAGGGCGATGCCCAGCGCGATGCCTGTGTACTGGAGATGCTGAACGAGCCGCACGGGTATGCCGTCGCTGCCGTGCCATTGCTGGGCCGAGGTCAGCCATTGCCAGGCGATCTGGAAATAGCTCATGACGCGCCTCCGGCACGACAACTCATGGCGCGCCTCCGGCCCTGGAGCCCCGCCAGGTAGCGGTGAGGATGCGGCTGCCGGGGCGGACCTTGCGCCCGGCCTCCCAGGGGGTCAGCCAGCGGCGCAGCAGCACAAGGATGCTGTCGGCGAGCAGGGCCAGGACGATGATAAGAATAAACGCGGTGTAGATCTCGGTCGGGAAGTCTCGCTGCTCCCCGTCGATGAAGAAGTAGCCGAGGCCGCCGATTCCGATCAGCTGGCCGACACTGACCAGGCTGATGCTGGAGACGGTGGCGACCCGCACGCCCGCGATGATGACCGGCACGGCCAGCGGCAGCTCGACCTGGATGACGCGGCGCAGTGAGCCGAAGCCCATCGCGTCGGCGGCCTGGCGCACCGGCGGCGGCACGGACCGCAGGCCGTCTACCACGTTCGGGATCAGGACCGACAGCGAGAACAGGGTGAGCGGGATGATCACCGTCCAGTCGGTCAGGCCGGTGTAGTCGATCAGGACGAGATACAGCGCCAGCGAGGGCATAGCGTAGAAGATGCTCGTCAGGCTGAGGACGGGCGGCCAGGTCCAGCGGTAGCGCACGCACATGACGCCGACCGGGATGGACACGATGATGCCGAACAGGACCGGCAGCAGGGCCAGATACAGGTGCTGAACCAGATAGTGCGCGAGCAGCGCGCGGTTATCCCAGGCCCAGCTCATGACGGTCGGGCGCCTTGGCCGTCGTCGGTCTTTTCCGCGGCCCGGATCGCGGCGCGGAGGCGCTCGTAGGAAGTGATCCCCACGACGGAGCCCTGGTCGTCCACGCCGACCGCCAGCCCGGTGGGCGACAGGATGGTCGCATCCAGCGCCGCGCGCAGCGAATCCTGCCCCACCCGGAACGTATGGCCATAACGGGCCAACGTTAGCGCTCGGAGCGTCTCCTGCCCGTCGCGGGTTTCGAGCTCCGCTAGGGCGGCCCAGCCGCGCGGCAGCCGATGTTCGGTTACCAGTACCCACGACTCACCGGCCCGCTTGGCGGCCTGCCGGGCCTGCTCGATCGTGGCGTCCTCGCTGAGCACAATCTCGGTCTCGAGGTCGAGTCCGGTCGCGGGGAAGAAGCCCAGCCGGCGGATGCCGCGGTCGAAGCCGAGGAAGTTCTCCACGTAGTCGTCGGCCGGGGAGCCGAGCAGGTGCTCGGGCGTATCGATCTGGGCGATCTTCCCGTGTGGATAGAACACGGCGACCTGGTCCCCGACCTTGATCGCCTCCTCCACGTCGTGCGTGACGAGCACCACCGTCTTGTGCAGCCCGGCTTGCAGCCGGATGAGCTCATCTTGCAAAGAGGCTCGGACAATCGGGTCGACCGCGCTGAACGGCTCGTCCATGAGCAGGACAGGCGGATCGGCGGCGAGGGCCCGGGCGACCCCGACCCGCTGCTGCTGGCCGCCGGACAGCTGGTAGGGGTACCGACTAGCCATCGCCTGATCCAGGCCGACCAGGTCCATCAGCTCCCGGGCCCGATTCCGGGCCCTGGCCTTGGGCCATCCGTTCAGCAGCGGCACGGTGGCGATGTTGTCCTCGATCGTGCGGTGCGGGAACAGGCCGCTCTGCTGGATGACATAGCCGATCCCACGGCGCAGTTGGGCTGCCTTAGTGTGCGCGACGTCGCGGCCGTCGAGCAGGATCCGGCCCTCAGACGGGTCGATCAGCCGGTTGATCATGCGCAGCGTCGTCGTCTTGCCGCAGCCGCTCGGCCCGACCAGCACCATGGTCTGGCCGTCCGGGATCTCGAGGTTCAGATCATCGACCGCGATCGTTCCCCCGGTGTACCGCTTTGTCACGCTCTCGAAGGTGATCAAGGCGTGCCTCGCTCGTCGTCGGTGGATGGTCGTCTGCGGTCATCTATGTTCGTCGTCTGCCCTCTCGATGGGGATTCACACACGACGGCGCTGAGATTCCCGTCGGCCGGGACGGTAACCCATCTATTTCGGACCGCGGGGACCGCCGTAGGATGCTTTCGGCGCTTACGGGCACAAGTGCGGGGCGTGCAGTGCACTGTCAATGCTGCGCTCGGTACCCACCCGCATCGCGGCCGACTTGACAGAGCCCGCTCTTCATCTGGTCCAGGTCAACTCGACGCCGAGTAGTGCGGGTACTGGCACCCACCTCCTCAGGATAACATCAGGCCTGAGAAAAGTCAATATTTCCGACTAATTTAATCGACTTTAGGGCTCTGAACGGAATCGTCCATCCATATTTAAGCAGCGGGGCCAGGTACAAGCCGGGCACTGTGGTTGTTGTGCGCGGCCGGGATTGCCGTCCTTCTCACTGGCCCGCTGCGCCCGAGGCGGCAAAGGTGACCGGTAAAGGTGCCGCGAGGACTACTCCGGCTGGGTCATGTCGGCGGGCGGCGGGGGCACGCCGGGTTCGAGCAACGCGCGGCACACATCGGTGATGTCGACGATTCCGACCAGGCCTTCGTCGCCGACGACCGGCAGGTGCCGGAAATGGCCGCTCGTCATGACCCGGGCCGCGTCACGGACGCTAGTCGTGGTGTTGATGACGGTCGGGCGAGTGGTCATCAGGGCATGGATCCGGGTACTGTTCACGTCCTTCCCGTCGGCGACCGCGTGGGCAATGTCCGCCTCGGTGATGATGCCTGTCGGCTGGCCGGTCTGGGCGTCCAGGACCATGAGGGCGGTCGTGCCCGCGTGCTTCATCAGATAGGCGGCCGCAGCGATGTGGTCGGCCTGTTGCACCGTCGTCAGCGGTGGCCGCATGATGTCTGCGGCGGTGGCCGGGGCGGCGGCGCTGGTCTGCTCGGACATCTCCTTTCTAACTCTACCTTTTTACCCGCTGCTCGAGGCCAGAACCTGCCTGTGGTTCGTCTGGTCGATCGTTGGCGCTGCAACCCGTTCGCCTCGCGCTACCAGCGGGTCACCGATGCCAAGTTGATCCATCGCCTGGCGATGGCCGAGTCGATCCGTTCCTACGACGGTTTACCTCTCTGGCTACGCTCGTGGTAGATGCCGGTTCTTGCTTCGCGATCCAGAGCCGATCTGCATGCCCAGCGGTTGGCCAATGCTAAGCTGCGGTGGCGCCCAGATTGAATACCCTGTCGTAGTCGGTGAGAACGCGTCATTCTGTGTACGCGATTCCGCTGCGAGCTGTTGGTGGGTCTTGTCAGGTGATGGCGGGCATGCGCCAGCGCAAACCACGCAGTGGTGGCGAGGATCACCCCTCCTGCGGCGCTCGCGACCGAGTGCTGCTTTATTAGCACCGTCGCCGGTATCACGAGCCCAGCAAGGATTAGGCCAGCACCTCGGAGCAGGCGGCTGCGCGGCCAGAGATACAGTGCCAGAAGTACTGCGGAACCTGCGTGTTCACTCGGGAAGTCATTGTACGCGCGGTCGTGAGCATAGACATACCGGACGAGCTCACTGAGAAAGCCGGCAACATGGTGGGGCCGGGGCATATAGGTGGGATAAAGAGCATAGGCTAGGTCGCTGGCCAAGTAGACGAACGCGATAGCCAGAGCAAACGCCGCAAAGTCTCGTCCCTTGATGAATGCGTAGACCACGGTGAGCCAGAAGATTGGCAAGAAGACTATGTAAGGTATCGCGAAGAGCGGAACGACCGGCAGGTCACCGTCCAATGATGTCGTCAGGATATGCGGATGCGGCGGTCCGTGATTGAGCGGAAAATACAAGAGAGCGGAGACGAGAACAACGAAGGCGAGGAGACAGTCACGGAATGCGGGCCAGGCGATCGCAAATCGCGGTCTAAGCCGCCTCTTGCATTGTTCTTCAGACATGATTGAATGGCCTCCGGTCTGCTGCTTCAGTATGCGTTGCTGAGGGCGTAGCTGTCAATCGCCGATGCTCAGCAGCAAGAAATATTTGCAAAATCCGGGCCTACACCCGGTGACGTGGCGTACGGAACTGAAATAAGTGCGCCTGGCGAATGAAGTCTTAGCCGCATTGGCGACAACTTGTCTGACCACCAGACGCTGATGCACCCCAGACCGTGCCTTTGAGCGTTGATTAACTTCTCAGCGGCCCGGGTACACGGCTGGCTGCCTCGTGTCATTCGGGTAGCGGCGCACGGTGCGGTAATGGCGACAGGCGGCCTGGCCGTGAATCGGCCTGTCGCCGTCATGGAGGTACCTCCGGTCCGGCGGCGGGCACGCCGGACCCATATCCTGGCCAGAAGCCGATGGTGCCTCGGTGAGCTCACGCACGGCATGCAGGTGACAGCCGCCGGAACTCGTTCCGGCAGGGCAGACGGCGGACCCGACCGGCGGCAGGTCCATTGACGAGCGGCCTATGTTGATGTACAAAACGCGCGTAAAGGAGGCTGCGGTGGCGCAGGATTCGCCGCCCCGGGCCCGGCTGGGGGAATCGGCCCGGCGGATCGTGGCTCGGTTCGCGGCTGTTGCCTGCCCGCCGGAGGTGCGGTCGGGTGAGCGGACGGAGCGTCTGCTCGGTGAGTTCGAGCTGCTGCTGGGTGCCATGCCCGCTGGCATGCGGAAATCGATCCCGGTCGCGTTCGTCCTTTTCGACCGTGCGGCGCGCTTGTATCCTCCGGCGCGGGGGCGGCGGTTCGCCCGGCTTGGGGACCGTGAGGCGGATTCCTACTTGCGGGCTGTGCTGGCAGCCCGGCGCGGCGGACTCGCAGCCCTCGTCCGACTGCTGAAGGGCCTGGTTGTCATGTGCTATTACGAGCTGCCTGAAGTTAAGGAGCAGCTGGGTTACCGGCCGGGGCCGTACATCGCCGCGGTATCGCGGCGCCGCCTGGTTGCCTACGGGCCGGAGATCCGCGCCGTTGAGGCGGCGGTGCTGGCACCCGATCCGGGCAGCCCGGAGGCAGGTATATTTCCCGGTCCGCGGGCGGGAGGGTGAGTACCGGTCCGGGCATCCCTGCAGGGATGACCCGGCAGAGCGAGGTCACCGGGGATCTGCATATCGAGTGCGCGGTTGCGGTCGTCGGATCGGGGGCGGGCGGCGCGACGATGGCTGCCGAGCTCGCCGCCGCGGGAATGGACGTTGTCATGGTCGAGGAGGGCGGCTATCACCCGACGGAGACGTTCACCGCCGAGGCCGGGCGCGCCCTGCGGACTTTGTACCGGGACGGTGGTGCGGGGTTTGCGCTCGGCAAGCCGCCGGTGCTGTTTTCCGAGGGGCGCTGTGTCGGCGGTTCCACGGTGGTCAACGGCGGGATGTCGTGGCGCACCCCGCCGGAGGTGCTGGAGCGGTGGGCCCGGGACGAGGACATCGCGGAGATTAGCGAGCGGGAGATGGAGCCGTACTTCGCGAAGGTCGAATCCCGGCTTTCGGTGGGGTTCCAGGATCCTGAGACGATCGGGCGGGATGCGCAGCTACTGAAGGCGGGGGCTGATGCCAGAGGCTGGAAGATCATCCCGAATCTGCGGAACCAGCTGCACTGCGCGGGGACCAATAACTGCACGAATGGCTGCCCGACCGGAGCGAAACGCTCGATGCTGGTGACCAGCGTGCCGCGGGCGCTGGCACGAGGAGCGCGGGTGTTCGCGGATTGCCGGGCGGAGCGGATTACCGGATCGGGTGGCGCGGTCACGGGCGTCGAAGGCCGGTTTATCCGGCCCGGAGGGCGGCGCGGGCCGCGCCTGACGGTGCGCTCGGCGGTCGTCGTTGCGGCCGGCGGGGCGGTGCAGACCCCGGCGCTGCTGGCCCGGTCGGGCCTGCAGTCCCGGTCCGGGCAGCTGGGCCGCAACCTCACGCTGCATCCGAACGCGAAAGTGATCGCTTTCTTCGAGGAGGAGGTCACCGGCTGGCATGGGGTCCATCAGGCTTTCCAGGTCCGCGAGTTCATGGACGAAGGGATCCTTTTGACGGCGGTGAACCTGGCGCCATCGCTGGTCGCGCTCGGCATGCCAGCCCATGGCAAAGAACTCGGTGACCTGATGGCGGACTACAACCACATGGTCACGGCCGGCTGCCTGATCGAGGACACGGGCACCGGGCGGGTCCGCAACATCCCTGGCCTCGGACCGCAGGTGTTTTATCAGATCACCGACAAGGACGCTGCGCGCGTGGTCCGGGGCGTGATGCTCACCGCCGAGGTGATGTTCGCGGCCGGGGCCCGCCGCGTCCTGCTGCCGTTCTCCGGCGCGCCCGAGGTGCACAATGCCGCTGAGGCCCGGGACCTGCTCGCCCGGCCTGTGCCCAAGCGGTCGATGGAGCTGTTCACGGTCCATCTGATGGGCACCGCCCGGATGAGCGAGAACCCGGCGCGGGGCGTCGTCGACAGCTTCGGGGCGTTCCACGGCGTGCGGGGACTGTTCGTCGCGGACGCAAGCCTGTTCCCTGGCCCGATCGGGGTCAACCCGATGGAAACGATCCTCGGTCTGGTCACCCGCAACGCGCAGCGGCTGATCCAGCAGCGCGACCAATACGGCATCTGAACCGGCTCAGCACACGAAAGCGAGGTCGCATGGCCAGTGTCTCGACGGCCTACCTCGAGCTCGCGCGCCGGTCCAAAGCCGAGCTCGCCGCGGTCTTCGCCGCAGGCGGCCCCCCTGACGTGGGTGCGCTGACCGGGTTCGAGTTCCGCGGCTATAACCATCCCCGGGCGGCGGCGCTGCTCGGCATCCGCAAATTCATCAAGGCCTTCTACCTCGACGGCTCCGGGCGGCCGGCCGGCTGCAATACCCCGGTCACGCAGAACGGCCTGGATGCGGAGTGGCTCCCCCGGCCAAGCGCCGAGCGGCCCAGGCGGTACGCCTTCTTCCAGGTCCAATCACCGGACCCTGAAGCACCCGACGAACTGCGCCGCGGCGCCGCGCTCCTCGACTACGGCCCGGGCGGCAACCGGGCTTACGACGTGGCACGCCTGCTGCGGGACTACATAGTCCGTGTCGAACCCCGCTCGGACGAGCTGCTGCTCGGCAAGGCCTACTTCGTCATTGCAGGGGCACGGCTCGCCCACACATATTTCCTGATCGAGCGCTACCGGCGGCTGGCCGACACCTCAGCGCTCGCCAAGCGCTGAAGATCTTGGCCCGGCCTCATCAACCGTCGGCGGCAACCGCACAAGCCCTGGCCCCGCCGGACCTCGACATTGCGTGCCAAGGACTGCCGGCGACCGGACGCGCCGCGACCCCAGATGGGCGTGGCGATGTCACCAGGCTCGATCAGCACAACTCGGATTCCGGACGGCGCCAGCTCCGCCCGCAGGCTGCACGACCTGCTCGTCAGCGGGCAGCCAGTGCCGCGCCCGAGCCGGAGAGTCTTCAAATAGCGCGGGGCGAGATACGTCATATGTTCGTATCGATCAGAAGCGGCAGCGGCATGTCGATCGAGGCTACCGCTTACCAGGTAAGACACGAGACAACGGTCGTCACGCAGAAGGTCTGTCGGCTCGCGTAGCCTCTACACTGACCACGACGCCCAATACAACATCCTGGTAAAGATAAAAGCCCGGGTCTAGAGCGGGCAGGTCCGCTTCTGTAGGCAGCGAGACGGGGCCCAAAGGCTCCTCGTCTGGCGTCGTGAGATCCTCGGGCTCGGTGCCGTCGAGATGCGCAGTCAGGCGCTGCAGCAAGCGCGTTATCCGGGCCAGAGCGGCGGCGTCAAGTGCGCCTGGAAGCGGTTCCGGCACCGGGCCGTTTACCATGAAATCCTCCCACTCCAGGAGGTCGAAAAGGAACTGGCCAGCCTTGAATACCGGCCACGGGCCCAGTGCCTGCAGCAGCGCCCGCGCGCGCGGCGGATCGGTTCTTCGTAGCCAGGTGCCACGGCGGGCAAGAGTGCACAGCAATGCACGCATCCAATCGTTGCCGTGTGCCAGATCCACTAGCAGTTGGAGGTCCACGGACGAGAGGCCACCGGGCTCGCTCATAGCGGCCGGGTGGTGACGTAGTGAGCGATCTGTCGCAAGACCCCTTTGTACTCGCTTTCTGCCAAAAATGTCAGATCTCGTTCAAACCGGCTAACACCACGCCGGGCGAGCTTGTCAGCCAGGGCTATCGCGTAGTTAATAGATCCGTGGTGCTGCATCGCCGCAAGCACCTCCTGGGCGTCGGAGAACGTCTTCTCGCTACGTGGGCGGGCGATATTCTCCAGCAGGCGACTTCGCTCAGAATCCGGTGCCGTGCGAAACAAGTGGATCAGCATCACCGTCCGCTTAGCCTCAAGGAGATCTCCGAGTGACTCCTTGCCATACGAGGCCTCGTCACCGATCAGGTTGAGCACGTCGTCCTGGATCTGGAATGCGATCCCGATGAGCCGGAACGTCTCGTTGAAGGCGGTCAGTGCTTGCGGGGACGTCTCGCCGGCGCAGACCGCGCCGATTCGGCACGGGCTGATGCAGGTGTACCATCCAGTCTTCTTGGTGCTCATTCGAAAATACGCGGCGTCCCTTTTCGGCACGACCGCCCGGCGTATCCAGCCTAGCTCGATCGCCTGGCCTTCAACCGTTTCGCGGCACATGTGCAGGACCTCTTGGATGAGCCCGATGGTGCGCGCCAGCCCGAGGTCCTGAAGGTTCGAGAGCACGGCGTCGACAGCCAGCAGGTTGAGCGCGTCGCCTGCATTGACCGACATGCCAACGCCGTGCCGGACATGCAATGTAGGCAGCCCTCGCCTGTGTGTCGACTCGTCGGCAATATCGTCGTGCACGAGGAAACCGTTATGGAACAGCTCAAGGGCGGCTGCGCTCCGCACCGCATCCTCCGGCCTGCCGCCAAGTGCGCCGCAGGCAGCGATGGCCAGCGTGGGGCGCAAGCCCTTGCCGCCGCGGGCCGGATAGTCGCGCATCAAGGAATACAGATCTCGCTGCGGCGCGCAGTCCGGGATGAGGCGTCCGACCTCAGCAGCGACGTTCGCGCGGCAAGCATCCATGACCTCGACGAGGTCGGCGTCACCAACCGGCGGGTTTTCCCACCAGCTTGTACTGACTCGCCCGGTCCACAGGACCCGCGGCAGCTCAGTGACTGTGCCGCCAACCCGCCGCGCGTCCATCGGTGAGCCGCGCCTGGCCAGGAAGTCCAGCGCCGACCAGCCGACCGGTTCGAAGTGTGCCCCCTGGGCCGGCGGTGGCTCGGCCATGGTCGCGCCCCACAGGTCCGGCGAGCGCTCGCGGTACTGGCGCCAAAGCTGCTGGATCGACCGAAGACCGGATCCTCGCTGTGCCAGGTAGGCGAACGTGCGCCAGACGGCGAGGATCGCGGCCCGATCGCCACGAAGGTCTAGTGCGTCAGCTGCGATCCCGTCCACCGGTCGTCGTTGCAGATCGAAGACGAAGTTCATTGCCTGGTCATCGAAGCAGAACTCGACGTCAGGGCTGGCCGGCGCGCCGAGCGTGGCGATCAGCCTGCTGTGCTCGGCGCGCAGGGTCGCCGTGCTGCCGTCGCCGAAACTCATGCCAAGCACGATACTGGCGAGCTCGGCCGCGGCCGTGGCCACGACTGCAGGCGCTCGGCGCGACAGCTCATACACAGTCGATACGAGCAGTTCAGCCGCATTATCAGGCATCGTTTGCACCGCCAGCAAACTCTACGATCGCCTGAGTTGCAAAGGAGAAACTCTGGCCAGAGCAGATTCCTTCGATTGTGCAGTCGCCGAGCACTTCGTGCACGGAGAACGGTTGCAAGCTGGTCTCGGACGGGTTCACGATCCGAGCCGCCGTGCGGCATGTCACGTCGAGCGCCACCGCGTCGGCGCCCATGCTGGCGGCGAAGACGAGGCGCCGCGGGATTGCCGGAGCCGGCCGGGTGCCGAAGGTGGCCGCGAGCGGTGGCACACAAAAAACGAGGTCACGATCCAGCGTTCCCTCGACGGCGACGCTTACCGTTCTGCGCGGGAAGTGCCAGGTCAGCCGACCTTGACGCCAGAGCATAACTGAACTCGTTGCCTCATCATTGCTCCGGGATGGCTGGATAAGCGTGAAGACCACCGCCCATGCGGGCGGCCCCAGAAGGTCCGCCGGATTCATCTCGTGATCATTGGCGAATCCGAACACCCAACCGCCGAGCTCAGGCCAGCCCCAGCGGCCCCGCACGCGCTCGTGGTAGCCAAGCGCCCGCACCGAGCGATAGGTCCGGCCGCGTTCCACTGTCCAGTCACCGTCGGCCATCACTCCGCTCTCTGACTGCCAGCGAAGGTGCTGCCAGTCGGCGAATGCGGCGCATTGACTGGTGCACGGGCGGCTTGTCCGGCGCAGCGCAAGCGATACCGCAGGCGCAGCGCTGCGAGCGCTCAGCGGCAGAATGCCCTCCGCTGGAGGGTACCGAAACGAGGACCAGGGGAGAGCAGGTGCGACGGCGTTGAACTGGCTCGAGCGCCAGCCGACCGCATCGTCATGGACGAGTAGAAGGCTCATACGCTGCGGAGCATGTTCGCCAACAGGGCCGAGCACTGACAAATTCGCAACCATGGCCAGCCCTCTCGGGCGGGAGAGGAATGCGTAATGCAGCCATCGCCGCTCGAGTGGATCACGCAGTGGCGCGGACGGGTGTGGCTCGGTCATCCGTAACTCGGGCGATCCGGTTCCAGGCGGACGGGGACCGACAACCCCTCGCCGCGACCTGTCCACTGTCTCCCTCCCCAATCGAGAACTTTGCTGAACCATTGCCGGGATATAACTAGCGGTCTATCATAACGTACAGTCACCCGAAGTTGTTGAGTTCCAGGGGGGACATATGAACAGAGAACCCCCGCAGGATGATCAAACTGCGGGAGCGCAGAGCGCGGTGCCTGGATCAGTAATCGAAATCAACACCGAGCGGGACCTTGTTAAGTACCGTCGGCAAATTGCTGCGCGGCTACAGGCTGACCCTGCCGCGACGCGGCTACTCATAATTAACCCGGTCCTGGCGATGCGCGACGTTGGTGTACGGATAGCACCCAAAGTCGCCGTCCACATTCTGCATGCAGTGCAGTACCCACCAGCGATAAGCGCCCAGAAGACCCGGCTGATCCATGAGCTGACGGCTGCGCTGGGTCGCAGGCCACATCCCACTGACCCCCAATGGCTCGCGCACACGGTATTTGTACAGCTCAAGGTTCCGGCCGTGCGGACCCGTGGCGTGGCGCCGACCTACAAGGCAGGCGTTGACCCAACTGCCGTCCGCGGGATTCAGGCACTGCTGCCGACCCGCGGTGTAACGGTTGACGGCGTTCCGCAGAATCCGGAGCATCCCGTCTACGCTCCAGCGACGGTGCCACTTATCTGCGAGCCGAAGACCGTGGGAATGCTGGACCTTGACGCACCTGTGCCCCCGCTGTCCCCTGCTCCTGCGCCACCGGGCTTGTCGCTGACCGATTTGTGGTTCTACAAGCAGGCCGACCCGCTTATCAGGCCGCTGCTGCGGCTGGGGATCATCGAGAATTCCGGAGTGGTGTTCCACGGCCCCGCCGACTACCGCCGGATCCGGACGGGCGATATGCCCAACGACCTGATGATGTGGCTGTCCAGGATAAGCATTCCCGGGCGAGAGACACCGAAGGCGGGCCGGTGAGCAACACCTCCAACTTCGATTTCTGCATCGAGCTCGGGCTCGATACGGTCAAGGAGATATTTCACCTCGCGTTCAAGAACGAGGCACTCTTTCCGCACAATTTTGGCCCGTTCACGGAGTCGTTCTCAGGTCTGCAGGCGACCGTCACGGTGGACGTGCTCGACGATGACACGAATCCTGCGGACTTGTCACTGCAGGACGAAAATACAATTCTTTTCTCGCTTCCGCTGGAACTTACCGTAATGATACCGGATGCTCCTGATCCTAGTCTTTCCCGCCTGGTGATTTCAGCGACGGCCGGGCTGCCCGGTCATTTTCTGTCTGGTACTGACCCCGTGAACCCAGATCTGTCGATCAGCTTCGCGGGCGTCGCTCCAGGCGATGTCCAGGTCACTGACCTGGGCGGCCTGCCCCAGGTGGGTGCTGCTCAATTCCTCGATGCGATTAACAGCCATCTTCCCCGAGGGGTGGTCGCATCCGCGAGAAAATCCGGTGTGGGTGCGGCGCCGTAGCCGGCTGGGGTCTTGGTCTTGTTGTGGTACCGCGGCTGGCGGGGCTTGCGGTTTCGGGG